>Ga0154739_1075_pt2 | contig 25753 bp, 19 predicted proteins | sample Rifle2008BG16ft_FD_105747 | JGI IMG/M metagenome (GOLD analysis project Ga0154739, IMG submission 105747) | Candidatus Eisenbacteria bacterium RBG_16_71_46 | reverse complement strand
GGCTGCTACGGACAGGACGTCGGCAGCGTCACGATCGAGTGCACCTTCGTCACGCCCGACGGCGCCATCGTCGAGACCCGCCCGGCGGCCTGGTTCGAATTCGCCTACCGGGACTCGCGCCTCAAGCGCGATCCCCGCGTGCTGCTTTCGTGCCTGCTCCAGTTCCGCCGCGGCAACCGCGAGGAGATCCAGCGCGTGATCGACGAGAAGCTCGAGGTCCGCCGGGTCAAGCACCCGCAGTGGAGGATCGAGCCCACCGCGGGGTCCTACTTCAAGAACCTCCCGCCCGACTGGCAGATGCCCGGGGCCCGCCACTCGCCGGGCACGCATCGGGTCGCGGCGGGACAGCTGCTCGACGAGGTCGGCTGCCGGGGCTTGAGGGTCGGCGACGCGATGGTCTTCCCCAAGCATGCCAACATCATCGTCAACGCGGGCCACGCCTCGGCGCGCGAGGTGCTGGAGCTGGCGGAGATCATGAAGACCCGTGTGCGCGATCGCTTCGGCGTCACCCTCGAGGAAGAGGTCATGTTCCTCGGCGAGAAGCCCCAGGTCCAGCCGGCGAGGGTCTGAGGGGCCGAGCCCGCGGAGGCCGCTCGGGCCGCCGCCGCGTGTCGCCCGCGCGGGCCGTGCGTGGTGGCCGGGTCGCGACCGTGCGACCGCGCGCACCGGACTCCGAAGGCCGGAATCAGCCGCCGATCGCGCTCATCCCGCGCGCGGGCTGGCGGAAGTAGGGGCTGTTGATGAGATGGCCCGGCTCCTTGCGCCACACGGCGGCGCGCAGCAGCTCGGCGATCTCGGAATCGCTCGCCCCGCCGCGCATCGCCTTGCGGAAGTCGTACTCGCGCAGCGCGAACAGGCAGGTGCGGATCTGTCCGTCGGCGGTGAGCCGGATGCGATCGCAGTGGCCGCAGAAGGGCCGCGTGACCGAAGCGATCACGCCCACGCTGCCGCTGCCGTCGCGGTAGCGATAGAGCGACGCGGGAGCGCTCGGGTCCCCGGCCGCGGCGGGCTCGAGCGGGAAGACCGCGTGGATCGCGTCCAGGATCTCCGCCGCCGGCACCAGCCGGGCGCGGTCCCAAGACTGCTGGAAGTCGAGCGGCATCCACTCGATGAAGCGCAGCTGAAAGCCCCGCTCGCGCGCCCAGCGGGCGAGCGGGACGACTTCGTCCTCGTTGAAGCCCCGCATCAGCACGGCGTTGATCTTGATCGGTTCGAAGCCGGCGCGGCGCGCGGCCTCGAGGCCGGCGATCACCTCGTGGAAGCGATCGCGCCGCGCGAGGCGGTGGAAGCGCGCGGGGTCGAGCGTGTCGAGGCTCACGTTCACCCGCCTGAGTCCGGCGGCGCGCAGCGGCTCGGCCATCGCCGCGAGCTTGAGCCCGTTGGTGGTCATCGAGAGATCGAGCCCCGGCGCCAGCCCATCGAGCATGCGGACCAGGATCGGCAGGTCGGCCCGCACCGTGGGCTCGCCGCCGGTGAGGCGGATGCCCGTGACGCCGAGGTCGAGGCACACGCGCGCGAAGCGCGTGATCTCCTCGTAGGTGAGGAGGTCGTCCTTGGGCAGCCAGGGCATGCCCTCGGCGGGCATGCAGTAGACGCACCGCAGGTTGCAGCGGTCGGTGACCGAGATCCGCAGGTCGCGGACGGTGCGTCCCTGGGTGTCGACCAAGCCGGAGGTCGGGTTCGTGCGCATGGGGGATCCTCGGTGGCTCAACCGGGACAGGGTACCGCGCCCGCCGCGGCGCCTCAACCCTCGGCCGACCCCTCGGCCGACCGCGCCGCCGCGAGCGCCGTGCGCCGCCCCGCCGCGCTCGCGCCGCCCCGCCACGCGCGCGCCGCGCGCCGCCCCGCGACCGTGCCTCCCTTCGCGCCTCACGCGGGTATACTCCGCCTCGTGCGTCGCGCCCTTCCGATTGTCCTTTCCGCCGGCCTGCTCGCGCTCGGTGTCGCCCTGGCGCTTGGCCCCGGCCGCGGCCTGCTCGGCCGCTTCGCCGGTCGCTTCGACCGGCGTCCCGAGGCTCCCCTGCGCGCCGAACGCCTGCCGGCGCTGGATGCCGCGGCGGAGTGGATCAACGGCGGTCCGCCGGGGCCCGACGCGCTGCGCGGTCGCGTGGTGGTGGTCGCCGTCTTCAGCGACACCGATCCCGCCGCCCTCGACGCGCTGCGGATGCTTCAGACCTGGCACCAGGCCTACGGGCGCTTCGGCCTGCGCGTGATCGGCATCCTCGCGCCCGAGTACGCTTTCGCCGCCGCACGTGGCTCGGCCGAACGCTTCGCCTCGCGACTCGGTCTGGATTTCCCGATCGCGCTCGACCCCATGCTCTGGCTCGCGCACGAGTTCGGCGCGGAACCCGGCTCGGTGCGGATGACGATCGCTGACCCGGCCGGCGTGGTGCGCGCGAGCCGCATCCTGGCGCGGCCCGCGGCGGAGCTTTCGAGCTTCGAGCACGTCGTGCGCGAGGAATTGCGCGCGCTCCATCCCGAGATTGCCTTCCCGCGCGACGACGCGGGCGATCCCGGCCCGCCGGCGGCGTCCGCGTCGCCGGTGCCGCGCAGCGTCCATCTCGGCGGCCCCGCGGTGGTGGACGGGCCGCTCGCGCGCGCGGAGCGGGGGCGCGCGCAGCCCTTCACCGCGGAGTTCCGCTTCCAGGTCGAGGGGACCGCCTACGTGCCCTATCCGGTCGGATGGTGGTCGCCCGAAGCCGAAGGGGTGGTGGCGGCGCGCGGGGGGGCGGCGAACTTTCTCGCCATCCGCTATGATGCCGCGCGGGTCGGCGTGGTCGCGGCGCCGCCGCCCTGGGGCCGCGCCCGGATCTGGGTGCTGCGCGACGACGCGTGGCTGCCGGCCGATGCGCTGGGCGAGGACGCGCGCCTCGACGCGCGCGGAGCCTCGTATTTCGATGTCACGGAGCCTCGACTGTATCTGGTGTGCCGCGGCGCGGGGAACCACGTGCTCAAGCTGTCACCGGAAGCGCCGGGAGTCACTTTCTACGCCTTCACCTTCGAACCGCCCGCGGGCGCGGCGACGCCCTGAGGGCGTTCATGGAGCGATGACCATGCCGTTGTGCGTCTATCTCTGTTACACGCCGGGCTGCCAGAGCAAGCTCGAGCGCTGGATGCCGACCGCCGAAGAGGGCAAGCAGGCCGAGATGCCGTGCCCGCGCTGCGGGACGGTCATGAGCTGCGCCTGGACCGGCACCCAGCAGGAAACCCCGAACCTCAAGGACTCGACGGCCGGGGTGTGGAAGCCGAAGGGCTAATTGAGGCTCGCGACGAGCTGGCGCAGGGTCTGCAAGTGCCGCTCGACCGTCTCGCGGTCGGCGGCGTGCGGCTGGGCGGCGAGATAGCGATTCAGGCCCTCGAGAGCCTGGCCGTAGCGCTTGAGCCGGTAGAGCAGCAGGCCGCGGTCGCGCATTTCCTGGGCGTCGTCGGGGCAGAGCAGCAGCAGCCGGTCCACCGCGGCGAGCGCCAGGGCGTCGTCCTCGCTCCGCAGGTAGGCGCCCTTCAGGTTGTGGAGCAGGCGCACGATCATGTCGCGTTTGCCGACCGAGGCGATCAGGCTCGGCTCGAACTCGACTCGGCCGCCGGTGACATCCTGCAGCATGCGGCGGCAGTCCTCCTCGTGCACCGACATGCCGCGCTTGTAGGGATCGAGCAGCAGGTCCTTGGGCTCGCCGGCGAGGCGCACCAGGAAGTGGCCGGGAAAGCCGACGCCTTCGAGCGGGATCCCGGCGCGCCAGCCCAGCTCCATCATCACGATCGCGAGCGTGATCGGGATGCCGCGGCGGCGCTCGAGCACCTCGTGAAGCAGCGAGTTCCTCGGGCTATAGTAGTCCTGCCGGTCGCCCCGGAACTTCAACTCCTCGAACAGGAAGTTGCGCAGGCGGGCGAGCTTCTGGAGGTTGTTCCACTCGGGGTCGAGGCGGCTGCGGAATTCCTCGCCCCACTGTTCGAGCACCCGCACCTGGCCGTCCACGTCGATGCTGGCGTCGGATTCGGCGGCGACCAACAGCGCCGCCCGGGCGAGATCGAAGGCGGGCTCGGGCTGGCTCACCACCTGGATGAAATCGGCACGAATGCCGCTGGGGTCCTGCATGAGGCGTGTGCTCCTTCGTGAAGCGGCCCCCGGCGCGATCGCGGAGGTCGGGCCGGCGCGGCTGCGCCGGGGGTTGCTGGCCTGGTATCGCCGCCACCGCCGGGACCTGCCCTGGCGCCGCAGCCGCGACCCCTACCGCATCTGGGTCTCCGAGATCATGCTGCAGCAGACGCAGGTGGCGACCGCGCTGCCATTCTATCAGAAGTTCATCGAACGCTTCCCCACACTGGCGGCACTCGCCCGCGCGCGGAGCCCCGAGGTGCTCTCGCGCTGGGCGGGCCTCGGCTACTACCGGAGGGCCAGGAACCTCCACGAGGCGACACGCATCGTGGTGCGCGAGCACGCGGGCCGCGTCCCCGCCGACGCGCAGGCGTTCGGCCGCCTGCCCGGCGTCGGGCGCTACACGACCGGTGCCGTGCTCTCCATAGCTTTCGACCACTCCCTGCCGGTGCTTGACGGGAACGTCGCGCGGGTGCTGTCGCGGCTGCTCGCCCTCCCGGCCTCGGTGCGCGATCCGCGCGGGGCGCGGGCGTTGTGGCGCGCGGCCGAGTCGCTGGTCCCGGCGCGCGGGGCGGGGGAGTGGAACCAGGCGTTGATGGAGCTGGGGGCGCAGGTGTGCCTGCCGCGCGCGCCGCGTTGCGACGACTGTCCGCTGCGTGCGCCGTGCCGCGCCCGAGCCGCCGGGCGCGTCGAGGCGTTCCCGCCGCGCGTCGCCCGCCGCCCGACCGAGCGGTCGCGCTGGGCGATGGTGCTGGTGCGGCACGGCGGCCGCCTGCTCGTGGTCCGGCGCGAGGGGCCGTTGCTGGCGGGGCTGTGGGAGCCGCCGGCGGTGGTGCTCGAGGACGGCGCGTCCGCGCGCGTGGCACTCGCGGCCACGCTGCGGGGCCTCGGCCTGCGCGCGCGGCTCGAGCCCACCGGCCGTACCGTGCGCCATGCCATCACCCACCGCGCGATCGAGACGGAATTGTGGCGAGGCCGGGCGATCGGGCCCACGCCGCGCTCGGCGCGGCTGCGCTACGTGGATCCGGCGCGTCCGGGGGTGGCGATGACGGCGCTGGCGCGCAAGGCGGCACGAGCGGACGTGGAGGAGTAGGATCGCCTCGCCATGGACCTCGAGCGCGAATTCATCGGCCGCACCTACGACGACTTCCTCTTCCGCCCCCAGCGCGGCATCGCCGGGTCGCGGCGCACGGTCGGGCTGGCCGGCAGGCTCTCGCGCCGCCTGAGCCTCGAGCTGCCGGTAGCGTCGGCCAACATGGACAGCGTCACCGGTGGCGAGATGGCCAAGACCCTGGCCCTCGAAGGCGGCATCGGTATCGTTCACCGCGCGCTCCCGATCGAGGCCCAGGCGCAGGAGGTGCGGCGCGTCAAGCGCAGCCACGGCCACGTCATCGAGCAGCCGCTCGCCCTGCCGCGCGCGGCGACCATCCGCGAGGCGCGCAACGTCACCCGCCAGCACCGCATCACCGGGATCCTCATCGAGGAGGCCCCGGGCAGCGGGATCCTCGCCGGCCTGCTCTCGAATCGCGACATGCCGTGGTTCGACGGCCAGGACGACCGCAGGGTCGAGGAGTTCATGACCCCGCTCGATCGGCTCCACACCGGCGCCCCCGGGATCAGCGTCGAGGCCGCGGAGCGGATCATGTTCGAGCATCGCATCGAGAAGCTGCCGTTGATCGACGAGCGGCGCCGGATCCGCGGGCTCATCACCAAGAGCGACATCATCCTTTCGCGCCAGCGACCCGAGTCGAGCAAGGACGCCAAGGGCCGCCTGCTGGTGGGTGCGGCGATCGGCGCGCGCGGCGACTTCCTCGAGCGCGCCGCGGAGCTGATCGCGGCGGGCGTCGACGTGCTGGTGATCGACATCGCGCACGGCCATTCGGAGGTGATGCAGCAGGCGGTCGAGGCGCTGCGCCGCAAACTCGGCGGCGTGGAGCTGATCTGCGGCAACGTCGGCACCGCCGAGGGGGCGCGCTTCCTGCGCGATCTCGGCGCCGACGGCATCAAGGTCGGCATCGGCCCGGGTCGCGGCTGCCGCACGCGGCTCGAGACCGCGGCCGGCGTGCCCCAACTGCAGGCGATCCGCGAGGCGTGGTGCGCGGTGGAGGACGCGGTTCCCATCATCGCCGACGGCGGCATCCAGGAGGACAAGGACATCTTCCTGGCGCTGATGTGCGGCGCCTCCACGGTGATGCTCGGCAGCATGCTGTCGGGGACCGACGAGGCGCCCGGCTACGTGCTCGAGGATCCCGGGACGCGGCAGAAGCAGAAGATCTACCGCGGCATGACCTCGCCCCAGGCGGTCTTCGAGGCGCTCTACGACGCCGAGGGGGGCGCCGAGCAGCTCGAAGCCGCGCTCGACACTCCGGCCGAGGGCCAGGAGGTGCGCGTGCCCTACAAGGGCAGCGTGCGCGGCGTGCTGCACCGCATCCGCGGCCACCTGCGCTCGGCGGTGAGCTACGCCGGCGGCGCGACCCTTGCCGAAGTCCGCGCACAGGTGGTGCGCGATCCCTTGCGCTACCTGGTGCCGCTGAGCGAGGCCTCCCGCCGCGAATCCTACGAGCGCTGAGGCTCCGTCCGCCAGCGCCCGAGCGCTGCGTCGCGTGGGCCCTGCGCCCGGAGGGCGTCCATGCCTCCTCCGCCGCGCGCGGGGTCTGGTGACGCGCCTCGAGGACCGGCCTGGTGCCGGGAGTCGGGGCGGTCTACACTCGTCGTGTCGCTCCTCGGGTGCCCGCCGCCGGCGCCCGGCGCCATGCTCCGACCCCGCGGGGGACAGGTCCATCATGCCGTTCCATCTCATCCGCGCGCGCCCCATCGGCGCCCTGTCCGTCGCCTGCGCGCTGGCGTTCGCCGCGCTGCCGGCGCCGCGCACGCTCCACGCCGGCGAGCCCTCGCAACTGCCCGAGGGGCCGGCCCCGCCCGCCGCGGGCGCCACCGACGTCTCGGAATACCTCGCCGGATGGAAGGCCCTGGCACTCGCCCAGGCGCGCGCGCGCGCCTTCCCCATGACCGCGAACCAGGCGGCCTACGATGTCCATTACTACCGCCTCGACCTCCACCCGAACCCGGTCTCGGGCCTGCTCACCGGCTCGCTGCGCGCGCTCGCCACGGTCACCGCGGGGCCGCTCGCCACGCTCGACCTCGATTTCGATTCCTCGAGCATGACGGTGGACGCCGCCACCTCGGCGGGCGCGCCCGCGGCGTTCACGCACGCGGGCAACCTGCTCACGGTGACGCTCGACCGCGCCTACGCGACCGGCGAGACCATGGACGTGACGGTGTCGTACCACGGCACGCCGCTTCGCACCGGGTTCGGGAGCTATTCGTACGGCCTGCGCAACGGGAAGCCCTACGTGTGGACCCTGAGCGAGCCGTTCGGCGCGCACCTGTGGTGGCCGTGCAAGGACCAGCCCGACGACAAAGCCGACTCCACGGACGTGACGGTGACCGTGCCGTCGGGGATGAAGACCGCGAGCAACGGGCTGCGCACCGTGAATACCGACGACGGCACGGAGGCCGTGACCCACTGGCGCGAGCGCCACCCGATCGCGACCTACCTCGTGTCCATCGCGAGCTACGCCTACAGCACCTGGACCGACTGGTACCGGCCCACGGCCACCGACTCGATGCCGATCCAGTTCTTCCTGTTCCCCGAGGACTCGGCCTCGACGCGGGCGGTGAGCCTCAAGGTCAAGGACATGATCGCCGCCTACGCGGCGCTCTTCGACGCCTATCCCTTCCTCGACGAAAAGTACGGTCACGCCGAGTTCCAGTTCGGCGGCGGCATGGAGAACCAGACCTGCACCAGCCTCGGCTACTTCGGCGAGTACGTCGTGGCGCACGAGTTGGGACACCAGTGGTGGGGTGACGACGTGACCTGCGCCGACTTCCACCACATTTGGCTCAACGAGGGCTTCGCCACCTACTGCGAGGCGTTGTGGGCCGAGGCGACGTCCGGGGCGTCCGGCTACTTCGCCGACCTCGACCGGAACAAGTTCTTCGGCCCGGGAACCATCTACGTGCCGGATGTGAGCGACGTGGGCCGGATCTTCGACAGCAACCTCTCGTACAACAAGCCCTCGTGGGTGCTGCACATGCTCCGGCGCGTGCTCGGCGACGACACGTTCTTCCAGGCGTTGCGGGCCTACCGCCAGGCGCACCAGGGAGGGGTCGCCACCACCGAGGACTTCCGGCAGGCGTGCGAGCAGGTGTCGGGGCGTAACCTCACCGCGTTCTTCCAGGAGTGGATCTATGGCGAGCGCTACCCGGTCTACCAGGCGCTCCATTCGTCCGCGCCCGCGGACGGCGGGTACGACGTCACGGTCGACTTTTCGCAGATCCAGCTTTGGCAGAAGTTCTGGATGCCGGTGGACATCCTGGTGCACACCGCGTCCGGCGATTCGACGTTCACCGTTCCCGACTCGCTCGATCACCAGGTCTTCACCTTCCGCATGCCGGACCCCGCCCTCTCGGTGACGGTCGATCCGGGCGGATGGATCCTCTGCACGGTGTTCTACGAAACCGGCGTGGAGTCGGGCGCGGCGGCCGGCGCCATCGACCTGGCGCCTCCCGCGCCCAACCCGAGCCCTGGGGCGACGGCGCTGGCGTTCACGCTTCCACGTTCCGCGCGCACGCGAGTGTTCGTGCTGGACGCGAGCGGACGGCGCGTGGTCACGCTCGCCGACCGCGTGCTCGAGGCGGGCGCGCAGCGGATCCACTGGAACAAGCGCGACGCGCGCGGCGCGCCGGTGCGTCCCGGGCTCTACTGGGCGGTCGTCGAGCAGGAAGGCGCGCGTGCGACGCGGAAGATCGTGGTCCTGCAATAGGCTGTGCCGCTCGCCGCGGCTCGACGGCGCCGCCGCAAAGCGCGAGGCGGGATCAGGTCGCCGCGCGCGACTGGTTGATGGCCGCGCGCACCACACCCAGGCACCTCGGACACAGCCCAGGTCCCTTGAAGTCGATCTCCTCGGCGTAGGTCGAGGCGTGCATGACGCACCCCGGATCGGCGCAGTGCACCAGCCCGAACGTGTGCCCCAGCTCGTGCACCGCCTCCTTCTGCAGCCGCTCGTAGAGCAGCGCGTCGTCGGGGGGCAGTCCGTAGACCTCGGTGCGGAGGCGATGCACGGAGACCACCGAGCCGCGTCCGTCGAGCTGGGCCTCGCCGAAGACGTAGGTGAGCACCGGCGTGCACAGGTCCACGCTGGTCACGCCCAGCAGCCGGTCGCCGGTGATGCCGGGATCGCCGAGCAGCAGGCGCAGCATCACCGTGGAGTTGTACTGCCCGCGCGACCGATCATAGGCCGCCTCGGGGTCGAACGCCGGCGTGCGCTGGCGGATGCTCATGTGCAGGATCCGCCCCAGCGCCTCACCCAGTCGGTCGAGCAGGTCCGGCCGATCGTTCATGTAGATCGGCACCAGGTCGAGCGTCGCCATGGCGCGGTCTACTTGCGCAGGCCGTACTTGCGGATCTTGTTGTACAGCGTCACCCGGTCGATCCCGAGGGTCTCCGCCGCCCGCGTGATGTTCCAGCTCGCGCGCTCGAGCACACGCACGATCTGCGCGCGCTCGACATCGGCCAGGGATTCCCCGGTGGCCGGCCGCGCGTCCTCGTTCAGGCGCACCGGCAGGTCCACCGCGCGCACCAGTGGCGGCGAACCCACGACCAGCGCGCGTTCCACGGCGTTCGCCAGCTCGCGCACGTTGCCGGGCCACGGATGCCGGACCAGCAGGTCCATCGCCCCCGGATCGAAGCCCTCGTAAGGTCGGTTCATCTGGCGCGCGAAGCGCTCCAGAAAGTGCTGCGCGAGCATGGGGATGTCCTCGGGACGCTCCCGCAGCGGCGGCAGGTGGATGGAGAACACGTTGATCCGGTAGTAGAGATCCTCGCGGAACTTTCCCTCCTCGACGGCCCGTTCGAGGTTCTGGTTGGTGGCGCAGATCACGCGGAAGTCCACCTTGATCGGCTCGCTGCCGCCGAGCCGCGTGAACTCCTTGGACTCGAGGACGCGCAGCAGGTTGACCTGGGTCTGGGCGCTGATGGTCCCGACCTCGTCGAGGAACAACGTGCCGCCGTCGGCCAGCTCGAACTTGCCCTTGCGACGGTACTGCGCGCCGGTGAAGGCGCCCTTCTCGTGGCCGAACAACTCGCTCTCGAGCAGGCTCTCGGGCAGCGCGCCGCAGTTGACCGGCACGATCGGAAAGTAACGGCGGTTGCTGTTGGCGTGGATCGTCTGCGCGATCAGCTCCTTGCCGGTGCCGCTCTCGCCGCGGATCAGCACGGTGGCGTCGGTGTGGGCGACCGAGCGCACCATCTCGAGCACCTTCTGCATGGGCGGGCTCGAGCCGACGAGGGTCCCCGGGGCGGTAAGGTGCTCCACTTTCTCACGGAGCTGCAGGTTCTCGGCCTTGAGGCGGCGCTGCTCGATCGCCCGCCGGACCAGGTGGCTCAGCTCGTCGGGATCGATCGGCTTGGTGATGTAGTCGAACGCGCCGTGCTTGAGGGCCGACACCGCGGTCTCCACCGACGCGTAGGCCGTGATCATGATCACGACCAGATCGGGATCGACCTCCTTGAGGCGGCGCTGCAGCTCGAGGCCGTCCATCCCGGGCATCTTGATGTCGAGGAGCACCACGTCCCAGCGGCGCTCCTGGATGCGCGCCAGCGCCTCGCGGGCGTTTTCGGCGCTGCCGGCGTGGTAGCCGTCCTTGCGGAACCACTCGTAGAGTGAGTCGCGCACCGAGAACTCATCGTCCACGATCAGGACGCTTGGCCCCGTTTCGCGCGCGGTCGTGTCGTTCGTCGTCGGCATCCCGATGCACCTCCTGTCATCCTACCTAGATGGCCGCCTCATCCGCTGCGGTGTCGGATTCGGGCGGCGGGTGGCGCGGCAGGACGATGCGGATCGTCGCCCCCTGGTTGACCTTGGATTCCACCTCGATCGTGCCCCCGTGGCGCTGCACGATCCCAAACGTGACCGAGAGGCCCAGCCCCGCCCCGTTGGCGCTCGTCTTGGTCGAGAAGAACGGCTCGAAGATGTGCGGCAGCGCGTCCTCCGAGATTCCGCACCCGGTGTCGGAGACCTCGATCCCTACCGCGTCGTCCATCGCGTCGGCCGAGAGCCGGATCGTGCCGCCATCGGGCATCGCTTCGACCGCGTTGACGAGCAGGGTCACCAGAGCCTGCTGGATCTGGTCGGCATCGCACACGAGCTCGTCGTTGCCCTCGAAGAGGCGGGTCTCGAGGCGGATCCCCGAGATCTCGAGGTGGTGACGCACCAGCATGACCGAGCGCTCGATGATCCGGCCGAGCGCATGCGGCGCCATGGTGCCGCCGGATTTCCGTGATACGAGCAGCATGTTGCGGACGATCGTGCCGCAGCGCGCGGTCTCCTTCTGGATCAGGTTCACGTAACGGTCGAGCTCCGCCTTGCGTTCGGGCTCCAGCGGTTCGTCCGCGAGCGTGCGGTCCACCAGGCGGGCGTAGTTCAGGATCCCCTCCAGAGGGTTGTTCAGCTCGTGCGCCACGGTCGCGGCGAGCCTGCCGAGCGAGGCCATCTTGTCCATGTGCGCGACCTGGCGCTGGGCGCGCGTCAGCTCCTCGGTCTTGACCTGTAGCTTGTTTTCCACGGCACCGGACCATTCGGTCAGGGTGCGGCGCGCCTCGCGCAGCTCACCGGTCATCGTGTTGAATGCCGTGGCGAGTTGGCCCATTTCGTTGCGGCTGTCGACCCGGATCGCGGTGTCGAGGTCGCCGCCGGAGATGCGCCGCGTGCCCGCGATCAGCTGCTTCACCGGCCTGCGCACCATGTGCAGGATGAACCCCGCCGACGCCAGACCGGCCGCCAGCGCGATCAGCACCGCCGCGGTGACCGCCTGGCGGCGTGCCGCGCCGAGCCGCGCATCGGGCTCGGCCATGGACATCTGCACGTCGAGCACGCCGAGCACGCTCTGCGCGGGAGGGTGCGCGTGGCAGGGGGCGTTGTAGCACTCCGGTGCGTTCTCGATCGGGTTGATGAGCCCGAGCACGCGCTCACCATCGCGGCCGGCGAACAACCGGGAGCGGCTGCCTGCGGGCACCGAGCGCAGCGGCGTTTCGTGACCGTGGCAACTCACGCACGCTTCGGCCTGCAGGTCGACCTGGCGGCCGATCTCCGACTCGTTTGCCGAGTAGATGACGACGCCATGCTTGTCGTAGATGCGCACGTCTTCGACGCCCGGCGCGAGGGCGATGGTGCGAATGATGTGGTGCACGTCCTGCTTGCGATTGAGGAGCATGCTGTAGTGCGTGGAGTGCTGGATCAGCTCGCTGAAGCGCTGCGCGCCCTGGAGGATGGTCTGGTTCCACTGGCGCGAGGTCGTTCGGATGTTGAGGAAGGCATAGGCGGCGAACGCGGCGAAGATCACCGCGGTCAGCCACAGGAACAGGCTCAGGCCGAGCGAGCGGAAAATCGCGCGAACGCGGCCCGTCAGGGCCGGTTTCGGCTGCTTTCGCTGCAAGACGTCGCGCCCCACGGCAACCCCACTTCCACCCTTCGCGTCGGGAGGCTGCCCTGGGGAATCACCTCAGGAACGCGATGATCAGTCGGTGGTAGCGATCGACTCCGAGGACCTTGCGAAGATCGTGGAGCCGGACCCCTCCATCCGCCATCGTCAGCCCGATTCTAGCATCCGGGGCCAGGCTCGCGCACACCCGGCGGTGGAGCTGCCGCATCTGGGTACCGGCGCGCAGCCGCATCTCGTCGGCCGAGAGCAGCTCGTCCGGCGCCCCCGCGTCGGGCCCCTCGACCTCGAACAGCCAGCCGTCACCGTAGGGCGAAGCGCCCACGATCCCCGGATTCTCCTGCACCAGGTGATTGGTCGCACACACGTTTCCCGAAATCGGGGCGCACAGCGGAATCATCTCGGAGTCGTCCACGACCCAGCAGGCGATACGGCCCTGCTCCACCCGGCTGTCGGGGGCGGGGAGCACGATCGAGCTGATGCGATCGAGCAGGCGGACGACGAAGCCGTCGAGCCCGACACGCACGCGGCCACCGTGAAGTTCGCCGGCCCAGCCGTGCAGCCGGTGATAGCGGCGGTCCGCCGGGAATTCCCAGGCCGGCGCCGCGTCGGGAACCGGTGCACGTTGCGGTCGCGCTCCTCCCCGCAGCGCCTCGTCGAGCGGGCAGTGCTCGCACTCGAAGTCGCGGTCGCAGAGCTTCCAGGCCACCAGGCCCGCGGTCATCCACACGCACGGCAGTGCATCGGCCGGAAGGGCCGACTCGCCCATCGGGGTGCCTGTCCCGTGCTTCATCGCGTCCTCCACGGCCTCGCGGCACCGCTCAATGGGTGAGGAGGAATTCCGCGACGATGCGATCCCACTCGTCAGGCGAGATCGCGCGCGCGATTCCGGTGATCGGTACGCCGCCGTCCTGCATCACCACGCCCAGCTCGCGCGGCATCCTCCGGAACAACGCCTCTTCGGACGTGCGCATCCACGCTCGCGCCAGGTCGCCGCGCAGCAGCGTCTTCAAGTTCGGATCGAGGCGCGAGGTCTTCACCTCGAGCAGCCATCCCGCGCCGTACGGATCGCGATTCACGAGGGTGGGATCCTCGCGCAGCGCCTCGTTGCGTGCCACCACCTCACCGTCCACGGGCGCGAGCTGCTCGAACGAACGGCCGTCCACGTGAATCGCCCAGGCCGGGCTGCCCTGTTCGAGCCGCGTGCCGACCGGCGGCAGGCGAACCGCTCCGGCCATGCCGAGCAGCTTCTGCGCGAAGTCGTCCACGCCGATCCGCACCATGCGGCCGCCCTCCGGCAGCGCCCAGCTGTGCCCCGGGTGGTAATAGGCACCGTCGGGAAGGTCGAACCAGCGATTCGGCCGGCGACGCCGGGAGCGCGCGAAGCTCGGGGCCGCCTCGGGGCGCTCGCCCCCACGCAGCAGGGACCAGAACCACACCAGAGCTCCGAGGTAGACGATCACCAGCAGGTACTCGAGGCCTTTTGTCGGGAACATCTCGAATCCGCCGGGCTCCATGGGTCATGCCTCCGTTTCGAGTGGCCGGTACTTGAGCGCCGGTGCCGCGCCGGAGTCCTCGGCCGCCCACTCCGGCGGCGGGCTCACCACGGGCATCCGGTTGACGATCCAGCGGAACGCCCAGATTTCGGCGCTGATCACCGCCAGCGTGACCACGACCTCCTGCCACGACGGCACGTAACGCACCGGCTCGTACCATTTGAAGGCGATGACCGTGACGTTGAGCCGGTTGAGCAGCACGCCCACCAGCGCCATGCCCGAGGCGACCAGCGCCAGGCGGGTGCTGCGGCGCTGAGCCGCCCGCAGGAACAGCATGCAGGGCAGGAGCACGAACCCCAGGATCTCGAGCAGGTACCAGGCGCCCATCGGGGTCGCGAGCAGCGCCGCGTGCTGCCCGTGGACGAAATCGAGCAGCTTGAGGAACAGGTAGACGAACATCGCGCCCGCGCTGATGCGCGCGAGGCTCAGCACGATGTCGTCGTGCTGGGAGTGGTGCTCGGGACTCATGCGCAGTCGGAACACGCGCCGGCTGATCGCGCCCTCGAATACCACCAGCGACAGGCCGGCGAACACGCTCGACACCAGGAACAGCACCGGGATGAACTCCGAGTACCAGAGCGGGTGGATCTTCCCCTTCGCCATCAGGTAGAGGGCGCCGAGCCCGGACTGGTGGAGCACCGAGAGCGTGACCCCGAAGATCACCGCCCCGAGCGTGAGCCCATTGAGGATGCGGTGCGCCCTGCGCCACCCCAGCCACTCCGCGATCGCGGGAGAGAACTCCAGCAATGCCGCGAGCATGTAGAGCATGAAGTGCCATGCGACCAGGAACAGCACCGAGCTGACCCCGAACGAGTTGCCGATGATCGGGTTGATCACCGCCCACGGCCGGCCGAGATCGAGCAGCAGCGCTCCGGCGTAGAAGATGTAGGCGAGCAGGCCGTTGAGCACCGTGACCCGCACGATGGGGTGGAACTTCTCGACCCGCAGCACATAGACCATGAGCGTGAGCACGTAGGCGCCGCCGGCGAAGGCGACCCCGGTGACCACGTCGAAGCCGATCCACAGCCCCCACGGAACCTGCTGCGACAAGTTGGTGATCGCCCCCAGTCCCTGGGTGAAGCGGATCCACAGCAGCACCGCACCCAGGAGCATGATCGGGATCGAGATCGCGTTGAACCACGTGAGCAGCGGTCCCTTCGGCTTCAGCTCGCCGAGGAGAAACCGCCACAGGTGGCGCACGCGATCGGACGTGGGCGCAGCGGCGTCAGGCGCGGGCGAGTGCTTCGGTCTCAGGGTGCTCATGTCGTGTCTCCGGGACGACGGGCTCCGCCGCCGGCCGCGTCGCGCGATTGATCGCCAGCAGAAGCGCCGGGACGGTCGCGAAGATCACGGGAACGGCATACAGGAACCCCTCGGTCAGCTTCGGATAGGGCGTCTCGCCGAGATCGGTGCGGAAGCCGAGCTGGTCGAATGGCACCGACGCCAGGTAGAGCCAGCTCGTCCCACCCACCTCTTGCTCGCCGTAGATCTGGTGCACGTAATTGTCCGGTTCGGCCAGGATGCGGCGGCGCGCCTCCTCGAGCAGCGCGCTGCGCCGCCCGAATACGATCGCCTCGGCCGGGCAGTTCTCGGCGCAGGCGGGCTTGCCGCCGTCTTTCAGGCGCGCCGCGCACATCGTGCACTTGCGGATGCGCGGCACCGCGCTGTGGTACTCGAACGCCAGCCGGTCGAAGGGGCACGACACCATGCAGAACCTGCAGCCCATGCACTTGTTCTCGCGCCACACCACCGGGCCCGAGGTCGTCTTCAGCATCGCCCGGGTCAGGCAGGCCGCGGCGCAGGCGGGCTTGCGGCAGTGCATGCACTGCCGCTTGACGAACACCTCGCCCTTCGACGTCTGGAAGCGGTTGACCACCGTGAACTGCGTCTCGGACGGGTTCCGCACCTTCTGGAACACCGCGTCGTCCATCATGTCCGGCGGCGGCAGGCCGTTGGCCTCGGCGCATGACGCCTCGCAGGTCCGGCACCCCACGCAGCGCGTGGTGTCGACCAGCATCGCGTACGGGTCCTCCTCGGACCCGGGCGTCTCGGCCGCCGCACGACCGGTTCCGATCGTGGCGGCAGCGGCGGCGGCCCCCAGCGTCATCAGGAAGCTGCGCCGGTCGATGGCGCCGGCTGAGCGGGCGTCCGGCGGCCCGGGCTCGGTGGGCCGCGGGCCTCCGTCGCGCTCCGCGGCCGCGGGTGCGCGCGCCGTCGCGTCTTCAGCGAGCGGACCGCGGGGCCCGTTCGCGCTGGCTTCGTGCTCGCTGCTCACGTGGATGCACCTCCTCGGCGGGGATCGTGACGCGGTGGCCGGAGCGTCCGCTCCGGGCCGTTTCACGGTCACTCGGCCGGCGGGAAGAGTTCGTGTTTGAGACGTTCCCAGTCCTCATCGCTCAGCAGATCGCCGAAACCCGGCACCCACTCGCCCCCGTCGTTCGCCCGGGCACCGAGCCCGGGGCTCAACACCTGGTTGAGCCGCAACCGGGTGGCGTCGTCCCAGACGGATCCGAGACGGACGCCGAACAGGTTGTGGAGACGGTCGGGCATGCCGCGCGGACGCACGCGCAGGATCCATCCGTCATCGTAGGACGCGCGCTGCGCCAACTGCGGATCGCTCTTCAGCTCCTCGTTCACCGCGACCACCTGACCGTCCACCGGCATCACCTGGGTGAGCCGGCGCCGGCGGGAGGAGACCAGCGTCCAGGCGGGCTGGCCCTGACTCAGCATGGCGCCCACCTGCGGCACGTCGACGGCCGCGAGGCGGCCGGCGAAGCACGATGCGAAGCTCGAAGTGCCGACGGCGGCGACGCCGTCGGGCGCGATCCGCACCCAGGAATGCCCCGGGTGGATCATGAGTGGCTGGGCTTCGGCGTTGCGGAGCGTGCGGACCGGTTCGTACGCCTCGGGCGCCGCCGAGACCGTTGCCCGGCGACGCCGCGCGTACCAGTCGACCGCGAAGAACGCTGCGATCGTCAGCAGAACCAGGATGACTACCATCGCACACCTCCGATTGATGAAGCCGCCGGCGCGTTACCGCAATCGCCGCGCCAGAACCGGAACCCGCGTGGGGACGGGCGCGCCCCGGCGTGGCAAGCGCATCGCGTTGAAGAGGATGGAGGGAGCGCTGGGGATCGGGGCCGTGCGTTTTCTACACACACGATGCGGCCTCGACTGCTGAGAACTTCTACACCGAGAAACGCCCGTGCCGGCTTCCCGGCGTTGGAACCATGCGTCCGGCAGCCGGTTGCGTCGGTCGTAGAGGAATTCAGCGCCGGTGTTGAGAAGCTCTACGACCAGCCCGGCGTCCCGCGGGTGATCTCGGCCGCCCGCCCCGGTCAGAACTCCACGCGCACCTGCGCCAGCAGATTGCGGGTCGCGGCGGGAATGAACTGCGGCGCGAGGTTCCCGCCGGCGTCGTAGTCCATGTAGCCGCCTGCGGCGTAGCGCACGTCGAATGCGTTGTTGAGCCGCAGCGACAGCTCGGCCCGCGAACCGTCGCCGAAGGAAAACCGCAGGGCCCCGACCAGGTTGGTCACGGTGCGCGGGCCGATGCTCGCGAGCATGCTCTCGGTGTTGTCGAGGTAGATGCGGCCCGCGTGCTGGACTTCGGCGCCGAGCGTCGCCCGCCGCCACGACAGGCGCGCCGACAGGTTGGCCATCACCGCGGGGAAGAAGCCGATGGCGTTGCCGTCGTAGCGCACGGTGTCGCCCGGGCTCGTGCCGTAGACTTCGCGGTAGTCCACGAAGTGGTTGTCGCCGAGCGAAGTGTTGGCGTCGAGATCGAGTGCCGCGCCGGCCCAAAGCTCGCGCCGCGCGCGCCCCGCCAGCTCCACCCCCTGGTGCACCGAGCGCGCGGCATTGCCGAGGATGGGATAGCCGAGGTCGGTGTCGAACTGTCCCGCGTAAACCAACTCGTCGCGGAAATCCATGCGGAACAGGTTGACCGCGAGCGAGCCCCATGCCCCGCGCCACTGCCCGCCCAGCTCGTAATCGTTCACCGTCTCGGGGCGGATGAGGGGGTCCTGGTAGATCCCGAGCGCCACGTCCGCGAGGCGGTAGAGCGGCACGCTGCCGGGACCCTCGGCGTCGTAGAGGTCGCGGAACGCGGGCTCGCGCGAAGAATGGGCCCACGCGGCGAAGATCGTCGCGTCGGAACGCGGCGTCCAGGTGGCGCCGAGCCGCGGCAGCGCGAAGTCGTAGGTTTGATCGAAACGGATGCCGTCGAACCGGTCGCCGCGCATGAGGTAGGACTGGTGCCGCCACGCCAGGTCGCCGGTCACGGTGACGCGCGGATCGAGCCGCCACTCCTCGCGCAGGTACAGCCCGGCGGAACGCGTGCGCGGGTGGTAGTCGTAATAGAGGTAATCGGGCGCGGTCCCGGGCGGCAGCCCGTTCCCGCTCACGACTTCGCCCCAGTGGCGGCCGTCGTGGGCGCGGAACTCGCCGCCGAGCGTGAGCGCGCCGCCGGGGTGCTCGATTCTGATCTGCGGCACCCAGCCGTCGTGGCGGTTCGCCACCGTGCGGCGCCGCACCAGGTCGAAGCGCTCCACCGTCACGTTGCCGGCGCCGTCGCGCACCAGGTTGCCGCCGGCGTCCTGCCGGTAGTAGTCGCGCGGGACGAGCGTGGAATCGCCGGTGGTCCAGGGCGACAGCCGGTAGTCGGCGAGGCCGCGGCCGAAGCGCTGCTCGTCGTAGTAGCCCTTGCCGTCGAAATGGAACAGCGTCTGCGTCAAGGCGACGCGGCTCGAGGGCGACCAGGAGTGGATCAGCTCGTAGTGCGGCTCGAAGAAGTGGTCGCGCTCGTTGGCGTAGGTGATGGGATTGAAGCGCCGGTCGCGGGCGGGATCACCGGTGATCCCGCCGTTCAAGGTGGCGGCGGGAACGCCCAGGTAGGCGAGGTGGGTTTCCTCCGGGCCGCCGTAGAGGTTGGCGCGAAACGCGTGCCGGCCGGCGCGCTTGCGCGCCGAGAGCGCGTACGACCACAGCCGCGAGAACGACCGGTCTCGGTAGCCCTGGGTCTCGATGCGCGAGTAGCGCCCGTAGAGATTCAGGCCGCCCGAGAGGTCGCCGGAGTTGCCCTCCACCATCAGGCGTTTGGTCTCGTACGAGCCGTACCCGACCACGACCGCGGCGCGCGGGGTGGCGCCGAAGGGCGCGGTTTCGAGGTTCACGCTGCCGCCCACCGAGGCCGCGCCGTAGAGTGCCGAGCCGACGCCGCGCTGCACCTGCACCTCGGCCGTGGACGCGAGCAGGTCGGGGTGGTCGATCCAGTAGACCTCGTGCGATTCGGGGTCGTTGAGCGGCACGCCGTTGACCAGCACGCTGATGCGGCGCTGCGGAAAGCCGCGGATCGAGAGGTACGAGTAGCCGATGCCGTTGCCGGCGTCGGAGTAGGCGTAGGCGCCGGGCAGGGTCGCGAGCAGCATCGGCGTGTCGAGCCCGACGTTGCGTTCGACGATCTCGTCGCGGCCGATCGCCGAGCGCGCGACCGGTGCCGCCCCCGAGGCGCGCGCGGTGCTGACCACGACTTCGGGCAGGAGGACGATCCGCGGCAGCGTGTCGCGCTCGGCGGCCCCCGCGGGGCCGCGCCCGGCAGCGATGGTATCGGTGGACGCCGCCGCGAACGCGGGCGCCGCGGCACGCGCGGCCACCGCGGCGCGCGCGGGCTGCGGATCCCCGGCCGCCCGCGCGAGGGCGGCCTTGCGTGCGGGCGCCGCGACAACGGAGGGGGCGGGATTCGGATCCCCGGTCCCCCGCGCGGGGAGGGCGGCGGCCGCGAGCAGCGCCAGGGCGCCGCACAGTGTCTGCAGGTTCATGATGGAGTCTCCTCGGAGTGCGGGGCGTCGGCATGCCGGACGGCGGCGCCGCGGCTGCCGAACGCGCGGCCCAGCGCGTAGGTCAGCAGCGACGCGCCGAGCCCGGCATAGATCGGTTCGAGCGACCAGGGATAGGCGGCCGCGGTCCCGGGCGGGGCGAGGTCCTTCGCCGCCACCCAGTAGAGGGTGACCGCGAACGGCACCAGCATCGCGGCCAGCGTCCAGCGCGGCCCGAGGCGCCCGCGACCGGCGAGCGCGAGCGCGACCGGCAGCAGCAACGTCGGGGTGACGATGGAGCCGAGGTCGTGCCACAGCGCGATGACGCTCTGGCGCGTCACCGCGAGCGCGGCGGCGAACGCCCCGGCGATCCACAACCCGAGCCGCGAGTAGGCCGGCACGCGCTCCTCGGTGCGCTCGCCCTTGAGCCGCCAGATGACGTCGCGCCCGATGGTGGTGGCGGCGATGAAGCCGTAGGAGTCGATGGTGCTCATCACCGTGGCGATGAGCCCGAGGTAGAACAGCCCGAGGGCGAACGGCGGCAGGGTGACCTGGGCGATCTCGGGGAAGGCGAAGACGGGATCGCTCAGGTGCGGCAGCACGGCGCGCGCGTAGAGCCCGGTCGAGGTGGTGAGAAAGTCGAACAGTACCCAGAAGCCGATCGAGATCAGCACCGCGCGCCGCGCCATCGCCGGATCGCGCGCGGCGTAGGCGCGCTGCCAGAAGCCCGGGTCCACCAGCGTCGAGAGCGCGATGACGTACCACACCAGCACCGCCTGCGGCGGCGCGCCGCCGTTCCAGGTGAAGTGCGACGCGGGGAGCGCCGTCGTCAGGTAGCCGAGTCCGCCGTGGCGGGCCACCAGGAACGCCAGCATCACGCCGAAGCCGATGAACATGAGCGCGAACTGCACCAGGTCGGTGATCACGACCCCGCGGAATCCGCCACGGTAGACGTAGAACACCGAAGTGGCGGTGGCGGCGAGCACGCAGGGCACCAGCGGCAGCCCGAACATCGCAGCGAACAGCGTGCCCAGCATCAGCACGTAGGCCGCCGGCGCGGAGGCGACGAACACCGCGAGCGCGCCCATCAGCGCCGGGCCGCGGCCGTAGTGCCGGTCGAGCAGGTCGGGGATGGTGTAGAGCGCGGCGGCGCGCGCGCGGCGCGCGAACAACCACGCGAAGAGCAGCGCCCCGATGTAGTAGGGGACGCCGAACACCAGCCAGTTCGATACGCCGAAGCGGTAGGCGTACTCGCCCACGCCGAGGATGCCGCCGTACCAGGTCGAGACCAGGGTGGCGACCAGCGCGGGCAGCGTGATCCGCCGCCCGGCGAGCAGATAGTCGAGCGCATCCAACCGGCGCCCGAACAGGCGCAGCCAGACCCCGACCAGGAAGCCCACATAGAGGACGATCAGCCCCCAGTCGAGGGGGCTCCGGCTGAACATCGTGCGATCCCGTGCGGTTCGGCGCTTCGCGCGCCACCCGGCCGCCGGCACCGGCGGTCGGAGGCGCAACAAAAACGCCGTCCATGCAGGGACGGCTATAAGGCAACCGGAGAGCTCGCTTGTCTTTGCCGTTTCCCTACGCTGGTATCAACCAGTTCAGGTTCGAAGGGTGTGCTCTCAGGTCGGCGAACGGTGCCGCCGACCACCCCTAACGACGCGCCCGCGGTTCGCGCGGACCCCCGGAGGATGCCGCACTCGGCCCGCGTCGCGCAAGTCCGGACTCGCTCGCGGTGACTCCGGGGACGGGATGCGGTGAGGGCGGTCCGGAGGCGCGGCGCGGGCCGGTTCGGTCCCGGACCCCCGCCACACCGTCACGGCGCCCGGTGCCGCGCCGCCGCGCCGTCCACTTGAGCGCTCCAGGGCCCGCTGTTCCGTGCCGATAATCACCGGGTCCCCTGCCGCACCTGCTCGCACCCATCTACGGAGCTTCGTGGACGCCACCCCCTCCATCGATACGTCCACCGCACGCGCCGCCGAGGCGCCGGTGGGTGCCGCGCGACGCCGCCGGCGCCATCCGGCGAGCGCGCCCGCGCTGGTGCTGGCGTTCGCCCGCCACCTCACCGGCCACCTCGACGCCGAGCCGCTGCGCCGGATCGCCGACTCCGCGCGTCCGGAGGACTTCTGGGAGGCGCTGGAGTCCTTCACCGACAGCATCACCGGCTCGGAATGGCGCCGCATCTCGCGCGAGTTGCACTGGGTGCGCGAGGTCAACCGCGAGATGGAGCGGCTCCAGGACCGCTCCCCGTGGCGGCGCGCGCTCGCCGCGCGCCACATCGGGTTGCTCGCGGTGCCCGGCACCCGCGCCCCGCTGCGGCGCGTGATGGCGAAGGGGCCGGGCCTGGTGACGCTCACCGCCGCGCTCGCGCTGGCGCGGCGGCGCGACGGCCCCGCGCTCCAGTGGCTGCTCGCGAACCCGCGCGCGACCGCGACCCGCGGCCGCCAGCAGCTCGTGGCCCTCATCCTGCGCTTCGGTCCGACCGCGGCCGAGCACCTGCTGCGCTGGATCGACGAGATCCCGCAGGAGTCCGCGATCTTCTTCGCGGCGGTGGAGGCGATCGGGGCGCTCGGCGAGGAGCGGGCCCGGCCGCCGCTCGAGACGTTGCTCCGCGGCGGCCCGCTCGAAGCGCGCGTGGCCGCGGCGCGTTCCCTCGGCCGGCTCGCCTCGCCCGTCTCGGTGCCGGCGTTGATGCTCGCCCTGGAGGACCCCGCCTGGCAGGTCCAGGCGCAGGTGGCGAGCGCGCTCGGCCGCATCGGTGACCCGATCGCGGTGCCGGAGCTGGCCGCGCGCGCGGCCGATCCGTCGTGGTGGGTGCGGCGCAACGCCGCCTACGCGCTGGCGCGGCACGGCGCGGAAGGTCGCGCCACGCTCGAGAAGCTGGCGGCGACGAGCCCCGACCGCTACGCGGCGGAGATGGCGGTGGAGGTCCATGACGCCCTCGCGGTGGACGACGAGGGGATCGAGGAGGCGCTGGGTGCCGACTGAGCTGGCCTCCCGACTCGCCGACTCCTGGTTCGGCACCGCGATCCTGGTGTATGCCGGCGCGCTGTTCATCCAGTACACGGTGCTCAACCTGCTCGCGCTCTCGGAGATCGGGCGGCAGCGGCGCCAGCTGCGCCTCGCCGACCGGCTGGGGCTGTTCGAGAGCGACCTCGCGCCGCCCATCAGCCTGATCCTCCCGCTGCGCGATCGCGCCGGCGCCGCGGTCGATTACGTCCGCTCGCTGATGCGGCTGCGCTATCCGGCCTTCGAGATCGTCGTCGTGAACGACGGGTCGGAGGACGGCACGTTGCGCGCGCTCACCGACGCCTTCGGCCTGCGCCCGGTCCACCGCACGCCTCGCACCCAGGCGCCGCGCGAGCGGATCCGCGGCGTGCACGGCTCGAGGCACTACCCGTTCCTGACCGTGGTGGACCTCGAGCGCGGGGGAAGGGGCCAGGCGCTCAACCTGGCGCTGGCGTTCTGCCGGCATCCGCTCTTCCTGGTGCTGGAACCCGACACCTGGCTCGAGCGCGACACGCTGCTCAGCCTGGCGCTGCCCTTCTACGAGGACGCCTCGGTGCTGGTCACCGGCGGAGTCGTGCGGCCCGCCAACGGCTGCCGTATCGAGAACGGCGCGCTCGCCGGCACCGGCCTGTCGAAACACCCGCTGGTGCGATTCCAGGTGGTGGAGTACCTGCGCCAGCTGCTCTCCGGGCGGCTGGGGTGGACCCGGCTCGACAGCCTGTTCTTCCTCCCGGGATCGTTGGGGCTGTTCTCGCGCGCGGCGGTGCAGGCGGTGGGCGGGTTCCGCACCGACACCGCGGGAGAGGACATGGAGCTGGTGATGCGCATCCAGCGCTGGGCGGCGCGCCGCCGCCAGGGGTTCCAGGTGCGCTTCGTCGGCGGCGCGGTGGCCTGGACCCGCGTGCCGGAGACGCTGCGGGAGGTGGGGCGCCAGCGGGCGCGCTGGCATCAGGCGCTGGCCCAGGCGCTGTGGCTCAACCCCGACCTGCTGTTCAACACGCGCTTCGCGCCGCATCACGGCATCGCCTACTTCGCGCAGCTCTTCTTCGAGCTGTCGAGCCCGGCGGTCGAGCTGTGCGGACTCCTGCTGGCGGTGGCGCTGGTCCTCGCCGGTCGGGCCACGGCCGCCTTCCCCGTGGTCTTCCTGGCCTTGTTCGTGGTGGGCGGCACGCTGACGTCGCTCATGAGCATCGGGCTCGAGCGACTGAGTTGTCCGCGCCTGCGGGTGCGCGAGCTGGAGGCGGTGTCGATCTACGCCCTGCTCGAGAACTTCGGCTACCGGCAGTTCATCGCGGTCTGGCGCCTCAAGGGCCTGCTCGACGCCGCGCTCGGGCGCCGCGTCCCGGAGGCGACGAGGCGCGCGCCGCGCCACTCGGTGGAGGCAGGGGAAGACCGCCAGCACGCCGCCTGAGGCCGCCTCCGCGCACCGCGCGGCGTCCGGGCCCGCCGCGGCGGGGTGTAGGATGCCGCGATGCACGACCGCACGCTGCTCTTCGCCGCCGCCTTCCTGCGTGCGGTCGCCACCGCGCTGATCGGCGTGCTGCTGGGCATCTACCTGGCGAAACTCGGCTTCGATCCCGCGGCGATCGGCGTGGTGATCGCCGCGGGGCTCTCCGGCGCCGCAACCGCGACCTTGATCGCGACCCTGGCGGCCGACCGCGCGGGACGCCGCCGCTTCCTGCTGGCCTTGGCACTGCTCGGCGCGGCCGGCACGGCCGCCGTCGCCGTGGCCACGCAGCCGCTCCTGCTCGGGGCCGCCGCGTTCTTCGGCATGCTCAACGGCATGGGCCGCGACCGCGGAGCGGCGCTCGCGCTCGAGCAGGCCATGCTGCCCGCGACCGCCAGCGACGCCGGCCGCACGCGCGTGATCGCCTGGTCCAACGTGCTCCAGGACGCGGGGCACGCGCTCGGCAGCCTGCTCGCCGTGCTGCCGGAGGCGCTGCGCCGCTTCGCCGGCGTGGGGGACGTGACCTCGTTCCGGCTCGCCGTCGGCGTGGCGGCGTTGCTCCTGCTGGTGACCGCGGCGCTCTACGTCGGCCTCTCGCCCGCGATCGAAGTCCACGCCGGGAGGACGGCCGCGCCGCTCTCGCGCGAGAGCCGCGGCGTGCTGATCCGCATCTGCTCGCTGTTCGCGCTCGACGGCCTGGGCGGGGGCTTCCTCACCACCGCGCTGCTTTCGTACTTCTTCTTCGAGCGCTTCGGCACACCCGCCGGAATCATCGGTGTCCTGTTCTTCGGAGCGCGCCTGGCCAACGCGGCCTCGCACCTCGGCGCGGCCTGGCTCGCGCGCCGCATCGGGCTCGTGAACACCATGGTCTTCACCCACGTGCCATCGAGCCTGTTGCTGGTGACGGTGGCCTTCGCCCCGAGCTTCCCGATCGCGGCGGGGTTGTTCCTGCTGCGCGAGGGGCTGGTCGAGATGGACGTCCCCACGCGCCAGTCCTACGTCATGGCGGTCGTGCGTCCCGCGGAGCGCACCTTCGCCTCGGGCGTGACGTACCTGGTGCGCCTCGGGGCGTGGGCGGTGGCGCCTTCGTTCGCCGGGATCCTGATGCAGGGCGTATCGCTCGCGACCCCGCTGTTCATCGGCGCGGGGATGAAGATCGCCTACGACGTCATGCTCTACGCCGCCTTCCGCCACCGCCGGGCGCCCGAGGAGCGGCCGGCCGGGCCCTGAGCGAGCAGGGGACCGCGCGTGCTCGTCGCGTCGCCGGGGCGCCCCGCGGATCGGCTGCGCCCGGTGGCGGCGCGCGCGCGGGGGGCGCAGCTGTTTTCCGTTC
>Ga0154739_1025_pt2 | contig 25764 bp, 20 predicted proteins | sample Rifle2008BG16ft_FD_105747 | JGI IMG/M metagenome (GOLD analysis project Ga0154739, IMG submission 105747) | Candidatus Eisenbacteria bacterium RBG_16_71_46 | reverse complement strand
CCGGTGCATATCCTCGGCGCGCCCGCCAGTCCCTGGCTCCTGCGCGCCTGCGGAGCCCGCGCTCCGGTCCCCGCCCGTTCCGGCCCGCTGGCAGCCGTGGTGCCCGGCCACGTCGGAGCGAGAAGCGACCGCGCAACGCAGCCCGCGGACGTTTGCGGACGGTGCCTACCGGGCCTGGGTCGGGGTCTTGGCGCCCAAATCCTGCCAGCGCACGCGCTCGGCGTAGAGTTCGGGATCGAGCGCCGCGAGGGCCTCGTGGCGCTTGCGGTGACAGGTCACCACCACGATCTGGTGCTGCTTCGCGAGGTGCTCGATGAGCAGCCGCATCCCGGCACGAGCGCGCTCGTCGTCGCTGGTGGCGAAGGCATCGTCGATGAGCAGCGGCAGCGACTCCTGGTCGCGAGACAGGTATTCGCTGATCGCCAGCCGCACCGCGAGGTGGAGCTGGTCGCGGGCTCCGCTCGAGAGCTGGAGCACCGCCTTGCCGCGCGCGATCTGGTGGCCGTTGGCGAGCCGCACCGAGAAGTCGAGATCCTCGCCGAAACGCAGCTCGCGGATGTCGGTGCCGATCGGACGCAGCAGCTCGATGACGCGCGAGTTGAGATGTTCCGCCCAGCGCCGGTGGGTCTCGAGCGCCACCTTCTGGATGGTCTCGCGCGCCAGATCGAGCGCCGCCTTGTAGCGGCGCGCCCGTTCGAGCGCGGCACACGCACGCTCGAGCTGCCCGCGCTTCTCCGGGTACCCGATGTGGTGGCGGCGGAACGACTCCTCGACACCGACCCGCAAGTCGGCGTGCCACTTCTGCAACGACTCGAGCTTCTCGCGATAGCGCCGCACCTCGGCGTCGATCTCCACTTGGCCGCGCGCCGGCTTGTCCCCCGCCGGGCCCTCCGCGATCGGCTCCGCCTCCACCATCGCCAGCTGGCTGCGGCGTTCCGCGACATCCGGATCGGACAGGACGCGCTGCTCGGCCTGCGGGATGAGCTGGTCGATCAGCAGCGTGTAGCGCGCGCGCCCGCGCAGCCGCTCGGACAGCTCCGTCACGTGGTCCGCCCACGGCCGCTCCGGATCGTAGGTGAGCCCCGCGGATTGCAGGATGCGGATCGCGCGCTCGCGCAGCCCGCTGGCCGCGGCCTCGGCGACGCGCTTCTCGTCGTCGATCCACGACCAGCTCGCTTCCAGCTCCTCCAGGCGCTGCTGGAGCATGACGCGGTGGCGGATCGCGGCCGAGATGCGCTCCAGGTTGGTGGGGTCGGGCGAGCCGCCGCCGACGCGCCCGAGCAGTGCGCGCGCCTCGTCCAGGACCTGGCGCCGCTTGGCTTCGATCAGGGCCAGGCGTTCCTGGGCGCGGATCGCCGGGGCGCTGTCCTCCATCAGGCGGTTGAACTCGGTCCATTCGCGCATCAGCTCGACCGAATCGCGGTAGCCGAGGGTGCGGCACAGCTCGCCCAGGCCGACCTCGGCCTCGTGTCGCCGGGTGCGGAGCTGGTTGAGCTTGCGCTGCGCCTCGGCCAGCGTCCGCAGCGCGGCCTCGCGGTCGGCCAGGCCGGTGAGGGCGCCGCTGCGCAACAGCAGGAGGCCCACGACGACCGCGATGCCGCTGATCACCACCAGCGAGTACGACAGCACCGGCAGCCCGTTGAGCGCCAGCACCACGATGCCGGCGAGCGCCCCACCCAGTCCGAGGGCGAGCGTGAACCAACCGGGCAGGCGGCGCGCGTTGCGGGCCGCATCGATCTCGCGGAGCGCCTCGGAACTCGCGGTGCGGGTCTGCTCCAGGGTCGCGACCTCGGTCTGAAAGCCCAGCGCCATCTCCGCCTGGCCGCGCAGCAGCACATCCTGATCCTCGGTCACGCCCGCGAAGCGCTGCCGCAGCTGCTGAATCCGCTCGGGCTCGTAGCCCCGGCTGGCGAGCGTCTCGCGGTGGCTGAAGGCCGCGTCCTTGAGCCGGCTGTCTTCCTCGCCCAGCCGGCGGATCTCGGAGGCCACGGCCACGAAGCGGTCGGCGTCGTCGGCCGTGCAGTTGACGTAGGGCTCGAGCCGCTCCGCCTCCTCCTCGAGCGCGCGGCGCTCGCGATTCTGCTCGTCGCGCCGCCGTGTTTCGAGCCCCTCGAGGTTGCGCTGCGCCTCCTCCTGGCGCGCGATGGTCTCGCGCAGCTCGGACTCGGCGCCCTCCGGCAGATGGGAGACGCTCGACAGCGACTCGGCCTCCTCGCGGAGCTGCGCCAGCTCCGCGCAACGGCGATCGTTCTCCTCGAGCGCGCGGCGCATCTCGCCCGAGATCGCGGAGCGGCGCTCGGCGTCGAGCCGCGCGAGCGCGGCACGCACGCCCCGTTCCTCCTCGCCGCGACGGGCCAATTCCTCGAGCGGGCCGCGAATCTGCTCGAAATCGTGCTCCAGGGTCTTGATCTCGCTCTCGAGCAGGACCCGCCGAGCCTCGAGCCCCTTGATCGCATTGTCCACCTTCATCGTGGAGCCGAGCTCGTCGCAGGTGTAGGCGGCCGCCGCGGCGTCCAGCACCCGCACCGCTTCGGTCGCGTTGGTGTCGCCGACGCGCGTGTCCGCCGCGCTCTCGAGCCGGGCGTGCAGCGTCGAGGACCGCCGCGCCTTCTCGTCCCCGGGCACCACCAGGTCCAGCTCGCCCTGCCGCACGAACGCGCACTTCTCCCACTCCGTGACGTCCAGGCCGAAGAGCTTGGAGCCCACCGGATAATCGTCCTTGCCGTGGAGGAACTCGGCCGTCACTTCCTGGCCGCGCGAGTTCCACACCTCGACGGTGCCGCGCTCGAAGTCGCGTTTGGTCGTGTAGCGCTCTCCACCGCTCTCGAATTCCAGCTCGACCCCGAAGGGTCCGTTGTTCCACGGTCGCCAGCGCTCGAGCGGGGTCAGCGTGCGGTGGGTGCGCCGGTCGCCCTCCAGCCCGTAGAGGGCGGCGCTCACCGCCGCCAGCAGGCTGGACTTGCCGCGCTCGTTCTCGTCGACGAGCAGCGTGAGGCGGTCCGGGTCGAATGCGAACTCGCCCTGGAGCGGGCCGAAGCCCGCCACGCGCAGACAGAGGAGCTTCACGGGCCGAAGTCCTCGTAGGCCGGCACGACCTCGCGCAGGCGGAAGGCATCGAGCCCGTAGTAGAGCGCGCTCTCGATCGTCGTGCGCTCGTCGGGGTCGTTCGCGCCGTCGAGCCGCTCGAGCAGCACCTTGGCGAAGCGCTCCTCGGTGGTCGAGGCCTCGGCGTTGCGGTAGGCGGCGAGATCGTAGTCGGGCCGCACCCCGCGCAGGTCGGTGCGCACGTGGAACGCGCGGGCGGCGAGCGATCCGCCCGGCCCGGAATAGCGCACGCCCTTGACCAGGCGGCCGCGGAGCCGAACCGTGGCGATGTCGAACGCGTCGATCTTCGCCTCGTCGAGGGCCTTGAGCGCGCGGCGGTCCACCTCTTCGGCGCTGGAGCATCCGGTCACGTCGGCGACCACGTCGAGCACGTTGCGCAGGTCGAGCTCCACCTCCTCGACCGCGACGTGGTGGCGGCCGGGCCCGAACTCGATGGTCACCTCGAGGGCGCCGTGCTTGCCCAACTCGGTGGGATCGAGCGCCACCGCCGATCCGGCGTAGGCGAGCTGCACCCCTCCCGCGCCGGCGTCGTGGCTCTCGATGCGCGAGGCGGCGTGGTAGTGCCCCACCGCGATGTAGGCGAATGGCGTGGAGCGCACCTCCTCATCGGAGAACGGGGCCACGACCTGTTGCCCCGGCGGGCAGCGGTTCTCGCGCGAGCCGTGGAACACCGCGATCTCGATTCCGCCCGGCGCCGGTGGCCCCACGGCCTGCAGCGCCTCGGGGACGAGCGGCCGCTCCACGGACGCCATCCGCGGCGTGTAGCACCGTCCCCACACCCGGACATCGGCCAGGTTCGGCAGGGCCTTGGCGCTCCACGCCGGAGTGGAGAACACGTGGACGTGATCGGGCCACGCGAATCCCCGCGCGTTGAGCATGCGGGGGCTCCAGTAGGGGCTGGCGTCGAACCAGGGGTCGTGGTTGCCCGGCGCGATCAGCACCGGGGGGCAGCCGGCGACGTCGAACGCGTGCAGTGCGAACGCCAGCGATTCGGCGTCCACCCCTTCCTGGTCGAACAGGTCTCCGGGAATGAGGATGGCGTGCGCGGCGCGTTCGATCGCCTGGGTGACGACCAGCGACAATGCTTCGCGCTGGTCCTTCCGCCGCTCGAGGCGGTGCTCCGCGTCGAGCCAGCCGAAAGGACGTCCGAGGTGCACATCCGACACCTGGAGGAAACGTAGGACAGCCATCGGTCGAGGAGGGCTCCCGATTGGGGTGGCGATAACGCGGATATCGGCCGGGGCGCACACCACCTTTATTGCATTCTGCAACATAACAGGACGACCCAAGCCCGGCAACGGGTTGCGGGAACTGCTAGGCTGCGCGCGTGACTCGGATGATGGAGCCTGGCGGCCGCGCGCGCGCGCCGCTGCCCGCGGATGAGATCGAGCGGCGGTTGCAATGGCGCGCCGCGCCGGTCCTGGTGTTCCTGGCCATGCTGGTGGGCTTGGCGGTGCTCGCGGCAGTCTCGCTCTTCTCTCGGCCCCTGCTGCCCAGCGGCCTGCCCGACGACCCCGACGTGCTCGCCGCGCGCTCCCTGCTCGAGCACCGCGTGGCGGCCGCCCCGGCGGACCTCCGCTTCGAGAACACGCTGCTCGGTGAGCCCGCCCACGCGCCGAACACGGCCCGGCAGCGCGCGCTCGTAGACCGCGCGGCCGGGCTGCTGGCACGCGCGCGGGCACGCCATCCGCGTGACGCGCGGATGATCGCCGCCTGCGCCCACGTCGCGCTCGCCCGCCGCCGCTTCGCCGAGGCCGAGCGCGACTACCGCGCGGCGCTCGACCTCGCACCCCACTACGGCGAGGCCCGCCTCGGGCTCGGCGTGCTGCTGGCGGAGCGCGCCGAGCGGGAGCCGCACCCACTGCGCGCGCGAGGACTCAGGCTCCGGGCCACCGCCCAGTTCGCCGCCGTGGATCCGGCCGACTCCGCCTACCTGGCAGCGCTCTACGACCGCGTCGTGATGCTCGAGCGCGTGGGCCGGCGCCAGGAAGCGCAGCAGCGCGCGCAGGCCTATCTCGCGCGCGACGCCGCCAGCGCGTGGGCGCAGCGCCTGCGGCAGCGCGCCGCCCCGGGGGCGTCATGAAGCTGCTGATCCTCGGCGGGACCCGCTTCCTCGGCCGCCACCTCGCCGACGCCGCGCTCGCGCGCCGGCACCGCGTGACGCTGTTCAATCGCGGGATCGCCGACCCCACGCCGCGCGACGGGGTCGAGCAGCTGCGCGGCGACCGCGACGGCGGGCTCGGCGCGCTCGACGGCGGGCGCTGGGACGCGGTGCTCGACACCAGCGGCTACGTCCCGCGCCTGGTGCGCGATGCGGCGCGGCGGCTCGCGCGGGCCGCGGGGCACTACACCTTCGTCTCCAGCCTCTCGGTCTACGAGACCTACGACCCCCCCGGGCTCGACGAGGGTGGGCCGCTGCGGGTACTCGCCGATCCGACCACCGAGGCCGTGACCGGCGAGACTTACGGCGGGCTCAAGGTGCTGTGCGAGCGCGAGGTCGAGCGCGCGTTCCCGGGACGCGCCCTGCGGGTGCGCGCGGGGCTGCTGGTGGGCCCGCACGACTATATGGACCGCTTCCCCTATTGGTCGCGTCGCATCGCCCGGGGTGGCGAGGTGCTGGCGCCGGGGCGCCCGGGCGCCCCGCTGCAACTGGTGGACGCGCGCGATCTCGCGGACTGGATGGTGCGGATGGCCGAGGCGAGCGCCGGCGGAGTTTTCAACGCCACCGGCCCCGAAGCGCCGCTCACCATCGGGACCCTGCTCGAGACCTGCCGCGCCGTCACCGCGAGCGACGCGACCCTGACCTGGGTGGACGACGACTTCCTGCTCGCCCGCGGAGTGGCGCCGCTCGACGGCCTGCAGCTGTGGGTGCCACCATCGTTCACGGGGTTCAACGCCGTGAGCGTGGCGAAAGCGGTCGCCGCCGGGCTCGGCTACCGCCCGCTCGCCGACACGGTGCGCGACACGTTCGAGTGGGACGCGCCGCGCCCGCCCGCGCAGCGGAGAAAGCCGACGATGATCCCGCTGCCCGAGCCGCTTGGGCCCCAACGCGAACGCGAGCTGCTCGCCGAGTGGCACGCCGCCCGGCACGAGCCGGCCTGAGCCCGGATGGGGGGCGCCGGGGCTCCGTCCGCAAGCGCCCGCGGGCCCACAGCCACGCCTGTCAGCGGGCCGGAGCGGGCGGGGACCGGAGCGCGGGCTCCGCAGGCGCGCAGGAGCCAGGGACTGGCGGGCGCGCCGAGGATGAGCGAGGTCCCGCCAGGAAGGCGGGACCGAGCGGCCCGCGCGGAGGTCCCCGCCCGCGGAGGCCCGCCGGGCACGGAGCACGATCGACGTGACGCCCGCGATGTCTTGCCCGCGGGCGTTTGCGAAGGAACCTAGCGGTAGACGCGCCGCAGGCTGTCCACCACCGCCTGCGGCATGGTGTTCACGACCTCGAGCAGCTGGTGGGCCTCGAGGCTGTTCGGCTGGCGCTTGAGGATCTCCTGGGCGGCCTGCCGCGCCTGGTCCACGTCGCCGATGCGCGAGGAGACCGCGCCGAGCCCGAGCCACGCCATGACGTAGTCGGGGCTCTTCTCGAGCAGCCGGCGGTAGATCTCCTGCGCCTTCACCAGGCGCCCGCGGCGGGTCTCGGCCAGCGCCCACTCGTGCAGCACGCGCGGGCTGGGCGAGGTCTCGGCCGCGCGGGTCAGCGCCTCGGCCGAGGCCTCGAAGCGCTCGAGCCTGAAGTTGCGGATGCCGAGGAAGTCGAAGGCCTGCCCGCGCTCGCTGCCGGTACGGCGCGGCGGCTCGGAGACGAACGCCTCGACCCGCGCGAGCCCGCGGTCCACGTCGGCGTGGAAGATCAGCCACTGCATGGTCGGGGCCGCCGCGCCGAGCGCCGCGGCGATTCCGAGCCAGGCGAAGCGCGGCGCGGCGCGCAGGGTCTCGCCGGCCAGCCACGCCGCGAGCAGCGACAACGCCATGCCGCTGAAGGCGAAATCGTCCCAGTCGCGGAACAGGCCCCCGACGGGGTGGATGAACGGCATGACGCCCAGCAACGGCAGGGCGAGCGCGCCCAGGTACAGCGCTTCGCGGCCGCGCGGTAGGCCGCGGCCGAGGGCGAGCGCCATCACCGGCACCGCGAGCGCCAGCGGGGAGAGCATCACCAGCAGGTTGAGCAGGTCGGCGGGGCGCGTGCCGGCGAAGGCCGCGCGCAAGGCGCCGCCCTGCGCTTGCACCTCGGCGGGATCGAAGTGCTGGGCGTCGAACCGCAGCACGGTGGCGACGATGCGGGGCAGCATGACCGCGAGGGCGGCGAGGGGGATCGCCAGCGCGGCGAGCACCGCGGGGCGGCGCCACGCGCCGCCGCCCGCGTGTTCGCGCAGCCACCCCGCCCAGGCGAGGGCCAGCGCGGGCAGCAGCCCGAGCGCCGAGCGATGGAGGGCCAGCCCCGCCGCCACCGCGATCCCGAGCGGGAGCAATCCGCGCCCCTCGCGCAGGACCCGCAATCCACTCACGCCCACCACCGCGACGATCACCACCATCTCGGAGAACGCCTTGCTATAGCCGGTGAACATGCCGAGGTAGCCGCCGAAGAACACCACGCACGCCGCGGCGGCGGCCGCGCTGCCGCGCAGCGCGAGCGCGCGGGCGAAGCCCACCGCGAGGGCGGCGAGCCCCGCGGCCTCGAGCGCGCCGAGCGCGCGGGCGGCTCCGTTGGCATCGAGCGCCCCGCTCTGGCTGATGCGGAGCGGCAGCGTGTAGTGGAGCAGCACGTCGAGCGGCAGCGCCTGCGGGAACAGCAGGCCCGGTTGATCCGCCTCCTCGACTGTCCCCTGTCGCAGCAGGAAGTCCCCGACGAATCGCACTTGGTCGGGAAACGCGAGCGCCAGGGCGGCTGCACCCGCGACCAGGCCGAGCGCCACGCCCCACCGTCCGCTCGCCAGCGCGTCGCCGATCCAGCCGAACGCCGGCGCGGCGCGCCGGGCGAGCGCCGGGATCAGCACGATGGCGGCGAGCGTCCACCAGGCCCACGCGGGCAGGGGCTCGAGGAAGCGCTGGAGGTTGAGCGACCAGGCCCACATCGTCGGCACGAACGCGAGCGCGAGCCGTGCCACGGCGAGCACGGCGAGCGTCGCCCACAACGCCCGGGCGGCGCGGCGCGCGGCGCCGGCCTCGGCGGGCGCCGGCGCGGCGGGCGCGGGGCGCGGCGCGACACCCGGCGGCGCGCGGCGCGGACGTCTATCGCGTGCCGGGCCGCCGGCACGCCTACGGCGTCCCATGGGTCCGCTCCCGCGCGGCGAGCGCCGCGAGCACGCTCCGCGCCTCGGAGTCGCCCGGACGCAATCGCAGGCCCCGCTCCGCGGCCCGCCGCGCCTCGGCGAGTTCGCCCAGCCGGTAGCTCGCCACGGCGAGCCCGATCCACGCGTCCGCGATGGTCGAGTCCTTGGCGATGGACCGCTGGTAGGCTTCGCGCGCGCCACGGTCGTTGCCGCGCTCCGCCTCGGTGATGCCCCACTCGAGCAGCAGCCGCGGGCTCGGCGCCAGCTCGGCGGCCCGCCCCATCGCCTCGGCCGCCGCGTCGGGTCGCGCCAGGGCGAGGCTGCGGATGCCGAGATACGCCCAGGCCAGGGCGCGGCTCTCCGCCGGGCGCGCCGGCGGCCCGTCGACATGGGCGGTGACGCGCGCCATGCCGCGGTCCACGTCGTGCTGCAGCAGCAGCCACTGCACCGTCGGTGCGGCCGCGCCGAGCGCCACCGCCGCCGCCAGCCAGCGCCAGCGCGGCGCGGCGCGCAAGCTCTCGCCCACCAGCCAGGCGGCGACGAGCGACAGCGTGAGCCCCGCCGCGGTGAAGACGTCCCAGTCCCGGAACACTCCCTGCCGCGGATGCACCAGCAGCAGGATCGCGACGCAGGGGGCCGCCAGCGCCGCCATCACCGGCGCTTCCGGCCGGCCACGCAGCCCGGGGGCGACCCATGCCCCGAGCGGTAGCGCCGCCAGCGCGAGCGGCGAGAGCGCCGCGACCACGTTGGCGAGGTCGAGCAGGTGAAGCGGCGCCAGCGCCGCCGCCAGCGCCCCGCCCGCGCCGCCCCCAGCCGGCAGCAGGTGCGCGCGATCCACCTGCCGTAGCGCCGCGGCGATCCGCGGCGTCATCGCGGCCAGGGTGACGAGCGGCAGCGCCAGGCCGGCCACCACCGCCGGCCGCCGCCAGTCCGCCGGGCGAGAGAGAGCGCGCCCCCACACCCACCACGCCGTCGCCGCGGGGAACAGCAGCAGCGCCACGGAGCGGTGGATCGTCAGCCCCACCGCGAGCACCGCGCCGAGCGCCAGATGCCCGCGCCCCCGGCGCGCCAGCGAGACGCCCAGCACCGCCACCGCCGCCGTCACCAGCAGTACCTCACCGAACGCCTTGCTGTAGCCGGTGAACATGCCGAGGTAGCCGCCGCACAGCGCCACCGCCACCGCGGCCGCCGCCGGCGCTCCGCGCAGGTCGAGGGCGCGCGCGTACGCCACCGCCAGGAGCGCGAGCGCGCCGGCCTCCGCGGCGCCCAGCAGCCGCTCGACGACGCCGACATCGATCGCGGCGGCGGCGTGCAGCGCGACCGGTAGATGGAAGTGGAGCAGCAGGTCGAGCGGGAACGCCTGGGGAAACGCGCGCGCCGGGGGGATCCCGCCGCTCGCCGCGCCGAGGCGGAGCATGAAGTCGCCGACGAAATGGGTCTGGTCGGCGAGCCACCACACCAGGGCGGCGGCGGCGACCGCGAGCGGGACCACCGCGACGCCGCGCGCCTCGGCGAGGGCGTCGCCCGCGCGCGCCAGCCCGGGCGCGAGCGGGCGCGCGAGCGCCGGCACCAGCGCAAGCCCGGCCGCGGCCCACAACGCCCACCCCACCGCCGGCAGAAAGCGCAGCAGGTCGAGCCCCCAACCCCACATCGACGGCACGAAGGCCAACGCCGCGCGGGCCAGCGCCAGGATCAGCAGACCCAGCCACAAGACGCGCGCCGCGCGCGAGGCCGCGCGTTCTTCCACGGCCGGGGACACGGGCGGAGACCCGGCGACGCGGGACGCCCGGCTGCGGGCCCGTCCTTCCCGCGTGGCCGATCGCCCAGGCTCTGTCCGAGAACGCCCGAGGGCAAGGCGTCGCGGTCGAGCGACGACAATCGTGGCCGACCACGCTGAGCGTGGTGCCCGGCCACGTTGGAGCGAGGAGCCGACCGCGCAACGCAGCCAGTCGGGCGTTCTCGGACAGAGCCTAGAGGCCGGCGTCATCCCAGAGGTACGCCGCGCCCGGATCGGGCAGATGCGCGTTGCGCTCCCAGGTCCGACTCAGCAGCGCTCCGACATAGCGCTCGAGCAGCCCGGGCCGCGGGCGGCGATATTCGATCAGGTCGATGCGTTCGCCCTCGGGCACGCCGGCGCGGCGCCGCGCCTCGGCGATCGCCTCCTCGAGCCCGCCGATCGCGTCCACCAGTCCGTGCCCGCGCGCCTCGTCGCCCATCCACACCCGTCCGCGCGCGGCGCGGTCCACGTCCTCCCACGCCATACCGCGCCCACCGGCCACCGCGGCGACGAACTCCCGGTAGGTGTGCATCACCGCCGAGTCGGCGGCGGCCTGCGCGCGCGCGTCCCAGTCACGGCCGAGCGAGCTGCCGTACATGAAGTCGCCGCGGTCGAAAGCGTCCTGGCGCACGCCGTGCCGCGCGTACCAGCCCTCCAGCGACGGCTTGACGAACACCACGCCGATCGAGCCGGTGCGGGTGAAGCGGTCGGCGAACACGCGATCGCCGCCGGCCGAGATGTAGTAGCCGCCGCTCGCCGCCACACCGCCCATCGAGACCACCAGCGGCTTGCGCGTCTCGCGCTTCATGCGCTGCGTGGCGTGGAAGATCAGCTCCGAGGCGGTGGCGGACCCGCCCGGGCTCTCGACCCGCAGCACCACGGCCCTGACCCCTCGACGCGTGAACGCGCGCTCGAGCTGCCGCGCCAGGGTCTCGGAGCCCATGTACGGGCCGAGCAACAGGTCGTTGCCGCTCTCCCCGAGGTCGATCCCGCCGCTGGCGTAGACCACCGCGACCGGCGCGCGCCGGGTCCACTCACGCCGCGCCGGGGGCACAGACTCGAGCTTCACGGTGCGCGGCTTGTCGCCGAGGCCGCACAGCCGGCCGAGAATGCGCATCGCGTCCTCGCGGTGCCCGATGCTGTCCACCAGCCCCGCCCGCGCCAGCTCGCGGGGCGGCCAGGCGCGCCCGTCGAGTAGCGCGAGCAGGGGCTCGCGCGGCATGCCGCGATCGGCGCTCACGCCGGATACGAACAAGTCCTGGAGCCGGTCGAGCAGGTTCTCGATCACCTCGCGGTCCGCCGCGGTGGTCGAATCCACGCTGAGGCTGCGGAACGCGGACTTGTACTCGCCGTACGACGCGCGCTCGAAGCGCACGCCCCAGCCGGCGAGCAGACGCCGGTAGTAGCGGCGCTCGGCGCGCAGCCCGAGGGCTACGAACAGTGCCTCGGGGGTGGTGACGATGCGGTCGCAGGCGCTCGCCAGGTAGAGGTCGCCGCGCCCGCCGCCCTCCTCGAGGTAGGCGACCACCGGCTTGCCGGCGTCGCGCAGCCGCCGGATGCGCGGGCGCAGCTCTTCGATCTGGGCCAGATTCGAGATGCCGCGCAGATCGAGGAACACGCCGCGCGTGAGCGGGTCCTCGAGGGCGCGCGCGAGCTGGCGGTGGATCGGGGCCACCGGCGTGCCCCCGCCCCCTCCGAGGAGCGACCATCCCGGCAGCGCCTCGTCGCTCAGATCGCCGCGCAGCCGCAGCAGCGCGACGCGGTGGTTGCTGCGGCCGACCGGGACACCCCGGTCTTCACCTTCGTGGACCGACACGCTGTAGGTGGTGTAGAGGCGGTCGCCGCCCCGCTCGAACGCCGACTGCGCATGATACCCGTGCCGGGGCCCGAGGAGCGCCAGCCCGACGTGGTAGCCGCCGTGGTCCTCGATGGCACCGCGCAGCACCAGGCCACGCACCAGCTCGATCTCGCCCCCCACGCGCACCCGCGCGCGCGCGGGATCGGCGTTCTCGCGCATCCGCACGTCGGCGGTGAGCGTGAAGCGCGTACCCGCGTCGTGCGCCCGCACCGGCGCGAGCGCGAGCGGACGCAGGCCGATGCCCAGCGTGTATTCTCGCTCGAGCCGGCCGCCCGCGAACGCGGGACGCGTGACGTGATCCGCCACCGCGCCGAGCGAGAGCCATGGCACCGGGCGCGAGAGCGCGCCCGCGGACCAGTCGGTGGCGCGGCGATCCGACGACAGCCCGCGAAGGAGGTGCATCGTGGTGCCGATCCGCAGCGGGTCCCGCCCGCCCGAAGCGGCCAGGGTGTAGCGCTCGCCGTCGTCGTCGAGGTGCGAGCCGGCGATGCCGCCACCCGGCCACGCCAGCGCGCCCTGGTAGAAGGTGCGGCCGTTCCCGAAGTCGCGCCACGACGTCGCGAACTCCGAGGGGTAGCGGATCCCGCCCGCCGCGGAGTTGAACAGGAATCCGGTCGCGCCGTCGGTGGTGGCGACGCTCTCGTTGCCATAGAAGAGGAGCGGGAAGTCCGGACCGGCCGCGGCGGGCGAGACCAGGCCGCAGGCGGCGAGGAGGAGCGCGGGGATCATCCTACGTTTCATGCCAGACACCTCACGGCGCCGGTCGGCCGCCGCAGTGGGACCGTGCCCCCGGGTCGCCCGGCCCCCCGCATGCGGGCGCGGAGCGACGCGAGAGCGCGCCCTGGCACCCGGGCCTCGGGCGCCAGGACGGGCACGGCCATCAATTCGAAGCGGTCACCCCCACGCGCGGGCAGTGGGGAGCGAGCGGACAGATCGAGCATCGCGGCTTGCGGGCGACGCACACCCGGCGACCGTGCAGAATGAGCCAATGTGAGAACGCCGCCCAGCGGTCGCGCGGCACCAGCGGCATCAGTGCGAACTCCACCTTGACCGGGTCCGTCTCGCGGGTGAGCCCCAGCCTGAGCGCGAGCCGCAGCACGTGCGTGTCCACGACGACCCCTGGGATGCCGAAGGCATTCGCGAGCACGACGTTCGCGGTCTTGCGCCCGACCCCGCGCAGCGCCGTCAGCTCCTCCATCGTGCGCGGCACCGCGCCGCCGTGCCGCGCGGCGATGTCGGCGCAGCACTCCTTGATCGCGCGCGCCTTGCTGCGAAAGAAGCCGGTGGAACGGATCAGGGCTTCGATCTCCGACGGCGGCGCGGCGGCGAATTCCGCGGCGTCCGGAAAGCGCCCGAACAGGGCGGGGGTGACCTGGTTGACCCGCTCGTCCGTGCACTGCGCCGAGAGGATGGTGGCGATCAGGAGCTGGAGCGGGTTGGCGTGGTGCAGCGCGGTGGTCGCGTCGGGGTAGAGGTCCTCCAGCATGTGGAGCATCGCGGCGACGCGCACCGGATCGGGCGGCGCCACGCGCCGCCCGCGGGCCGGCGGCCGCGCCTTGCGCGCCGGGCGGGCCACGCCGCGCGCGCCCTTGGGCGCGTGCGCCGGGCGCGCCGCACCGGCCGCACGCCGCGCCCGTTCCGACCGCGCGGCGCGCTTGCCCGGCGTGGCGCGCGGACGGTTGGCGGCGGGCAGCCGGCTCGGGGTGCCCGGTTTGCGGCGCGAGCGCGGGGACTTGCGAGGCATGGCGCGAGAGAGTAACGGAGCGCGTGCGGGCCGGGCAAGGCGCGTGGGTTCCTAGAACCCCCAGCTCAATCCGAAGCGCGCCCCCACGCCGTCCATGTTCACGATTTCGCGCACCGTCTGGCCGGTGAAGAGGTCCTCGGTGTCGCGGTGGAGGTCGGCGCCGTTGACGAACACCTCGGCATTGAGCCGCGAGCGTCCCGACAGCGGAAGCGCCGCTCCGCCCCACAGCTGCCAACCCCAGCCGCCGAAGGTGGCGTCGAACGACTCACCGGTGTTGAAGTCGGCGGCGGAGAGGAACAACAGCTCGTAGCCGCCGGACACGCCGAAGTACGGGATCACCGGGAGGTCGTCCCCGGCGTCGATCTGCAGGAACGCCATGATCGGGAAGAAGTTCGAGGACGAGCGTGACAGCTCGCGACGGATGACGATCTTCTCACCGCCGGGTCCGGTGCTCTCACCCACCAGCTCGCTGCGGCTCTCCGATTTGTAGCGCCAGTCCACGCCGCCGCCCAGCTGGACGCGGTCGTCCACCTTGGGGCCGCCGCGCATGCCGAACAAGAACCCGCGCTCGGCGTCGCCGTCGGGGTCGAAGAAGCCGGCGTGCAGCTGGGTCTGGCTGCCGTTGACCACCGAGCGTTCGCGCCGGTAGTGGCGCGACCGGGGACGGTAGGTCACGGATTCGAAGCCGTTGCGCACCGCCGCCGCCGACACGACCGCCACCGCGGGCGCGGCCGAGGCGTCGAACGACACCTCCGGCAGGGCGGCCCCGGCGGTCGCGAGCGCGAGGGGCGAAACAGACATCGGGAATCCGGCGGCCGCGGCATCCGCGCGCGACGTCACCGGGCCTACCATCATCGCCGCGAAGGCGGCCATCACCAGCAAACGACGGTTCATGGGGTCCTCCCCTCCGGAATCGGTGGCCGAAACGGACGTCCAGCACACCGCTCCTTCGCACGCGCCGTGCCGGAAACCAGCCGGCCCGGCCGCGCCTAACCCTAGCGCACGGCGGGGTCTCGCCACACACCGCCCGCTCCGGGCGTGGCGGGGGCGATGCGGCCTGTTGCGGGTGCGCCGCACCGCGTGCTAGCGTCGCCCACTCTCGGATCGCCCGCATGTCCCTATCGCCCATGTGGTTGCTCGTTGCCGCGCTCGCCGCGGGGTCTGCGCCGCAGGCCGGGCCCACGCTTGCCCGCGAGGACACCATGCAGACCACCGTCCCCGAAGTCCTGGTGCACGCCCCGCGTGTCACCCTGGACGAGATTCTCGAGCGCGTGGCGCGGGGCGAGGCCCGGCGCGACTCGCTGCTCGAGGACCAGGCGGTGACCGTGACGGTGCGGATGGTGCGGAACGCGGAAGCCGGAAAGCGGACCCAGCTGCTGTACGAATCGGTGTCCCGCGTCTACCGCAAGCGGCCCGACCGGGTGCGCAGCATGACGTTGCGCACCTATCGGGCGAAGCGCGACAAGGGGGACGCCGACGTCGACGCCGAATTCTCTCCCAGCATGCGCGAGCAGTTGGTCAACTTCGCCTTCGAGCCGGCCGCGCGACGCGAGTTTCGCTACCGCCTCCTGGGCCGCGATCTGGTCGGGGGGCATCTCATCTATCGCCTCGCCTTCGAGCCGCGCTCGCCCATCGACCCGACCCGGCCGGCCGGGGTGGTCTGGGTGGATACCAACGAGTTCGTGATCGTGCGCGAAGAGCTGCGCTTCGAGCGCTCCCCGGTGCCGCTGCTGCTCAAGGGCATCCCCCGCATGGTCATCGAGCGCGAGCGGGTGGACGACGTCTGGGTGCTCGCCCGCGTGCTGGCGCGCATCGAGACCACCCTGCCCTTGCCCGGGGTCGGCCGCTCGTTCGATTTCGCCGTGCACTACGACGACTACGCGCTCAACGCCGGCATCGACGACGATTTCTTCGCGCCCGGGGGGCGGAGCGACACGCGCGGCCAGGTGCGCATCCGGGTGGGCCGGTGAGGGCGCGTGCCGCGGCGGCGGCCTTGCTGGCCCTGCTGCTGCCGCTGTGCGCCGGCGCCGAGCCCGCCGCCCCCGACTCGGCGCTGCACGGCTTCCTGGGCGGACTCGCCGACTCGACCGACCGCTACTTCGGCGTGTCGGCCGCGCCGCTCGACACCACCGGGCTGGACAGCGCGCTCGCCGCGCGACTGGCGAGCCCGCTCGCGACGCGCTCGCGCACGCGGCTCGACTTCGACTTGGGCCCCGACTTCGGCTTCAACCGCGTGGACGGCCCGGTCTACGGGATGTGGGCCGGGCTCGGGGATCCGCGCCCGGTGGGCCGGATCGAGGGACAGGTGCACTACGCCGCGGGGCCGAACGTGTGGCTCGGCGGCGGCGGCATCCGCAAGGCCCTGGGCCCCCGGGACGCGCCGTGGCGGATCCGGGTGTTCGCCGGCCGCCTGACCGAGGTCATGGACCGCGAAGCCTCGGACCTTCGGCTCTCGCACCTGCGGGCGCTCGTGACCGGCAGCGACGACCTGCGCTACTACCGGCGCGACGGCCTCGAGGCCTCGTTCGGACGCGAATCCGAGAGCTGGCTGGTGGAAGCCGGGTATCGCGACATGCTCGAGTCGCCGCTCGTCACCACCGCCACATGGAACTTCTTCGATCGCCGGCTCGCCGTGCGCGACAACCTCCCGGCGGCCCGCGGGCGCGTCCACGAGCTGAGCTACCGCGCCACCGCCGTGCTGCCGCTGGCGCCGGTGACCGCCGAGATCACCCACGCCACCGCGGGGCAGGCGATCGGCAGCGACTTCGAATACCGCCGCACGCGCGTCGCCCTCGCCGCGGACCTCGGGCTCGGGCGGTTCGCGGCACTCGTGCCGCAGTTGAGCTACGGCCGCCTGAGCGGCGCCGCGGTGCCGCAGGCCTCCTTCTACCTGGGCGGCGCCCACTCGCTGCGCAGCGTGGAGGGCGAGTCGATCGGCGGCACCGGCGCGGCACTCGCGCGGCTCGACCTGATCGGCGCCGACGACCTGCTGGCGCTCGCGCGCCTCCCACACCCCGCGGCCATCCCCCTCCAGGGCGCGCTGTTCGCCGCCGCCGGAGCGGTGTGGGGCGTGGACCCGTACGGCGGGCGCACGCTTCCCGGGGTGGACTGGCCGCACCGGGAGGACTGGCTCACGGAGGCCGGGGTGGGGTTGCTGTGGCGTCCCGGCCTACCCGACCCGCTCGCCTTCCTCGAGTTCAGCTACGCCTGGCCGCTGGGCCCCGCGGACCGCGACGCGCGCTACGCCATCACCTATACGCGCGCGCTCGACCTGGTCCACTCGCTGGGCGAGTAGGCGCCGTCCGCAAACGCACGATGGCCGCGTCGCGCGGACGGCGCCATGCCGTCCGGCCCCGTACACGCCGCGAGCCCGGCGGACTTGCCGGGCTCGCGGCGCTTCCTCACGCGGTGCCGTTCAGCTGCCGAGTTGTCCGCGGGCCGCGCCGCCCGGGTGCGCGGTGGTGTGCACGTTGATGTAGAACAGCGACGGGTTCTCGGCGATCTCGCGCGCCAGCTGCTCCGGATCGAGTGCCGGCGAGGGCGATCCCCTTCCCGCGATCACGATGCGCTCGCGGCTGTCCGATGCGCCCGAGAGCAGCGTCACCACGACTGGCCCGTTGGTTCCGGCCGCTCCGCGGTGGAGGTGGGAGGCGATTACCGTTTCGCCGCCGGGATTGTCGATCGAGATCTGGAAGGTGAACACTCCGCTCTTCGTCGCGCGGAACGACCCGCCGCCGTTGAGCTCCGAGCCGGACGGGGGGTTCTCGTTCGAAGGCAGCAGCGTGACCTCCCAATTGACCGGGCTATCCGCCTTCGCCGGCGAAACCGCCGGGGGGGAGCCGGCGATGGCCGTCAGCGCGAGCAGCACGACAAGGACGATGGATGTCTTCGCGAGCGGATGGAGCTTCATGGCTGTCTCCTCATCCTGAAGGGTGGATGGCCTCCGCGGCCGGGGCCGGGGACTCCCGCGCCGGATCATGCGGCGCGCGAGCGTCCGAGATTGGATGCCCCTCCACCGCGCCCGGATTCGCCCCGATCCAGCGCGATCGCGTGGCGCGCCACGATCGCAGCGGGCCCTGGCCGCACGAAGCGCTGGACCCGGCCGCGGGCGGCGGATAGCGTTACCCCATGTCGCCCCCGCCGCCCCACCCTCCGCGCTCCCGCCGTCGCGCGCGCCGCGCCGACCCGAATTCCCCCGCGCCGGCGCGCCCTTCGCGCCGCTCGCCTCCGAGCGTCCGGCGCTGGGGACTGGCCGCGCTTGCGCTGGCACTGATCGCCGGGGCGTGGCTCGCGCGGACGCGGCCCTGGGCCCCGGCGCGTGGCGCGGGAGCCGGGGCCCAGGCGAAGGCGTTCTCCGACAGCCTGCTCGTGGCCACGGAGCGCGACGACTTCGGGAGCGCGCTGGCGTGGGCGCGCACGCTCGCGGCGCTCGAGCCGGGAAACGCCATCGCGCGATTCAACCTCGGCATCGCGCTGCGGAACCAGCTCATGGCTCCGCGCTCGAGAACCGACACGCTGCGCCCGCCGGTGCGCACCAGCCTCGAGCGACTGCGTCTGGCCGCGGCGGCGCTCGACGTGCTCGACTCGGCGCTCGCGCTGAGCCGCACGCCCGAGACCTGGACCCAGGCGGCGATGCAGAAGGGCAACGTCTTCGAGTACCTCGGCCTCCCGATCGAGGCTCTCGCGGTCTACCAGGCGGTGAACCGGCGCTTTCCCGACTTCACGCCCGCCGCGCAGCGCACCTACGGCCTCGGGATCCACCTCGCGAACCCGCTCGCCCCGATGGTGCTCACCCTCGAGCCCGCGGGCCGGCCGCTGCCGGGCCCCCGGCCCTAGCGGGGCGCCGTTCATGCCCGGTATCGCACGCCTCCCTCGCGTCGCGCTCGTCCTCGCCGCCACGCTGGCGCTCGCCGCCGCGACCGCGCGCGGCGCGGCCGGGGCGGCCTCCGCTCCGGCTCTCACCATCGTCGCGGACCCCGGACCCTTCGGCGCCGTCGAGGTCGCGGCCGGGGCGGATTCGCGCGTGGACTGGTGGGACACCGATCCCACCGACGACGACGCCTGCACCGAGTCGTTCGCCGCCACCGAGCTCAGGCGCTTCCTGCCGCGCTGCATGGGGCTCGCCGCCGCCGGCATCGTCCTCGCCCCGGCGCGCGCGCTGCCGCGCTCGGGAGACGTCATCCTGCTGGGGCGCGCGGCGGCGCTGGCGCGCCCGCTGCGCGGACCCGAGCCCCCCGCGTTTCCCGGGACGAGCCGCGAGGCCTACCGCATGGAGGTCCTCGAAGCGGGCGGCAGGCGGATCTACGTCATCGAGGGCGCCGGACGCGCCGGCACGCTGTACGGCGCCTACGCGTTCCTCGAGCGGCTGGGCATCCGCTTCTTCGGGCTCGGCGAGACCGGCACGGTCTATCCGGACGCGCCCTCGCCGCTGCCCGACACGCTGCGCGTGGCGGAAAGTCCGGGGTTCGCGACCCGCGGGTTCTGGACCTGGGAGTCGCGCGGCAACGCCGAGTTCTTCCTGTGGATGGCGCGCAATCGGATGAACCTGTGGACCGCCGCGGAGCACGATCCCGCGTTCCTCAAGAAGCTGGGCTTCCAGCTCACGGCCGGCGGCCACCTGGTCGAAAAGACGCTGCTCGACCCGGACGCCGGGTATCCATACCGGCACGCGGGTTTCGACGACGGCGTCTCGCGCCCGCCCGACCCCTACCCGGCGGGCCCCGAGTACGCCGGCGACCGCAACCACGACGGCAAGCTCTCCTATTTCGAGGCGCGCCCCGAGTGGTACGGGCTGGTCGCGGGAAGGCGCAGCGATCAGGTGGGGCTCGAGACCGGGGACAACTACTGCACCTCGAACGCCGATGCCACGCGCGAGCTGGCGCACAACCTGGTGCGCCAACTCGCCTCGGGTGCATGGCGCCACGCCGACATCCTGGTGTTCTGGATGCTCGACAACGGGAGCTGGTGCGAATGCGCGCCCTGCGCCGTCCAGGGGCAGCCCACCGACCGCCTGCTCGCGGTGCTGGGCACGGTGCTCGACACGCTGCGCGCGGCCGAGGCGCGCCAGGGCTTGCGGCCGATCCAGGTGACCTCGCTGGCGTTCCTCGAAACCCTGCCCCCGCCGACGCGCCCGGTCCCGCAGGCACTCGCGGACGCGGACTTCGCGATGACCTACTTTCCGATCGACCGCTGCTACGTGCACGCGCTCGCCGACACCGCGTGCAGCGAGATCAACGCGCTCCAGCTGGCCCGCTACCGCGCCTGGGCGACGGACTCCACGCGTCTCTACCGCGGCGCGACGGCGGTGGGCGAGTACTACAACCTCGACGCGTTCAAGTCGCTGCCGATGGTGCTCACCCGGGTGATCGGCGCCGACGTGCCGTGGTACTACGCGCACGGCGCACGCCACTTCAGCACCATGCACGCGCCGACCTCGCTGTGGGGCCCCTGGACCCTCGACCACCGGCTGCTCGCCCGCCTGCTGTGGAGTCCCGCGGGGGACGCGGGCCCGATCGCCGGCGAGTACTTCACGCGCTACTACCCCGCCAGCCGGGCTCATGCCGCGGCCTTCTACGCCGACCTCGAGAAGGCCATGTCCAATTTCAAGCTCATCAAGCACCGCGTCTTCGTCGGCGGCGGCGTGTACCAGCTCGCCAAGCGCCTCCGCCGCAACGAGAACCCTTACGTCACGCACCACTTCCAGTACCACGCGGTGACGGCCCGCACCAACGACGGCCCCGACATGGAGGACATCGTCGCGGCGGTGCGCCACGGGCGCCTCGAGCTGGACGCGGCGCGGCAGGTCGCCGCGGGCGCCGAGGCGGCGCGGCTGGCCGAGGACGAACGCCGCTTCGCCTATCTCGAGGCCACGGTGGATTTCATCGACGGCGTGCTCTACATCAACGACGCTCGGCACTACCACTTGGACGCGCAGGCGCGCGCCCGCTGGCCGGCGCTCGAGGCGGCGGCCGCGCGGCTGCGGGGCATGGTGGACGTGGTCCAGACCTCGGGCAGCCACGCCAACGCCGCCGACGGGTTCGAGGCCACCGGCTGGACCGACATCTATCGCGTGTACGAGCGCGCGTACGGCGGGCCCCGCCGCTGAGCGCGCCGAGAAAAACCCCCGGCGGATCGCTCCGCCGGGGGTGGTGACGCCGCGCCGCCCGTTCCCTTGCCCTGGCTGCCACCGGGTCGGCGCGACGGGTCCCGTCAGCCTAGTTGCGCGTCCGCGCGTTGTGCTTCATCCGGGCGACCGCGCGGCTCTCGTGGTTGAGCGCGCGATGGAGGCGCTTGCGCTCGGCCTTGGTCACCCGACCGTCGGCCTTGGCGCGGTGCTCCATCCGCTGGACGTGCCGTTCGCCGGCGCGGAGCCGCGCGGCCTCGCCGCGGGTCAGCGCGCCGCTGCGCACGCCCTGATGGATGCGCTGACGCTGGTTCTGCTGGCGCTGATCGACGCGCGGGGTGGCGGTGCCCGCGGCGGCCACGCTGGCGAGAGCGGCGACGGCGAGGAGGGCGATGGCGAGGATCTTCAGACGCTTCATGACGGTTCTCCTGCGGGTGAGTGGGGACTGCTTTGCTGGTGATGTCGCTGATCCGGCGCGCTTCCCAGAGGGGCGCGCCACGCCGAGGCTCACCAACCGGCTTTGCTGCGGATGCTGCCGACCTGACCCTGCATGACGTTGCTCCCGCGTGTTGGCTTCCGGTTGGCGAGCGCACCGCGTTGGCGCGCGTCACCAGAGCCAAGAGCAGGGCGCGTGCCGGCGGTGGAGCCGCGGACGGAATCGGGCCTCGCGCAAGGGATTGGCCCGGGGCGTGGAGCCGCGCGGCCCGCCGCGGCGCCGCCCAGGTGTTCCGGACGGTTCATTCGAGGGCCGGCGCCCTGGACCGTGGGGTGCACTCCGCGCGTGAACCCGGGGCCGGTCGCGATGCCCGGGGGCCGCTCCCCGGCGGCCGGCCTCAGCGCGGCAGGCCGTCGAGCCAGGCGATGACTTCTCCGGCCATCGCCTCGATCGGGGCGCCGCGCTGCGGCAGCAGGTGGCGGTCGTCGCGCCAGCGCCGGTCGGCGGCGGGGAAGCTCGCGCGCAGCCGTTCCACCGCCGCGCGCGGCAGTCGCTCGTCGTCACGGGCGTTGATCAGCAGGATCGGCATGCCATCCGCCGCGCCGGCGTTGAGCGCGGGTTCGAGCGGCCGAGCCAGGCGGAAGCCGAGTGCCGCGATCGGCGCCGCCAGCAGGCGCGGCCTCACCGCGCCCGCCAACTCCGTGCGCAGCAGCAGCTCGAGGTCCGCCGCGCCGTCGATCAGCACCAGCGCCGCGGGCACCCGCGTGAGCCGCAGCGCCGCCAGCGTGGCCGGCACGCCGAGACTCGCGCCGACCAGCACCACGCGCGTCGAGTCCACTTCGGGCTGCGAGGCCGCGGCCGCGGCACCCAGCGCCACCACCGCCGGCGAGCGCAGCACCGCCGTGCCGATCGCCGGGGTCGCGAGCGCGATCTCGAGCGGCGACAGATCGCGCCGGCCGGTCCAGGGCCAATCCACCGCGAGGACGTGGGCGGGTGTTTCGGCCGGGATCAGCAGCGTGGCGCGGTCGCCGGTCCCGAGCCCCCCGAGCATGACGACGGTCCACGGGTGTGGGACTTCCGGCGGCGCCGCGCGCCACAGAGCGCGCACCTCGCGTCCGGCGGCGTCCACCAGGCGCCAGCGTTCCACCCGCGTGCCGAGCTCCGGCGCGGCGCGGCGCTCGACCCGCGCGAGCGGCGCCCAATGGGCGCGCAGCTCCGCCGCGGGGTCGGGCGGATGACGCCACCACCACCACACCGCGACGACCCCCAGCGCCGCCAGAACGGCGACCGCGGCGACCAGGCGTGCGACGCGAGAGGCGGACGGCATCGTGCGTGGCCCTCCAGGACCCGGACCGGACATCCGCCACGCGGCCATCGGGTCTTCACGCGCAGCTTAGACGAAGATCATCCCTTCGAGGTAGAGCGCGGCCTCCCCCCCCACGTTCACGCGGTCGTCGCGGAGCTCGCACTGCAGCTCGCCGCCGCGCGCCGAGACCTGCCGCGCCACGAGCCGCGTGCGCCCGAGCCGGACCGCCCAAAAGGGGATCAGCGTGCAATGGGCGCTGCCCGTCACCGGGTCCTCGGGAACACCGGCCGCGGGCGCGAAGAAGCGCGAGACGAAATCGCATCCGCTCCCCGGCGCGGTGACGATCACCCCGAGAGCGTCGAGCGCCGCCAGCGCGACCATGTCGGGGGCGAGGGAGCGCACCTGCTCCTCGCTCTCGAACAGTGCCAGGAGGTCGCGCGACCGCCACGCTTCTAGCGGCGGGCGGCCGAGGGCGCGCGCCAGGGGCGCGGCGTCGGCCACCGGCCGTGGCGGCCACGCCGGCAGGTCCATGATCAACTGCCCGCCGTCTCGCCGCACGCCGAGCGGGCCGCTCCTGGACTCGAAGGTCACCTGGTCGCGCCCCGGCTCGAGGCGCTCGAAGATCACGTGCGCCGAGGCCAGCGTGGCGTGGCCGCACAGGTCCACCTCGCACGCGGGGGTGAACCAGCGGATGCGCAGCGGCCGCTCGCCGGGCACGAAGAACGCGGTTTCCGAGAGGTTGTTCTCCGCGGCGATGCGCTGCAGCGTGGCGTCGTCGAGCCAGCGCTCGAGCGGGCAGACCGCGGCCGGGTTGCCGCCGAACACGCGGCCGGTGAACGCGTCGACCTGGAAGATGGGGATGCGCACGGGTTCCTCCGCGATCGGGACGGGCGCGCCGGGCCGCTAGCGTGGTTGCCGCGCGGGATCCCGCACCAGGCTGTCGTAGTAGCTGGCGTGGCCCCGCCACGAGGAGTCCAAGTCGGCGGCGCGCCGGTAGTCGGCGAGCGCCTCCCAGGGAAATCCCCAGCCCCGGAGGATATTGCCCCGGCCGCCGAGAATGAAGGCGCGTTCCTGCGGGCCGGTCGCGAGCGACAGCGCCAGGTCGTACTGGCGCAAGGCCTCGCGCAGCATGGCGACCCGCTCGACGCTCGAGCGGGTGAGCGGCACCAACAGCCCCGCGCGCGGGTGCGCCTCCACCGACGCGTTGTGCAGCACGGTCGCGTAGTCGGAGTGGGCGAGCGCGCCGGCCGTGCGCTCGGCGACGATGCAGCGGAAGTAGGGCAGGCTCTCGGACCAGCGCTTGGCGCGCACCAGCGGCGCCACGCGGCGCGCGGCCTCCACGGGGTCGAGCGCCGCGATCGAGTCGGGCATCCCCGGCACCTGCGCCCGGGATCCCGGCGCGCGCGCCGGGCGCTCCCCCCGGGGCCGCAGCGCGAGCCAGCCGGCGACCGCGACCGCCGCGAGCAACAGGGCGATCGTCCAGCGGCGCGCCGCTCCGGTGCCGAGGTCGGTCGCGATGATCGGGATACGCATGGGCTCCTCGGCGAGCGGGATCGGCGAGCGGCGCGCGCCGGCACGTCGACCGGGCGCAACTGCCAGTCCCGCGCCCGGCGTCGCGCGGACGGTCCGCGGGCGCGGTGAAGGGACGCGTGGAGCGTAGCCAATCCCAGGCGGCCCTTCCACCACCGGCCCGGGTCGCGTACTCGGGTCCGGGCCGCCGGCCGCCGACCGGCGGCCTCGGGCCGTCGGGCCAGCCCGCCGCGCCGCATCGGCCCCGCCACCCGGGCGCGATGGAGCATGCATCCCGCCGTGCCCCGCAGGGTTGCGGCCCCCCGCCCGCGGGCGTAGCCTCGCGGATCAGAGGACTCCCCGCGCGCTCTGTCCGTTTCGCCCGCGCGGCGTCCTCCGCCCGCGCGAAGGGAGGGTCGTGCCATGTCGGTCTCCAAGCGTCTTCGCGAGTTCCTCGACACCCATCACACCAAGTACGTCGTCATGACGCACTCGCAGGCCTTCACCGCCCAGGAGGTCGCGCAGCGCCTGCACGTGCCCGGGCGCGAGATGGCCAAGGCCGTGGTGCTCAAGCTGCCCAAGGGGCTGGGGCTGGCGGTGGTGCGCGCTCCCGACCGGGTGGACCTCGAGCGGGCGGGAGCGGCCCTTGGCGGAGAGGCGCGGCTCGCGAGCGAACGGGAGTTCGCCGACGCGTTCCCGGATTGCGAGCTGGGGGCGATGCCGCCGTTCGGCAACCTCTACCAGATCCCCACCGTGGTGGACGAGGGGCTGGCCCAGGACGACGAGATCTTCTTCAACGCCGGCACGCACACCGAGGTGATCCGCATGACCTACGCGGACTACGCCGCGCAGGTCGAACCGAAGGTGGCGGCGCTGACGCTGGCTCGCTCCGCGACCTGAGGCGAAGCCGGAGGCCGGCGCGGGAGGCGCGGCGGGGGCGGGGCCCCGCGGCGCACGGCGCGCGAGGCGCGCCCCCCTCCAGAGGCGCGGCGGCGGGGCCTCAGTCCAGCCGGCTCCACACCCGGCGCGCGCACTCGCGGGCGCGCGCGGCGACCTCGTCCTCGTCGGCGGAGAGCAGCACGCCGTTGTCCATGACCACGTCGCCGCCCACCATGACACCCGAGACCGGCGCCCGCAGCAGGCCGAAGGCCAGGTGGTCGAGCAGCGTGCGCGCGGAGAACTCGGTCGCGGGACGGTAGTCCACCAGCAGCAGGTCCGCCGGGGCTCCCGACTCGACCACGCCGAGCCGCTCGCCGAAGTGCGGTGCGGCCCACGTCGCGCCGTGCACGAACAGGCGCTGATAGTGGAGCTCGGCGTGCGCGCCCAGCGCCCAGCCCGGCGTGGCGTCGGCGAGCGGTGGCGCGTTCGCGCCGCCGTCGCTCCCCCACGCGACCTCGGCCTCGCGCGCGAGCGCTGCGGAGGAACCCGAGCCGCTGGCGCTCAGCACGTCGCCCCGCTCGCGCGCGAGGCCGAGGAGCGCGCGCGGGGCCCGCTCCGCGTGCGCCCACACCGCCGGCAGCTCCGATCCGTCCCACGCGTGCCGCGCGCTCCAGCGCTCCGCGGGGGTGACGTCGAGGTCGAGATCGACGTGGACGCCGAGCCCGTCCCCCGCGGCCGCGAGCGCCTCGTCGAGCATCGCCTC
>Ga0154739_1127_pt1 | contig 26257 bp, 25 predicted proteins | sample Rifle2008BG16ft_FD_105747 | JGI IMG/M metagenome (GOLD analysis project Ga0154739, IMG submission 105747) | Candidatus Eisenbacteria bacterium RBG_16_71_46 | reverse complement strand
GCTTCGCGGGTGCCCCTCGCGGCCGGTGGAACTCCTTGCGGCTGTCGCGCATCTCGCGGTCTCGGCTGGCGGTTCATGAATAGTCCAGGCTAGTCCGAGCGCGTGCGCTCCCGCCGCCGGTAGCGCGAGCCGTCGCTCTCGCGATCCAAGAACCCGAAGTCGAACAGCGCCCGCCGCAGCAGCGCCCAGTCGTCGAAGGTGTGCGCGGCCTGGAGGATCTCGTTCACCTCGCGCTCGGAGTACTCCCGCGCGGGGTCGAAGCGCTCGGCGAGGTGGGCGAGCGCCAGCAATTGGATCTTGCGTCGCGCGGGCCACTGGATCACGCGACGCTCGTCATCCAGGAAGGGCCGCAAGGCAGCGGGGATTTCGATGTGGGTCTCCTTGGCGCGTGTTGACGCCCGTTCGAGCCGGCGGGTAGTGTGCCCGAAGCGGCGATCACCCGCCACCTCCTGCGAACGGACGAAAGGAGCCCGATGCATCGCCTCCGACTCCGGCGCGGCTCCGGCCTGCGGATCGCGACCCTCGCCCTCCTGGCGGGGATCGCGGCGGGGTGCGGCGGGGCGCAGGAGGGGGGTGCGGGAGGTGCCGGCCGCGTCGCGGTGATGCTGCCGCCGGGCGAGCGCCCGTTCTGGATGCCCCTCGCGCGCGACTTCGAGCGCGCCCACCCCGGCGTCACGGTGGACCTGATCGAGGGACCCCAGTCCACCGACCTGCGCGAGAACCTCTACACCGCTTCGCTGCTGGCGCGCGACCCCTCGTTCGACCTGGTCTACATGGACGTGACCTGGACCTCCAAGTTCGCCGCCGCCGGCTGGCTCCGCCCGCTCGAGGGCGCGTTCCCGCCGCAGGAGCGCGACCGCTGGCTCCCCGCGGCGCGCGAGGCGGGCATGTTCCGCGGCCGGCTCTACCGCGTTCCGGTGCGCACCGACGTGGGCCTGCTCTACTATCGCCGCGATTGGCTCGAGGGCGCGGGCTACGCGCCGCCCTCGACCTTCGACGAGTTGGTCCGAGTGGCCCGCGCGCTCGAGGACCCGCCGCGGCGCTGGGGCTTCGTGTGGCAGGGCAAGCAGTACGAAGGGCTGGTGTGCGACTACCTCGAGGTGCTGACCGGTTTCGGCGGCACCTGGGTGGATCCGGCGACGCTCGAGGTGGGCCTCGACCGCCCGCAGGCGGCGGCCGCGCTGGAGTTCCTGGTGCGCTGCCGGTCCGTCGATCCGATCAGCCCGCCCGGTGTCGCGACCTACCAGGAGGAGGAGAGCCGCCGGCTGTTCCAGGATGGGCGCGCCGTCTTCCTGCGGAACTGGCCCTACGTCTGGCGGCTCGCCCAGCGGGAGGACTCGCCGATCCGCGGCAAGATCGGGGCGATGTCGATGGTCCACGCGCCCGGCGGCCGCTCGGCAGGCACCCTCGGCGGCTGGGGGCTCGGCGTGTCCGCCTACAGCCGGCGCCCCGACCTCGCCGTCGCCTTCATTCGCCACGTCACCACGCTCGAGAGCCAGCGCGTGCTATGCGGCGAGACCGGCTATGCCCCGGCCCTGATCGAGGCCTACCGGGACTCCGCGCTCCTCGCGGCCAATCCGTTCCTCGATCGGATCGGGCGCCTGCACGCCAACGCGGTCGCGCGCCCGGGCATCGCCCGCTACGCCCTGGCCTCCGACATCCTGCAGCGTCACCTGAGCGCGGCGCTCGCAGGCGGCGAGCCGGCGGCGCGCGCGCTGCGGGAGGCGGCGCGCGAAACCCGTTTGATGCTGGGACGCGCGGGCGCGGCGGAGGCGCGATGAGGGCGGTGCGGGCGGGGGTCTGGACGCGCGAACGGGCGCTGCTGCTCCTGCCGGCGGCATTGCTGCTCGCGGTGGTGGTGGTGGTGCCGGTGCTGCGGGTGCTGATGCTGAGCGTGAACCGCGTCGAGCTCGAAGACGGGTTCAGGCTCCATCTTGCCGGGATCGAACCGTACCTGCGGTTGTGGCTCGACGGCCGCTGGTGGACCGCGCTGCGCAACACGGCGGTGTTTACGGTCTCATCGGTCGCCCTCGAGATGACGCTCGGCGTGGCCTTCGCGCTGGTGCTCCATCGCGCTTTTCGCGGCCGTGGCCTGGCGCGGGCGTTGGTCATGCTGCCCTGGGCGCTGCCGACGGCGGTCATGGCGCTGGCCTGGGCCTGGATCTTCAACGACTCGTTCGGCGTCGCCAACGACCTGCTGCGCCGCCTCGGGCTGCTCCCGCATCCGATCGCGTGGCTCGGGCAGCCCGTCACGGCCATGCTGGCGATGGTGGTGGCGGACGTGTGGAAGACCACGCCGTTCGTGGCGCTCATCGCGCTCGCCGGGCTCCAGGCGATCCCGGAGCAGGTGCTCGAGGCCGCGCGCCTCGACGGGCTTTCGGCCTGGCAGCGCTTCCGCCGCGTCACGCTGCCGCTGCTACGCCCTGCGCTGCTGGTGGCGGTGGCCTTCCGCGCCGTGCAGGCCTACGGGGCCTTCGACCTGGTCTACGTGATGACCGGCGGCGGACCGGGCGGGTCCACCGAGACGGTGTCGCTCTACGCCTTTCAGAACTACTTCCGGTACCTCGACTTCGGCTACGGCTCGGCGGTCGCGACCACCGGCGTGTTGATCGTGACCGCGCTGGTGCTGGCGCTGGTCCGCCTGGCGCGCCCACGTGCGGAGGCGGCGTGACCGCGCCGCGGGGTGGAGCGCCGCGGCGGACCGGCGGCCCGCGTGATCGCGCCGGGACGGCCACGGCCGGGAGGGGCGTGCCGGCGGCGCGTGTGCTGTGGGGGCTGGCGCTGGCGCTGGTGCTGGCCTGGAGCGTGGGGCCGGCCGCGTGGCAGGCGCTCACCGCGCTCAAGCCCGACGCCCAGATCACCCATGTCCCCACGGTGTACCTGCCCCACCCGGTCACCTGGAAGCACGTCGAGACGCTGTGGAGCCGAAAGCCGTTCGGCACCTACCTGGCGAACAGCGCGTGGGTGGCGACCTGGGCCACGCTGCTGTGCGTGTCATTCGCCGCACTCGCCGCCGCCGGGCTCGCGCGCATGCCCGGCCGCGGGCGCGAGCCGCTGCTGCTCGGACTGCTGTTCCTCTCGCTGTTCCCGCCGATCCTGCTGTTGTTTCCGCTCTACGAGGGCGTGCGCTGGCTGGGCTGGATCAACCATCCGCTCGCGCTCATCCTGCCCTACGCGGCGCTCAACCTGCCGCTCGCGGTGTGGGTGCTGGAGAGCGCGTTCCGCCAGCTGCCGCTCGAGCTCGACGAGGCGGCGCGGCTCGATGGGCTCTCGGCGCTCGCGCGCATCCGCCGCATCCACCTGCCGCTGGCGATGCCCGCGGTCGCCACCGCCGCGATCCTGGTGTTCATCTTCTGCTGGAACGAATTCATGCTCGCGCTCACCTTCATGACGACCGACGCCCGCAAGACCGTCACCGCGGGCATCGCCAGCGTGAGCGGGGCCTCGCTGTACGAAATCCCGTGGGGGCAGCTGTCGGCGGCGATCGTCCTGGCGACGCTTCCGCTGGTGCTGCTGGTGTTGGTGTTCGAGCGCCGCATCGTCTCGGGCCTGACCCGCGGGGCGATCAAGGGGTAGGCATGGCGGATCTCACCGGTCACGACCTGGTCAAGGTGTTCCCCGACGGTACGCGCGCGCTCGACGGCGTCTCGTTCACGGCACGGCCGTCGCGAGTGCTGACGCTGCTCGGTCCCTCGGGGTGCGGCAAGTCCACGCTGCTGCGGGTGATCGCCGGCCTCGAGCGCGCGACCTCGGGGACGCTGCGTTTCGGGGAAGCGCCGTTCGACGAGCTGCCACCCGGCCGGCGTGAGGTCGGATTCGTGTTCCAGAACTACGCGCTCTATCCGCACCTGACGATCGCGGACAATCTCGGGCTCGCGCTCGAGGTGCGGCGCGTGCCGCGTGGGGAGCGCGAGCGACGCGTGCGGGAGACCGCGGAGATGCTCGGCATCGCTCCGTTGCTCGGCCGCCGGCCAGCGCAGCTCTCGGGCGGCCAGCAGCAGCGCGTGGCCCTCGGGCGGGCATTGGTGCGGCGCCCGCGCTTCTACCTGCTGGACGAGCCGCTGTCGAACCTCGATGCGCTGCTGCGCGAAGGCATGCGGGCGGAGCTCAAGTCGCTGTTCGGCCGGGTGGAATCCGCGGTGATCTACGTGACGCACGACCAGGCGGAGGCGATGAGCCTGTCGCACGAGGTGGCCGTCATGCGCGCCGGGCGCATCCTCCAATGCGCGCCGCCATTGGCGCTCTACGCCCGTCCCGCCGACCTGTTCGTCGCGACCTTCGTCGGCAGCCCACGCATGACCGTGTGGCGCGGGCGGCGCGATGGGAGCATGCTGCACACGGAAGGTGCCGCGCTCGCGACTCCCGCCGGGCTCGGGGGAGGGGACCAGCTGGACGTGGGCATCCGTCCCGAGGACGTCGAGGTCTCGGATCGACCGCTGCCGGGGGGCTGGCAGGCCACGCTCGAGGTGAGCGAGCCGCTGGGCGCGCGGACGCTGCTCACCCTGCGGATCGGCGGGGCCACGGCGCGGGCGATGGCCGAGCCGCGGGAGTGGCCCGCGCGGCCTTGGGTCCGATGGCCGGCGGACCGGCTGCACTGGTTCGACGCGTCCGGACGGCGACTCGATCCGGGCGGGCCCGGGGGGAGCGGAAACCGATGACCGACACGACGATTCTGCGCGAGGACGTGCGCCGCCGGCTCGACGAGATCGGCGAGGCGGACGTGCTGATCGGCATTCCCTCCTACAACAATTCGCGCACGATCGGGCACGTCGTACAGGCCGTCACCGCCGGGCTCGCCAAGTACTTCCCCGACCAGCGCTCCGTGCTGGTGAACTCGGACGGCGGCTCGAAGGACGGCACCCCGGACGTGGTGTCGCGGTCGGAGCTGGGCACCACCCGTAGCATCCTGCTCTCGCATCGGGTGCGCCGCGTGCACAAGGTGATCACCGCGTACCAGGGCCTGCCGGGCAAGGGCAGCGCCTTCCGCACCGTGTTCGAGATCGCCCAGCGGCTCGGTGCCCGCGCATGCGCGGTGGTGGACTCGGACCTGCGGAGCATCACGCCGGAGTGGATCGAGCTGCTGCTGGGTCCGGTGCTCCACGAGCAATTCGACTACGTCTGCCCGCTCTACTCGCGCCACAAGTACGACGGAACCATCACCAACTCGATCGTCTATCCGCTGGTCCGAACGCTCTACGGCAAGCGCATCCGCCAGCCGATCGGCGGCGACTTCGGCTTCTCCGGACGGCTCGCCGCCCACTACCTGACGCACAACGTGTGGGACAGCGACGTCGCCCGCTACGGCATCGACATCTGGATGACCACCACCGCGCTGATGGGGGACTTCCGCATCTGCCAGTCGTACCTCGGCGCCAAGCTCCACGACGCCAAGGATCCGGGAGCCGACCTCAGCGCGATGCTGGTCCAGGTCACGGGCTCGCTGTTCCGGCAGATGGAGACGCATGCGGCGCGTTGGCGTGAAATCGCGAGCTCGGAGGCGGTGCCGGAGTTCGGATTCAAGTACGAGGTGGGCCTCGAGCCGATCCCGGTCAACGTCGCCCGCATGGCGCACACGTTCACGCAGGGCGTGCAGGACTTCAAGCCGCTCTATTCCGCCTTCCTGACGCCGCAGACCCGGGCCGAGCTCGAAGCCCTCGGCGCGGGCGAGCCCGAAAAGTTCCACATGCCGGAGGACCTCTGGGTGCGCGTGGTGTACGAGTTCGCCGCCGCCTACCACCACCCACGGCTCAACCCGGATCATTTGTTGAAGAGTCTGACTCCGCTCTACCTCGGTCGTACCACGTCCTGGATCAACCAGGCGGCGGACTACGGGGCACTGGACGTCGAGAACGCGCTCAACGCGCTGAGCGAGCGTTTCGAGGCACTCAAGCCGTACCTCCTCGAGCGCTGGCAGGAAGGGAGGATGCACTCATGATCGTCGCCCTGGTCGCATCGGTGTGGGATCCCCTGACGCGGTTTCTCGAGCGGGGAGTGGGGCTGCTGCCGGTCCTGCTCGCCGTGCTGATCGTCCTGGTCGTAGGCTTGATCCTGGCGTGGGTGATCGACGCCATGATGCGCGCGATGTTGCGACGGATCGGCTTCGACCGCGTGGCGCAGCGTCCCCAGGTGGCCGACACCATGCGCCGCGCCGGACTCTGGCAGTCCCCCTCGGCCCTGGTCGGCCAGGTTACGCGCTGGCTGATCGTGGTGTTCACGCTGATCGGCGCGCTCTCGATCCTGAGCGCCGAGGCCACCGATGCCGTGATCGGGGCGATGGTCAACTACTTGCCGCGGCTGGCGGCGGCGTTGCTCATCTTCGTCGTGGGCTACGCGGTCAGCACCTTCTTCGCCCGCAGCGTCCTACTGTGGGCGGTGAACGCCCGGCTACGCGGCGCCCGCTGGCTCGCGGGGGGCGTGCAGCTGCTGGTCGGCGTGTTCTTCGCCGCGCTCGCGCTCGACAATCTGGGTTTCGGGCGGGAGATCGCGCTGGTGGTCCTGGCGATCCTGCTCGGCGGCGGGGTGCTGGCTGGCGCGCTCGCATTCGGTCTCGCCGGCAAGGACCTCGCCCGCCACACGCTCGAGCGCATGACGCACGAGGCGCGCGACGAGGATCACGATACCCTCTCCCACCTCTGATCCCACGAGGGCACGATGAGTGACTACTTCCAGAACGGCGTCGTGACGACGCTGCACCGGCTCGGGTGCCAGGAACTGGCCGAGATGGAGGCGCGCCTGGTGGAGCACGCCGAATCGAACCGGGTGGCGCTGGTCATCCCCTGCCTGGTGTCGGAGCTCCAGGGACCGGCGCTGGGCGGAATCGTGGCACAACTGGCGCAGGTCTCCTACCTGGAGGAGATCGTCATCGCCCTGGGTCGGGCCGATCGCCGGCAGTTCGAGGACGCGCGGCGCTTCTTCGCGCCGCTCGGCTCGCGCTGTCGGCTGCTGTGGATCGAGGGGCCGCGGATGCAGGAGTTCATCCGGCTCCTGGCCGAGAACGACCTCGAGATCGGCCCACCGGGCAAGGGCCGCGCGAGCTGGCTCGCGATCGGTTACGTGCTCGCGGGGGAGCGCTGCCGCGTCATCGCGCTGCACGACGCCGACATCCTCACCTATGACCGCTCGCTGCTCGGCCGGCTGTGCTATCCGCTGGTGGACTCCAGCCTCGGCTACGAATACGCCAAGGGTTACTACTGTCGCGTCACCGACCGGCTGCACGGCCGCGTCACGCGGCTCTTCGTCACCCCGCTGGTGCGCGCGATGATCCAGCTCGTGGGCGCGGTGCCCTTCCTGCGTTACATCGACAGCTTCCGCTATCCGCTGGCGGGAGAATTCGCGATGCACGACGGCCTCGCGCGCTCGGTGCGCATCCCGGGCGACTGGGGACTCGAGATGGGGATGCTCGCGGAGGTCTACCGCAACACGTCGCTGCGCCGGGTCTGCCAGGTGGACGTCGCCGACAACTACGACCACAAGCACCAGCCGCTGTCGCCGAGCGACGCCTCGACCGGGCTCAACCGCATGGCGCGGGACATCTGCAAGTCGCTGCTGCGCACGCTGGCGATGGAGGGAGTGGTGTTCGGGTCCGGTTTCTACACGACGCTCAAGGTGACCTATCTGCGCACGGCCCAGGACGCGGTGCGCTCGTATCACGATGACGCGGTGATCAACGGCCTCAAGTTCGACCGCCATAGCGAGACCCAGGCGGTGGAGATGTTCACGCGCGCGCTGGCGCATGCGTCGGAGGAGTTCGAGCAGGACCCGCTCGCCTTTCCCGGCCTGCCGAACTGGAACCGGATCACCGCGGCGATTCCCGACGTGCTCGAACGCTACCGCGCGGCGGTGGACGCCGACTCCCGCTAGCGCCGGTCGTGAACGGTGCCACGGCTCGTCGTCTTCAGCGACCTCGACGGAACCCTGCTGGCGCACGCGGACTACGACTGGACGCCGGCGCGCCCGGCACTCGAGGCGCTGGAGCGCCGCCGGGTGCCGCTGGTGCTCGCGAGCAGCAAGACGCGGGCCGAGATCGAGGCCTGGCGCGCCCGGCTCGGGAACCACGACCCGTTCATCAGCGAGAACGGCGGCGCGCTCTACGTGCCCGAGGGCGCGGTGCCAGGACCCCTGACGGACGCAACCGCGGTCGAAGGCTACCGGCGCATCGAGTTCGGTGCGCCCTACGCGCGCCTGCGCGCGACGCTGGGCGAGATCGGCCGGGCCCTGGGTGTGCCGCTACGCGGCTTCGGCGACATGTCGCTCGCCGAGATCGCGCGCCGGACCGGGCTTCCCGAAGCCGATGCGGCGCTGGCCGCGCGGCGTGAGTACGACGAGCCGTTCGTGCCCGCGCGAGCGCTGAGCGAGAACGAACACGCGCGGCTCGACGCGATCGCCGCGGAGATGGGGCTCAGGACCACGCGCGGCGGGCGCTTTCACCACCTGCTGGGCGCCAGCAGCAAGGCGCGCGCCGCGCGCCGGCTGGTGGACGCCTACGCGGCGGGGGGCGAGAGGGTGGTCACCCTGGCGCTCGGTGACGGGGCCAACGACCTCGAGCTGCTGGCCGCCGCCGACCGTGCGGTGGTGGTGGCGCGGCCGGACGGCAGCCACGCGCCCGAGCTGAGTCGCGGGCTGCCGCAGGCGACCTTCACGCGCGCGCCGGGGCCGGCCGGCTTCGCCGAGGCGGTGCTTGGCGCACTCGAGGCCGACGCGTGACCACACGCATGGGCTCCGCCCGCAGACGCTCGAGGGCAAGGCGTCGCGGTCGAGTGACGAGCGGAGTCGTGTCCCCTGGGCCACGTCGGAGCGAGGAGCCGACCGCGCAACGCGGCCATCGAGCGTCTGCGGACGGAGCCTAGGGGTAGACGAGCGCTACCGTCAGGTCGTTGACGTTCGTGCCGCTCGGTCCGGTGACCCACAGGTCGCCGAGCGTACGGAAGAACGGCTCGCAGTCGTTGTCCTCGAGGGTCTGCGCCGGCGACAGGCCGAGAGCGCGGGCGCGCCCGATCGTCTCGCCGGTCACCACTGCGCCGGCGGCATCGGTGGGGCCCTCGATCCCGTCGGTGGCGAAGCTGAAGACGGCGCTCCGCGGGCAGCCCTCGAGCGCGAGCGCGGCGCCGAGCGCGAGTTCCTGGTTGCGCCCACCGCGTCCGCGGCCGCGCACGGTGACCGTGGTCTCCCCACCGAGCAGCAGGCACGCGGGAGGGGCGAGCGGGGAGCCGATCTCGCGCACCGTGCGTGCCATGCCGCCGACCACGCGGCCGGCCTCGCGGGCCTCGCCCTGCAGGTACTCGCTGAGGAGCAGGGTGCGAAACCCAAGCGCGCGCGCCTCGGCCTCGAGCGCCTCGGCCGCGAGGCGGTTGGAGCCCACGATGGCGTGAACGGCGGTCCCGGCCTCCGCGGGCGTGGGCTCGGCAGCCGCGGCGCGCAGCGCCCCCGCCACCGCGGGAAACAGGGCGTCGAGCCCGCGGCGCTCGAGCGCGGCGAGCGCCTCCGCCGGGCCGGTGGGCGAGGGGACGGTCGGACCCGACGCGATCGCCTCCGGGCGGTCGCCCATGACGTCCGAAAGCAGCAGCGCCACCACGCGGGCCGGGTGGGCCAGGCGCGCGAGGCCGCCGCCCTTGAGCCGCGACAGCGCGCGGCGCACGGTGTTGAGTTCGACGATGTCGGCGCCCCCGTGCTGCATGGCGGCGGTCAGGCCCTGCAGGTCGTCGAGCGAGACGCCCGGTCTCAGCGCTTCGAGCAGCGCCGAGCCTCCACCCGAGACCAGCACCAGGACGAGGTCGTCGGGGCGCGTGCCCGCCAACAAATCGAGCACCGCCGCGCCGGCGGCGATGCTCCCCGCGTCGGGGATGGGATGACCGGCGCCGAAGCGGCGCACGGCGGCCGGCCAGTCGTCCCCCGGCTCGGCGCGATGGGGATGCGAGATGACGCCGCCCGCCACGCGGCCGCCGAGGCGCTCGAGTGCGGCGCGGGCCATGCCGGGCGACGCCTTGCCGAACGCCACCAGCCAGACGCGCGCATCCGCCGCCAGCGGGAGCGCATGCTCGGCCGCCCGCAGCGTGCCGCCCTCGAGGACGAGCCGGCGCGACACCGCGGCCGCGGGGTCGGCCGCGGCGAGGGCCGCGCGGTGAAGCGCGGTCAGGTCATCGCGAAGCCGCGGCCACTCGGGTGCGCCCATCCCGGTCCTTCCATGCGAGGTCGCGGCGCTGCCGCGCGCGCGACGCGGTTTCCGACTCGGCGAGGCGGTGCGGCCGCGGCGCCGTGGCGTGGCCGGAGCGGGCGCAGGACGCGTCATGCCGCCTGCCGCGAAGGACAGGCTACCACGGGCCGGCGCGGGCGATCGAGCGGCCGGCGTCGCGGTGCTCCGGGAGGCGCCCGAGCGCTGCAGGCTGAGGTTGTGATCGCCCGCGCCGCCGGCCCCGGGTGACGCCCGCCGCGGTCTGTGATTCACTCCGCGGGCTGCGCCCGTCCCCGGAGGATCGATGGCGTTCCTGCGCGTGCTGACTCTCGGGCTGTTCCTGCTGTGGCTCGTGGTGGACAACGCCATCGTGTTCGGCCGCCGGCGGCAGGCCACCAGCCGGGATAGCCGGGTGTCGCTGGTGGTGATCCTGATCGCCAAATGGATCGGCGTCGGCGCCGCCATCACCTTCGGGATGCTCGGCCTCGGCGGCTTCGGCGCGCTGGCGGTCCCGGCGCAGATCGCGGGACTGGTCGTGTTCTTCGCCGGCGTGGCGATCCGCTCCGCCGCCATCGCCCAACTCGGACGCTTCCACACTCCGGACGTCGCGGTGCAGCCCGGCCAGCGGGTGGTGGAGGTGGGGCTCTATCGGCACGTGCGCCACCCCAGCTACCTGGGCGGGCTGCTGGCCCTGTTCGGCTTCGGCCTCGGACTCGGCAGCTGGCTCGGCGCGCTCGTGCTGCTGGGGGTGGCGCTCGCTGCCTACCTCCACCGCATCGGGGCCGAGGAGCGCGCGCTGCTCGACGCGCTGGGCGCCGAGTACGGGGAGTACTGCAAGCGCACCCGGCGGCTGATTCCGGGAATCTACTGAGCGCGCCGGGCGGGAAGGGGTCGGACCCTCTGGAACGACCGGCTCGCGATCGTCAGGTCGTGCTTCCCGCGGGAGACGCCGACGAGGGCGGGGACGTCGCCGGCTCGATCGCGCGCTAGCGGACGAAGGCCACGCGCCGCGCCGCGGCGAGACTCGTTCCGCGCACCTGAAGGAAGTAGATGCCGGCGGCCCACCGGCCGCCCTCCGCGGGCCCGGCCGCGACGACCTCGAAGGGACCCGAGACCTCGCCGTCGAACAGCCGCGCCACGCGCCGGCCATGCAGGTCGAGCAAGTCCACCACGACGCGCCCGGCGTCTCCGGCGTCGACGCCCACGCGCAGCGGCCCACGCGAAGGGTTGCCCGAGAGCAGGCGGATCGCGGGCGTTGGCGGCGCCGGCAGGGGCGCCACCGCGGTGGTCGCTCGCCCGCCGACGCGGACCCGCTCGCCGGGCTCCACGCTGCCGTTCCCGTCGCCGCAGGGAGCCTGGGTCGCCAGCGCCCCGCCGTCGGGGCTGGCGTAGCCGGCGAAGCACACGTCGAGCGACTCGGGGGCGCTGCCCCAGCGGGCCTGCGCGTCCACGAGTCCCTCGAGCCAGGCGCCGGCCCACTTCTGCACCCCCGCGGTGACCTCGCCCCCCGCGGCGTCGAACCAGCCGGACCAGTTGTTGGAGTCCTCGTTGCCGAGCAGCAGGTCGTAGACCGGCACCGTGCCCGCCTTGGCCCAGGGGGCGGCCCGAGTACCGGTGGTGGTGGGGCGGGCGACGCACACGAAGTGGTCGAGCCCGGCCGTGCCCGCCACCGCGGGCGCGGCGACGTAGAGGTAGCGGCCGTCGTAATCGGCATAGAGTTCCCGGCCGCCGCAGGTGGAGACCGGGACCAGTCCGGCGTCGAGCGCGCCATCGATCACGTGCGGCGGCCCGCCCGCACCCGAGACCGCGACGTGCCAGTCGGCGCCGCCGTTGTTGTCCCAAGTCCCGGCCCCGTCGTTGAACACGAAGTCCACTGCGGTCGCGGTGGAGGCGATGGCGTAGGTGTAGTCCCAGCGCGCCGAGGTGGGGTTCCAGGTCATTTCGGGATCGGGCGCGATCACCTCGGTCCAGCCGCTGTGGCCGATGTGGATGCGGACCGGGTTCGTGGCGTCGGGCAGCGCGCCGGCGACCGCGTCGTAATGGATCGTGAGGCTGCCGCCGGCCACGGGGCTCTCCGGCTCCCAGCTCACCGCGGGGTCGGCGGGAGGGGTTCCGGAGCCCACGTAGACGTGCTGGATCGGGCTCTTGCGCAGGTTGCCGAGCGAGTCCACGGCCTCGACGTAGTAGTCCACCAGCACGTCGGAGAGCCCGCTCACCTGGGCCCAGAACTCGTCGGCGATGTAGGTCGGAGCCACCGAGAAGTCGATCTTGGGGTCGTTGTGGACGTTGCCCTTGGGGAACGCCCGCCGCGTCATCGCCAGGCTCTGCCACGCGCCCACGCCCGGGCCGCCGGCGTAGGTCTCGTTGTCGGTGGTCGCGAGCGGGTTGATCCCGTCGGCGTCGAGCCGGAAGCGCAGCTCGGCGCCCGCCACGCCGCTCACGTCGTGAACGAAAGTCCAGACGTGGAAATCCGACGTCATCGGAGCGCCCGGTCCGCCGGGGTAGCCCCACAGCGCGCCGCCGCCGCGGCCGCCGGGATTCCACGGCAGGCGCTGGGGCAGCCACACCGTGGGGGGCGTGAGGTCGGCGCCCGCGGCCAGCAGCGGGTCGGCGTACTCGACCGCGCGGTTGGCCGCGAGCGTCGGCTTGATCTCGAAATCGAGTGCGGTGCCGTAGTACATGTACCCGCTCTCGAAACCGACCAGCAGGAAGTGCCACGCCTTCTCGAGCGCGCTGGTCCCGGCCTGGGTCGGATCCACGACGCGCGCGATCAGCGGAGCGCCCGTCATCTGCTCGGCGGTCTCGACCCGGTTGACCGCGGCGGTGAGCACCGCCCAGTTGCGCTCGTCCTCGGCCCAGCCGCCGGGAATGTCGAACCCGCCCGCAGCGCCCGCGAGCGGCCAGTTCCAGTTGATGAACTGGGGCGAGCCGAAATCCCCGTCGGCGTTGACCCAGCCGCCGTCCTCGACGTGGACCACGTCGCCCGCGTCCACCGGATGATCGGCCAGGAACTCGGCCACCGTGGTGGGCTCGTAGCCGCGGGCGACCGCGGCGTGCGTGAACTGGGTCACGTTCTGGTTGAAATAGGAGTCGCCGCCCGACCAGGCGTTGTCGCCGTCGTGTGCGAACAGCACCAGCATCGGCTTCGCCGGATCGTTGTGGGCGGCGATGGCGTCGATCTCGCCGGTGCCGTAAGTGCCGTAGCCCTCGTTCCACGACATGGCGTTGGCGGCCGGGACCACCACCAGGCTCGACACCGCGCCGGTCTCGGGATCCACGTGCTGCGCGCGATGCGGGCGCAGGCCGTAGGGCGCCGGCACCTTGGTGGTGACGCCGCGGCTGATGGTCTGCGTGTAGTAGTCGCCCTGGGCCGGGTTCTGCTGGTCGGCGGGATTGGGCGGGTCGCAGTTGTCCTGGTTCGCGGCGTAGGGGTAGTCGGCGCAGGCGCGGGCGATGTGGATGTCGGGCACCACCGCCCACTCGACGCCCTCGGCGACCAGCGCCGGGATGAGCCGCTCGCTGAAGCACATCTCGGCGGGGAAGAAGCCCGTGGAAAGCGCGGGCGAGCCCCACGTCCCGGGCATGATCGCCTTCTGGGTCTGGAGCATGCGGCGGAAGACCAACTGGTCGAGCAGCGGGGCAATCGGATGATGGAAGCCGACCACCACCGGGTCGAGGCGCCGCCGTCCGCCGGAGGTGGTCCAGCCCATCGCCTCGCGGTACGGCTGGCTCCAGTCGGGGGCGTAGCGCCCGCCGTTCCATCCCGAGGCGCCGAGGCTCGAGACGTTCTGGATCAGCGACCCGGCGAACGAGACCTGGGCCCCGGCGTCGGGGACTTCGAGCACCGACTGGAGGGCGACCCGGGGATAGTCCTGGTAATCGTGCACCCGGTCGTCGCTGTTGAAGATCGAGAACACGTCGCTCTGGCTGTGCCCCAGAGCGATGGTCTCGTGGGCGAACTCGACCGCCGCCCCGTTCCAGGTGCTGCGCTCGGGCCAGTAGATCGGCTGGTGCATGTGCCACAGGTAGCTGGTGTGGATCGGGGCCGCCCGGGTCGCGGCGGGGTCCGCGGCGAGCGCCGCGAGCGCGATCCAGGCGAGGGCGCCAGGGCGGCTGAAGGCACGGGATGTGAAGGACGCGGTGCCGCCGAACATGACAAGACTCTAGCATCGGCGTGCGCGGTTGTCATCGCGCGCGGGTCTTGCGCGGCGGACGCGCGCCGTGTTCCGCTCGTCGCGGCGCCCACGCCGCAGTCGGCGCGCCGCGATCCCCACCCCGCGCAGTTTCGGCTGGCGGGCCGTGAAGCGGTCGGGCTAGAGTCGCGGACGTGAGGCGCACCCCCAGAGGATCCGGACCGCAGCTCCTCGCGATCCGCCGCAGCCGCCGGCGCGGCGCCGGCCCCGCGGCGGCGGTGCTGCTGCTGCTCGCCGCCGTCGGCTGCGAGCGGCTGCCCACCGGCCCCGCGGGCGCGACGCTGCCGCCGGTGCGCGGCATCACCTTCGTCGACTGGAGCGGCGACGGCTACGCGGCCCCCGCGGCGGGGCCCGCGCTCGACGCGCTGGCGGCGACCGGGGCCAACACCGTGACGCTGATCGTCACCGCGTACCAGACCAACGCGCGATCGCCGATCCTGAGAGCGAACGACTTCCGCACCCCGACGCCGGCCGCGATGGACCAGGTCCTCCAGGCGGCGCGGGCGCGCGGGCTCGCGCTGGCGCTCAAGCCCCACGTGGATCTGGACGACGGGAGCTGGCGCGGCGGCATCGATCCTCCCCGGCCCGACGCGTGGTTCGAGTCCTACGCCGATTTCATCATGCCCTGGGCCGGGCTCGCGGAGGCGGAGGGGGTGGGCACGTTCGTGGTCGGCACCGAGCTCGCCGGCCTCAGCGGCGATGCCGGACGCTGGCGCGCGCTCATCGCCCGCGTGCGCTCGGTGTTCTCGGGGCGCGTGGTGTACGCGGCGTCCTGGGACGAGGCGCCCCGGGTGACGTTCTGGGACGCGGTGGACGCGGTGGGGGTGGACTACTACTTCCCGGTGGCCACGCGCACGCGTCAGAGCCGCTTCGATCTGCTCGCCGGCTGGCAGCCCTGGCTCGATCGCCTCGAGCGGCTGCACCGGCAGACCGGCCGCCCGATCCTGCTCACCGAGATCGGCTACCGCAGCGTGGACGGCGCCGGCATGCACCCGTATGCGTTCGGTTCCGACGAACCCCTCGATCTCGAGGAGCAGGCCGACCTCTACTGGGCCGCCCTTCAGGCCACCGGGGACAGGTCCTGGTGCGAAGGTCTCTACTGGTGGAACTGGCCGGCCGACGGCTCGGGCGGACCGCTCGACCGTGACTACACCGCGCACGGCAAGCCCGCCGCACGGGTGCTGGCCGACGCCTGGGGGGCGCCGTGAGCGCCCCGCGCGTCCCCCCGGGGCGGGACGGGAGCGCCGTGGGCTCCGGCCTCCGCGGCGCCGGAGCGCGGCCCGCCGCGCGCCGCCGGTGGGGCGCGGCAGGACTGGTCGCGCTCGGCGTGATCCTCGCGGCGGCGGCGCTTCCGCCGGGGGCGGGCGCCGAGGGCCCGCCCGCGGTCCCGCGGCTGCGTCCCGGTGCGATCGCCCTCGGCCTCGACGGCACATGGACCGCCGTGGAGGGCACGAGCCACGCGAGCCTCGGTGTGCGCGGCGACCGCTTCCAGTCGCTGACCCCGGGTTTCCTCGGCCTCGGGCTCGAGGTCGGCTACTCGTCCATCAGTTCGCTCGACATCCTGGACCTCTCGGGGGCCGTCTCGTGGCAGCGCGCCGCCGGGGCCAGCGCGCTCTATCCCTACTTGGCGCTCTACGGTGGCGTGCGCCAGGAGTGGCTCGGCAGCTTCCGCCAGGCCCGCTATCCCCTCGGCGCCGGGATCGGCGCGTTGGCGCTGGTCGCGGATCGCGCCGCCATCCGCGTGGAGTATCGCTTCCGGCGCGTGCTCGACGATCCGGTTGCGGACTTCAACGAGCACGAGCTGCGCACCGGGCTCTCCATCCTGTTCCGCAATCCACGCTGAGCCGCGCGGCGGGAATCCCGCGCCTGTGCCTCGACCTGCCGATGGTCATGGGCACCGTGATGTTCGCGGCGCTGTTCATCGTCGTCGCCAACCTGGTCGTGGATCTGGTGTACATGGTGCTCGATCCGCGGATCAGGGCCGAGGACTGATCCCGCGCGAGCGCGCCGCGCCCGCCGGCGCGCCGGCGGACGCCCGCCGCCGGTCGCTCCAGATCGCGAGCATCAGGCCCGCCAGCACCAGCGAGCAGCCCGCGCCGCTCGCGCCCGTGAGGCGCTCCTGCTTCACCAGCGCGCCCAGGACCAGTGCCACGACCGGCACCAGCACCGAGATGAAGCTGATGCGCGTCACCGGCCAGTGGTTGACGAGCCAGGCGAAGAGCACGAACGCCCCGACCGAGCCCGCGATCGTGAGATAGAGGATCGGCCCCAGCGCGGCCGGGGTGGAGGGAAACGCGTGGCTCTCGCCGGCGAGCAGGCTGCCAACGAGGCACACCGGGAGGCCGGCGAGAGCCCCGACGGCATTGACGCCGAGCGGCGACTGGCGAGGTCCGCGCTTGAGGATGATGCCCGAGTAGGACGCGCAGATGGAGGCGAGCACCAGCGCCGCCAGCGCGAACGGCGGCACCTTCCCGCTCAGCTGGCCGGAGAAGATCACGGCCACGCCCGCGAGCGCCACCAGCGCCCCGGCGATCTTGACCCCGTTCAGCGGCTCGATTCCGTGTGCGCGCGCGAAGAGCGCCGTGCTGAGCGGGATGGTGGCGAAGATCACCGCGCTCAGGCCCGAGGCCACCGCGGTCTCGCCCCAGTAGAGCAGGCAGAAACCGAGGCCGAGGTTGAAGAAGCCGAACCCCGCAGCCGCCCGCAGCGCCGCCCCGCGCGGCAACCGCCGGCCGGTGAGGCGGACCAGCGGGAAGAGGATGATCGCGGCGAAGGCGAGCCGCAGGGTTGCCGCCCACAGCGGCGGAACCGCCTCGTTGCCGATGCGGATGAACAGGAACGTGCTGCCCCAGATGACGCTGCAGCCGGCGAAGGCCCCGAGCGTGGCCCAGGTCCGGGGAGCGGAGGTGGAGGGGGCGGCGGCGGTCACGGGCGGGTCCTGATCGTGGGCTCGAGATGGAGGTGGCCGGGGGTCGGGACGCGGGCGACCCTAGCGCGAAGGGGCCGTGGGGCGCCAGCGCGGCCCGCGTTCGGCGAGGGTCGCGCCCGATGCGGCCCCCGTCCGATGCGGCCCGCGCCGGGCCCGGCCCGCGCCCCGCGCGAGTGGGCCGGCAGTTTGAGGCTGCGGGGTGAGCGCTGCGTCTAGTCATGTTGTGCGTCCGAGCCTCACCGCAATCCGCCTGGGAGGCTCACCATGCCGCGCAGTCGCTCCGGTGCGCTCGCCGCCGCGTCGCTCGTCCTGCTGCTCGCAGGCTGCGCCAAATCGACGACCACCGCCCCCGTCGCCGAAGACCCGTACGAGGCCGCGATCGGGCCCTTCGGTCTCGTGCCGCTCCCGCCGGGGGTGCCGACGCCGCGGGGCCGGGGCCCTTCCTGATGCCCTCGCACGCGTCGAAGGTGGCACTCGCGCGTTAGTCTCCGGCGAAGCGTACAGGCGCGGGCGGTCCGGCGCGATCGGCGCGGCCGCCCGCGCCGTGTTTGACCGGCGCGCGCGGGTTGCCCTAGCCTGCGGCTCTTCCGTCGCCTCCGTCCCACCTCTCTCCGCGAAGCGGACCCCATGCGCGAAGAAGACCTGCTGCGCTTCCAGTGGATCGCCGATCCGCGAATTTCGCCCGACGGGACGCGCATCGCGTTCACGCGCGTCGCGGTGGACGCGGACGCCGACGAGTACCGCACCAGTCTGTGGATGATCGCGACCGATACGGCCGGGGCCGCGCCCCGCCCGCTGACCTTCGGCACGCACGATTCGCAGCCGCGCTGGTCCCCGGACGGCCTCCAGCTCGCGTTCGTGCGCGCCCCCGACGCGGGCAAGCCGGGGCAGCTCCACGTGCTACCGATGGTGGGGGGGGAGGCGCGCGCGCTCACCCGGCTCGAGAAGGGGGCCTCCGCTCCCGCGTGGTCGCCCGACGGCGCCCGGCTCGCGTTTCTGAGCGGCACCCATCCCGAGCTGGACGATCCCGAGCGCAAGAAGCCCAAGCACGAGCCGGGGCGGATCGTGACGCGTCCGGAGTTCCGGATGAACGCCGAGGGGTTCATCGACCTCGACCATCTCGATCACGTCTGGGTGGTGGATCTCGAGCAGGGCGAGCCGCGTCCGCTCACCCGCGGACGCTTCAAGGAGAGCGCTCCGTGCTGGTCGCGCGACGGCCGCTGGATCCTCTTCCTCTCGGATCGACGCGACGAGCCCTGGTTCGGGCCCGAGCACACGGACATCTTCGCGGTGCCCGCGGATCGGGGGGCGCCGACCGACGGCGAGGACCTCGCGCTGGTCGCCGACCTCGGCGGCACGATCGCCGCGTTCGCCGAAGACGCCCACGGGCGAATCGTCGCCGTGGGCGGCTTGCGGCCCGACCCGCCGCGCTCCTACGACCAAGGCGACCTGCTGTTGTTCGAGGGCGATTGGCCAAGGCGCGAGCCGCGAGTTCTCACCGCCGACTTCGACTTCGAGATCGGCGATGGTCTTTCCTCCGATCAGCACCCTCCGCGCGGCGGAGGTGCCATGCCGCTCGGATTCACCGGCGAGGGCCGCGCCGCGCTCACCGTGGTCGGGCGTCACGGCGCGGCGATGCTGGCGCGGGTCGCGCTGGCGGACGGCGCGGTCGAGGAGTTGACCGACGCGCGTCACGAGGTGATCGCGGGCAGCCTCACCCCCGACGGCCGGCGCGCGGCGCTGGTCCTGGGCGACGTCACGCGCCCCGGCGTGCTCCACCTGTACGACGTTGCTTCGGGCACGCTGCGCCGGCTCTGGGATCCGAACGAGGAGCTGTGCGCGGGGGCGGGCCTGGGCGAGGTCGAGGAGCTCTGGTACCCGTCCTTCGACGGCCGGCGCATCCAGGGCTGGATCGTCAAGCCGCCGGATTTCGACCCGGCGCGGAAGTATCCGCTGATCCTCGAGATCCACGGCGGCCCGCACGTCGCCTACGGCGTCGGCTTCTTCCACGAGTTCCGGGTGCTCGCCGCCGCGGGCTACGTGGTGCTCTACACCAATCCCCGCGGCAGCACCACCTACGGGCAGGAGTTCGCCAACATCATCCAGTACCGCTATCCCGGCGACGACTTCCAGGATCTGATGGCGGGAGTGGACGCGGTCATCGCCCGTGGCTACGTGGACGAGGGCCGCCTCGGCGTCACCGGCGGGAGCGGGGGCGGGCTGCTCACCAACTGGGTCATCACCCGCACGCGGCGCTTCGCCGCCGCCATCACCCAGCGCTGCGTCGCCGACTGGGCCGCGATGTACTACTCGGCCGACTTCGCCCTGTTCACCCCGGCCTGGTTTCGCCGGCCCCCGTTCGAGGACGCGCAGGAGTACCTCGAGCGCTCTCCCGCCCACTACGCCGCGCGGGTCGAGACGCCGCTCATGGTCATTCACAGCGAAGACGACTGGCGCACGCCGATCGGGCAGGGGGAGACGATGTTCCGCGCGCTCAAGCAGCAGCGCAAGACCGCGGTCATGTTGCGGTTCCCCGGCGAGAGCCACGAGCTGTCGCGCAGCGGCACCCCGTCGCGCCGGGTGCAGAATCAGCAGCACATTCGCCGCTGGTTCGACCGCTATCTGATGGGGCGCCCGGCCCCGGAGTACGGCTGATCCATCGCCCGGCCACCGCCCCGGGGCGACAGGTTGCACAAAGCCGCTTGACGTCCGCACGCCCAGCCCGCTAGCGTTACCAGTAGTCTGTACCTCGGAGCAGGTGATAGTCGGACCGCCCACGGTTCGGCTCCGACCGCGAGGGGGGGTGCCACGGACGCCGCCCCCGACGTGGAACTGGAGTCGCGTGCGAGTGCGGACGGCCTCTCCGGGATCACCGCGAGGCTTCGCCCGGGTTCCAGGGCGGCGCCCGCCAAGAGGAACAAACGTATGCAGTGCAAAACGTTAGCAGTTGCAGCGGCACTCACCCTGTCCGTGGCGGGGTTGGGCGGCGTGGCCCTGGCCGATACCCACTACCTGCGGGGCAACAGCCCCCTCATCACCGGCGTCGTGGTCAGCGTCAGCCAGCAGTCCCTGGTGATCCGCAACGACCAGGGGGAGGAGATCAAGTTCGTGCTCGACTCGCGTTCGCTGCTGCCGAACAATCTCAAGCCCGGCGCGCGCGAGACGGTCGAGTTCCGTGCCATGGACAACGGCGGCTTCCGCGCGGTGAGGGTGACCCCGGCTGCGACCGGCACCGTGCAGGCCCGCCCGAATGCCCCGACGCCCCGGACCCGGATGGGCTCCACCGGACCGGCGGCCAAGGGCGCGATGGGACAGGCCAAGCCGGCACCGGCTGGCTCCGGCAGCAAGGTCGGGGCAGCGGCGCCGCGCACCACCACCAAGACTTCGAGCGAAGGTCCGGCGGCCTCCGCGGGAGGGCGGGCGCCCGCAGCTGATCACGGCCCCGTCGCCTACGGCTCCGAACCGTGGCAGGAGCTTCCGAAGACGGCCAGCCCCTGGCCTCGTATCGCCCTTGCCGGCCTGATCTTGGTGGCGGCGGCGACCGGGCTGTGGTTGGCGCGGCGGTTGCGCAGGGCCTGATCGCCTCACCCGGAGCCGAAAGGGATTTCGGATTTGATCCGACATGTCGCCGATCGACTACGCCCAATCACCCTTCCGCTCCACCGCCTGCTTTCGCGCCTCGCGCCCCGGCGCGTCGAGGCACTCCTGCTCGCCACCGGCCTCGCGCTCCTGGGCCTGTGGGCGGCACATCAAAACGGCATCCGCGCGTATGAGGTCGGGGCGTCACGCCGCCTCGACCTTTTGACGTACGCGGCGCAGGTCGGCCGCCCAGGAAACGAGCCCGATCCCGCGACCGGTGTCGCGGCCGTGGTCGCGGGTTCGAATCTCATCGGGCGCATCGAGATCCCGCGGCTCGATATCTCCGCGATCATCGCCGAGGGCACCAATCCGGGCACCCTGAAACGCGCGGTCGGCCACATCCGCTCGACCGCCTACCCGGGTGAAGCCGGCAACGTCGGCCTCGCCGGCCATCGCGACACCCACTTCCGCGGCCTCGGCCGGGTGCAGCTCAACGACCTCATCCGTCTCGTGACTCCCGAGGGCACGTTCGACTACCGCGTCGAATGGACCAAGGTCGTCTCGCCGCGGCGGGTCGAAGTGCTGAAGCCGGCGGGCGCTCCGAGCGTGACGCTGGTGACCTGCTATCCGTTCAACTACGTCGGCTCGGCGCCCAAGCGCTTCATCGTCCGCGCCCGGCTGGTGAGCGAGTCCGTCGCGGCACTGAACTTGTGGTCCGTCAGCATTGCTTCAAGGGGTGAGCGCAGGCATTCTCTTCATGGGCGGACGGACCCGCCCAGGCAAGGAGGCCTGCGTGAAGAAGAAATGTGTGGTGACGCTCAGCGGCGAGGAGCGTGCAGCGTTGCAAGCGATGATCGCGTCGGGCAAGGCATCGGCACGGAAGTTGATGCATGCCCGGATCCTGCTCAAGGCCGAGCGTCGCGACAGGCACCGTGAATGGGAAGACACCCGGATCGCAGGGGCACTGGATGTGGCGGTCTCGACCATCGAGAAGGTGCGCCAGCGGTTGGTTGAGGAAGGCCTGGAGGCGGCCCTGGTGCCGCGGCCGCCGCGACGTGAGTACGCGCGCAAACTGGACGGCAAGGAGGAGGCCCATCTGATCGCATTGGCCTGCAGCACTCCGCCGGACGGACACGGGCGGTGGACGCTGCGTCTCTTGGCCGATCGCATGGTGAGGCTGGATCACGTCGACTCGCTGTCCCACGAGACCGTGCGCTAGGTGTTAAAAAAAACGAGATCAAGCCGTGGCTGAAGCGAGAATGGTGCATCCCACCGCAACAGTCCGCCGAGTTCGTCTACCACATGGAAGACGTGCTGGAGGTGTACACCCGGCCGTACGATCCGTGCCGCCCGTTGGTGTGCATGGACGAAACGCCGAAGCAGTTGATTGGCGAGACACGCCAGGCGCTGCCGATGGTAGCGGGGCAGGCCGCGCGCCGCGACTACGAGTACGTCCGCAATGGAGTGGCGAACGTGTTCATGTTTTTCGAGCCGCTGGCTGGCCGGCGGCGGGTGAAAGTCACCCCGCGGCGTACGCGCGTCGAGTGGGCGGAAAGCGTGCGAGAGCTGGTGGATCGTATCCACCCCAAGGCCGAGAAGATCGTGCTGGTGATGGATCAGCTCAACACCCATCATCCCGGATCGCTGTACGAAGCGTTCCCGCCGGCCGAGGCCAAGCGGATCGCCGACCGATTGGAGATTCACTACACCCCCAAGCATGGTTCGTGGCTGAACATGGCCGAGATCGAACTCGCGGTGCTCAGCCGCCAATGTTTGGATCGTCGCATTGCAGACATCCGGGAACTGGATCGGCATGCGACCCGATGGGAAGCGGAGCGCAACATCAAACACCAGAAAGCCCGCTGGCGATTCACCACCGCCGATGCCCGCATCAAGCTGCGCAGACTCTACCCCTTGCTCGACGGCTGACGGACCACTAGGCTCCGCCCGTCACTACTCTCCTGCGCCGCCGACGGAGGCCAGCAGCGAGCGGACCGCGCGCAGGATCGGCCCCATCGGGCCGGGCTCGAGATCCTGGACGCCGGAGCGGTGCACCTCGGCACCCTCGGGTCCGAACAGCAGCACGGTCGCCGACGCCTTGTCGAAGCGGTAGGCCTTGGCCAGCTCGCCCTTCCAGTCGAGCAGGATCCGGTAGGTCGAGTCCCGCGGCATCTTTCCCTTCACCATGCCCTTGATCAGGAAGGGGTCACCCCTCGGGTTGCAAAAAATTGTACGCTAAGGGGTCTTCCTGAGGCCCCGCAGCAGTCGGAGCTGGGGTTGGCGGTCCCGGCTGGCGGCATCCCACACGTAGTCGCCCGTCAGGTTGATGTGCTCCCAGCCCAGCGGTGACAGGTGCTGGAGGAGCTCGTCGAGAATGGCCTGGCCGCGTTTGCGGAGGCCCTGCACCGCGTGCTCCAAGTAGACCGTGTTCCAGAGCACGATCGCCGCGACGACGAGATTGAGGCCGCTGGCCCGGTGGCGCTGGTTCTCGTAGGTCCGGTCGCGCAGTTCCCCGAGGCGATTGAAGAAGACGGCCCGGGCGAGGGCGTTCTTGGCCTCGCCCTTGTTGAGACCGACGTGGATGCGCCGGCGCAACTCGAGGCTCTGCAGCCAGTCGAGGACGAACAGGGTGCGCTCGAGCCGACCCAGCTCGCGGAGCGCGAGCGCCAGCCCGTTCTGGCGCGGGTAGGCCCCGAGCTTCCGCAGCATCAGTGAGGCGGTCACCGTGCCGTGCTTGATCGACGTAGCCAGCCGCAGGATTTCCTCCCAGTGCGTGCTGACCTGCCTCGAGTTGAGAGTCGCGCCGATCAGCCCTTCGAGGGCCGGATACGTGCCCGGCTTCTCGATGGAGTACAGGCGGCGGTCCGCGAGGTCTCGGATGCGTGGCGCGAAGCGAAAGCCGAGCAGATGGCAGAGCGCGAAGACGTGCTCGGTGAACCCGTTGGTGTCGGTGTAGTGCTCTTCAATGCGTAGCTCCGACTCGTGGTAGAGCAGCCCGTCGAGGACGTGCGTGGCATCGCGGACGATGGCGTTGATGAGCTTGGTGTGAAACGGCGCGTACTGGTCCGAGATGTGGGTGTAGAACAGCACGCCCGGCTCGTTGCCGTAGCGCGCATTGACCTGAGCGGCGGCTTCGCCGCGTCCGCCGGCGCGGAAGCGCTGGCCGTCCGAGGACGACGTCGTGCCCTCCCCCCAGTGCATCGCGAACGGCACGTGATGGTGGTAGTTGACGATCTCCGCGAGCGCCTTGCTGTAGCTCTCGTCGCGGATGTGCCAGTCAGCGACCCCGCAGAGACGCGAGAGCGACGTGCCCGGGCAGGCCTCAGCCATCCGCGTGAGACCGAGGTTGATCGCATCCGCCAGGATGGCCGTGAGCAGCAGCGTGCGGTCCTGTGACTCCTCGCCGGTGCGGAGGTGGGTGAAGTGCCGGGTGAACCCGGTCCAGCGGTCCACCTCCACCAGCAGGTCGGTGATCTTGATCCGCGGCAGGATCGCGTAGGCCTGCCGCATCAACGCCTCGGCTTCCGGCGGAACGAGGTTCGTGAGCGGGGTGACCTTGAGCACTCCGTCCACGATCGAGGCATCGGGCAGCTCGCTGCGATCCGCAAGGCGGTTGACCGTCACGAGCGCGTCATGGAGCTGCTCACTGCGTGACTTCAGGTAGGTCGTGCAGTCCGCCTCCACCGCCAGCGGCAGCCCCGAGCACCGCACCGTCGCGAAGGCCTTCACCGGGAGCAGGTATTCCTCGAAGTCCTTGAAGTGGCGGCTCCCGGCTACCGAGAGATCTCCGGAGCGCAGCGCGTTCTAGAGCTCTGCCATCACGCACCACTCGTAGAAGCGGCGCTCGATGCCATCGCCAGCAAAGACCAACGTCTCCCAACGACGGCGGATGAACCCTCGCGGGGCTCCATCGGGGACCTTGCGGGTGTTGTTCGCGTTCAGCTCGCACAGCAGCTCGACCGCCCGCAGCAACTCTTCGCCGGCGGGAGCGGCCCGGAACTCAAACGCGGCGAGGAACTCCGGCGCATAGCGCCGGAGCTGCGCATACCCGTCACCGACCAGGCCGAGGTAGTCGAAATCGTCGGGCTTGGCGAGCCTTGCCGCTTCGTCGACCGAAGCGCAGAACCTCGCCCACGGCAGGAGCGCTTCGATCGCCCCATACGGGTCGCTCGCTGACGCGCGTGCCGCGATAAGTGCGTGACCGATCCGGGCGTAGAGGTTCAGCTTCTCGTTGATCGCCTTGCCGCTCTGCTGGAAGGCTTCCTGGTGCCGACGTTCGGCCTTCCGGAACTGCCGGCCGGTGAAGCGCTCGTGCATCTCGAGCGTTTCGTCGGTGAGCGTGGCGACCGTGTCGAGCACCGTCGCCACCAGGGTCGCGTAGCGGCGGTCCTCGGTGAGCTCGCGCAGGTGTGCCGCATCGGTGTTGGCACCCTCACGAGCGATCTGCAGCAGGCGGTTCTGGTGCACACGGTTCGCCCAGCTCGCGGGGATGCCGACGCTCCGAAGAGAGGTCAGCCGCTCGATGCACTTGAGGATATTCCCGGCACTGGGCACCCCCGCGGGTTGGCGCATCCAGCCGAGATGGGTCTGCGCCGTATCCGGACGCGGTTCCAACAGCGCGTCCAGCAGGATGCGTTGCTCGGCGCTGAGATCGGCAGTGAGGGCCCGGTAGGTTTCGCGACGAGCCCGAGACCGGACTGCCGTGGCCAGCCGTTCCAGCACGGCGAGAACCGGCACGACCACGCGGCGACGGCGCAGCTCGGAGATGAGTGCCTGCACCAGCACGAGTCCGTGATCGGTCGTGCGGGCCAGTCCCACGAGCCACGCCGACAGCTCGCGATAGTCCGCCAGACCAAACGTGCTCCAGCCCAGGGTTCCCAGCAGTTCGCCCAGGTGCTCGCGGCGGGTCTCATCCCGACGTGCGTAGTCCGTCAGGTGCTCCGGCTCGGTTTCGACTTGGTGAGCGATGAACGACACCATCGGCGACGGCAGCTGCTCTTCCGGCGACCACGCACGGCCCGGATGCCGTAGGAAGCAGAGCTGCACGGCAAACCCCAGGCGGTTCGGCTCGCCGCGATGGATGCTCACGAGGTCGAGATCAGCCGCGGAGAGGGCGTAGCACTCGGCGATCTGGCGGGCGTCGCTGGGCAGCGCCAGCACCTGCTGGCGTTGGGCCGGGGTCAGAAGTTCGCGTCGTGGCATCCGTGGGCGAATCCCGAGCGTCGGTGTATGCTATGGGCATAAACTATAGTTTTGGAGCCGTGGGTCAACCCATGCCAGAAAGCCCAAGAAGACCTAGAGTCCTGTAGGAGACCCCCCGGCTTTGCCGGGGAGGCAGTCGCAGTTTGACAGTTCCGGGAGCAAAAAGAGGAACTCCCCCTCGTGAGC
>Ga0154739_1004_pt1 | contig 26482 bp, 32 predicted proteins | sample Rifle2008BG16ft_FD_105747 | JGI IMG/M metagenome (GOLD analysis project Ga0154739, IMG submission 105747) | Candidatus Eisenbacteria bacterium RBG_16_71_46 | reverse complement strand
GCGGGCGGCGATCTTCGAGCAGGCGCACTCCGCCGGCATCTATCCCGCCTCGATCCACGGGCTCTATCTCGCGCGCGGCCGGGGCGAGGCGCCGGCGAACTTCACGGTGCCGGCGATCAACATCCGCTGCATGGCCTACGACAGCGCGCGCGCGCTGTTCCGCGCCCGCAAGGCGCTCAACGCCGGCACGGTGATCTGCGAAATCGCGCGCTCGGAGATCAGCTACACCGACCAGCGCCCGTCCGAGTACACGCTGGTCCTGCTCGCCGCGGCGCTGCGCGAAGGCTGGAAGGGCCCGCTCTTCGTGCAGGGCGACCACTTCCAGGTCAACGCCAAGAAGTACACGGCCGACCCGCGCACCGAGCTCGAGGCGGTCAAGTCGCTCACCGCCGAGGCCGTCGCGGCCGGCTTCCTCAACATCGACGTGGACACCTCGACGCTGGTGGACCTGTCGAAGAGCGGCCACGAGGCCCAGCAGGCGTTGAACGGCCAGCTCTGCGCGGAGCTGACCGCACACATCCGCACGCTCGAGCCCAAGGGCGTGACGGTCTCGGTCGGCGGCGAGATCGGCGAGGTCGGGGGCAAGAACTCGACCGCCGAGGAGCTCGACGCGTTCATGAAGGTCTACGCCGAGGCGCTGGCCAAGCAGGCTCCGGGCGCGGCCGGGCTCAGCAAGATCTCGATCCAGACCGGGACTTCGCACGGCGGCGTGCCGCTCCCCGACGGCACGGTCGCGGAGGTCAAGCTCGACTTCGACACGCTCGAGAAGCTCTCGAAGCTCGCGCGCGAGCGTTACGGACTCGCCGGGGCGGTGCAGCACGGGGCCTCCACGCTGCCGGCCGAGCTGTTCGACCGTTTTCCGTCACTCGGGGCCTGCGAGATCCATCTCGCGACCGAGTTCCAGAACATGATCTTCGAGCACCCGCAGTTCCCGGCGGATCTCAAGCAGCAGATCTACGCCTACCTGCGCGAGCAGGCGGCCGACGAGCGCAAGCCCAAGGACACCGACGAGCAGTTCTTCTACAAGACCCGCAAGAAGGCCCTCGGCGCCTACAAGCGCCAGTTGTGGTCGCTGCCCGCGGCGACGCGTGAGGCGATCGGGCGCACGCTCGAGGAGAAGTTCGCCTTCCTGCTGCTCAAGCTCCGGGTGGAGAGCACGTGCGATTTGGCCGAGCGCCACGCGCCCTTCGTGCCAGGCTCGTATCCGGCGGTGAAGACTACGGCCGTCGCCGCCGGCGGTCCCGAGGACGTCTCCGGGCTATCGGACTAGCCGGGGCACCCACGATGCTGCAGCGCGCCGCCACCCTCTCGCAGTTCATCCTGCAGCAGGAGCGGGAGTTCCCCCACGCGACCGGGGAGTTCACCGGCGTGCTCACCGACATCGCGCTCGCGGCGAAGATGATCAACCGCGAGGTGACCCGCGCCGGGCTGGTGGACGTTCTCGGCTACACCGGCGGCGTCAACGTCCAGGGCGAACGGGTCCAGAAGCTCGATGTCTTCGCCCACGAGACGATCACCCGCGTGCTCGGCTCGACCGGGCAACTCGCGGTGCTCGCCTCGGAGGAGGACGAGGACATCGTGCCGGTCCCCGAAGGTCAGCCGGTGGGCAAGTACGTCGTCAATTTCGACCCGCTCGACGGCTCTTCGAACATCAACGCCAACGTGAACATCGGAACCATCTTCTCGGTGCTCCCGCGCGTGTCGCGCGCCGGCGGCGGAACCCTCGCCGACTGCCTGCAACCGGGCGTGCGCCAGCTGTGCGCCGGCTACGTCATGTACGGTTCGAGCACGATGCTGGTCTACACCACCGGCAACGGCGTGCACGGCTTCACGTTCGAGCCGAGCATCGGCGAGTTCCTGCTCTCCCACAGCCGGATCAGGACCCCCAGGCGCGGCCGCATCTACAGCGTCAACGAGGGCAACTACTACAAGTGGAACGACGGCGTGAAGCGCTACGTGGACTGGGTCAAGAGCGATGACGGCGAGAGCGGGCGGCCCTACAGCTCGCGCTACGTCGGCTCACTGGTGGCCGACTTCCACCGCAATCTGCTCTACGGCGGGATCTTCCTCTACCCCGCCGACCGCCGGAATCCCAACGGCAAGCTGAGGGTGCTGTACGAGGCCGCCCCGCTCGCCTTCGTCGCCGAGCAGGCGGGGGGTGCCGCGAGCGACGGCCACCGTCGTATCCTCGAGATCGTGCCCGAAACGCTGCACCAGCGCACGCCGCTGTTCCTCGGCAGTTCCGACGACGTCGAGGCGTGCGTGGAGTTCATCCAGGGCCGCCATCCCGCCGTCAGCCAGGAGCGTCGGGCCGACCCCGAGCCCCGGCCGCGGCGCTGAGCCAGGTCGCGACGGCTTCAGTCGCCGCGCGGCCAGAGGCTCGACACCCGCCAGCGAATCTCGTCCCTCACTTCGCGAAACGTCGCCCCGGCCTCGGCCTCGGGCGCCGCGGCGGGATTGGGCAGCGGCCAGTGGATGCGCCGCACGGCGGTGGCCAGCTGCGGGCAGGTCTCCTCGGCTTCGCCGCACAGGGTCACGACCGTGTCGGCGTCGCGCCACGGCACCACCTCGAGCGCCTTGGAGCGCTGCGACGAAATGTCGACGCCAGCCTCCCGCATGACCTCGATCGCGAGCGGATGCACCTTCCCCGGCTGGGTACCGGCACTCCACAGGCGCGTATCGGAGGGAGCCAGCGCGCGGGCAAGGCCTTCGGCCATCTGACTGCGCGCGGAGTTGTGGACGCCGAGAAACAGGACGGCGCGCGGAGGCTCGGTGACGAAGGCCGGCGGCTGCTGGGGCTGGGTCATGCTCGATCCTCGCGCGGTCATTCGGGACGGTCCGGCACGGCGGCCACGGCTCCCACCGGGGCGGCCGATGGGCAGGAACCTAACCCAGGCCTTCCCAGCGAGCAACGCCCCCCACCGCCGCCGCCCGGCCGCGCCTGCGGTAGGATGGAACCCGCGTTTCGGAACGGAGCCAACCCTTTCGCCCGTCCCACCGACTGACGAGGTGACATGATGCCGAGAGCGCTCCGCGACGCGGACGATCGCACCCTGGCCGAGGCGGTGGTCCAGCACGGCAGCGAGCGGGCGTTCCGCGAACTCTATCGGCGCCACACCCCGGCGCTGTACCAGTTCGTGCTGCGCGTGCTCGGCGGCGCCGAGGCAGAGACGGAGGACGTGGTGCAGGAAGCGTGGATCCGCGTGGCGCGCAAGCTCTCGGGATTCCGCTGGGAGTCGAGCCTGCGCACCTGGCTGTCGGCGATCGCGCTCAATCTCGCCCGTGAGGCGCTGCGCCGCCGCGGACGCGTGCGCACCGAGGAATGGACCGACGGCGTGGCGCCGGTGGCCCCGGCGCCGCGCGACGCGGAGCGCATCGACCTCGAGCAGGCGATCGCCCGCCTTCCGGACGGCTACCGCGCGGTGCTGGTGCTTCACGACATCGAGGGATACACGCACGAGGAGATCGGCCGTCAGCTCCAGATCGCGGTCGGCACCTCGAAGAGCCAGTTGTTCGATGCCCGCCGGGTGGTGCGGGCGTACCTGAAACCCAGCCGGGAGATGCGCCATGCATGAGGAGGATCTCACCCCCGAGGAGCGGCAGTCGCTGGCGGACTTGACCCGCGAGCGCCGACCTCCGGAGGACCTGGAACAGCGCGTGGTGCGCGCGCTGCGGGCCGAGGGGCTGCTCGCGCCCCCACGCCCCCTGCGGCTGCCGCGGTCGCCGGCGTGGATCGCCACGGCGGCGGCCGCCTCGATCGCGTTGTTCGTGGGCGGCTTCGCCCTCGGGCAGTGGGTCGCATCGCGCCAGGCGGCCGAGTTGCTGGTGGCGATGCATCAACGCGACGCCGCGCAGGCGTCCGCGCTGGTCCAGCGCACCGGCTCGGCCTACGTCTCGGCGCTGGGCGCGCTGGCGAGCGTGAGCGGCAGCGCAGGGCCGCAGGAGGTCGCGGCGGGCCGTGAGGTCGCGCTCAACGCGCTCCGCGCGGCGGCCGATCAGATCGTGCGCCTGTCACCCGAGGACCCCCTGGCCGTGCGCATCCTGCAGGCAGTCCACGGCGGTGCGGCGCGTGACAGCCTCGACGCGGGCGGCGAGGTCGCCTCGCGCCTGGTGTGGTTCTGATGGAGGCACCGCGGACGATGCACGGCAGAGGATGGGGACGGACGGCCGCGTGGGGCATCGGACTCGTGCTGCTCACGTGCGCGGCCGCGGCCGCCGCGCCCTGTCCGGACGGAGAGCCGATGGTCGGAGACCTCGGCATCCGCCGGATCGAGGGAAGCTGCATGTTCTTCGCCAATGCGGAGACGGGCGAGCGACGCTGGCTGTTCCGGGAGGAGCCGCGCGTGATCGCGCTCGATCCGCGCGGGGTATCGCGCTCGTCGCTCGAGGTCGGGGACGTCATCACCGCGATCGACGGAGCGCTCATCACCACGCGCGCGGCCGGCGTCCGGTTCGCCCGCCTCGATCCCGGGGTTGCGGTGCGACTCACCGTGCGCCGCGACGGTCGCGAGCTGCGGGTGCGGGTCGTGCCCGGAGCGATCTGCGCGAGCCAGGCGCTGGGGACGGCCGCCGCGGCTCCTCCACCCCCGCTCGCTCCCCAAATGACGTCGCGCTTCGCGCGCCGCGCGGCTCCACCCGCGGCACCGCCGGCGGCGGGGCGCGCGCCCGAGCCGTACGCGCGCGGCTGGTTCGGCATCGGGCTCTCCTGCAACGAGTGCCGCAGCGAGCAGGACGAAGACGGCCCGCCCGTGTGGTCGTTCCCGACGGCGCCCGAGATCTCCTACGTGGACCCGGCCGGGCCGTCGGCGCGGGCCGGGCTCGAGCGCGGCGACGTGATCACCCACATCGACGGCGCGTCCATCACGTCCGCCGAAGGTGAAGGTCGCTTCGGCGCGGTGCGTCCGGGGCAGCGGGTGCGTTTGACGGTGCGCCGCGGCGCGGCTTCGAGGACCATCACGGTCGAGACGGTCGAGGCCCCGGGCGAACGGCGCGTATCGCTCGGCGAGCTGCGCGAGCGGCTGCGGGCGCTGCGCGACACCATGGCCATTGCGCTGCCCGAGCTCGAGATGGAGCGGTTCCTGCGCGGGATCGAGCGCGCGCAGCGCGCGGAGCAGACGCGCGCGCTCCGCGCCGGCGAGCTGACGAGCCGGCCGCTGCGCTACGCCGGAACGCTCGGCGGCTCGGCGATCGAGGTGCGCGGGCCCGGCACCGTCCGCGTGGACGATTCGGACGAGGAGATCGTCATCACCACCCGCGACGCGGTGATCCGTATTCGCCAGGTCGGCGCGTCCCGGGCGCCCGAGCCGAAGTAGCGGGCCCCTCAGGCCGGGAGCTGCTGCTGGCGCAACAGCTCCTGCATCAGCTTCGCGTTGCGTGCCGCATGACCGGCGTGGCAGTTGTTGAAGAACACGTAGGTGCTGCGGGCGCGCTGGGCCAGGTCGGCGATCTTGCGCACCCACTCCTCGAGTTCCGCTTTCGAATAGTCGTAGTCGTAGCGGTCGCCGCCTCCCCGTCCCCACCAGTTGTCGGCGTTGCGGCCGTGGAGACGCACGTACGCGTCCTCGGCCGTGAGCATGGTCACCGGAGGCATCAGGCCCGGCAGCCGGGGCTCGTCCACGGCGCAGTAGCCGAGGCGGTGCGCGCGCAGCCCGGGCTCCAGCTCGGGGGTGAGCCACGAGTCGTGACGGAATTCCACGAACAGCGGCTCCTCGGGAAGCCGTTCGCGCAGGAACAGCAGGTGGCGCCGATTCTCGGGCGTGCGCTTGAAGCCCCATGGAAACTGCGCGAGCAGGCCGTCGTACTTGTCGGCGGCCTTGAGCGGGTCCAGCAGGGAGAGGAAGTCGCGATAGAGCGCGGGATCGCGCGAGATCTCGTGGGTCATGGTCCGGTGGAGCTTGACGATGAAGTGGAAGGTCGGAGGGGTCCTGCGCTGCATCTGCTCGAGCACGCGCGGGTGGGGCATGCGGTAGTAGGTCGAGTTGACCTCGACGGTGTCGAACTGCGTCGCGTAGTAGCCGAGGAAGTCGGAGCGGGACGTGCCCGGCGGATAGAACGGCCCGACCCAGTCGGCGAAGGAGTACCCGGAGGTGCCGATGCGGATGCCGGCGTCGCTCAATGCCCTCCTCCAAGAGGCGACTTGCGCTCGAGCGCGCGCGCCGAGAGGGCCCCGAAGGGCACGTGGCCGAGGGCGCGGCGGTGGGTGAGCGAGCCCGCGGGAACCAGGCTGGCTTCTCCCAGACGGTCGCGCACCCGGTCGAGCGCCCTCACCAGCAGGCGCCCCCGCTCGTCTCGGGTGAAGAGCTCGCCCTGACCGGCGGGGCTCCGTTCGAGGCCGGACACGCTCACCCCCAGCAGCCGCACCGGATCCCGCTTCCAGGCGATCCTGAACAGCGCGCGTGCGATCTCGAAGATGCGGGCGTGATCGTCGGTGAAATCCGGCAGCGCCCGCTGGCGGGTGAGGGTCTCGAACGCGCGGTCGCGAAGCTTGAGCGTCACCGTGCGCCCGACCCAGCCCTCGCCGCGCAGCCGCCGCGCCACCTGGTCCGAAAGGCGCAGCAGGGTGCCTTCGAGGAACTCGGGGTCATCGCAGTCCTCCGGCAGCGTCACCTCGTGCCCCATGGATTTCGGGTCCACGCCCTGATGGTATGGGATCAGCGGGGTGTCGTCGCGCCCCCACGCAGCGGCGCGCAACTGGGGGCCGATCACGCCGAAGGCGCCGCGCAGCACGGGTTCGGGGGCGTGGGCCAGATCGCCGACGGTCTTGAACCCGAGTGACCGCATGCGCACGGCGAGCTTGGGTCCCACGCCCCACAGGTGTTCGACGTCGCGGGGCCAGAACTCGCCCCGGAAGCCTTCTTCGTCGAGGGCGGTGAGTCCGCGCGGCTTCCGCACCCCCGAGGCCAGCTTCGCGACCAGCTTGTTCGGTCCCACCCCGATCGACGCGCCGAGGCCGAATCGCGAGGCGATCTCCTCCTGGATGCGGCACGCGATCGCGGCCGCCTGTTCCAGCGTCCGCACCCCGGGAGGCGGCAGCCCGACGAAGGCCTCGTCGACGCTGAAGGGCTCGACGTCGGGCGTGTAGCGCAGGTAGAGCTCGAGCAGCTGGAGCGACAGCGCGACGTATTTCTCGGGACGGCCTTCGACGTATTCCGCGTCGGGACAGAGCCTCCGCGCCTGCTGCAGCGGCATCCCCGCCCGCACCCCGAACGGACGCGCCTCGTAGGAGGCGGCGGTGACCACGCCGCGCCGGCCGGGATCGCCGCACACGATCACCGGCCTGCCGCGCAGGTGCGGGTGATGGGCCTGCTCCACCGAGGCGAAGAAGGCGTCCATGTCGATGAGCAGGATCACCCCGTCACTCCCGAGGTCCCCGCGCCCGTGCCCGCGCCGTTTCGCTCCTCCGCGCGCGCGGTCATCGCGCTCCGTCCCAGGCGCGACTCAAGATCCAGCGCGGGCCGCGCGGATCGAAGCACAGCTCGTAGGTGTCCGCGGCGGTGCTCTCCACGGCGAAGTAGCGCAACACCGCCTGGCCCTCGCGCCGCGTCCACTCCCCGGTGACGGTGCGCACGCGGACCACCTTTCCCTGCCAGCGGAAACGGAGCGGCCGCATGCGCCCGTCCGCGAAAACGGTCAGCACGTCGACCGGATCGCTGAGTGATTCGAACATGTCCCCGGTGCGGCACCGTGTTGCAGCTTACTGCACATGCGTGCAGTTCTCAAGCACAAAAAAAGCTTCTACATCTTCATGCAGGAGGCCGCCCAGGCCGACAGCAGGACCGAGACGATCCCCAAAGCCAGCAGTCGGATCGTCCAGCGATTTCTGCCCGTTTCCTTGCGCGGCCCCTCGAGGGCGAGCAACACCTCGGGCGGCAGCGCGGGCCCGGAGGACACCGCCTCGGGCACCAGCACCTCGCCGCAGTAAAGGCACTTCCCCGCCCGCAGCATCGGCAGCGGGCGGTTGCAGGCCGGACAGAGCGCCTTGGGCGTCGGACGCGGCGGTTCGGGCACGGATCGGATCCCCATGCCCTCGAAGATCGGCAGCGAGGTTGTCGAACTTGAGAGCCGAAGTTCGCTGGCGTGCCGGACGATGTCCCGCCCGCGCCTCGAGCCCCGTCGTACGAGTGTAAGCCACTGATCGACAACGGGTTCGGCCGCCCGCCCGCGGCTCAGCCGCGGGCCGCCGCCGTCGCGCGCCGGAGGTCGAGGGTGCGCCGGAGCACGCTGAGGAACGCGCTCCCGAGCATGATGATCGCACCCGCCCACACCAGGTTGATGAGCGGCTTGGTGCTGACCTCGACCGCGAGGATGCTGCCGCTGGAGGCCGCGCGCATGCCCGGCAGGACCAGGCCGACCCGCTGGTTCTCGGCGTCCACCGCCGCGATCTCCACCGAGGCGCCGCCGGGCAGGTAGTCCGGAATGCTGTTACGCGTCCCGGTGCCGACGTTCATCTCGATCATCGGCCGCACCGGCACGGTGCGACCGCCGATCTCCGCGCGCAGGCGCGCCGCCACGCGCACGACGTCGCCCATCTGGCGGTCGAAGTCCACGAAGGTGTATTTGACCTGCCCGATCTGCCGGGTCTCGCCCCTGGAAAACCACTCGGCGCCCTTCCCGGGATCGTCACCCACCATCTCGAGCGGCGAGATGTAGATGTCGTAGGTGAGGAAGCGCTCGATGTGGGGCTTCTTCATGTACCCCTGGTTGAATTCGCTCCAGTACATCGCCGGACGCGCCTCGAAGCGCCGGCCCGAAGCGTTCACCGCGATCATCGCGTGGTCCTTGCCCTCGCGGTCGCGGGAGAGGCCCTCGAAGGTCAGCCGGTAACCGAGCGCGGTGCGCGCCTTGCCCTGAGGAAGTTGAACCTGGACCTTGCGCCCGTAATTCGACGAGGCCACCACCCCGATCAGGAGCAGCGCCACGCCCGCGTGTCCGAGGTAGGCCACGCCGTGCTTCCAGCCGGAGCGGAACCCGCGCACGGTCACGATCGCGTTGGCCGCGAGCGCGAAGGCGGCGCCGAACACCACCGCGGCGGGAATCGGCTCCCGCACGCCGAGCAGCACCGCCGCCAGGGTGAGCACCACCGCCACGCCGACCGCGGGCAGGGCCGAGCGCAGGAGTGCGGCCGCCTCGTGCTGGCGCCAGCGCATGAGCGGCGCGATCCCGAGCAGCAGCCCGAGCGCGATCGCCAGCGGCGCGTTCACCAGATTGTAGTAGGAGGTCTGGACGTTGGAGGGCGGGCCGAACAGGCGCGTGATCAGCGGCGCGCTCATTCCGATTGCGGTGAGCCCGCACATCAGCATGAACACGAGCTGTCCGAGCCACATCATGGACTCGCGCGAGAAGCTGCCGAGCGCCTGCGCCGGACCCGGGATGTCGCGCAAGCGGTAGATCAGCGCCCCGTAGCCGACGATCGCGGTGAGGAATAGGAACGAGAGCAGGAACCCGTTGAGCCCCAGGTTCACGAACGAATGCACCGAGAAGTCCGCGAGCACGCCGCTGCGGGTGAGGAACGAGGCGTACAGCACCAGCACGTACGAGGTCACGGCGAGGAAGAAGTTGGTGCGCCGCAGGCTGCCGGTCACGCGCTGGACCAGCAGTCCGTGGAGCAACGCGATGTTCGCGAGCCAGGGGATGAGCGAGCCGTTCTCCACCGGGTCCCAGCCCCAGTAGCCGCCCCACCCCAGCACCTTGTACGCCCACACCCCGCCCATGATGAAGCCGGTGGCGAGGATGGCGGTCGAGAACACCGCCCACGGCAGCACCGGCTTGATCCAGCCGTCGTAATCGCGCTTGACCAGCCCCGCCATCGCGAGCGCGAACGGCGCCACCAGCGAGGAGAATCCGGTGAAGAGCACCGGCGGGTGAATCGTCATCCACGGGTCTTGCAGCAGAGGATTGAGGCCCTGTCCGTCGAGCGGGACCCGGCCGAGCGGGAACTCGAGGAACGGTCCGCGCATGACGGTCACCAGCCCGAGCATCACCAGCGGCAGGTTGAGGAAGAACATCGCCGTCCACTTGAGCGGGTGGTTCAGCCGCATCATCACCAGGCCGAGAGTGCAGGTGACGAGCGCCCACAGCATGAACGTGCCTTCCTGCCCGCCCCAGAACGCGGCGAATACGTAATGGGCCGGCATGGAGCTGGACGAGTAGCTGGCGACGTACTGGTAGCGGAACTGGTGGGTGAAGAGGATGTTCCAGAGCACGGCGGCGGCCAGCAGCAGCGCCACCCACTGGACGACGAAGGCCAGGCGGCCCGCGCGCTCCGTTGCGGCGCGCCCCCCGGCCGCGGCGAGGAACGCCAGCCCGGCGACGAGTGCGGCCAGGAACGAGATCCAGTTGAGCAACTGGCCGAGGTTCAGCACCCCGGTCCAGACCAGAAACGACCCCAGCGCCGCGGCCGGTAGAATCACCGCGGCGCCCATCATCATGGGACGAAACGTCAAGAGGTGCTCCCGCCCTGCTCGGCCTCGGCCTGGTACTTGGAGGGACACTTGATCAGCAGCTGCTCCGCTTCGAAATGGTCCCCGCGGTATCGCCCAATGGCCACCACCATCTTGGCCTGGTCGAAATTGCCGGGAATCACGCCACGGTAGGTCACCGGCAGGATCTCGCCGGCCGTGTCGCGAAGCTTGAACTGGAGGAACTGCTCCTGCTGATTGAGGACGTAGCTCTTGTCGGCCAGCGCGCCGTTGACCTGGACCAGACCAGTCGCCCGCCGCGCCTCGGAAAAGGAGATGTAGGGCGTCACGGTGTTGCGGAAGCTCGTCACACCGACGCCCGCGGCCACCACGAGCAGGCCTAAGGCCAGCGTCACTTTGAGGTTCATTTGCGCTCCAAGTCCTTGATGCGCCGCTCGAGCCGGACGACGTAGAAGAATAGCAGCCCCCAGACCAGCAGCGCCACTCCCATCACCACCAGGTTCCCGTTCAGATTCGCCCCTCCTCGGTCCGGTGCGCCGCTCAGGCTTCCGCGAGCCGGCGTTCGAGCCGGGCCGTGCGTACCCGCAGCGACAGCAGCCAGTAGAACATCCCCGTGAAGCCGATCAGCATCGCGTAGAAGACCACCCGAATCCGGGGGTCCATGCCACCCTCGCTGCCGCGGCCGATGATCGGCGACGGGTGCAGGGTCTGATAGATCCGCGGCACGACGAACATCAGGAACGGCACCGCCACGAACGCCGCCACCGAATAGATCGCCGCCAGCCGCGCGCGGCGCTCCTCGGCCTCGACCGCGCTGCGCAGCGCCAGGTAGGCGGCATAGATGAGCAGCAGAAAGAAGATCGAGGTCTCGCGCGGGTCCCAGTTCCAGTACGAGCCCCACTGCGCTTTGGCCCACATCGACCCGCTCACGGTGGCGCCGATGCAGAACAGGATCCCGAGCTCGGCTGCGCCCGCCGCCTGGTCGTCGTGCTCGAGCTTCCGGGTCCGTAGGTAGAGCACGCTGTGAACCACGGACCACCCCAACGCCAGGACCGTCACCCAGGCGGCGGGGATGTGGAAATAGAGCACGCGCGTGGTCTCCTCCAGGTATGGCACGGTCGGAGCCCAGGCGAAGCCCGCGACGATCGCCGCGGCGATCCAAACCAACAGCAGGAGCCTCAGGAACACGCTAGTCCTCCCACAGGTGGTCGTACAGTAGCAGGCTGGCGCCCAGCAGCGCGAGCCCCAAGGACGCCAGCAGCCGCAAATCGGCCCCGACCGCACCCCCCTGCCACTGCGCCCGCGTGCCGCTGACCGCGGCCGCGAGCACCGGCAGCAGGATCGGGAACGAGACGCCGGCGAACAGCGCACCACGACCGCGCGTCTGCGCGATCACCGCGCCCACCAGCGTGGACGAGGTCCCCAGGGCGAAGCTGCCGAGCGCCAGCACCGCCAGGAAGGGTCCCCACCGCGGCGGCGGTCCACCCATCAGCACCAGGAACAGCGGCACCGTCACCAGCTCGAGCACGACCAGGAACAGCAGGTTGAACAGCAGCTTGCCGAGCGCGATCGCGGTCGGCGAGGCCACCAGCCGCAGCATCGTCATCGTGCGGCCTTCGACCTCGCGCACGAACGCGTGACTGAGCGAGGCGAGGGCCGCGAACAGCAGCACCACCCACAGCATCGCGCTCAGCAGGTCGGTGCGATCGCTCAGGCGCCCGACCGCGAAGCTCACCACGGTCAGGGTGGTCACCGAGAACAGCAGCGCCGCGTTGAGCCCGTAGCGGGTGCGCCACTCGCTGCGGCACTCCTTACGCAGGATCGCCCAGACCGCGGCCCCGGAGCTCGATCCGTTGGTCGCCAAGTCCCGTCTCCCTTTCGTCGTTGGTCGCGATCAGCACCAGCGCCTCGCGCCGTGCGGCCGCCACCACCCGGTTCACCAGCCGCCGGCCCGCCTCGTCGAGGTGGCTCCCGGCCTCGTCCAGGAGCAGCACCGCGGGGCGGTGGAGCAGCGCGAAGGCGAGCCGCAGCCGTTGCTTCATTCCCGAGGACAGGGCCGCCACGCGATCCGCGCCCCGCACCGCCAGCTCGACCCGCTCCAGCGTCTCGGCCACCGCCTGCGCCGGGGCGGCAAGTCCCCGCGCCTCGGCGGCGAAGCTCAGATTCTCGGCGACGCTCAGCTCCTCGTAGAAGGCCAGGTCGGGAGTCGCGAGCCCGATCCAGCGCCGGCGCTCCGCCGGCGGCACCTCGGCGTCCCCCACCCGGAGCCGGGTGCGGCCCTCGGTGGGGCGCAGCAAGCCGGCGATCAGCCGCAGCAGCGTGGTCTTGCCGGAGCCGTTCGGGCCGGTGATCGCCACCGCGCCGGGCCCGGCGAGCGAGAAGCTCACGCGCTCGAGCCCGACCCGCCGCCCGTAGCGGTGCCGCAGGTCCTCGGCCTCGAGCGCCACCGCAAGGGTCGGAGACGCCGCCGGCGCCGCACTCACGCGGCGCTTCCGCGCCCGGCGGGCTCGAGGGCGGCGAGGATCTTGTGCAGCTCGGGGAGGATGCGCGCGCGGGCATCGGCCCGCGTGCCGCGCAACATGACGCCGGCCGCGTGCGGGTGGCCGCCGCCGCCGAGGCGCGTGCAGACCTGGTCGATCGCCACCCGGCCGGTCGAGCGCAGGCTGACCTTCACCTTGCCCGGCTCCACCTCCGAGAACAGCGCCACGACCTCGAGCCCGGCGATGCTGCGCGGCATGTCCACCAGGCCGTCGGTATCCGCCCCCACCAGTCCATGGCGCTCGAACTGCTCGGGGGCGGCCTCCAGCACCGCGAGGCGCCCCTCCTCGAGGATCTCGAGGCGGGTGAGCACCTCGCCGAAGAACCGCAGCCGGCCCGCCGAGGCGTGGGCACTGACCTGGATGTGAAGCCGCTGGGGATCGAGCCCGTGGCCCAGCAGATCCGCCGCCATGCGATGGGCGTGGCTGTCGGTATTGGAGAAGCGGAACGAGCCGGTGTCGGTGATCAGCGCCACGTACAGCGCTTCGGCGATCTCGCGCGTGATCGGGGTGCCGGCCTCGCGGATCAGGTCGTAGACGATCTCGCCGGTAGCGGAGGCCTCGGGCTCGATCACGTTGACCTGGCCGAAGCCGGTGGCGTGCGAGACGTGATGGTCCACCACCGCGATCGGGATGACGTGGCGGTCGAACAGCGGGCTCAGCCGGCCCACGCGCTGGCGATTGCTGGTGTCGAGCACGATCAGCGCGTCGGCCTGCTCGAAGCGCTGCTCGGCGAGCGCGGGCTCGAACTGCTGGATCGCTTGGAGGGCGGTGAGGAACTCGAACGCCGCGGGCACCGGCGAATCGTTGAGCACCGCCACCTCCCGGCCGCTCGCCCGCAGCCACAGCGCGAGCGCGACCTCGCTGCCGAGCCCGTCGCCGTCGGGGTTGATGTGCGTGGTGAGCAGGAAGCGCCGGTGGCGCGCGAGGAACTCGTGGAACGCGCGGCGTTCCGGGGTGGCGCCGGTCACTCCGTCCCCTCGCTCGCGGCCAGCGCGCGCATCGCGCCGGGGCCCCCGGTGTCGGGCAGGGCGAGGCCGGCCACCTCGCTCAGGAACCAGCGGTGGAGCCGCAGGTCGCCGCTCAGCTCCGGATGGAAGCACAGCCCGACGGCGTGGCCGGCGCGCACGCCCACCGGCTCCGGGGCGCCCCCCGCCGGATCGGGGCGCCGGGCGATGATCTCGACGCCGGCGCCGATGCGCCGCAGCCGCGGGGCGCGGATGAAGACGCCGTGGAAGCGGCCGCCCACCGCCGGCACGTCCACCGGAGCGCTGAACGAGTCGATCTGCCGGCCGTACGCGTTGCGCCGGACCTCGACGTCGAGCACTCCCAGGGGTGCCTCGGGCAGGCGGTCGGCCTCGGCCGCGAGCAGGATCAGCCCGGCGCAGGTGCCGAGTACCGGCCGGGCGCGCACGAACGCCTCGAGCGCGTCGCGCATCCCGGTGGCCGCGATGAGACGCAGCATGGTGGTGGACTCGCCCCCCGGAAGCACCAGCGCGGCGAGGCCCTCGAGGTCGCGCGCCAGGGTCACGCGTACCGGCTCGACCCCGAGCGGCTCGAGGGCGGCGCGGTGGCAGGCGAAGTCACCCTGCAGGCTCAGCACCCCGACCCGGCGCGACGAGACCGCCTCACCAGCCGCGCTTGGCAAGCTGCTGCTCCTCGGGCACGCTCTCCATGGACAGGCCGCGCATCGGCTTGGGCAGGCCCTCGCTCACCTCGGCCAGGACCTCGGGACGGTTGTAGTTCGCCACCGCCTTGACCACCGCGCGCGCCATCCGCAACTGGTCGCGGCGCTGCTCGTCGGGCTTGAGATCGAGCCCGACGTCGAAGATGCCCGAGCCGACGAACACCGCCTCGGCGCCGAGCTGCATCATCAGCGCCGCGTCGGCCGGGATGGCGATCCCGCCGGCGGCGAAGTTGGGCACCGGCAGCCGCCCGGTGCGGGCGGTCTGGCGCACCAGCTCGAACGGCGCGCCCAGCGACTTGGCCGCGGCCATCAGCTCGTCCTCGCGGAGCCCCTGGAGCGTGTGGATCGAGCGCATGACCGAGCGCATGTGGCGCACCGCCTCGACCACGTTCCCGGTGCCGGCCTCGCCCTTGGTGCGGATCATCGCCGCGCCCTCGCCGATGCGGCGCAGCGCCTCGCCCAGGTCGCGGCAACCGCACACGCACGGCACCTTGAGCGGGTGCTTGTCGATGTGGTTCTCCTCGTCGGCGGGAGTCAACACCTCGCTCTCGTCGATGAAGTCCACGCCCAGCGCTTCGAGGATCTGGGCCTCGACCAAGTGCCCGATCCGGCACTTGGCCATCACCGGGATCGTCACCGCGGCCTCGATCTCCTTGATCAGGGCCGGATCGCTCATGCGCGCCACGCCGCCCTCGCGTCGGATCCGCGAGGGAATGCGCTCCAGCGCCATCACCGCGACGGCCCCCGACTCCTCGGCGATGCGGGCCTGGTCGGCGGTCATCACGTCCATGATCACTCCGCCCTTCAGCATCTCCGCCAGACCCACCTTGAGGCGGAACTGCTCCTGCTGGCTCACGGCTGCTCTCCTCTCTTCATCGCACGCCCGAAGCGCGGCCTGGCATCGCCGGCCGGTCGAGCGCGCGCAGGCGGCTCACCACCGCCGGCGTGACCTCCAGAATGTAATCCACATCGTCCTCGCTCGTCTCCCCTCCCAGCGAGAACCGGACGCTGGCGTGGGCGTCCTCCGCGGAGAGCCCCATCGCCCGCAGCACGTGCGAGGGCCCCGGGGAGCCGGCGCTGCAGGCCGAGCCGGTCGAGACCGTCACCCCGAGGAGGTCCAGCTCGTGCAGCACCGCCTCGCCATCCACGCCCGCGAAGCACACATTGGCGATCCCCGGCACGCGCCGCGCGCGGTCGCCGTTGAGCCGGGCCCCGGGCACGGCGGCGAGCAGCCCCTCGGCGAGGCGGCCCCCAAGGCCCGCGAGCCGTGCGGCGTCCGCCGCCAGACGCGCCGCCGCGCGCTCCGCCGCCACCCCCAGGCCCGCGATCGCCGGCAGGTCCTCGGTGCCCGCGCGACGCGAACGCTCCTGGCGGCCGCCGTGGATCAGCGGCACCAGCCGGGTGCGGCGACGCACGCAGAGCGCGGCCGCGCCCAGGGGCCCGTGGAACTTGTGCCCGGCGACGCTCAGCAGATCCACCTCCGCGCCCGCCGCGTCCACCGGCAGCTTGCCCACCGCCTGGATCGCGTCGCAGTGCATCCGCGCGCCGGCCGCGTGCGCCAGGGCGGCGACCTCCGCCACCGGCTGGATCGTGCCGACTTCGTTGTTGACCCACATGACCGAGACCAGCGCGACGTCGGGGCCGAGCGCGGCGGCAACGGCCGCTGGATCGAGAATCCCCTCGGCGCCCACCGGGACCACCGAGAGCGGCACCCCGCGCGAGGCGAGGTGGCGGGCGGTCTCGATCACCGAGGGATGCTCGATCGCCGAGATCACGATGCGGGTGCGGCCGGCGGGTGCGGCCGCCAGCACGCCCTTGAGTGCCAGGTTGTTGGCCTCGGAGCCGGTGGCGGTGAAGACGATCTCCTCGGGCAGCGCGCCGACCAGGCGTGCGAGCCGGCCACGGGCCTCCTCCACCGCCTCTCGCGCGGCCTCACCGCGACGGTGCACCGAGGAGGCGTTGCCGAAGCGCCCGCGGGAGGCGTGCGCGCGCATCGCCTCCACCACCTCGGGCGCCGGGGCGGTGGTGGCGGCATGGTCGGCGTACACCTCGCGCATGGCCGCCTACCCCACTCCGATGCTCTGGATGGAGACGCGCTGCGCGAGGTGCCCCGCGATGCGCTTGAGCGCGAGCGAGTAATCGCTGTCGGGCTTGTCCAGCACCACCGGCCGGCCGGCGTCGCCGCCGCTGCGGATGTCCGGGTGGAGCGGGACCGCGCCGAGGAACGGCAGCCCCAGGGCGAGGGCGCGCGCCTCGCCATCGCCGGAGCTGAAGATGTCGTGTCGCGTGTTGCACGAGGGGCAGACGAAGTAGCTCATGTTCTCGATCAGCCCCAGCACCGGCACCTGCAGCTTCTCGAACATGTTCACCGCCTTGACCGCGTCCTCGATCGCCACCAGCGAGGGCGTCGTCACCACCACCGCGCCGGCGACGACCGTCTGCTGGATCAGCGACAACTGCACGTCGCCGGTGCCCGGGGGCAGATCCACCAACAGGTAGTCCAGCTCGCCCCAGTCCACGTCGTGGAGGAAGCTCTTGATCGCCCCGTGCAGCATCGGACCACGCCACACCACGGCTTCGCCCTGGTCCACCAGCAGACCCATGGACATGAAGTCCACCCCGTGCGCGGCGATCGGGAGGATCTTGTTGTCGCGCTGGGACGGCTGGCGCTGCACGCCGAGCATTCGCGGTAAGTTGGGTCCGTAGATGTCGCCGTCTAGCAGTCCGACCTTGGCACCGGTGGCGGCGAGCGCGACCGCGAGGTTGGCCGCGATGGTGGACTTGCCCACGCCGCCCTTGCCGCTGCCGATCGCGATCACCTGGGCCACGCCTTCGAGCACCTTGCGGTCCGCCGCGGGATGCTTGGCCTTGCGCACGCGCGAGATGGTCTTGATCTCGACCGCCCGCACACCCGGCACGCGCTCGACCGCGGCGCGGCAGTCGCCCTCGATCTGATCCTTGAGCGGGCAGGCGGCCGTGGTCAGCACCAGCGTGAAGGACACGCGCCCGTCCTGGGCGGCGAGGTCTTCGATCATGTTCAGCGACACCAGGTCGCGCTTGAGATCGGGATCCTCGACGGTACGCAGCGCATCCAAGACCGCGGCGGTGCCAACGTCGGACATCGGGCGTTACCTCGCAGATCGTCGGTCGTGGTTCAAGGCTACCCGTTACCGGGGCGGCATCCCGGCCCTGCAGCCGGGCGGGCGGGTCGCACGCTCCCTCCGCGCGGCGTCCTATCCGTCGGGGCCGGCCGCGCCGCGGCGGACCCCCTGCTGATGGCGGGGCCCCTCGGCACCCGCCCCAGGCCGGCTAGAAGGCATGGACAGAACCACTTAGAGTAGGAGAGACTGGTTGCCTCGTCAAAGCCTATTCCCGGGCGCCCTTCAGGCCCGCACTTGCACTTCCTCTAGATGCGCCGGAGCGCCCCGCGACCCATGACTCGCACGGGACCCATCCCGATGGCCGCAACGCCGCTGCCCCTGGTCGGGGCCCCCAGCCCGGCGCGGCCGGAACCCGACGCCGGGCGCTACCCCGCCCAGCCGCTGCACCACCTGGACGCGCTGTGGATCCAGGTCGCGGGCACGCTCTGCAACCTGGCCTGCACCCATTGCTTCGTCTCGTGCGGCCCCGGCGACCTGCGCCACCCGCTCATGAGCCGGGGCGAGGTGCGCGACCGCGTCGCCGAAGCGCTGGCCCTCGGCGTCAAGGAGATCTACTTCACCGGCGGCGAGCCCTTCATGCACCCGGAGATGCTCGAGATCCTCGCCGACACGCTGCCTCGGGTGCCGTGCGCCGTGCTCACCAACGGCACGCTCTTCACCCAGCGGCGCCTCGAGACGCTGCGCGCGCTGAGCGACGCGTCGCGCTGCGCGCTCGAGATCCGCGTGAGCCTCGACGGCTACCGCGCGGAGGACCACGACCGCTTCCGCGGCGAGGGCAGCTTCGCGCGGACGCTCGACGGGTTGCGGCGGCTCTCGGACCACGGGCTGCTGCCGATCGTCACCGTCACCCAGAACGGCGACGAGGACCCGCTCGCCTTCCGCGCGCGCTACATCACCATGCTGCGCGAGGCGGGGGTGGCACGCCCGCGGCTCAAGGTGCTGCCGATGTTCCTGCTCGGGCGCGAGACCGCGCGCACCCGCGGCTACCTCGAGATCGAGACGCTGCTCGACCTCCCGGCGGCGAGCTTCGATCCCGATCGCCTGCAATGCGGCGGCTGCCGCGCCGTGACCGCCAAGGGAGTGTTCGTGTGCCCGCTGCTGGTGGACGAGCCCGGCGGACGGATGGGCGGGCGGCTGGATGAGACGCTGGGGCCGTTCCCGCTCGCGCACGGTGCCTGCTACACCTGCTACGTCACGGGAATGACGTGCGCCAACGGCTGACCGCGGCGTCCCGGGTGCCCGGCTTGCGCGTGAGGCGGCGATGATCGCCGGCCTCGCCCCGTGCCGCGGCGCGCGGGAGAGCCGGGAATGAGCGGGCGGATCGCGGCGCGCGGGAGACGGCGATGAGCCACCGCCTCGCCCTGTTCGGCGGCGTCTACAGCAACCATCTCGCCCTCCGCGCCGTGCTCGAGGACGTCGAGCGGCGCGGCGCCGGCGCCGTCTGGTGCCTGGGCGACCTCGGGGGGTTCGGCCCCCATCCCGACCGCGCGCTGGAGATCCTGCGCTCGAGCGGGGTGCCGGCGCTGCGCGGCAATTACGACGACTCGATCGGCCACGGCCGTGGCGACTGCGCCTGCGGCTACACCGATCCGCGCGACAACCACTTCGCCCAGCTCTCCTACGACTACACGGCCGCCCGCACCGCCGCCGACCACAAGCGCTGGATGGCCGCGCTCCCCGAGCAGCAGCGCCTGGAGATCGGCGGCCGGCGCGTCCTGCTCTGCCACGGCTCGCCGCGCCGGGTGAACGAGTTCCTGTGGGAGTCGGCGTGCTCCGATGCGTTCCTCGAGTGGCTGTGCGAGGCGCACGGCGCCGACATCGTCGCCTGCACGCACACCGGCATCCACTGGCACCGCGCGCTGCCGTCGGGGCGTCACGTCGTCAACGTCGGGGCGATCGGCCGCCCGGCGAACGACGGACGGACCGAGGTCTGGTACGCCGAGCTGGCCGTGAACGACGCGGTGAGCGTGGAGTTCCACCCGGTCGCTTACGACCACGACGAGCTGGCGCGCGAGATGGAGGCCGAGGCGCTGCCGCCCGAGTTCGTCGAGACCACTCGCACCGGCTGGTGGACCACCTGCCTCGAGAACGTGCCCGCGCCGGAGCGCCGGCGGGGGCGTCATTGAGCGCGCTGGGGCCGGCGTGCCGGAGCGTGCCTGGGATCGCGCTCGCCCTGGCGCTGGCGGCCGGCGCCGGCTGCGGAACGGATGCGCAGAGGACCGCCAAAGCCCCGGAGGCCACGGCCCCGCCGTTGCGTCCCGCGACCGCCACGGAGGTGTTGCAGGCGGTGCGCGCACCCGGGGCGAGGATGACGTTCGTCAACGCCTGGGCCACCTGGTGCGGCCCGTGCCGAGAGGAATTCCCGGCGCTCATGGCCCTCGCCCGGGCCTATCGTGATCGCGGCCTGCGCCTGGTGCTGGTGTCGTGCGATTTCGAGGAGCAGCTCCCCGCCGCCCGGCGTTTTCTCGGCGAGCAGGGGGTGGACTTCGAGACCCTGCTCAAGAGCGGCGACGACATGGAGTTCATCGACACGTTAAATCCGCGCTGGACGGGTGCGCTGCCCGCCTCGTTCGTCTACGATGCCCAAGGTCGCCTGATGCGATTCCACGAAGGCAAGGCCACGTACGCCGAGATGGAGCAGATGGTGCTCCAGGCGCTGGCGGCCCAAGGCGCCGACCCCCCAACAGGAGAGTGATCATGCGCGTCCGCACCTGGTTCCCTTGCACCCTGGCCCTGACCCTGGCTCTCGCGTCGCTGGCGGGACCCGTCCGCGCCGCCGAGATGGCCGAGGAGTTGGCGCTCGGCGCAACCGCGCCGATGGCAGACGTGAAGATGCAGAACGTGGACGGCAAGGACGTCTCGATCGACGACGTGCGCGGCAGGAAGGGCACGCTCGTGATCTTCTCCTGCAATGCTTGTCCCTGGGTCAAGGCCTGGGAGACGCGTCTCGTGGCGCTCGGCAACGAGTGGCAGAAGAAGGGCGTGGGCGTCATCATGGTCAATTCCAACGACCCCCAGGTGCAGGCTGAGGACGGCTACGCCGAGATGCGGAAGCGGGCCAAGGCCCGGGGGATGAAGTTCCCCTACGTGGTGGACGCCACCTCCGATCTCGCCCGCGCCTTCGGCGCCACCCGTACGCCCGAGGCCTTCCTGTTCGACGCCGAGGGCCAGCTCGTCTACCACGGCACCATCGACGACAACGCGCGCCAGCCGCGCCAGGTGAAGACGCGTTACCTGCAGGAGGCGCTCGAGACCGCGAGCGCCGGCAAGCAAGTGACCACGGCCGAAACCAAGGCGCTGGGCTGCAGCATCAAGTTCCGCTCGAAGAGCTGATTCGCCCGCGGGGCGTGCGACGCCGCGGCTCCGGCAGGGGCCGCGGCGTTTGCCTGCCTTGGTGGGTCGGGTCGCGCCGTGCGGTCGCCCCGGGGGATGCCGAGCGGTTCCATGGGGGCCGCCGCGCTCGCAAGGCGCTCGCTGCGGGCTCAGCCGGCGCGTTATGCTCGAGCCCGCGAGCCCGGCCCCACCCTGCCCTCCCCCCGAAGAGGTGGAAATGCACCGTCCCTGCTCCCGCGCCCTCGCCGCTCCGCTCGGCCTGGTCCTCGCCTTGCTGCCCATCGCCGCCTCCAGCGGGCCACTGGCCCGTGACCGTGACCCCCTGGTGCTCACCGGCGCCGACATGCCCACGCTGATCGGGGCGCCGCCGGGCCGCATCGTCGCCTTCCGCCACGACGGAGGCTGGTTGCAGATCCCGGTCCAGGTGGACGAGCGGGCGGTGCTCGACTTCGGCGTCGTCTACGATTCGACGGCGATCGGGTACGCGGTCCTCACCTACAACGACACCTCGACCTTCGCCGGGGCCGACCCCGATCCCGGGTTCGATGCCGACGACGAGTTGGTCCTGATGAGCGGCGACGCCGGGGCGGCGCCTGCGGGCGCTCCCGAGCCGCCGGGCACGCTGCCCGGGTCGGGAGTCGAGCTCACGCTCCACGACCCGATCCTGGGCGGGACCGCCTACGCCTACCTGTTCCGCTCCGACGGCAGCCTCTCCCCCGGTGTGGGAATCCCGCCCGTGACCTACGTCTTCGACCTGCTTTCGGGCTCGTACAAGGCGACGTACAACACGCGGCGCGGGCCGAACCCCGAGAACTCATCGGTCACCACCGCCGCCTACGCCGTCCATTTCGCCGACCGCTGGATTCGCGACGAGACGCGCGTGACCGCGGGGGCTGCGACCGGCGTGGACATCCTCGACCGGCACAAGTCGATGTTCGGGCCCGGCCAGTGCCAGCGCACCGAGGATACGTTCTCCGCCGGCGAGGGGGCGTTCCTCGTCAATCGCGCGGGGCCGGTGCGCGCGCTGCGCGGCTACGTCGGCGCCAACAGCGGTTTCACGACGTTGCGCATCCACCGCTTCTACGCCGCGCGCGAGGACCTGCTCACCGTGCTGCGCGTGCATCCGATCCCGGGAGTGATGGACGTGTTCGACTATGCACCGGCCGCCTCGGGCATGGTCTACCGCAACGATCTCGACCCTGCCGGGGTGACGGTGGACGGCGCCCCCGACGCCGTGACCGCCGGGGCGATCGGCTGGGAGATGGTGAGCGGCGCCCAGGGCACGCTCGCGATGACCCACCTGCTCGACACCGACATCGCGGGATTCACCTACACCAGCTACTACCTCGACAGCACCAGCCCCCCGGTGACGCAGTGCACCGGCGACGTGGTCGCCTATGGCACGAGCGGCTTCTGGCGCGACAGCACCATCCCCAACACCGACCCCGCGGTGTTTCCGATCTACAACCGCTTCGAGGTCACGCGGGTCATCGCCTACGACGCGCCGGGCAAGGACGCGGTGTTCGCCGCCGACCGGGCCGCCGAGGCGCGGCAGCCGGTCAGCGCGACCGCGGCGCCCTACGCTCCGAACGTCGCCGTGGAGGCGGAGCATGGCGAGGCGTTCCGCCTGACCGCGGGTCCGCAGCCCGCCCGCGGGCGGGTGCGGCTCGACGTGGTCCTCCCCGCGGCCGGGCACCTCGACCTCCGCCTGTTCGATCTCGGAGGCCGCCAGGTCGTGACCCTCGCCTCGGGACCGGCGGGCGCGGGCGCACGGAGTTTCACCTGGGACGCCGTGGGGAAGCCGGCCGGCGTCTACTTCGCCCGCGCTCTGTTCGACGGCACCCAGGCGCGCGCGGCGCGCGTGCTGCTCGTGCGCTGAGCCGGGGCCGCCTCCCGAGAGCGCCGACCCACGTGGTCAAGGTGCAGGGCGATCTCCCAGGCGCTATGGGCTCCCGCAATCGGGTGCGCTGCCCCTTCGACCGGAGACAACCCGTGGAAGAACGCGCGTACCGAAACCCCCGGCCAGGCACCCTCTCGGTAGCCCGAGGCGATCTGATCGGCGATCAGCTCAACCTCACTCATCCAAGGGTCCTCCTGAGATCGATCCAACTCACCCTCTCAGCCGCGCGTCGGAGAGCGCGGGGAAGCTACCTGCGTCCGATAACCCGAACGTCAAGAGGGTCTCCCCCGGCTCGCGGTGCGCGATCGGTCTGGTCACGAGAATCTCGCCGAGCCGCTCCACATGGACCTTGCCACCGAGGGCGACGACGGTGTTCCCGGACGAGAGCCGGAACGCAACCTGCGAGGTGGCCCCTCTCCTCCCAGAGGTCCAACCTCCGAGGTGAGCGGCGTGGGGTCGGCAGGTTCGCTCGAGCAAGCGGTTAGGCGTGCGTCTCATTGCAGAACACCTCCAGCACCTGTTCGAACCCCTCGACGGTGGATGGCGGCTCAACCGCGGCGAACACGTTTCGCACGGCCTGCTCCGGTACGACCTCGTCTGCAGGTCGCGAAGCATTGCGCGCCAGGCACACCTCGAGCGGGGTTCTGAACCACACGGCAACGACGCCTACGGAGCGTGCCTTGGCGGCGCCCAGGATTCTCTCCCGCTCAGCTCGTTTGACGAGTATCGCATCGAAGAGTATCGCGTCAGACGTTGCGGTGCCCCTCGCCTTTGCCCACGTGCTTTTTCCAGCGCCCTGCGCACCGACGAGTACGAAGACCTTCGTGGATGTCGTCGCGCGCAGCAACGCCTCCTCGAGGGCCGCGTACGACTTCTCCCAGGCCAGCCTGTTGAGTTCCGGGGTAATGACGCGGCCGGTCTCGGTCTGGAGGAAGTGATCGGGGTTTATGTGCACGGCGGTACTCCCGGTCTCGACATCTCGCCAGCATGAGACAGCGTGGATCTCGCATGACTGCCGCTCTTCGCCGGCACGCGGCGTGTGCAGGGGCCTCAAATCCACTCAGGCTCGCGCTTCCGCTCACCACCGACGCTTCCGGTGTTCACCGCAGACTTCGGTTCGATCAGAAGCACGTGGACTTCGTTCTCGGCCGCCGGACAGTGCTCGGTGCCGCGCCGAACCACGATGAACTCGCCCGGCTCGACGAGAACCTCGCGGTCTCGAAACTGCATGCGGAGCCGTCCCTGCAGGACGAGAAACAGCTCGTCCTCGGTCTCATGCGAGTGCCAGACAAACTCCCCCTGGAGCTTGACCAGCTTCACATGGAAGTCGTTCACCTCGCCAACCACCTTCGGGCTCCAGTGGTCGGCAAAGAGCGATAGCTTCTGCGACAGGTTGACCTTCTCCATCGGAGGACCTCGACGATGCGGCGAACCAGAGTCAATCTCCCACCATGCGGAGCTGGCCGCGAAACACGATGGTGTCCGCCGAACCAGCATTCGCCGGCGCGGACCGCGCATGACCGCCCCTCATCGCCGGAACACGGCGGCGTGGGCGGTCGCTCGGATCATCTCCAGCGCCCTCTGATGCTCCCGCGCGAATCGCTTGGATTCGGTGGCCTGGACCCTTTCGATCGACTCCAGGAAGCAAGCCCATCCATCCGTGAGTCCATTGAGATGCGCGAAGCCGTCTCTGAGGTCGACGGCCGCCTGCTGGTGCCCCCCGTCCTTCAACTTTGCGATGAGATCCTCAACGGCCTGGAAGAACTCGTCGTTCAAGAACTCGTCGTTCGAATGAAGAGAGGTCATGACCGTTCGCCATTCGACGATTCAGTTCACCGGCCCGCGCCGGCGGGCGACGCTGGCCCGCGGGTGGACGGATGGCATCAAGCGCATGTCGGGCGTCTCACCCTGTGATCCGCCCACCAGCGGTCAGCCCGCACTGTACACGTCGGTGCTGAGGTAGCGCAGTCCCGAATCCACCAGGATCGTCGCCACCGTGGCGCCGGGACCGAGGCGCTGGCCAAGCCGGATGGCGGCCACCACGTTCGCTCCCGATGACGCACCGGCGAACAAGCCCTCCTCACGAGCGAGTCGGCGGGTCATGGCCTTGGCGTCCTCGGTCGTGACGGTCATGATTTCGTCGACTTCATCGGGTTCCCAGAGCGGCGGGACAAAACCGATCCCGATGCCCTCAATCTGGTGTGATCCGCTCGGCTGTCCGGACAAGACAGCCGATTCCGCGGGCTCCACGGCTGCGACGTGCAGGGTGCGCTTGTGCTCACGTAGGCCGCGCGCGACGCCGTGAAGCGAGTGGCCGGTGCTGACAGCGTGCACGAAGGCGTCAACCTGGCCGCCGGTCTGGATCCAAATCTCCTCCCCCATCGCGAGGTAGCCACTGATCGCGTCACGGTTGTTCAGTTGGTCACACCACCAGTAGCCCGGGTTCGCGCTGAGCTCGTGGGCCCTCGCCAGCATGGCCTTGACGAGCGCTTCGGTGATGCGTCCATGGTCGCTTTGCACATCCTCGACCATCGCACCGAAGGCTTGCATGGTTCGTCGTTTCTCATCGCTGAAGGCATCGGAGAACACGATGTGAAGCCCATATCCCTTGGCAGCGCACACCAACGCCAGGGAAACGCCGGTTGTGCCCATCGTGGCCTCCAGCACGGTGCCGCCCGGCTGCAGCCGCCCGTCGCGTTCGGCCGCCTCAATCGCCGCACGCGCCATCCGGTCCTTCATGCTCCCGGTCGGATTCCCCCACTCCAACTTCACCACGATCCGAGCGCAGCCAGGCAGAACGACCTTGCGCAGTTCCGCGATCGGGGTGTTGCCGATGGCGTCCAATACTGACCCTGACATGACTGCTCCATATCCGGGCGCATCCATGAAATCGTCCCGCGATTGTGCGAGACGCTCACCGCCCCGGTTCAGCAACAGCGAAATACCGTCCGTTGCAACCGGTGGTCAGACGATTCATCACGACGACGGCGGAGCGGCTATTGGACTGGCGAACCACCAGCGATGGCCTTCGGAGTCCCGCGCCCCGTACTCGCGTTGCCCGTAAGGCTGATCGGACGGTACGAAATCGATCTTTGCTCCGGCCGCACGAGCACGAGTGAAGTGGACGTCAACATCGCTGACATGTACGACAAGCCCAGCGCCGGCCATGTCTACCGCCCCCGGTGAATCGAGCTGGTGCTCCGCCGTGATGCGGTGAAGCCAGTTCGTCGTCCCACCAACGCGGACCTCGCCATGAACAGGTTGGCCGTCTCCAGCGCGCTCGACGCCCCCAGACTCGAAGCCAAAGGCTCGAACCAGGAAGTCATGAGCCGCTTGGATGTGGCGACATACCAGCACGGGGATGACCCGCTCGAATGTAGCCACGTCTCCTGGCCCTCCCAGCCCGTCCAACGACACTGCCGCTGAGCTGCGGCGCGCCTGCCGTC
>Ga0154739_1057_pt1 | contig 27001 bp, 20 predicted proteins | sample Rifle2008BG16ft_FD_105747 | JGI IMG/M metagenome (GOLD analysis project Ga0154739, IMG submission 105747) | Candidatus Eisenbacteria bacterium RBG_16_71_46 | reverse complement strand
GTTGCGCGGTCGGCGAGCAAGCACACGCGTCCACGGCACATCCGGGCAGTGGAGCCCGGCCGGCGATTTGCCGCCGGGGGGCTCGCAAAACGCCGCCGGAAGACGAGTTGGAAGGTGTCGTGGCAACCCGAACTTAGGGCTTGGCATCCCCTGCGCCACACTGCGACAATCGCTTGGCGTCGCTGGCCGTTCTGCTTCCCCAGGGGAACGGGACTTGCACTGCCAGTGAAGGGAAGCCGGGTCAAGATCCGGCACCGAGACGTTCAGGAGCCTGCCTCCGGCCAGTAAAGGCCGGGTCCAGCGAGACCCCTGCCGGGGATCAGGTCGGCAAGCCAGGGCATGACACGAAGGTCAGAGCCTTGGCTTCCCTCTTGAAACAAGGCCGGACGACCGATCGTCCGCGCCGAAACGGGATCGCCCGGTCCATGGCCGGGCGTTTTCGTTTGCCACCGGCGGGGGTTCCTGGCGCCGGCCGCGCGCGCGGCGCGGGGCTCGGCTTGCGCTCCCCCGGGTCGAGGTTCCACAATCGCGGGCCCATGCGCCCCTTGCGTCTCGGTCTCTCGCAGATCAACCCGACCGTCGGCGACCTCGAGGGCAATTTCGCGCGGGTCGTGGCCGGCATCGAGCGCGCGCGCCAGATGGGCGTGGACCTGCTGGCGTTCCCCGAGATGGTCCTCACCGGCTACCCGCCCGAGGATCTTCTGCTCAAGCCCGCCTTCATCGAGAACGCCATCGAGCGCACCCGCGAGCTGCTGCCCCATACCCGGGGCATGACCGTCGTGGTGGGCACGGTGGATCGCGACTTCGATCTCTACAACGTCGCCGCGGTGCTACACGATGGCCAGTGGGTGGGCACCTACCGCAAGCGCTACCTGCCGAACTACGGCGTGTTCGACGAGAACCGCTACTTCATGCCCGGGACCCGCAACCCGGTGTTCGTGCGCGGCGGCACCGTCATCGGCGTGAACATCTGCGAGGACATCTGGTATCCAGGCGGGCCGGTCGAGGAGCAGGTCCTCCGGGGCGGCGCGGAGGTCATCGTCAATCTCTCGGCGTCCCCCTACCACGCCGGCAAGGCGCAGACCCGCAAGCGCATGCTGTGCACGCGGGCGGCGGACAACCTCGCGGTCGTCTGCTACGTCAATCTCGTCGGCGGGCAGGACGAGATCGTCTACGACGGCGGCAGCCTGATCGTCGACGAGCAGGGCCAGGTCCTGGCCGAGGGGCTGATGTTCGAAGAGGACCTGGTCGCCGCCGACGTGGACCTCGACTCGGTGTTCAATGCCCGGCTCCACGACCCCCGCCTGCGCAAGGGGCGGGCCCTGGATGCCGCGAGCGAGATCACCCCGCGCATCGAGCTGCCGGTCGCGACCCACCTGCTGCGGCCCGAACCCGGAGCGGAGGGCGCGGGCGGGGGCGTGGCGGTGGAGGTGACGGCCAAGCCCGCGCTCGAGCGGCGCCGCGCCGCGATCCAGCGCGAGCTGGTGCCCGAGATCTACGACGCGCTGGTGGTCGGCGCGCGGGACTACGTGCGCAAGAACGGCTTCGAGACCGTGGTCCTCGGCCTCTCGGGCGGCGTGGATTCCGCGCTGTGCGCGTGCCTCGCGGTGGACGCACTCGAACCCCGTCAGGTCGTGGGGGTGAGCATGCCCTCGGAGTACACGGCTGCCGCCTCGCAGGAGGATGCCGAGTCGCTGGCGCGCGCCCTGGGCATCCGCTTCTACACGATTCCGATCCGCGAGGTGATGGCAAGCTACCTGCGGGCCCTGACCCCGACCTTCGAGGGCCGCGAGTCCGACATCACCGAGGAGAATCTGCAGGCGCGCATCCGCGGCAACTACCTGATGGCGTTGTCCAACAAGTTCGGCTGGCTGGTGCTCACGACCGGCAACAAGAGCGAGGTCTCGGTCGGCTACAGCACGCTCTACGGGGACACGGCGGGGGGGTTCGCCGTGCTCAAGGACGTCTACAAGACCATGGTCTATCAGCTCGCGCGCCACCGAAACGCGCTGGGCAGCGGGCCGGCCATTCCTGAGCGCACGATCACGCGCGCGCCGACCGCGGAACTCAAGCCCGAGCAGACCGACCAGGACACCCTGCCGCCCTACGAGATCCTGGACCCCATCCTGCGGCTCTACGTCGAGGAGGACCGCGCGGTGCGCGAGATCGCCGGGTTGGGGTACGACGAGGATCTGGTACGCCAGGTCGTGCGCATGGTGGACCGAGCCGAGTACAAGCGCCGGCAGAACCCACCCGGCATCAAGATCACTCCGCGCGCCTTCGGCAAGGACCGCCGCCTGCCGATCACGAATCGCTGGCGCGGCTAGCCGCGCCCCACGAAGAACGCCGGACGCCTCGCGGGCGTCCGGCGTTCCTGTGACCGGCTCGGGTTAGAGCCCGGCGCCGATCACCAACACGAGATATCCATCTTTGACCTGGAACTGGTAGGCCCCGGTGCCCGGTCCGATGAGGTACAGCGAGAACTGGCCGTCGCCCTTGACCTCGTCGATCAGCACCTGTTTGCCGGCCTTGAACAGTCCGGCCGATTCGTCCCAGCCGATGCGCTTGGTGGCGCCGGCCGCGAGGTTGAACGGGCCCCAGAGCTGGGCGCCCTGCGCGCGGACCTGGTCGGCGGTGAGCGTGCCGCTGTTGGTCTTGGTGAGCCAGACCTCCACGCCGATGGCGCCGGTTCCCGTGTTCGTCACGTCGCCGAGCACCGCCAGATCCGCGATGTCCTTGAGCTTGTCCTTGTTGTCCGCGTAATCGGACTCGGTGTTGAGGTCGATGTAGAGGCCGGAGACCGACGAGGCGCCGCTGGCGACGTTGACGACCAGCGGATTCGGCGGCGGGAAGGCGAACTTCACCAGGATCTGGGCGGAGGTGAGCACGCAGCCGGTCGCGAGCAACGACGCGGCCACTCCGCCCAACACGAGCAGTCTGAGCTTGGTCATGGTCGGCGTCTCCCTAGGGCAGGCTCAGGACGTTGTACGAAACGCCGAGCGTGACGTTGGCGAACTTCCGCGAGGTCTCGTTCCCGAGCGGGATCATGTTGAACTCGCCGCGCAGGCCCGCGGAGAGCTTCGGCAGCGGCGAGAAGCCGATTCCGAGCCCGAAGTTGTATCCGGCCTTGGTGAGGTCCGCGGTGCCCTCGCGCTTCAGGGTGTGCGAGCCGATGCCAACGTACGGGAACACCTTGAGCCCCGGGCCGGAGAACCCGCCCAGCCGCGCGTTGAGCCCGAAGGCGGTGACGTCGCCTCCATCGCGCTCGTAGGTGACGGCCCCCAGGGTGACGCTCTTGTTCCCCAGCGCGGAGGCCCCGAAGTAAGGTTCGACCGTGAGCAGCGGGATCAGGTTCACCGGGACGCGCACCCCGAATTGGGAGCCTTGATCGGTGTCGTCCTGGACGATCGGGATGCTGACGCCGCCAAATGCCTCGACCCCGATCGAGGCCGCACGCGCCGCGCCCGCGGGAAGAATCGCGACCAGCACGAGGGCCAGCAGGGTGAATCGTCGCTTCATGGCGTAACCTCCTGGGTGCTCGGGATCCTCTAGGGGGAGCTGAGCGTTCGACACGGCGCCGACTCTAGGGTCACCCCGCGACGCGCGTCAAGGCGCTCCCGCGCGCCACCTGACGTTCACTGGACGACGCGCACGGCGGAAATCTTCGCCGCGCAGTAACGCGTCAGCAAACTCGACAGCCGCTCGATCATCGCGGACAGATGCTGGCCCGCGCGTTCAGGAGGGCAAAACACCACGACGAGCAGGTTGCGGGTCTGCGGGGTCACCGCGGTCCGGAGCGAATCCGACGTCGGCGCCCCGAAGGGGCCGTCCTCATCCGCCAACAGCAGGCGTCCCGCGAGGTTGACCCGTTGCTTGCGGATCCCGGCGTAGCCCTGGCCTTCGCGGCCGACCCGCACGCCCACCGAGCCGCGGACGTGGTCACGGTCGTAGAGCCCGAGCGGGATCTGGTGCTCGAGCGAGCACAGGTTGCACACGTCCACCGCGGCGTTGACGCGGGGCAGCCCCTTTCCCTGCAGGACGCGGCGCAGCAGCGCTTCGCTGCTGGGCCGCGTCTTGGTGGGGTCCACGTCGAGCTGGTGGAACAGCGCGCGCGTCTCGGCCACGCCCGGGACGTCGGCCGCCTGCCGCCCGGCGTAACGGGCCAGGACCTGATCGCGCTCCGCCTCGAATGCGGCGGGCAGATCGCCGAGCTGGATGTCCTCCGCCTCGAGCAGGCCGAGCGCAAGCACCTCGACGAGGGCGTCCTCGATCGACAGGGGAAGGCTCAGCGCTCTCGCCTGCAGGGACATGGCGTATCCATCCCGGTGCGTGCGGGGCGGCGCGCCCCGGGGCCACGGAACAAGGTGGGCGGCGGGAACTCCCTTTCCGACCCAACGTGCGGGCCGACTCGAAGGTCGACTCTTTGGTTGCGGCCAAACTTCATTGTCTTCACCGCCCACCGGAGCAGCGCCGCGGTCGCGCCGATCGAGGATGCGCGCACCGGGCTTTCCCGTGCGCGCCCGCGCCGCTGCGGTCGTGGCTCGCAATGAGTGATCACTCTCGCCCGCGGAACATAGCGTGAAGCCGTCGCCGCGCCAACGAACTTTTCATGCCACGGAAAAATAAAAATCGTGCCGCGTCGCAAGAGTCTCCTGGTCGCGTTCGATCGCGAGTGATGCGCGGACGTCGGGACCCGCACGTCCGCGAGAGTCGCCGTCACGTGACGACGGTGTGGGGAAGATGTGGACAACGCGTGGGCTACGGGCGCTCGGTGGTCGCGGTCGGGAGCTTGCGCTCCACCGAGACGATGCGGTAGCGCCCGGACTCGGCGCCTTCGCCGAGCTCGATCTCGTCGCCGATCGAGTGGCCGACGAGCGCGCGACCGACCGGTGCCTGGAACGACACGACGTGTTCGCCGTGGTGTTGCTCGTCCTCGCCCAGCACCCAGTAGGTGACGATGTCGCGGTCGCTCTCGAGCACCACCTCGGTGCCGGGCCCGACCACGCCGTCGCGGTACTTGATCTCGTCGACGAAGCGCGCACGGGCCAGGCGGAGCTGGAGCGAGGCCACCAGCTTGCTCACGTTCGCCTGCTTGAGCTTGGCCGAATGGTACTCGGCGTTCTCCTTGAGGTCGCCCAGTTCGCGCGCCTTCTGGATCGAGGCGGGAATCGTCGTCCGGAGCTCGCGTTCGAGCCGTTCCAGCTCCTTCTGGAGCCGCTCCCACGTGGCACGGGTCATCACCGGCACGTCGGTGTCCTCGGCGGGCTGGCCGACGCGCTCGAACAGCTTCTCGGCGCGCAGCCGCCGCTCCGCGCGCACCGCCGCCACCTCCGCGCGCAGGCCGAAGCGCTCGACCGCGTCGAGCACCGGGAAGTAGAAACGGTCGCTCGAGCGCCACTGGCGCAGCAGCACCCGTAGCCGCAGCGCCGCCTCCTCCGGGCAGGCCCGGCCCGCCAACAGACGCTCGAGGGCGCCCGAGGGCTCGAGCCAGCGCAGCACCTTTTCCGCGACCGAGGGCTTGGGCCGCTCCTCGATCAGCGAGCAGGCCGCCCACAACAGCAGCCAGGGATCGGGCGGCGGATCCGACCGCGACAGGTCCTCCTCGATCTGGCGGAGCGCCGCGCCCGGGTAGCGCACCGCGTGGACCAGCAGAGTCCGTCCCAACGCCAGCCGGCCGGCCGCATCGAGCTGCGCGCGAAACCGCTCGGCCTCTTCGCGCACCCCTCCGAAGCGCGAGTCCAGCGCCGACAGGATCGCGTCCGATTCGACCGCGGCCCGATGCGATACTTCGAGCAGGGCGCGCTGCTCCTCCTCGCCCGTCAGATCGGTGATCGCCAGCCCCTGCTCCCACAGATCCCGCAGCACCTGGTGCCACTCGGCGGCCCGTTCCGGGAACCAACTGGAGAAGTACAGTCCGGCGCGCGCGCGATCCACCGGGTCGGCTTCCGAGTCGAGGGTCAGGCGTTCGACGAAGCGGCCGAAGCGCCGCGCGAGCGCCGGCTCCGCCTGGGGATGTTGCGACAGGAACTTGCGCAGCGTGCCGAGGTTGGATTTCGCCGACTTGCGCGGCTCGATCGCCGGGAGCGGAATCTCCGCCTCGCCCGCGGTGACATCCCCCGGCGCCAGGCGATAGTTCTGCTCGAAGGCGCGGGCGCTGTCGATGCGCGGGTCCTTCTCGGCGGCGGCGCGTGCCCGGCGCCAGAACGAGTTCCACTCGCCCGCGGGCACCAGGTCGGACCCGACCAGAAACACCTTGAGCCGTTGGGCATCGCCCGCGCCGCCCAGCGCGCGCAGGGCGCGCACCAGCACTTCCCCGGGATCCTCCGCGCGGAGCTGCGGCATCCGCTGGGGACTGGTGATCCGCAGCAGGCGCAGATCGTCTTCCAGGATTCGCGCCAGCGAGCGCCGCGCCGCCTCGTAGGGCATGCGGTGGCCGCGGGCGTGGGCGAAGTCCATCAGCACCTCGCTGCCGTCATTCGAGTTCACGCGACCCGCGCCGAAGGTGGCGTGATGGACCGCCCCGCCAGGGGGCAGCGCGGCGATGCGGTCGAAGCGCTCGAGTGCGGGAAGCAGCGGCTCGATCCGCTCCTCGATGCGGGAGGCGCGAAACACCGCCTCGGCGTCCGGCAGGTCGCGCGCCACGCCCTGGCGAAGACACGCCACCAGCGCGGCGCGAAAGCCGTCACCCGCCGTGGGGCCCTCGCCCTCCACCGCGGCGGTCGCCGCCGCGCGCACCTCGGCCGCGACCTCGCCCGCACGTTCGGCGCCGGCCACCGGCGGGAAGGCGATGTCGAGCAGCTGCCGGCACTCCTGGACCGCCCCCTGCCCGGCGACCACTGGCAGCAGCCGGACCAGGGCGGCGAGCCCGTCGACTTCACCGTGCTCGACGAATTCGAGCGCCGCCTCTTCGAGCCCCGCGTAGCGGGCCTCGGCGGCGAACCGGGGCAGCAGCGAGGCCAGCAGCTCGCGTCGCAGGTCCCCGCGCCCGGCCTCGCCCAGGCGCTCGGCGAGCAGCAGGGCCAGCTCGAGGTCGTCGGGCTGCTGAGACCACGCCGCCTCGAGCGATTCGAGCCGCGCGGGGTCGTACCCCAGGCCACGGTGGGCCTGGATCAGCAGGTGCACCGCCGCCGCCGACCGCTCCAGCCCGAGCGCACGCTCCGCGACCGCGGCCAGCACCTCCCATTGCCCGGCCGCAGCCAACTCGTCGCCGAGCGTCAGCAGGGTCTGGTGGGCGCGCTCGACCTCGCCGTTCAGGGCGCAGGTCGCGGCGAGCAGGTACGCGACGCCGGGGCTCGCGCCGGGTTGGCGCAGCCGGGCCGCGCACTCGTCACGGGCGTATACGAGCCGCTCCTCGAGTTGCGCGTCATGGGCGAGCGACTCGAGGCGGTCCCGCGAACCTGGATCGAGATCGGCGAACTCGTCGCCGCGCAGGATGGGTGGCAGGCGATCGCGAACGGACATGGACCTCGCAAGGTGCAGGAAGCGCCTCGCACTCGGAGGCGAGCGAACATCATCGCGCAGTCGCGGCGCGGAGGCAAGCTTGCCGGGCCCGCCTTGTGCGGCCGCGTTCAGTCAGCCTAGACTCCCGCGCGTGAAGATCTACACCCGCACCGGCGACGATGGCAGCACCGGGCTGCTGGGGCCCGGGCGCGTGCTCAAGTGCGCGCCGCGTGTCGAAGCCTACGGCAGCGTGGACGAGCTCAACGCCGAGCTCGGCGCCGCCCGGGCCCTCGACGGCGAGGGCTGGCTGGCATCGGAGCTGGAGACGACCCAGTCGCGCCTCTTCAGCCTCGGCGCCGAACTCGCGGCCACGACCCCCACGGCGATCGCCCAGATCGAGCGCATCGGCGACCCCGACGTCGAAACGCTCGAGGCCTGGATCGATCGGCTCGACGCGGACCTGCCGCCACTCGAGCGCTTCATCGTGCCGGGCGGCAGCCTGCTGGCGGCGGAGTTGCACCGGGCGCGCACCGTCTGCCGGCGCGCGGAGCGGCGGGTGGTCGAGCTGCAGCAATCGGAGGCGGTGGAACCCCGGTTGGTGCACTACCTCAACCGTCTCGCGGACCTGTTGTTCGTCATGGCGCGCTGGTGCAACCGGCGGGCCGGTGTCCCCGAGGTCGAATGGCGCGCGCGCGGGCAGTAGCTCGAAGGCCGCGGAAGGCCACTGGACAAGCGGGGCGAGCGCGGGGATAATGGCGGTCGAACCCCTCGGAGCCGCGACCATGCCGAGGATGCCGGGAGTGACGCGTCCCGAGGTCGCGCTCCGCGCAGTTGGATTCCCGCCCTGAACGCCGCCCACGCCCGCGCCGCAGAGCGCGTGCATGCGAAGGGGGGCGCCGCCGGTCGCCGAGGGGCGCAGCCGATACCGGCATCGGCCCGATTTCCCGCCAGGGTCCGCTCGCGGGGAACGGAGCCGCCCGGACCGCGACGCAGGGATGCCTGCCGTACCGATGTTCCCGGAGCCGGAGACTCCGGACGAGCGGCTTGTCGCCTGACCGTTCCCGTACTCCGCCCGCGCCGCACCCGCCCCGGGACGGCGCAACTTGGAGGTCCACACGCATGAAGGAAGACCCATGAGACAGCGTCGTCGCCGACCGCGCGGGCCGCGGTCCGTCCAGGGGGGCGCCCCCTCGGAGCCGGGCGCCCCGTCGCCGACATCGCCCGCGCCGGGCGGCCCGGCCCGCCGCCGCCGTCGCTCGCGGGGCGGGAACCGTCCGCTCTCCAACGTCGCCCCGCAGCCCTACAGCAACAACCACTCCGGCGCCGCGCCAGCGCAGCGCCCGCAGGGACCGCCGCAGCGTCGCAGCCGGCGCGGACGCGGCAACGGGCGAGCACCCGGGGGCCAGAAGCGTCACGGGCTCGAGATCCTGCGCGACATGCAGCAGATCGGCGCGGCGCTCGATCCGATCGAGCGCCTGATCCTCGAGCTGCCGCCCGGCGAGGGCACGCCGCCCTACGGCGACCGCATCACCGGGCGGGCGATCGATCTCATCGCCCCGATCGGACGCGGGCAGCGCTGCCTCATCGTCTCGCCGCCCAAGGCGGGCAAGACCCGCATCCTCCAGAGCATCGCCGCGTCGGTGGCGTTCAACCACCCGGAAGTGGGGATCTACGCGCTGCTGGTGGACGAACGGCCGGAGGAGGTCACCGACTTCCGCCGCAATACACCGGCACAGGTGATCGCGGCGTCCAGCGACATGAGCGTGGACGAGCACGTCGAGACCGCCGAAGGGGCGATGGAGACCGTGGCGGCACAAGTGCTCGAGGGCAAGGACGTGGTGCTGCTGCTCGACTCCATCACCCGCCTGGCGCGCGCCTACAACGCCACCGCCGAGGGCAGCGGCCGCACGCTGTCGGGCGGACTCGACGCCACCACCATGCAGGCGCCGCGCCAGATCTTCGGCGCCGCGCGCAAGATCGAGGGCGGTGGCTCGCTCACCATCGTCGGCACCGCGCTGGTGGACACCGGCTCGCGCATGGACCAGGTGATCTTCGAGGAGTTCAAGGGCACCGGGAACATGGAGCTGGTGCTGTCGCGCGAGCTGGCCGAGCGCCGGATCTACCCCGCGATCGACATCGCCAAGAGCGGCACGCGCAAGGAGGAGAAGCTCTACCCGTCCGAGATCGTGCCGCGCCTTCACCTCCTGCGCCGTGGCCTCGCCGGGCTGCACCCGCAGGAAGCGATGACCCGCCTGCTCGAGCTGCTCACCAAGTGGAAGACCAACGCCGAGATCTTCGGCCTGCTCAAGGGCTGATCTCGGCGCGGGAGGACGCATGAACGCACCGCCGAAACGGCTCTACCGCTCGCGCACGGACCGCAAGATCGCGGGCGTCTGCGGCGGCCTCGGCGCCTACCTCGGTATCGACCCGGTGATCCTGCGGATCCTCTGGGTGGCGCTCGTGCTCGGCGCCGGCTTCGGGCTGCTCGCCTACGTCATCTTCTGGCTGATCGTCCCCGAGGAGCCGCTCGCGGCCTGAGGAGGGCGCGGACGGCGGTCACGCCCGCTCGACGAACTCCCCGGTGCGGGTGTCGATCTTGACCCGGTTGCCGGGCTCGATGTAGGGCGGCACCTTGATCTCGAGACCGGTCTCGAGGATCGCCGGCTTCGAGGTGTTCTGGACCGCGGCGCCCTTGATGTTGGGCGTGGTCTCCTTCACCTCGAGCTCGACGAACATCGGCACCTCGACTCCGACGACGCGCCCCTCGAAGTACTGGGCCTCGAGGATCATCCCCTCGGTGAGGTAGCCCACCGTCCCTCCCAGCACGTCGGTGTGGAGGGCGACCATCTCGTAGGACTCCGTGTTCATGAAGTGGTACTCGTCCCCGGCGCGGTAGCTGAACTGCAGCTTGTGCTCCTCGAGGTTGGCGCGATCCACCTTGTCCTCGGAGCGGAACCGGTGCTCGGCGTTGCTCCCGGACTCGATGTTGACGAGCCGGGTCTGGACCATGCCGCGCCAGTTTCCGGGCGTGACGTGGAGGACGTTCGTCACGCGGTGCGGCTTGCCGTTGTGCATGATGACCATGCCGACTTTGAGCTGGGTGGCGGCGATCACGGAAAACTCCTCGCTGCAAGGGTGACCCGGAGGGGGCAGCGGCCCCTCGAAGGGCCTCCCCGAACCAAGAACGAAACACGTCAGTGTGCCCGAAGCCGCGCCGCCCGCGCAACCGTCCGCGCAGTGCGCCGAGCACCGCTCACGCAACCGTCTGGCCACGACGGGCCGCCCCCCGCCGGCCGTGCGGCCGCGGGGGGCGGGGGCTCGCAGCGGCCACGCGGCGCCGCCACCGGCCGGGCGACTCCTCAGCGCTGGTGCGCGGTGGACGGGCGCCGCATGGCGTCTCCGCCGCCTTCGTCCGCCACCCGATTCGCCTCCAGCGTCCGCTTGATGCGCGCGCGCGACTCGAGCAGGTGGGCCTGGGTGTTGTCGCCCAACCCCTCGGCGGTGAGCGCGCGGCGCGCCTGCCCGTCGATCCGCACGAGCTGGAGCCGCGCCAGCGCCCGCGCGTCGTCGGGGGTGCCGGGCTCGGGATCCACCAGCATCGTGGCCAGGCGATCCACGTAAGCACGCTGCAGCTGACGGCGCGTGGTCGGTCCCTCGAGCGCCCGCATCCCCGACCCCATCACCGGTCCGACCTCGCCCCACAACATCTTGGTCGTGCGGTCGAAGAGCTCGGCCAGGGTGAAGCCGCCGGGACCCCGCGTTTCCGCCTCGCGCACGCGGGCGAGCAGGTGGGGCGCGGTGATCCCGCGTAGCAGCGCGGTCTGGATCGCGATCGCCTTGTCGTTGAGGTCGTAGTCCACACGCGCGGTCGGGGCAAACGGGCTCAGGACGCCCCAGTGCGACCAGCGGTCGGCGGGCATGCGGTTGAGCATCGCCGGCGGCACCGCGAACGCGTCGGCCGCGAACGCCCGCTCGGCGAGGAAGTCGAGCGCCTCGCGCTGGCGTGCCGCGGGGACCGGGCGCAGGGGCTCGACCGCCCCGGCCTGGCCACGATGGTTGCGCACCGCGAACTGGCCGCCGACGTACTTGACCGCCAGCCCCAGGGCGCGCGCGTACTGCCCGAGCAGGGTGTCCATCGCGCGGCGTAGCACCGGGTACTCGCCGTGGTCGCCGAGTACCCGTGGCTCGAGCGTGCCGCCGATCCACAGGCCGCGCACGTACGCGCTGCGCGCCTTGGCGAAGGCGAGCGGATCGCCGCCCAAGTCCCAGATGTTCGTGCGCGGGTCGAGCGCGTTGGCCGGATAGGTGTCGTCGTCGGTCGAGTACTCGTGCCCCGGCGCCATGGACTCGTCGGCGATGGCACGGGCGAAGGCCCCGTCCGCCTCGGGTGTGGCGGCCCCGGAGGGGGCGTAGCCGAAGCGGATGGCCCACAGGTCGTAGTCACCCACCACCGAGCCGTAGTATTCGCCCTGGTTCGCCGGGTCGCTCGAGATGTTGGGGGTGAGGTAGTCCATCACCGAGGCGGTGAGGCCGTGCTCCTGGGTCCAGGCCTTGTCCTGGAGCTTGTCGAGCGGGGTCGCGGTGCTCGAGCGGAAGTTGTGCCGCAACCCGAGCGTGTGGCCGACCTCGTGCATGGTCACCCACACCAGCGCGTCGCGCACGTAGGACTCGGGCACCGGGCTCCCGGGCGGCAGCGCGCCGTTGACCAGCAGCGCGGTGCGCAGCAGCGCCCCGCCGTCGGCGAGCCCCGTCTGCGCGTCGCAGCGCAGGTCCTGGGGCAGGTACGCCGGCCAGTCCCCGAGAGCGGGCAGCGTCTGCGCCGCGATCGCCTCGGGTCCGACATAGCGACGGTAGCTGTTGCGGAAGCCCTGGACGAAGGGGCCCTCGATCAGCACGTCGGCGTCGAGGATCTCGCCGGTGCGCGGGTCCACGCGCGACGGCCCGATCGCGCCGAAGGCCTGTTGCGACGAGACGATCCAGCGGATGGTGCTGTAGCGCACGTCCTCCGCATCCCAGTCGGGGTCGTCGGGGGCGTCCTTGGCGACGATGGCATTCTTGAAACCCGCGGCCGCGAACGCCCGCTGCCACTTCTCGATGCCCTCCCTGATGTAGGGGCGGTACGGCTCGGGAACGGTGCGGTCCACGTAGAACACGATCGGCTTGACCGGCTCGGAGAGCGCCGCCGCGGGGTCCCGCTTCTCGAGGCGCCAGCGGTTGGCGTAGCGCACGAAGAACGACTCGTCCTGATCCCGCGAGAAGTCCTTCTTCACCGTGAGGAAGTAGCCGACGCGGTCGTCCGCCAAGCGCGGCGTCATCGGCACCGCCGGAAGCTTCGAGAAGGAGTAGTGCACCGTGATCGGGATGTAGCGCTCGTCGGGGACGGTCTCGAGGTTCAGGGTCTTGCGGTTGCCCGGGGTGTAGGTGAGCAGGGCCTCGACCTCGAGGTTGTCGGGGAAGTTCTTCACCGTGGTGAGCGCCGAGCGATCCTTGTCGAAGCGCGCGGTGTTGTTGCCCAGCCGCTGGCCGATCCCCTCGGCGAGGTCGGTGAAGTCGCTCACCAGCAGCGGGGTCACGTCGACGAGCAGCGACTGGCTCGAATCGCGGATGCTCTCGATCTTGAGCGAGGCGAGGACCGAGTGGCCCTCCGAGATCTCCATCGCGCGCTCGAAGGCCGAGCCCTTGGGTGCGGTGAAGCGCGCGTTCTTCTCGAGCAGCAGCACGCGGTCGCCCGAGCGCTCGAAGGCGAGCAGCCGGTCGTTGAGCGGCAGCCCGCCGAGGATGAAGTTGGAGCCGATCCCCCGCGCCAGGCTGAAGATGCCGAGGAAGTCCTGCTCGAGCTGCTCGGGACGGATCTCGAGGTAGAGGTTCTCCGGCTTGCGGTAGGCGGTGAAGAAGCCGGGCATGACCGTGGCATCCTTCACCACCTTGTCCCATTCCTTGAACGGCTTGTCCTTGTCTCCCGCCGCTTCCGGGCCCGACTTGGCCGGGGGCTTGGGCGGTGTCTTGCGGGCCGTGGCCGGTGAGGCGAGGGACAGCAGCAGCGTGCCGGCGAAGGCTACGCCCAGCAGCGAACGAAGCACCGCGAAACGCGAGGACATGAAGCGGACTCCTTCCCCGGCGGAACCGCAGCCGGGGGATCAGGGCAGGAACCGATGGCGCCCGGCCGCGCACGGGCGCGCCGGCGCCGGCGAATCGCGGGCAGCATAGCCGGAGGCTCGGAACGGGCGCAGCGCGCCGTGACCGGCGCGGCAATTCCGCCCACCGGCGGGACGCGGCACGCGCGGGACGGGATGCGGCACCAGCTTTGTGGCAGACTCCCGGCCAGGCGGAGGCCAGGCAGGGGCCGAGCGGGAGAGGGTCCGCGCGCGCGTCGCCGGCACGAGGTCAGGAGGAGAGCGATGCTCTGGGTGAAGACGTTCGCGGTCATGCTGGCGCTGTGCCTGTCGTTGTCGAGCGCCTCGGCGCAGGGACGACCGAGCCGGGCGACGGCCCCGGCCAAGCCGGATGGCGGCGCCGAGGAGAAGCCCGATCCCTTCAAGGGCCTCGAGCTGCGCGGCATCGGCCCGGCGCTCATGTCGGGCAGGATCGCCGACATCGCCATCCACCCGAAGGACCCGAACGTCTGGTACGTCGCGGTCGGGAGCGGCAACCTGTGGAAGACCGGCAACTCGGGCACCACCTGGAAACCGGTCTTCGATCACCAGGGCTCCTATTCGATCGGCTGCGTCACGGTGGATCCGCTCCATCCCGAGATCGTCTGGGTCGGAACCGGCGAGAACGTCGGCGGCCGCCACGTCGGTTACGGAGACGGCGTCTACCGGAGCCTGGACGGCGGGGAGACCTGGACCCGCATGGGGCTCGCCGCCTCCGAGCACGTCGGCCGGATCGTCGTGGATCCGCGGAGCTCGGACGTCGTCTACGTCGCCGCCCAGGGACCGCTCTGGGCCGCGGGCGGAGACCGCGGCCTCTACAAGACCACGGACGGCGGCCTGACCTGGAAGAAGATCCTGGGCGGAGGCGAGTACACCGGCGTCAACGACGTGGTGATGGACCCGCGGGACTCCGACGTGCTCTACGCCGCCACCCACCAGCGCTACCGCAACGTGGCCGCCCTGATCGACGGCGGCCCGGAGTCCGGCATCCACAAGTCCGTCGACGGCGGCGCGACCTGGCGCAGGCTCAAGGAAGGCCTGCCCAAGGAGGAGATGGGCCGCATCGGGCTCGCCCTCTCGCCGCAGAAACCGGACGTGGTCTACGCCACGATCGAGCTGGCCCACCGCAAGGGCGGCTTCTGGCGCTCGCCCGACGCGGGCGGCTCGTGGGAGAAACGCAACGACTACGTCTCCGGAGCCACGGGGCCGCACTACTACCAGGAGATCTTCGCCAGCCCCCACCGGTTCGACCGCGTCTACCAGATGGACTATCACCTGCACGTCACCGAGGACGGCGGCAAGACGTTCACCGACATCGAAGGCAGGTCCAAGCACGTGGACAACCACGCGCTCGCGTTCCGGGGCGACGATCCGAACTACCTGCTCGCGGGATGCGACGGCGGCATCTACGAGAGCTGGGACCTCGGGCAGCACTGGAAGTTCGTGGCCAACCTGCCCGTGACCCAGTTCTACAAGGTGGCGGCGGACAACGCCGAACCGTTCTACAACGTCTACGGCGGCACGCAGGACAACAACTCGCAGGGCGGCCCGTCGCGCACCGACAACGTCAACGGCATCCGCAACAGCGACTGGTTCGTGACCCTCGGTGCCGACGGCCACCAGTCCGCCACCGACCCGACGCAACCCGACATCGTCTATTGCGAGTGGCAGGAGGGGAATCTGGTGCGGTTCGACCGCCGCACCGGAGAGATCGTCTACATCCAGCCGCAGCCCGGACCCGACGAGCCCGCCGAGCGCTTCAACTGGGACGCGCCGATCCTGGTAAGCCCGCACGACCCGGCGCGTCTCTATTACGCCAGCCAGCGCGTGTGGCGCAGCGACGACCGCGGCGACCGCTGGGCGCCGATCAGCGGCGACCTGACCCGCGGACTGGACCGGCTGAAGCTGCCGCTGATGGGGCGGGTGTGGAGCTTCGACGCGCTGTGGGACATGTACGCCATGTCCAAATACGGCACGATCACCTCGCTGGCCCAGTCCCCGCTCGACGAAAAGCTCCTCTACGCGGGAACCGACGACGGCCTGATCCAGGTCACCGAGGACGGCGGGGCGCACTGGCGCAGGATCGACAAGCTGCCGGGGGTACCCGGATTCTGCTTCGTCAACGACATCAAGGCGGACCTCTTCGACCGCAATACGGTGGTCGTCGCGGTCGACGCGCACAAGAGCGGCGACTTCTCCCCCTACCTGCTGCGCAGCACCGATCGCGGCCGGACGTGGAAGAGCATTGCGGGCGACCTGCCCAAGCGGCACATCGTCTGGCGCCTGGTCCAGGACGGGGTCCGGCCGGGCTTGCTGTTCGCCGGCACCGAGTTCGGCCTGTTCTTCACCGTGGACGGCGGCGCCACCTGGGCCAAGCTCGGGGGCGGCGCGCCCACCATCCCGTTTCGCGACCTCGCCATCCAGCGGCGCGAGAACGACCTGGTGTGCGCGAGCTTCGGCCGCGGCATCTACATCCTCGACGACTACACGCCGCTCCGCGAGGTGTCCGCCGAGAGGCTGAAGCAGGAGATCGAGCTGTTCCCGGTCCGCCGGGCGTGGTGGTACGTCGAGCGCCGCGTGCTCGGGGACGAGGGCAAGGCCAGCCAGGGCGACGCGTACTTCGTCGCGCCCAATCCGCCCTTCGGCGCCACGTTCACCTACTACCTGCGCGACGAGCTCAAGACGCGCAAGGAACGGCGCCGCGAGCGCGAGAAGGCGATCGAGAAGAAGGGTGGCGACACGCCCTACCCCGGCTGGGTCGCGCTGCGCGAGGAGGCTCTGGAGTCGGACCCGGCGATCGTGCTCACGGTGCGCGACGCCGCCGGCGAGGTCGCGCGCCGGCTCTCCGGGCCGGTCCAGGCCGGCTTCCACCGCGTCGCCTGGGACCTGCGCTACCCGTCGGTCGAGCCCGCGGGCGCCAGGCGGAGCCAGGAGGAGGACGACGAGCCGCCGAAGGGCGTGCTCGCCGCGCCGGGGACCTACACGGTGAGCATGGCCAGGCTCCAGGACGGCGTGCTCACCGACTTGGCCCGGGAGCAGACGTTCGAGGTAGTGCCCCTGCGCAGGGGAACCCTCCCCGGAGCGTCGCCCGCGCAGGCGGTCGCGTTCCTCAGGGGCCTGGCCGCCCTGGACCGGTCGGTGCAGGGCGCGACGGCGTCGATCGCGGAGAACATGAAGCGGCTCGCGGGCATCCAGGAAGCGCTGCTGCGCTCCACCGCCGGCGATACCACCCTGGATCACCAGGCCTATCGGTTGAAGCGGCGCCTCAGCGCGTTGGAGGAAAGGCTCTCCGGCAACCGTCAACGTCGCACCTACGGCGACGACGGCCCGGTCTCCATCGCGGAGCGGCTGCGCGTGGCGAGGCTCGGCAACGAGTCCTCGACCTATGGCCCGACCCCGACGCATCGCATGAGCTTCGAGATCGCGCAGCAGTCCTTCGCCGAGCTGCGCCGGGACCTCGATCGGCTGATCGAGGAGGACCTGGTGGCGCTCGAGAAGCGGCTGGATGCCGCGGGGGTGCCGTGGACGCCGGGACGTCGGGTGCCGGCCGTCACGCGCTAGGCTCCGTTCGCAAACGCCCGCGGGCTGCGTTGCGCGGTCGGCTCCTCGCTCCGACGTGGCCCAGGGGCCACGACTCCGCTCGTCGCTCGACCGCGACGCCTTGCCCGCGGGCGTTTGCGAACGGAGCCTCGGCCCAGAGGCGGCCGGGCACACACGACAACGGGCCGGGGCCCGAAGGCCCCGGCCCGCGCGATGCCGCGATGGACTTGGGACTAGAAGTCCTCGCCGCCGTAGCCGCCGCCGCCACCCGATGCCGCCGGCGCCTTCTTCTTCTCCGGAATCTCGGTGACCAGCGCCTCGGTGGTGAGCAGCAGGCTCGCCACGCTCGCCGAATTCTGCAGCGCGGTCCGCGCCACCTTGGTCGGATCGATGATCCCGGCCTCGAACATGTCCACGTACTGCTCCTTGTCCACGTCGTAGCCGGTGAACTTCTTCTCCTTCTTCACGTGCTCGACGATCACCGAGCCCTCGACGCCGGCGTTCTCGCACAGCGTGCGCAGCGGCTGCTCGAGCGCCCGGCGGACGATGTTGACGCCCACCTTGAAGTCGCCCTCGCTGTCGCCCGCCATGACATCGAGCGCCTTCTGACAGCGGATGTAGGCCACCCCGCCGCCCGGAACGATGCCCTCCTCGACCGCCGCCCGGGTCGCGTGCAGCGCGTCCTCGACGCGGGCCTTCTTCTCCTTCATCTCGGTCTCGGTCGCCGCGCCGACGTTGATCACCGCCACGCCGCCGGCGAGCTTCGCCAGCCGCTCCTGCAGCTTCTCGCGGTCGTAGTCGGAGGTGGTCTCGTCGATCTCCTTCTTGATCTGCGTGATCCGGCCCTGGATGTCGGTCTTCTTGCCCGCGCCCTCGACGATGGTCGTGTTCTCCTTGTCCACCGTGATCCGCTTGGCCCGGCCGAGATCCTCGATGCGCACGTTCTCGAGCTTGATGCCGAGATCCTCGCTGATGAGCTTGCCCCCGGTGAGGACCGCGATATCCTCCATCATCGCCTTGCGGCGATCGCCGAAGCCCGGCGCCTTCACCGCGCACACCGCGAGGGTCCCGCGCAGCTTGTTGACGACCAGGGTGGCGAGCGCCTCGCCCTCGACGTCTTCGGACACGATGAGCAGCGGCTTGGCGCGCTGGGCCGTCTTCTCGAGCAGCGGCAGGAGGTCCTTCATGCTCGAAAGCTTCTTGTCGTAGAGCAGGACGTGCGCGTCCTCGAGGACCGCCTCCATGCTTTCCTTCTCGGTCACGAAGTACGGCGAGATGTAGCCCTTGTCGAACTGCATCCCCTCGACCACCTCGAGGGTGGTGTCGACGGAACGCGCCTCCTCGACGGTGATCGTGCCGTCCTTGCCCACCTTGTCCATGGCGTCGGCGATCATCTTGCCGATCACGGTGTCGGAGTTGGCGGAGATGGTTGCGACCTGCTCGATCTCCTTGTTCTCCTTCACCGGCCGGCTGAGCTTCTTGAGCTCCTCGACCACCACGTCGACCGCCTTGTCGATCCCGCGCTTCACGGCCATCGGCGCCGCGCCCGCGGTGATGTTCTTGATCCCCTCGCGGAAGATCGCCTCGGCCAGCACCGTCGCCGTGGTCGTGCCGTCACCGGCGACGTCGGAGGTCTTCGACGCCACCTCGCGCACCATCTGGGCGCCCATGTTGTGGTACGGATCGTCGAGCTCGATCTCCTTGGCCACCGTCACGCCGTCCTTGGTCACGGTCGGAGAACCCCACTTCTTGTCGAGGACGACGTTCCGGCCGCGAGGCCCGAGCGTCACCTTCACCGCCCTGGCGAGCTGCTCCACTCCCTCCAGGATCTTGTGCCGGGCCTGCTCGCTGAAGAGCAACTGCTTGGCTGCCATGATTCCTCCTTCGATAGACGGTGCGAGGCCTTCCCGCGCTCACCCAGGGTGGCGGCGGGTCGGGCCGGGTCGGTCGGTTACTTCTTTTCGGCCGCGAGCACGCCGAGGACATCGTCCTCGCGCAGGATGACGTACTCGGTGCCGTCGATCTTGACGTCGGTGCCGCTGTACTTGCCGATCAGGATGCGGTCGCCCTTCTTGACCTCCATGCTGATGCGCTTGCCGTCCTCGGTGAGACGGCCGGGACCGACGGCGACGACCTCGCCCTCCTGCGGCTTCTCTTTGGCGGTGTCGGGAATGATGATGCCGCCGCGCACGGTCTCCGACTCCTCGATGCGGCGGACCAGGATGCGGTCGGCGAGAGGCCGAACGTTCATCGTGTTTCCTCCTCGATGGGGCCCCTTCCGAGGGGCCGGTGGTGGATGTGTTGCATTGGCGCGGTGAGCGCCAAAGGCCAGTGGACACTAGCGCATGGGGGTTGGTTTGGCAAGCCCTGGAAAGCGCCCGGTCCTGGGTCATTGCAGCGACTACAATGCGTTGCAAAATATCGTCTTGTGATGATTGACTAGAACCGATTGCGGCCCGTGTCCTGGCAATTCCAATTGGGTCTGTGCCGAAATGGCACGTCCTGATTGGCGCTCTTGAAGCCCCTCTGAACGGCGGGGTGCGGGGCCCGAGGCAGGTGCGGGCGGCGGCTGGCGTCCGGCGGAGGCCCGTCTCGGCGGAGCGCCCGGAGCGCGGCACGCGCCGGTGGGCGGACCACGGCGGGTGGGCGCGGCGGGCGGGCGGGCGCAGACTCCCGGCGTGGGCGCCCGGGCGGGATGGGCCCTAGGGAGATTCGAACAGAGCCGGGCGCGGGACGCCGTCGAGATAACCGGTGCTCACCGTCCCGGTCACGCGCAGGTGTGTCCTCGACTTCGGGGTCCGCGTGCGCGTGAACACCACCAGGGTATCGTTCCGCTCCAGCAAATAGAACGCGTAGCCAGCGCCCACCGGGAACACGTCGCCCACCTTGCCGCTCACCACCACCGTACGGCCGTCGTAGAGCTCCGGGCGCAGTCGGATGCTGGAGAGCGAGAGGGTCGGGTTCGGACGCGGCCAGAAGAAGTATGCCGCGGCGGCCGCAAGGGCGACGAGGATGCCGATCTGGATCATCCGGCTGGTGCGCACCGCGTCGAGCGCCACCAGGGTCACCGGCTCGCGCAGCGGCGGGAGCACCGGAACCGGCGCGACGGGATCCACGGCCGGCGGGAGATCGTCGTCCGGAAAATCGGCGACCTCGTCCGCCATCGGGGGGCGCGGTGCCGCCCGGCTCGGCTGCGAGGCCTCGAGATCGGGAAGCATGGGCACGCTGCTGGCGGCCGCGGTCCACGGCACCGGGGTCTTCGAGCCCGGCGGTGGCGCCGCATCCCGCCGGCCCGCCCCTTCGGGCGCGGCAGGGCGCCGCAGCACCAGCGGCGGTTTGGTGGCGGCGGGGCCGTCGTGGCCGCGATCGAACTCCGCCGCGACCCCCTCCTCGGCGCCCACCAGCCAGTCGGGGCGCGGCGCGGCGACGTCGCCCCCGCTCGCCTCGGGGGCGTCCGGGTCACGCGCGAGCGCCCCCGGCCCGCGCTCTGGGGGCGCGGAACGCTCGGGTTCGGGCGGTGTGGGCTCGGGTGGTGTGGGCTCGGGCAGGGCCATCGACGTGCTCCTCGACTCGCGCGGGGTTTCCGACCAAGTATCGGCCGGACGGCACCGCGGTTTAGCGCTTCTTCGCGGTCGAGTGACGAGCGGAGTCGTGGCCTTCCGGCCACGTCGGAGCGAGGAGCCGACCGCGCAACGCGGCCCGCGGGCGTTTGCGGACGGAGCCGCTAGCCGATGCCGAAGTCCTTGATCTTGCGGTAGAGGGTGCGCAGGCCGATGCCGAGCATCGTCGCGGCGCGGGTCTTGTCGTGACCGGTGTGCTCGAGAGTGGCCGCGATGAGATGGCGCTCGGCCTCGTCCACCGTCATCCCCACCTCGATCGCCAGGCGTCCCGCGTCGCCCTCTCTGCCGCGCAGCGCGTCGGGAAGATCCGACAGGCTCAGCGGGCGCCGGCCTTCGGCGAAGACCACCATGCCCTCCAGCGCGTTGCGCAGCTCGCGCACGTTCCCGGGCCACGGGTGGCGAACGAGGCGCTCGAGCGCCCCATGCGTGATGCCGGTGACGTGACGCCCGTGCGCGCGGTTGAAGTCGCGGATGAAGAGTTGAACCAGGGTCGGGATGTCCTCGCGTCGCTCGCGCAGGGGCGGCACCTCGATGCGCGCCACGCTCAGGCGCTGGAGGAGATCTTCGCGAAAGCGTCCGGCCCGGACCTCCGCCTCGAGGTCGCGACTCTTGCCGGCGATCAGCCGCACGTCGACGCGGATCGGCTCGCCGCCGCCCGCGGGCTCGAACGAGCGGTCCTGCAGCAGGCGCAGCACCTTGACCTGCACCGCCGGCGGCAGATCCCCCACCGCGTCCAGGTAGAGCGTCCCGCCCTCGGCCAGCTCGAAGCGGCCAGGTCGCGCGGCGCCCAGCCCCGCGGGCGCGGAGCCGAACAGCTCGCTCTCGATCAGGCCCGGCGCAAGGGCCGCGCAGTCCACCCACACGAAGCGCTCGTCCTTGCGCGGGCTGTTCTGATGGACGGCCTGCGCCACCGTGCGCTTTCCGCTGCCCGCCTCGCCCTCGATCAGCACCGTGGCGCGCGTCGGCGCGACGTGGCGCACCTGCTCGAGCACACGCTGCATCCCCCGGGAGCGGCCGACCAGCCGCTCGAAGCCGAAGCGCCGGTCGAGCCGCGTCTGGAGCTCGGTCACCCGCGCGGCGAGCCGCTGGTCGCGCAGGCCGCGCTCGAGCACCGCCAGCAGCCGCCCGCGGTGCACGGGGCGGGTCTGAAAGTCGTACGCCCCCAGGCGCATCGCCTCCACCGCCCGCTCGAGGTCCGAGCCCGAGGAGATCATCACCGCGCACACTCCCGGATGACGCTCGAGCGCGCGACGGAGCAGGGCCATGCCGTCGATGCGCGGCGCGCGCAGCGGCACCAGCATCGCCTGCACCGGTGCGTCATCGAGCACGTTGAACGCCTCCTCGCCGTCGTAGGCCCACACCACCTCGAAGGCGTGCTGCCGCAGGAAGGCGTTCAGGGTGCGAGTCGCCTCGCCTTCGCGATCGACGACCAGGAAGCGCGGCTTCTCTCGGCGCATGGGGACCGGTGCGGGCCGGCGCCGGCGGCGCAGGGGCGGCGGAGGCCTCCGCCGCGCCGGCCGCCGGCGGTGGCGGCTACGCCAGAGCCTCGAGGGCCTTCACGATCTGCTCGGTGTCCGGGATCCGGCACGGAGTCGGGCTCACGTCCTTGTAGGCGGCGCGGCCCTGGCGATCGACGACGAACGCCGTACGGCCGCTGTAGCCGGCCTCCGGGATCAGCACGCCGTAGGCGGCGCTGGCCTCTCTCCGGAAGTCGGACAACAGCGGCAAGCCGAGCTTCAGCTTGCGCGCGAACTCGGCGTTGGCGTGGTGGCTGTCCACGCTGATGCCGTACACGACCGCGCCGAGCGCCTGGATCCGCGGCAGCACGGCCTGCACCCGGGGGAGATGGTGGGAACACACGCGCGAGAACGCCAACGGATGGAAGCAACGCACGACGTGGGCTTGGCCGAGGTGCTCGGAGAGAGTCACCGGCTCGCCCGCGGACCCTTTCGGCTTGAAGTCGGGCGCCCTCTGGCCTGCCTCCAGGCTGGTCAGGGTCTGCATGCGGAGCCTCCGGGAGCGAGGGCTGCGGGACGTCGTCGAGCTCGAATCATACGTGCACCCGGCGCCACGGTGTCAACCGGCCGACCGTGGCCGCGCGCGCGACGCTCAGCGGCGCCCGGCCAGTCGCAGGACGTCCTGGCTGGTCGCCGCCAACTCGGCCAACGAGCGCACGCCACGCTCGCGCTCCCAGCGCTCGGCCAGCAGGATGAACAGCCGGGCGGTGGTGAGGGCATCGCCGAGCGCGCGATGCTGCGGTTCGCGCAGCAGCCCGAGGCGCGCGGCGAGCGCGCCGAGCGAGTTGCTCCCCGCCTGGAACAGTCCGCGCGCGAGCCCGAGCGTGTCCACGATCGGGGCGAGCAGAGGCGGCTGCCCCGCAGCGCGCAGCGCCGCCATCAGGAACGGCAGGTCGAAGGCGGCGTGGTGGAACACCAGGGTGCGATCCTCGCAGTCCCGCCGCACGCGCTCGGCCACCTCCGCCACCGAGGCGGCCTCCGCCACCATCGCGTCGGTGATCCCGTGCACGGCGGTGGCCTCCGGCGGAATGGGCCGACCGGGACGGACCAGGCTCGACCACGTGGGCCCGATCACCCCGTCCATCACCGAAACGCGCGCGATCTCGACCAGCGCGTGGCCTTCGTCGGGATTCAGGCCGGTGGTCTCGGTGTCGAGCACCTCGACCTGGTGGCCGGCGAGCAGGGACATCAACGGAGCCTCAGTGGGCGGCGCCGGATTGCTGCCGCGTGAACTCCTCGAACCGCACGCCGCGGTCGAAGGCGCCCTCGCCGATGTACTTGAGGAGCAGCAGGAAGCGGTCCGCCGGCAGGTAGCCCGGGACGTTGACCAGGTGCTCCCCGTTCGCGCGAAGGAAGATCGTGGTCGGGTAGCCGCGGACGTTGAAGCGGCTCGCGACCCCGCGCTCGGTGAGGGCCTGCCCGCCGTAGCTCGCGGCGGCGTCGCTCTCGGCGTCGAGCTTGATGGTGACGAAACGCTTGGCCAGGTATTCGCGCACGTCCTGCCGCGAGTAGACGTCGCGTTCCATGCGCCGGCACCAGCCGCACCAGTCGGTGTAGACGTCCACCAGCACCGGCCGCCCGGCAGTACCCGCTTCGCGCAAGCCCGCGTCCCACGCGCGCCAGCCGTCGCCCGCGCCGGCGGCGGAGCGCGCGGCGAGCGCGGGAAGCGGCATCAGCATGAGCACGGAGACCAGCACCAGCAGTCGCTTCATCGAATCACCTCACCGGCCGGGTTCGGGAGCGGCTCCCGCGAGCCGAAGGAGTCTAGCACGCGCCAAATCGGCGCCTCAAACGCGCCTCGTCCCCGCGGCGCGGGAGCGGGGCGGCCGGCGCGGCCACTCAGCCGTACACGTTGTGCCGCAGCGTGGCGGGAATGCGCCGAGGATCGAACCACACGCCGCACACGCGCGAGGTGCCGAACTGGCCGGGGTTCACGACCACGGTGGAGCCGATGGTGTCGCGATAGGAGGACGAGACGCGCGGCGACTCGTGGATGTGACCGGAGAGCACGAGCGGCGGCTGGAATCGCTCGACGAAGCTGCGGACGGCGCGCGATCCCACGTGCAGATGGCTTCCGATCATGTCGCAGCGGGTCCCGTGGGGTGGAGAGTGCAGGACGAAGACGGTCTCCGCCGCGGGCGTGCTGGCGACCAGCGCCTGCAGCGCATCGGCGATGGTCGGCGTGCGTCGCGAGGGGTCGAAGCGATGGGGGGCCGCCCGCCCGGCGCGGCTCACCCAGCCGTCGAGCCGCGCCGGCGACTCCTCGGCGCCGTCGTCCCAGCGCTCCCAGTCCTTGAGCCCGAACGGCGTGATCGGCACCCACGAGGCCCCCGCGACCCGCACGCCGCCCACCGACAACGCGCGCTCGTGGAGGAGCCTCCACAGCCTGCCGTCCTGCCGCTCCAGGCAGTCGAGGTTCGAGCCCCAGTCGTCGTTGCCCATGAGCAGCAGCAGCTCCGTGGCCGGCGAGGCCTCGCGCATCCGCCGCGCGAACTCCACCAGGAACCCCTGCAGGAAGACCCGCTGGCGCCGGATGCCGTCGTCCCCGCTCGCGTGCGGGCAGAGGTCGCCCCCGATCACCACCGCGCCGGGGCGCTGGGAGGCGGTGAGCGCCAGCACCTGCTCGTAGAGGGCGCTCTGGCCGTGAAGGTCGGAGGTGAAGAACCACTCGGACACGGTGTGCTCGGCACGGGAACGGGTCGCGGCGACTCGGAGCGGCGACTCTATCCGAGCGCTTCCGCGGCCCGCAACAGCCGGGCCGCGCGGACCGCTCCCGCCGCGCCGGCGCGGCGGCGTGTCACGCGGGTGTGAAACTCCCGCGTCGCCGCCTCCGCGCGCGCCGCGCACGGGAGAAAGCGCTTGACCCCCGGCGGAGCCGGTCCGGATACTTCTACCTTCTCCCCTGCTCTCCCTGCCCGTGGCCGCGTGCGGCCCGCGTCATTCGAAAGGATCGGAATGTCCCGCCTGCTTCCCGCCGTCATCGGATTGTGCGCCGTGCTGGCCGCGTTGGCGCCGGCTCGGGGCGCGCCCTCGCGCGCTCCCCGTAACCTGCTCGCCAATCCCGGCTTCGAGCAGGTCCTCCCCGGTCATCCCTGGATGCCGGCGGGATGGGACTCCTCGGTCTCGGGAATGCCCACCGTGTTCTTCGGCCGCGACACCTTCATGGCGCACGGCGGCGGCTACGCCGCGAGTGTCGCCAACGTGAGCACCATCCTGCCGATGGCCCACAACTGGAACCAGTCCCTGCTCATCGGGCCCGAGGCGTGGGGCAAGGATCTGGTGCTGTCGGTGTGGACGCGCAACAACGGTGTCGATGGCCGCGGCTACATCATGCTCCAGGCCTACCGCGACACGGTCAGCAAGATGGCGAAGGTCTGGGGCATCCCGCGCCAGGAGGCGGCGCAGCGGCTGAACATCAAGATGCTCGACGATCCGCTCATCGATCTGGGCTGGCAGCGCAGGTATTTCTCGGACGACAATACCGACTGGGTGCGCCGCGACCTGCGCGTGTTCGTCGCCCCGAGCACCGACATCGTGTTCGTGCGCTGCGGGCTGCTCGGCACCGGTCAGGTGATGTTCGACGACGCCTCGCTCACGCTCGAGCCGGCGCGTCCGCCCGACCCGCTGCCGCTGCGGACCAACCTCATTCGCGATCCGGGCTTCGAGGGCGCCGGAGACGACTGGGAGTACGGGTTGCCGCCGTTCGAGAACCTGGTCATCGCGCGCGACACCACCGTGGCCCACTCGGGCAAGGCCTCAATCCGCATGGAGGGCGGCCTCAGCTCGATGGTCCAGGCTCGTGCCGGCGTGTGCCAGGTGTTTCCCAATCGCGATTTCGCGGGCAAGCGCGTGCGGCTCTCGGCGTGGGTCAAGACCGACAGCCTGCAGGGGCTGGCCTACATCAAGATCTACTGCCACGCCCTCGACGGCGTGCATCACGACCCCACGCCCCGGCAGTTCTCGGCGAATACCGACTGGACCCTGACCTCGATGGAGAGCGACGTCCCTCCGGGGACCTACGAGATCTGGGCCTGGGTCTGCTACAACAGCCCCGCGGCGGGACGGCTGTACTACGACGACGTCTCGCTCGAAGTCCTGGGGCCCGCCTCCAAGGCGGCCTCGGGCGGTCCGTAGCGCCGATCGCCGCCGTCGGACTTCACGGCATCGTTCCGCGATGACCCGCTCGTGCCGCCGGGCGAGATCGAGGCTTGACACCGCGGTGATCCGGGGCCAGACTGAAGTTGCAGTCGGGCAGGAAGTCCTCCTTGGCAGGGAGCTTCCACCCGACCCGAGACGCCGTTCGCTGCACGGTGTCTGTCCGGACTCGATTGCAAGCGGATTTCACGAGCGAGGTGAGCCGCGAGGATCGGGCGAGGGCCCTGCGGGAAGGGGGCTGCCGGGCGCCGAGTCACCTGCCCGAGGTGACACCCTCTCGAGCGCCTTCAGGGGACGGACCCCCCCCTCTTTCATCGAGCGTGTCTCGTGCTGTCGGGCCCACGCCGCCGGTGGCTCCCGTGTCGTCGGCCCACTTCTGCCCGAGAGGCCCGAGCGCAAGGCGCGAGGGAGCGACGAGCGAGACGTAACCGCAGGATGCTCCACTGCGCGGAGTGGACGAGCCACTCGGACGACGGCGTCTCCTAGTGTCCTGTCCCAGGAGTAGCTTGACCACAAAGGCGCCCGCGGCGCCCGGCGGGCAAGGCGCGACGACGACATCGTATCAAGGAGATACGTC
>Ga0154739_1055_pt1 | contig 27997 bp, 22 predicted proteins | sample Rifle2008BG16ft_FD_105747 | JGI IMG/M metagenome (GOLD analysis project Ga0154739, IMG submission 105747) | Candidatus Eisenbacteria bacterium RBG_16_71_46 | reverse complement strand
GACGTCGAGAATCGCCGCGATCGTGGCCTCGGTGCCGTATTGCTTGTCGGCCGAAGCATAACTGTAGTAACCCGCTCCGCTCCGCTGTGGGAGCAAGATCAACTTTGCCGCCGCACCGGCAAGCTTGTGGAACGTGGTTCCGCCTGGATCGATCCGCCCGTCGGGGTGCGGGATGAACTTGGACTGAAACTTGCGGATGGCGGCGATCGTGTTCGGGCCGCAAACGCCGTCCACCTTCAGCCCGGCGCCCCCGGCTTGATTGAGCATCGTCTGGATGAGGCGCACATCATCCGCGCGGTTTGCGCCCTTTTCCCCTACCGACGCAGTGATTGGCTTGACGGGCACGAGGACCTCCTATCGGCGGATGGAACTGCACCCGACTCGAGGCCGAAACTGCTTGCTTCGCGCGTTTGTACGGCAAGTGTTGTGAGCATGTCAACTGGACAGATCGAATCGCCGGCAGCCGGTTCACGCCAGACAGCCTGACCACCGGAGCGGCCCGGAGGACACACACCCTAGATGATCTCCGCGCCACCACGGACTGCCCTGAGCAAAGCCGTTGTTCGAACCCGTGGGCGGAGGCCGATCGCCGGCTGGAGCCGACCTGCGGCAGATCCGTCCGGGTCGGCGGGGGCGGCGGAGCGACCCCGCCTGGTCGCGCGCCCCCTGCCGACGATGGCGGAGCCGGCGTCGCGCACCGCCCCGCGCCGCGCGCCGGATCGAGGAGTCGGTGGCGGGTCTGCTGCGCTCGCGGCGGCTGCCCTCGCTGGGCCCGGACTCGGGGCTCTCGACCAGCGCGGTCGGCGACCTGGTGCTGGAGGAACTGGAGCGGGCGAAGGTGCCGGCGTAGCGAGCGACCGCCGCCCGGCGCCTCAGCCCTCGTCCGGGCCTGCCTGCTGCGAGAGGAAGCGCTCGACCCAGCGGTAGCCCTCGAGCACCAGCAGCGCGAACACAGTGCCGATCGTGGCCAGCGCGTAGGCGTGGACGCCGACCGAGACCCCGATCGCCGCGACCATCCAGATGCTCGCGGCCGTGGTGAGCCCGGCCACGTAGCCCTCCTGGCGCAGGATGCTCCCCGCGCCGAGGAATCCGACGCCGGTCACGACGCCGTGGATGATGCGCGTGGGATCGAGGCTCGGGCCGCCGATCGAGGTCACCGCGTGCTTGGCGGTGAGCACGAACATGGTCGAGCCGACGCACACCAGCACGTGGGTGCGCAGTCCCGCGGGCTTGCGCCCCATCTGCCGCTCCCACCCGACCAGGGTGCCGAGCACCAGCGACAGCGACATCGCGATCAGGTCCTGGACCGTCATCTCGTCCGCCTCCTCCCTAAGGACGCGCGCCACGCGGGCGCGCGACGTGGTTCCCGGCGGCCGCCGGGGCTAGCGCCGCTGGAACTTCGCCGGACGCTTCTCGAGGAACGCGTTCAGGCCTTCGTGCATGTCCTGGCTGGCCGCGAGGATGCCGAAGCGGCCGCTCTCGAAGCGCAGCCCTTCGTCGAGCGGGAGCTCGAGCCCGCGCTGCACCGCCTCGAGTGCCGCTTCCACCGCCAGGGGCCCGTTCTTGAGGATCGACAGGGCCAGCGCCTCGGCCTCGGCGAGCAGTTGCTCGCGCGGCACCACGCGGTTGACCAGGCCGATGCGCTCCGCCTCGTCGGCCTTGACGCGCCGGCCCGAGAGGATCAGCTCGAGGGCGCGGCCGGGCCCGATCAGCCGCGGCAGGCGCTGGGTGCCGCCGTAGCCGGGGATGATCCCCAGGCTCACCTCGGGGAGGCCCAGCACCGCGTTCTCGGAGGCCAACCGGATGTGGCAGGCGAGCGCCAACTCGCAGCCGCCGCCAAAGGCGTAGCCGTTGACCGCCGCGATCACGGGCTTGGGGGAGCCCGCGATCGCCGCCACCACGCGCTGGCCGAGGCGCGAGATCGCCTCCGCCCCGCGCGGATCGAGCACCGCCAGCTCGGCGATGTCCGCGCCGGAGACGAAGCTCTTCTCGCCGGCGCCGGTGACGATCAGGGCGCCCTGGGCATCGTCTTCGAGGAAGCGGCGGACGCAGTCCTCGATCTCGCCGAGCGTCTCGCGATTGAGGGCGTTGAGCACGCCGGGACGATTGACGGACAGCACGGTCACCGGGCCGCGCGCTTCGACGAGCAGGTTGCGGAAGGTGAGCGAAGGGGTCGGGGTCAAGGGCATGGCATCCTGGGCTCTCGGGTGATGCATCCGACGATGGGGGGCAAGGCGGCAGTATAGGAACCGTGCCGCAGCCCGGCAAGGACCCCGCGGCTCCGACAGGCCACCGCGGTCGGGCCCGGTCGGCCAGGCCGCGGCGGCCGGGCCCCGTCGGCCGCGACAGCGGGCGTACCCGCGGCGGCTCGCGCGCGTCGCCAGCGCGGGCCGGGCCCCGTCGGCCGCGACAGCGGGCGTACCCGCGGCGGCTCGCGCGCGTCGCCAGCGCGGCACGGGCCCCGTCGGTCGCGCCCACCCTGGCGCGGTCGCTCTTGTGCCCCCGCTGGCGCCCCTCTAGAATGATGTCTTCCCCCACCCCTCGACCTGGAGCACGCCCCATGCCGCGTCCCGCCGGCTCGCCGGCTTCGGTTTCGTCAGCGACGCCCAACGCCGTCCGCCTGATGGCCGAGCTCGAGTTCCTCTCGGAACTGGCCATGAGCGTGGCCTCGAACACCGAGCTGCAGCCCATCCTCGACTGGATCGTGCAGAAGACCACCGGGATGCTGCGCGCCGACGAGGGCTCGATCAAGCTGCTGGGCCCGGACTCGGGCTCGACGATGGCCAAGACCATCGTCCGCAAATCCGACGAACTCTCCTCCGGCTCGTGGCCCACCGCGATCGGCACCTCGGTCATGGGGTTCCTGCTCGCCACCGGCGAGGCGCTCGCCACCCCCGACCTGCGTGCCGATCCGCGCTTCGGGGGACTCAAGAGCGTGGAGTCCCAGGTGCGTTCGGTGCTGGCGGTGGCGCTGCGGGTGGACAACCGGGTCACGGGCATGCTCGCCGTCACCAATCGCCAGCCCGGGCGGCAATGGACCCACGAGGAGATCCAGCTCCTGTCGATCGTGGCGGGCAGCTCGGCCGGGGTGATCGAGCAGGCGCGCCTGCGTCTCGTGGCGATCGAGAAGAAGCGCCTCGAAGAGGAGAATCGCCGCATGGAGCGCGAGCTCGATCTCGCGCGCGACATCCAGATGGGGCTCGTCCCCGCCGCGCCGCTGCGGGCGGGTCCGTGGGAGACCCACGGACTGGTCGTGCCGGCGCGCCAGGTGGGCGGCGACTACTTCGACTTCTTCCCGCTCGACGAGGACCGCTTCGGCATCACCATCGCCGACGTCTCGGGCAAGGGTGTCCCCGCCGCCCTGCTGATGTCGAACGTGCAGGCCTCCCTGCGCGCGTTCTGCGACGGACGCCGCTCGCTGCCCGAGGCGGTGCGCATGCTCAATCGAAGCGTGACGCGGGCCGCGAGCGCCGGCAAGTTCGTGACGTTGTTCTACGCCGAGGTGGACCACCGCCACGGCGTGCTGCGCTACGCGAACGCGGGCCACAACTACCCCCTGCTGCGCCGCAAAGCCGGGGCGCTCGAAGAACTCAAGGAAGGCGGCCTGCTGCTCGGACTGTTCGAGGAGGCCGAGTACGCCCAGGGCGAGACCCCCTTCGAGCCCGGGGACGCGCTGCTGCTCTACAGCGACGGCGTCTCCGAGGCGATGAACGCGCGCGACGAGCAGTTCAGCGACGAACGTCTCTACGAGCTGTGGAGCAGCTGCAGCGCCAAGAGCACCGACGAGATCATTCCCTGCCTGTTCGACGAGGTCGAGAAGTTCCGCGGCAACGCCACACAGAGCGACGACATGACCGCCGTCGTGGTGGGCTCCGGCACGATCGGTTGAAGCGTCCCCCGCCGTGAAGCGCGCCCTCGCGGTGTCGTTCGCGCTCGTCGCGTTGGCCGGCCTTGGCCTCGTCGGCTTCGCCTATCAGCGCGCGAGCCACTACGACCTCCGCCCGCTGCTGTCCGGCCCGGTCGTTCGCACCGCGCTCATGCGGCAGCGCGAGGCGGAGGCCAGGGATCTCGGGCTGGACTACGTGATCGATCACCGCTGGGTCGCCTACGCCCAGATCTCGCCGCTCCTCAGGCACGCCGTGCTCACCGCCGAGGACGACGCCTTCTTCCGGCATCGTGGCCTGGACTGGAGCGAGATCCGCGCATCCGCCCGCCGCAACCTCGAGGAAGGCCGCCTGGTGCGCGGCGGCAGCACCATCACCCAGCAGCTCGCGCGCAATCTCTTTCTCGGCGCGCAGCGCACGCCGCTGCGCAAGCTGGAGGAGGTCTTCCTCGCGATGCGTCTGGAGCGCGCGCTGCCCAAGCAGCGCATCCTGGAACTCTACCTCAACCTGATCGAGTGGGGCGACGGGGTCTTCGGCGTGGAAGCCGCCGCGCGCCGCGACTTCGGCTTGTCGGCCGCGGACCTCGACCCGCGCCAGGCGCTACTGCTCGCGGCCGTGATCATCAACCCGATCCGCTACTCTCCGCAGCAGCCGTCCTCGCGCATCGAACGGCGCGTCCGCATCATCGCGTCACGGATGCATCGCCGCGGGGACCTCGACGATCGGCAGTACGCCGAGGCGATCGGCGAGGCGTCGCCCATGCCGGGCTTCCTCCAGTGGCTGTTCGGCACCGCCCGCCGCCACGCGCCCGAGCTCGAGGACACGCTGGCGCCGGATTCGGGTGCGGGCAGGGGAATCGAGGAGCCGGAGGTCGCGCCGGTGGACTCGGCGGCGGGAGAGCCGAACGGGTGGTGAGCGCGGGCCGGTGACCCGCGTCCATGTCGCCGGGCGGACCTCGCGCTTCCCCGCGCGCACCCTGCTGGTCGCGGCGATGAACCCCTGCCCCTGCGGTGCCCTCACCGCCGTCCCCAGCCGGGAACACCAAACAGAACGACCACCCCCGCGAACCCGAGTGGTCGCTGTTGAGAGCGGCTCACTCCAGATCACCGGTAATAAGTCTTCAGAGCTCCCCAGCTCTTGCGGATGAGCGATGTCGGCTGGTCCGCGCAGACGGGCTCGCACTCCTGGCCGATCAGCGGCTGACCGTTGAACCTGTGGCAGGTCCGATCCGATACTCGGATCACGCGACCGCACGGCAGGTAGCAGCAGATCGCGTGTTTGGGACACGGAATGTGGTCGTGGTCGTCCGGAAACCCCGCCGCGTAGTAGTCGTCGCCGGGCTCGACGCACGGGGGTCCTCCCGGCGTCGCCGCGCCGGGCGGCAGGTGCGCGAGCGAGTCGGCGCCGCCGAGCGACACCGCGTGCGCGTACATCTTGACAGAGTACGGCATGCCGAAAACCGCGAACAGCGGGATGTCCACCAGGGTGAAGACGTCGAAGAAGCTCGTGCCCGGCAGCTCGCCGGCGAGATTCGATACGACCTCACCCGTGCTCATCAACCCGGGGTCCTCGCTGAACTTGATCGGCGTGTTGAACCCGCAGGGGTCGAGAACGCCGGTGAGCGTCATCGCGACGATCTCGGTCGGGATCGTGCACTGGCCGCCCCCCGGCCCGGCCACCGGGTCGCCGCGCATGATCGAGGTCGGGCCGCAGACGAAGAACGGAACGGGACCGATCCCGGGAATCATGATCGTGCCCGAGCCTTCGCTGCTGCTGAAGAAGTCGCCGCCCGCGGGGACCGGAGGACTACAGATGCTGGCGGCACGGACCGGCGGCAGCGCCAGGCAAGCGATCCCGGCGAGCGCGAGGAAAGTGGTAGCGATTCGCTTCATGGGAATGCCTCCCTCATGGATGTTGGTGGTGCAGGGATCGTGGAGCGGGGAACGGGGTACACGGGGGAAGACCTGCGAGGCGGCCCGCGGGGGGTCCCCTCGGACGCGAAGCACGGCGGGATCGAGCGAGCAAGCGGGCGGATGCTCGGGATCCGGGCGAACGGGCATGTGAAAGCCGTTCGCAACGCGGGATTCGAGGAGCACGGCCGGCGACCCATCAGGTGAGCGCTTCCCGGTTCATGGACGGCCCCGCGGGGACTCGCGTGCAGGGCGCGTCCGAATGACTGCGAGGATTCTAGTCCCGTTTCACGCCGGTGCGGCAACGAGTTTTTCTCGGGCCCGGAACCCCGTGGCCCCGGCCCGCTTCGCCGTCCCCGACCCCGGCCTGGGGGGGCGGCGGCGCGCCTCGCCGAGTCGCCGCCGGCCGGCCCGACCCGGCGTCCCCGCGGCAGAGATCGAGCCTAGCGGCGACCGCTCGGCCCGGAGCGAGGACTACCCGCCCAGCGCCTGGCGCACGAGCTTCGACACCACGCCGCCCTCGGCGCGGCCCTTGACCTCGGCCATCACGGCACCGATCACCTTGCCCGCGTCCTTGGGTCCGGCGGCGCCGGTGCGCGCGATCGCCGCGCGTACGAGCTTCTCCAGCTCGCCCTCCGCGAGCGGCTGGGGCAGGTAGCGCATCGTCACCGCGATCTCGCGCTCCTCGCTCGCCACGCGCTCGGCCTCGCCGCGCTTGGACAGCTCCTCGATCGCCTCGCGGCGCTGCTTGACGTAGCGCTGCAGCACGGCGTTCTCCTCCTCCCCCGAGAGTGCCGTGTCCTTCGGCTTCTTGGTCTTGGCCTCCATGAGCGCGGCCTTGAGCATGCGCAGCGTGCTCAGGGCGTGGGCGTCCTGCGACTTCATCGCGGCGATCAGGTCGGACTGGATGCGGCTCAAGATGGATGTGTCGGTCATGCGTACTCCCGAGTGGCGGTCCCGGCGGCAACGAAAGCGGACAACGCGTGCTCGAACACCTCGAGGCTGCGCTCGAAACGGGCGGGCTCGTCGCACAGCGCCACGCGCACGCCGCGCGAGTCGCCGAAGAAGCGGCCCGGCGGCAGCGCCAGGTCGAAGCGCTCGGCGGCGAAACGGGCGAAGGCGTCCCCGGCCCCCTCCGCGGGGAAGGCGCACCATGTCGTGGTGCCGTGCGGAGCGCGCGAGACCTCGCACGCCTCTTGGCGAGTGACAAGGGACTGCCACTGCCCGCGGTTGGCGGCGAGGATCCGCCGCGCCCGCGCCCGCAGGGTGTCGAGATGCGGCACGAGCGCCAGGGTCAGCGCCAAACTCGGCAGCGCCGGCTGGACCGAGAGCCCGTTCTGCGCCCCGGCGCAGCGCGCCAGCACGTCCCGGTCGGCCGCGACCCAGCCGATGCGCAGGCCCCCGAGCCCGTAGCACTTGGTGAGCGAGCCGGTCGCGACCCAGCGCGGCCCGCGTGAGGCCAGGGTTCCCGCCGGGCGGTCGGAGGCGTCGCGGAAGATCTCGTCGCACAGGATCCACACGTCCCGCCGCGCGGCGAGGTCGTCGAGGGCCTCGAGGTCGGAATCCTCCAGCGCCGCCCCGCTCGGGTTGTGCAGGTCGCTGAGCACGACCAGGCGCGTGGCGGGGCCGAGCGCGGACTCGATCGCCTCGACCAGGCTCGCCTGGGGCGAGCGCCCCAGGGGCAGCGGGCGAGGGAACCCGCGCACCGCGGCGCCGAACAGGCGCGCCGCCTCGCGGTGGGGCTCGTAGCCTGGAATCTCCGCCAGCACCTCCTCGCCCGGAGCGAGCAGCCCGCCGAAGACGCAGGCGTTGGCTTCGCTCGCCCCCGCGGTCACGAGCACCCGGGCGCCGGGTGCCGCGAGCCGCTCCCCCAGCGCCCGCTCGACTTCCGGCAGCAGGGCATAGCCATCGCGCGGCAGCCCGGCCTGGTGCGGCAGGCCGAGGGCGGCGAGGTCGGGTTCCGGCACCGCGCTGTTGGCGAGGTTGTGGCGGTAGTGGTCGGCCTGCGACTTGCTCCACTCGAGGTGATCGAAACGGGGTGCGGTCACGTCGCGGACGATAGCACGCGGCGGGGCGCCGCGTCAGGGCACGGCGAGCGGCCAGTAGCGCGGGATCAGGATGAGGCCTATCACCGTGAGCAGCAGGTCGAGGACGAGCCCCATGCGGAGGAAGTCCTTCAGGCTGTAGCCGCCCGGCCCGTAGATCATCAGGCTCGTCTGATAGCCGATGGGCATGGCGAAGCTCGCCGAGGCGCCCAGCGTCACCGCCGCCATGAGCGCCATTCCGTTGACCCCGAGCTGCTGGGCGCTCGCGACCGCGACCGGTCCCAGGAGGAGCACGGTGCCGCTGTTGGACATGAACTCGCTCACGACGATCGCCGCGAGGAAGAACGCCAGGATCAGCGCGAAGGGGCCGCTCACCCCGGTGATCCGGGTGAGCAGCAGGCCGACCTGCGCGGCGACCCCGGTCTTCTCGATCGCCAGCCCGAGCGCGAGCGCGCCGGCAAGCAGGAACACGACGCTCCAGTCGATCGCCTGGTAGGCCTCGCGCGGGCTCAGGCAGCCGGTGAGCATGAGCACGGCGCAACCGGCCGAGGCCGCGGTCACGATCGGCAGCAGCCCCGTCGTGACGAGTGCGATGACCCCGAGCAGGGTGAGGAGAGCGATCCCGACCTTGTGCGGGCGCTCATCGGGAGCGCGCAGCGCCCCGACCAGCAGGAAGCCGGGCGCGCGCGACAGGCGCCGCAACACGGCGTAGGTGCCCTCGACCACGAGCACGTCCCCGGTGCGCAGCGGGGTCGTGGTCGGGCGCTCCCAGATGTGCTCCCCGGGGCGATGGAGCGCCAGGACCAGCGCGTCGAAGCGCTCGGCGAACATCGCGCCCTTGAGCGTGCGCCCGACGAGCGGCGATCCCGGAAGCACCACGAACTCGGCGATCGGCGGGGGCGGAGCCGGCTTCCCCTCGGCGGCCTTGGCCTGCTCCGGCGCCGCGGGGTCCCTCGCGGCGGCGGCCGGCTGCCAGGCGTCGGGGCGGTGGAGCTGGAGCCCCTCGCGGGCCGCGAAGGCGAGCACGCGCTCGATGGCACCCCGCACGCGCACGTGGTCGCCCGGCTGGTAGCGGCCGGACGGGCCTTCGGGGCCGAGCGAGCGCTCCTCGCGCACGACCTCGATCAGCTCGACGTCGTAATCGCGTTTGAGGTGCTCGGCCCGCGTCTCGCGCTGGAGCCACGGCGACCCCTCGAGCACGACCAGCTCGGAGATGTAGGGGCCGGCGCGGTCGGGCAGCGATTCGATCCCGCTGCGCTGGCGCGGCAGGAACCAGCGCCCGATGAACAGGATGTAGAGCCCGCCGATGGCGAACATCGGCAGGCCGACCCGCCCCAGCTCGAACATGCCGAAGCCCGGAAGTCCCTGGCTGCGCGCGTACTCGTGCGCCGCGAGGTTGATCGAGGTGCCGATCAGCGTGCACATGCCGCCGAGCCTGGCCGCGTGCGCCATCGGCATGAGCAGGCGGCCGGGGCTGGCGCCGGTGCGGCGGCACACCTCGAGCACGATGGGGATGAACACGGCCACCACCGCGGTGTTGTTGATGAAGGCCGAGATCGCCCCAACCACCAGCATCAGCAGGGCCGTGAGCAGGAATTCCGAGCGTCCCACCGGCACGAGCAGCCGCCGGGCGAGGTAGGTGAGCACGCCGGTGCGATCGAGCCCGGCGGAGAGGACCAGCATCGCCGCGACCGAGACCGTCGCCGGATGGCTGAAGCCGGAGAACGCGTCGGCCGGCGTGAGCACGCCGGTGAGGAGCAACGCCAGCAGCGCGAGCAGCGAGGTGAGATCGGGCGGCACCCGCTCACGGACGAAGCCGTAGACCGCCCCCGCGAGAATGGCGAGCGTGAGGACGCCGGGCACCCACGACGGCAGAGAGTTCGTGACGAACTCGTGCATGCGCATCACCTCCGGCGGGCGGCGCGCGGCCCGCCGCCGTGCGTCCTCGCCGCCGCGCGGGAGCCTTACCATCCCCCGCGCGCAAAAACCAGCCCGGAAGCGTCGCGCGGCGGGCCGGCGGAAGCGTGCCGCGACGGGCTTCCGCCTTGACCGTCCACGCGCCCGCCCCTACCCTTCGGCCCGCACCGCGACCTGAGCCGGGGAGGGACCGTGAATCGAGAGCAACGCATCGCCGAGCTGCGCCGGCGTCGCGAGCAGGCGCAAGCCGGAGGCGGCCCCGAACGCGTCGCCAAGATCCACGCCAAGGGCTGCCTCACCGCGCGCGAGCGCCTCGAGCTGCTGCTCGACCCCGGCTCGTTCGTCGAGATCGGGACCCACGTCACCCACCGCAGCACCGCCTTCGGCATGGAGCGCAAGCGCATCGTGGGCGACGGAGTGGTGGCCGGCTGGGGCACGCTCGACGGGCGCCTGGCGTACGTGTTCGCCCAGGATTTCACCGTCTTCGGCGGGACCATGAGCGAGGCCAATGCCCGCAAGATCTGCGCGATCATGGACCTCGCCATGGACAACGGCGCGCCGGTCATCGGCCTCAACGACTCCGGCGGCGCGCGCATCCAGGAGGGCGTGCTCTCGCTGGGGGCCTATGCCGACGTCTTCCTACGCAATACGCTCGCCTCGGGCGTCGTGCCGCAGATCTCCGCGATCATGGGACCCTGCGCCGGGGGTGCGGTGTACTCGCCGGCGATCACCGACTTCACCATCATGGTCGAGGGCACGAGCCACATGTTCGTGACCGGGCCCGAGGTGATCCGTGCCGTGACCTCCGAGGAGGTGTCGTTCGAGGATCTCGGCGGGGCGATGACGCACAACTCGCGCAGCGGCGTGGCCCACTTCATCGCCCGGGATGACGCGGACTGCATCCGCCACCTCAAGCGCTTGGTCGCCTTCCTGCCGGCCAACAACGTGGACGAGCCGCCGCGCGGCCCGACCGACGATCCGGTCGAGCGCCGCGACCCCGGGCTGGCCACGATCGTCCCCGACGCCCCGGACAAGCCCTACGACATGAAGGACCTGGTCCGCCGCGTGGTGGATCATGGCGATTTCTTCGAGGTCCACGAGCATTTCGCGCGCAACCTGGTGGTCGGCTTCGCCCGGCTGAACGGCCGCGCGGTGGGGGTGATCGGCAACCAGCCGGCGGTGCTGGCCGGCGTGCTCGACATCGATTCGTCGGTCAAGGGTGCGCGCTTCGTGCGCTTCTGCGACGCGTTCAACATCCCGCTCGTCACCTTCGAGGACGTCCCGGGATTCCTTCCCGGCACCCAGCAGGAATGGGGCGGCATCATCCGCCACGGCGCCAAGCTGCTCTACGCCTACTGCGAGGCCACGGTGCCCAAGCTCACGGTGGTCGTGCGCAAGGCGTACGGGGGCGCCTACGACGTCATGTCGAGCAAGCACATCCGCGGCGACTTCAACGTCGCCTGGCCGAGCGCCGAGATGGCGGTGATGGGCGCCGAGGGCGCGGTGAACATTCTCTACCGCGACGAGATCGCCAAGGCGAAGGACGCCGCGGCGGAGCGCAAGCGGCTGATCGAGGAGTACCGCGACAAGTTCGCGAGCCCTTGGGCCGCCGCGGAGCTGGGCTACCTCGACGACGTCATCGATCCCGAGGACACGCGGCCCAGGCTCATCGCCGCGCTCGAGATGCTGCGCCACAAGCGCCAGAGCCTGCCGTTCAAGAAGCACGGCAATCTGCCGCTCTGATTCGCGGGAGGCGGCGCATCACACGACCAGCATCGCGTCCCCGTACGAGTAGAATCGGTAGCCGGCCGCGATCGCGTGCGCGTATGCCCGCCTGAGCAGGTCCTCGCCGGCGAACGCCGCCACCAGCAGCAGCAGCGTGGTGCGCGGCAGGTGGAAGTTGGTGAGCAGGGCGTCCACCGCCCGGAACTCGTAGGGCGGGACGATGTACTTGCGGGTCCAGCCGCTCCCCGGGCCCAGCGCGCCGTCGTGGAGATCGCAGGCCGACTCGAGCGCGCGCACCGTGGTGGTGCCGACCGCGACGACGCGGCCGCCCCGGGCGCGCGCGGCGTCGAGTGCCGCCGCCGTGGCGTCGGGGACCTCGAAGTACTCCTCGTCCATGCGATGCCGGCGCGGATCGCCCTCGGTCACCGGCCGGAACGTCCCGGGGCCGACGTGGAGCAGTACGCGCACGACCTCCACGCCCGCCGCCGCCAGCGCGGCGAGGAGCGCGGGCGTGAAGTGCAGGCCCGCGGTCGGTGCGGCGACCGCGCCTTCCACGCGGGCGAAGACCGTCTGGTAGCGCTCGCGGTCGGCGGCCTCGGGGGCGCGGTGGATGTAAGGCGGCAGCGGCACCTCGCCCTCGCGCTCGAGCGCCTCGCCGAGGTCGCCCGCGGCGACGCGCACCAGGCGCTCGCCCCGATCACCCGCCTCCACCACCTCGAGCACCAGCGCGTCGCCCGCGTCGGCGAGCCGCTCTCCGAGCGGAGCCTTCTTGGCCGGGCGCGCCAGCACCCGCCAGGTCCCTCCCGCGTCCGGCCGCACCACCAGCAGCTCGACCTGTCCGCCGCTCGCCCGCCGCAGGCGCAGCCGTGCGGGGCGCACCCGGGTCTCGTTGAGCGCCAGCGCGTCGCCGGGGCGCAGCCAGCGGCCGATCTCGGCCACGCGCGCGTCGTGCAGCGCGCCGTCACTGCGATCCACGACCAGCAGCCGCGCCTGGTCGCGCTGGGCCGCCGGATGCTGCGCGATCCGATCGGGAGGCAGCTCGTAGTCGAGGTCTTCGAGGCGCACGGAGGCAGGCCCGCGGCCGCGTCGGAGGCGGCCTAGCCCGGGCGATTCATGAACCGCCAGCCGAGACCGCGAGATGCACGCCAGCCGCAAGGAGTTCGACCGGCCACGCCGCAGGCGTGTCGCTCACGTCGAGAACGTGGCCGGTCGAACGACGCCGCGGATGGCGGGCAGTTCGCGGTCGCAGGCGGCGGGCTCATGAATCGTCCAGGCTAAGGAAGAGGCAGCTCGGGTTGGTCGGGACCCCGGCGCGCGGGTCCCGCGGCGGCGGCCGGCGCCTCGAGGCCGAGATGGGCGTAGGCGAGCGGCGTGGCCTCGCGGCCGCGCGGGGTGCGCTTGATGAAACCTTCCTGGATCAGGAACGGCTCGTAGACGTCTTCGAGCGTGCCGGCCTCCTCGCCCACCACCAACGCGAGCGTGTTGAGCCCCACCGGCCCGCCCTGGTACTTGACGATGAGCGCCTCCAGCAGCCGCCGGTCCATCTCGTCCAGGCCGCGCTCGTCCACCTCGAGCAGGCGCAGTGCTTCGTGGGTCACCGGGAGCGTGATCGCGCCGTCCGCCTTGACCAGTGCCACGTCCCGCACCCGCCGCAGCAGGCGGTTGGCTACCCGCGGCGTCCCGCGCGCGCGGCGGGCGATCTCGCGCGCCGCCTCGTCCTCGATCGGCACGTCGAAGATGCCGGCCGAGCGGCGCACGATCGTGGCCAGGGCCTCGGCATCGTAGTAATCGAGCCGCAGCGTCATGCCGAAACGCGCGCGCAGCGGCGAGGACAGCAGCCCCGCGCGCGTGGTGGCACCCACCAGGGTGAAGCGCTCGAGGTTGATCTTGAGCGAGCGGGCGCTGGGGCCGCGATCGAGCAGGATGTCGAGGGTGAAGTCCTCGAGCGCCGGGTAGAGGTACTCCTCCACCACCGGGCTCAGACGGTGGACCTCGTCCACGAACAGGACGCCGCGCGGGCCGAGATTGGTGAGCAGGCCGGCGAGGTCGGCCGGCCGCTCGATCACCGGGCCCGAGGTGTGGGTCATCTCGACCCCGAGCTCGTGCGCGAGGATCGCCGCGAGCGTGGTCTTGCCGAGCCCAGGCGGACCGTGCAGCAGCACGTGATCGAGCGCCTCGCCGCGCTGGCGGGCGGCCGCGAGGAAGATCGCGAGCTGCTCCTTGACCGCCGCCTGGCCGACGAAGTCGGCCAGCGAGAGCGGGCGGAGCTGGGATTCCGCCTGCAGGTCCTCGGGGAACGGCGCCGGATCCGCGATCCGGCTCGGATGCCCGGCCGGGCGCCTCGCGGGCGTCTTGTTGTGATTCTCGGTCAACTGGCCTCCCTGCCCTCGACGGCCGGCCGCGAAGCGCGCTCGCCCGGAGGCTAGCGCGCCGTCACCGCGGGCTTGCCGAGCAGCGCGAGCGCGCGCCGCACCAGATCCTCGAGCGAGCCCTCGGCGGCCTCACCCGCCACTCGGCGCACCGACTCCTGCGCCTGGGCGGAAGTGTAGCCGAGACGGACCAGCGCCGCGACCGCGTCCTCGAAGCGCTCCGAGCGCGGCAGCACGCCGCTCTCGCGGGCGGCGGCGACCGGGGCCACGCCGTCGAGCTTGTCGCGCAGCTCGATGATCAGGCGCTCGGCGGTCTTGCGGCCGATCCCGGGAATCGCCACCAGCGCCCCGACGTGCTCCTCGCGGAGGGCGCGCGCGAGCGCCGAGGGTCGCAGGCCGGAGAGCACCGCCAGCGCCAGCCGGGGCCCCACGCCGCTCACCTGGATCAGCAGGTCGAACAACCGCAGTTCCTCGGCCTGCGCGAATCCGAACAGCATCAGCGCGTCCTCGCGCACCACCTGCCGCGTGCGCAGGTTCACCTCCGCGCCCCGCGCCGGGAGCGAAGCCGCGGTGTGCGTGGACACGCTCACCAGGTAGCCGACCCCGCCGGCCTCGACCACGCACCAGCCGGGGCCGATCTCGGTCAGGAGGCCGCGCAGCGAGGCGATCACCGCGCGCGTCTCGCGAGCAGCGCGGCGAGGCGCTCGCCGGCCGCCGAGGCGGCCCGCGCCGGCGCGGCCCGCCGCGCCCGGTGCAGATGGCACAACGCCGCCGCCAGGGCATCGGCCGCATCCACCTGCAGCGTGCCGCGCAGGGCGAGCAGCCGCCGCACCATGAAACCGACCTGGTCCTTGGTCGCCGCCCCGGTGCCGGCCACGCTCAGCTTGATCTCCCGGGGGCTGTACTCCGCGACCGCGAGGCCGCGCTGGACCGCCGCCACCAGCAGCGCCCCGCGGACGTGCCCGAGCACCAGGGTGGAGCGCACGCTCTGGCAGTAGAAGGCCTCCTCGACCACCACGCAGTCGGGCGCGTAGCGGTCCATCACCTCGCCCGCGCGGACGGCGATCGCGTGAAGCCGCGCGGGGAGGCCGAGCCCGGCGGCGGGCGACACGTGCCCGTGATCGAGGCAGCGGTAGTGGTTGCCGCTGCGCTCCACCACGCCGAAGCCGGTCCGCCGGCTGCCGGGATCGAGACCCAGGACGCGCATGAGGGGATTGAACCGCTAGCGAGCGAGTTTGGCCAGCACTTCGTCGGAGACGTTGAAGTTCGCGTAGACCTTCTGCACGTCCTCGTGGTCTTCGAGCGCGTCCACCAGGCGGAGAATCGACTCGGCCGCCTTGTCGTCCAGCGGCACCTGGATCGAGGCCACCTTGGTGACCTCGGCGTTCTGCACCGGAATCTGCTTCGCCTCGATCGCCTGCTTGACCGCCTCGAACTGGGCCGGCGGGGTGAAGACGTCGTAGGTGTCGCCCTCGGCGTTGACATCCTCGGCGCCGGCCTCGAGCACGATCTCGAACAGGGCGTCCTCACCGATCGCGGTCTTCTCGATCGTGATCACGCCCTGGGGCTTGAACAGGTAGGCCACGCTTCCGGCCTCGGCCAGGTTGCCGCCGAACTTGGTGAAGATGTGGCGGATGTCCCCGGCGGTGCGGTTGCGATTATCGGTGGCGATCTCGACCAGCACGGCGACCCCTCCGGTCGCGTAGCCCTCGTACTGGGTCTCCTCGTAGTGCACCCCTTCGACCTCGCCGGTGCCGCGCTTGATCGCCCGCTCGATGTTGTTGGCGGGCATGTTTACCGACTTCGCGGCGTTCACCGCGGTCCGCAGCCGCGGGTTGGCTTCGAGGTCACCGCCCCCCTGGCGGGCGGCGATGGTGATCTCCTTGATGAACTTGGAGAAGACCTTCCCGCGCGCCTGATCGGTCGCGGCCTTCTTGCGCTTGATCGTCGCCCATTTGGAGTGGCCCGACATCGTGCACCCGGAAGCGCCTAGGTGGCGTGCGCCCCGGCCTCCTTTTCGCTGCGGATGGCAGCCACCACGCGCTCCGCGAGCTCGCGCGGGACCTCTTCGTAGTGGGAGAACGTCGACGCGTGCATGCCCCGCCCCTGGGTCAGCGAGCGCAGATGGGTCGAGTACTTGTACAGCTCGGCCGCGGGCACGGTCGCGCGGATCTCCTGGTAATGGCCGTCGGCCTCGGTCCCGAGAATGCGCCCGCGCCGCGAGGACAAGTCGCCCATGACGTCGCCGAGGAACTCCTCGGGCACGCGCACCGTCATCTCCTCGATCGGCTCGAGCAGCACGGGACCGGCCTTGAGCATGACCTGGTGGAAGCAGGTCTCGGCGGCGATCTTGAACGCCATCTCGGACGAGTCCACGTCGTGGGCCTTGCCGAAGAACACCGCGACCTGGACGTCCACCACCGGGTAGCCCGCCACCGGGCCGCGATCGAGACCCGCGACCACGCCCTTCTCGACCGCGGGGATGAACTGGGTGGGGATCACGCCGCCCTTGACCTCGTTGAGAAACTTGAAGCCTTCGCCGCGCTGGAGCGGCTCGATCCGCAGGTGCACCTCGCCGAACTGCCCGCGCCCGCCGGTCTGCTTCTTGTGCCGGTACTCGTCCTGGGCGTTGCCGCGAACGGTCTCGCGGTAGGGCACGTGAGGCTTGGTCAGCACGACGTCCACGCCGAAGCGCTTGCGGAGCCGCTCGACCATGATCTCGAGCTGCAGGTCGCCCATGCCCAGCACCAGGGACTCGTGGGTGCTCGGCTCGTAGACGCGGGCGAACGTGGGATCCTCTTCGTGCAGACGCGTCAGCCCCTGCACCATCTTCTCTTCGTCGCCCTTGTTCTTGCTGCGGATGCATTCCGCCGTCGCCGGCCCGGGGAAGTCGGGCGGGGCCAGCACCACGGGGCGCGACTTGGCCGCGAGCGTGTCCCCGGTGTGGGTCTCGCGGAGCTTGACCGCGGCCACCATGTCCCCGGCCGAGGCCCGCTTGCAGTCGAAGCGCTCCTTGCCGATCACGTGGTAGAGCGTGCCCAACTTCTCGGACCTGCCGCGCGTGGTGTTCATCGCTTCCATCCCCGCCTCGAGGTGGCCGGAGAAGATGCGGACCAGCGACAGGTCGCCGAGATGCTGCTCGGACAGCGTCTTATAGACCAGTGCGGCAAGCGGCTGGTCGCTGTCGGGCGGGCAGCGGACCTCGCCGTCGCCGTTGGCCGAGCGCGCGATCTCGGTGCCCACGTCGAGCGGCGACGGCAACACGTCCACGACCTCGTCGAGCACCTCGCGGACGCCGAGATTGCCGTGGGCGGAGCAGCAGAACACCGGCGTGAGGTCGCCCTGCACGACGCGCTCGCAGAGCCCCTTGCGGATGTCCTCGACCGACAGCTCCCCGCGGCCGATGAATTTCTCCATCAGCTCCTCGTCGCCGGTGGCCGCCTCCTCCATGAGGAACGCGCGGGCCTCGGCGGCCGCGGTCGCCAGCTCGTCGGGGATCGGCACCTCCTTGCTGTGCTCCTCCATGCCGCGGCCCTCGAACAGGTACGCCTTGTTCTCGATGAGGTCCACGATGCCGCCGAACGACTCGGCTTCGCCGATCGGCAACTGGGTCGCCACCGCGTTGAGGCCGAGGCGATCGTGCAAGGACTGGAGCGCGTTGCGGAAGCTCGCGTGCTCCTTGTCCATCATGTTGACCACCGCGAGCGTGGGGGTCTTCTCCTGCTTGAGGATCTCCCACACGACTTCGGTCCCGACCTCGACGCCGGCGTTGGCGCGGATGACGAGGAGCGCCGAGTCCGCCACCCGCAGCGCGCTGTGCACGTCGCCGACGAAATCGAGGTATCCCGGGGTGTCGATCAGGTTGATCTTGTGTCCCTGCCACTCGAACTGCGCGAGTCCGAGGTTGATGGTCATCTGGCGCTCGATCTCGTCGGCGCCGTAATCGAGCATGGTGCTTCCGTCCGCCACGCGCCCGAGGCGGGAATTGGCCTTGGCGAGGAACAGCATGGCCTCGGCCAGCGAGGTCTTGCCCACGCCATGATGGGCGACGAGGGCGACGTTGCGGATCTGCTCGGTGCCGTATTCCTTCAAAGTGCACCTCCACGTCGACGGTGGGTGGGCGAAGCCGGAGCGACGCCGGTCGGGAGGGTGAGTGCGGAGCGCGACACTCACGTAAGACTATGCAAACGAAAAAGCTAACACGCGTTTGGAACGCCGGTCAAGCTTCCGGTGCGTGGCTGCTGATGGCGCGGGTGTTCTGCCGGCGCGACTGCCCCCTAGCCCGCGGCCCGTCGCACCACCCGCGCGCTTTGACCCTCATCGAGCGCGGGGGCTAGTGTGCGCGTCATGCGCGATTCCTCTCCCTTCCGCGTGCCACCCTCGAGCGGCGAACGCTCGTGAGCCTCCCCCGCACCCGGAGCGTCGTCGTCGCCCTAGTTCTCCTGGGAACGCTCGTGGGGCTCGCGGCCCGCGGTCTCGGAGCGACCGGCGCGACCGCCGACTCGGGCGCGACAACCGACTCGGGCGCGGCCCCCGACTCGGTCGCGGCCGCGCCGGATTCGGCGCGCGCCGCCGTGAACGGAAACGCGGCCGCGGGAAAAAAGATCTTCGTCGTCAAGTGCGTGGCCTGCCACAAGCCAAACGGCAGGGGCGGCCTCAAGCTCACCGGGAACCCCACACCCGACTGGCGCGATGCCAAGCGGATGGCCGACCCCAAGTACGACGACGCCTACCTGCGCGACTGCATCACCAACGGCAAGATCAAGTCGGGCATGATCTCCTGGAAATCCCAGCTCAAGCCCGCCGACATCGTCAACTTGATCGCGTACATCCGCACTTTCTCCGCCCCGCGCGCCACCGCGCGCTAGCCTGGACGATTCATGAGCCCGCCGCCTGCGACCGCGATCTGCGCGCCATCCGCGGCGTCGTTCCACCGGCCGCTTCCTCGACGTGAGCGACACGGGACCCGCTTCGCGGGTGCCCCTCGCGGCCGGTGGAACTCCTTGCGGCTGGCGCGCATCTCGCAGTCTCGGCTGGCGGTTCATGAATAGTCCAGGCTGGGTTCAGCGGATGTCGATGCTGTAGGGCATGAGCGCCAACCGCGCACCCGCCGGGAAGCTCGCGGCGTCGATCCACGCTCGCAGCACCGGCCCGAGGACGGCCGCGCCGAGGGCCTCGTCCTCGTCGCCGCTCAGCAGATTGCCGAGCAGCCGGGCGAAGAACGACCGCTCGACCCGGGGGAAGCTCTCGATCGTGAGCGTCTGGCTCGCCGGAATACTGGCGCGCGCGCGCGCCATCTCGAAGGCGCGATCCAGCCCGCCCAGCGCGTCCGCCAGCCCGCGCGTGCTGGCGGCGAGCCCGGTCCACACCCGCCCCTGCGCCACCTCTTCGACCGCCTCGGGGGGCATGTGGCGCCCCGCCGCGACCCGGTCCACGAAGCCGCTGTAGAACTCTTCCAGGCCATCACGGAAGATCGCTTCCTCGGCCGGCGTGAAGTCGCGGAACGGCGAGAACATGCCGGCGTGGGGGCCGCGGGACAGGGTCTCGATGCTCACGCCGAGCTTGTCGGCGAGGCCGCGCACGTTGAGCTTCCCGCCGTAGACACCGATCGAGCCGGTGAGGGTCGAGGGCTGGGCCACGATGCTGTCCGCCGGCGCGGCGATGTAGTAGCCGCCGGAGGCCGCGTAGTCCGACATGCTCACGATGAGCGGCTTGGCCGCGCGGCAGCGCTCCAGCTCACGCCAGATGTCGTCGGCCGCCTGCCCGTCGCCCCCCGGACTGTCGATGCGCAGCACGATCGCCTTGATCGAGCGTCGCGTGCGTGCCTGGCGCAGCGCCTCGACCAGCGTCTCCGACCCGACGATCGGATCTTCGAAGGCGCCCATGCGGCTCTTGCCCGAGGCGATCGTTCCGGCAGCCACCACCAGGGCGATGCGCGCGCCGCCGTGGCGCTTGGGCAGCCGGTCGACGTAGCGGTTGAGCGTCATCAGCGAGGGCTCGTCCTGGTCGCCGGCCACCGCGAGGGAGTCCACCTCGTCGTCGTAGAGCACGCTGTCGATGAGGCCGCGCGCCACGGCGTCGCTCGTGCCGTAGGGCCCTCCCTCCACCAGCCTGCGCATCGGCGCCGGCGGGACGCCCCGCGCGGCGGAGAGGCTGTCGATGAGCAGGCGGTACTGGTCGTCCAGCATCGCCTCCAGGGCCTCGCGCGCCGGCTCCGAGAAGTCGCGCCTCGTGTAGCTCTCGGTCGCCGACTTGAAGCGCCCGATGTGGACGAAGTTCGGCGTGACGCCGAGCTTGTCGTAGGTGCCCTTGAGGAACGTCGCGGAGATCGAGAGCCCGTCGAGCTGGAGCGTCGCCGTCGGCGGCATGCTGACGGTTTCGGCCACCGAGGCGAGCAGGTACTCGCGCTCGCCGCCCCCCGTCAGGCTGGCGTACACCGGCTTCCCCGCCCGCTGGAAGGCGGCGACCGCGTCCCGCACCTCGGCGACCTTGGCCCAGCCCCAGTCGATGCGACCGACGTGCAGCACCAGCCCGGCCACCCGGTCGTCCTCGGCAGCGCGGCGGAGCCCGTCGACGAGCGTGTAGACGGTGGGCCGCCGGCGGCCGAAGCGGGCCAGGTCGAGGGAGAAGGGGAGCAGCGGCGGCTCGATCTCGTCGAGCTGATGGGGAACGTCGAAGACCAGGATCGAGCGCGAGGACGCCAGCGTGACCGGCCTGCGCAGGCTGAACGCGGCGAACATCACGGCGATTCCGACGGCACCGAGCAGCAGCACGAACGCCAGAATACCGCGACGCGCGGACATGGACGCCCCCTCCCGCCAATTGCGAACTTCAGAGGACCAGGCTCCGCCCAGGACCCCGAGCGCGCGGCACCCGCGTCAGCGGGTCGGGCGAGGGAGCGACGGGCGAGTCGTGACTTCGAGAGACGTCGCAGCGAGGAACGACCGGGCCAACGCCGCGTTCGGGTTCTCGGACCGAGCCTAGAACAGGTAGCGCAGGTCGAGCGAGAAGTAAAGGCTGCGGCTGTCCTGGGCCGAGTCGATGTGCGACTCGAGTCGTCCGGTTCCGAGGGCGCGCAGCCGCAATCCGCCCGGCAACAGCTGCTCGCCGAAGACACTCAGCTCGTAGAAGGCGTACGAAGAGTGCAGCACCGTGTCCCCCACGCCCTGCCCGTAGGCGCGCCACCCGGCGGCGGGGACGACGTTCCACCAGGCGCCCGCGCCGATCAGCTCCAGCTCCACGAAGCCGCCGATTTCGTGGTAGGTCTCCTCGGGGCTCAGACGGCTGAACAGCAGCTCGCCGCGCGGGCCCGCGGCGACGCTCCAGCCCCCGCTGCCGGCGAGGCGCGGGCCGAGCCGGCCCCGCAGCACCTGGTAGTCGAAGTAGAGCGTGCTGTCCTCGACGTCGTACTGGAGCGCCTCACCCTCGGCCGACGCGATCCAGGTCAGGAGATTCCCCGCTCGCACCCGCCCTTCGAGCCCGATCCGCTCGTTCCAGAATTGGTCACGGCTCGTCGGCGCCGGCCGGCGCGTGACGCGGCGGATGCCGTCGACGTCCAACGAGACGGAGTGGCCGCCTCCGAATTCCTGCCGGTACTGCCCCTGCCAGCCATGCTCGAAGTGGTCGCGCACGGTGGAGTCGGGGAAGGCGCGGGCGGCGAGGCTGTAGCCCGCCCGCCATTCGTGGCCGAGCAGGGCGAAGTGATCGAGCGCGGCCGCGACCCGCGCCGACTGCCGGTCGGGGATGAAGTCCGCACCGACGCCGCGGCTGCGCAGCAGCTCGGCGCCCCCGCCGAACTCGGCGAAGGTGGCGGCATCGTGGAACGCGCGGCGAAACCGGAGACCCGCGTTGGCGCGCCACTGCTCGAGGTCGCGATCGAAGCTGCGATCGTGCCGGTACTCGACGGTCGGAGTGAGCGACATCCGCCAGTCCGGGGACAGCTCGCTCCGGTAGTCGAGGGCGAGGGCATTGCGGGTGAGCTTGTCGCCGACACTCAGCTCGTTCTGCAGCCGGTAGGAGGTGGTCCCCTGCGCCCGCGTTCCCGCGAGCACGCCGAGCACCGCCGCGGCGTAACGCGTCTCGGGCGAGCTCAGCGTCCGGCGGCCGATGAACGTCGTGTCGATGAAGGCGTCCTCGTAGAAGAGCTCGTTCGTCACGTCGCTCGAGGCCCCGGCCTCGAAGCGCACTCCGGTCGTGTCCGGAGCCGCCTCCACCCGCGCGGCGGCGACCGCGACGAGTACCCAGCCGGCGGCACAGAGCGCGGCGGCCAGGCTTGAGGCGCGCGGAAGCCGAGCGCCGGGGCTTGCAGCGCCCAGCCGCGGAGCGTCCGGGCGAGGAGGAGCGGTCAGGGGCAACGGATCCTTCTCCGGTCGGGACTCGGACAATCGTGACGTCCCGACTCCGAGCCGGGACGTCACGAGGATGCACATGAATCCTGACACCGACCGTTATCGGCCCCTACCGGCGGTCCGTGAAGCGAATCGCCCGGTGCGCCGCGACGCGCGCCGCCTCGGTCAGCCGGAGGCTGGCTTCGAAGTGGCCCGCTCCGAATTCGCTCTGCGCCCGGGCCTGAAGCTCGATCGCGTGGCCCAGGGCCTGCCGCGCCTGCTCGTTGTCCTTCTCGGCAAGGACGTCCTGGGCGCGGCCGATGACCTGGTCCGTGCGCCGCAGGGCCCGTTCCGCCGCATCCTTGAGGTTGTCTTCCATCTTGCAGATGCGCAGCGCCTTGAGCCCGCGCTCGCGCGCGCTCACCGTCATCTGCAGCGCGATGAGATAGCGGCTGTTCCTGGCCGCGTCCTCGGCGCGCTCCTGCATGTCGAAGGCGACCCGCAGCATCGCCCGCGCCCGATCGTTGTCGCATTCCTCGATCCGTTCACGGGCGCGCTCCAGCAGATCGCGGGTGCGCTCGAGCTGCGCGAGCACGCGCTCCGGGTCCGGCAGGTTGCGGATCATCGCGATGGCCCGATCGGCATGGGTGCGCGCGGCCACGGTCATCTTGAGCGCCATCGCGAACTCGAGGTTCGCATGGCGACCCCGCGCGTTGGCCTGCAGGTCCACGGCCAGCGCCAGCTCCGCCCCGGCCTGCTGGTTGTCGGAGCCGGACACCACCATCTGGGCCTGCTCGATCCGCCGGTCCGTCAGCTCCAGCTCGCGCTGCACCATGTCCCGGTTGACCATCTGTGCCTGGGCGAGCGGAGCCGCGGCACAGAGCCCCAGCAGCGCCAGCGTGGCGGTGATTCGATGGTGGAACTTCATCGTCGTCCTCCTCGGATTTACGCGATCCTCTCGGCTCGCGAGATGGACATCGTGCAAGGGATGGCAACCGAGCAGACTGCAGACCCCGTGCCGCGGGACCCGGACAACGGTCGAACCCGCCAATGCTCTATTTCACAACGACTTGATGGCGTCCACCCGGGGCCCAACCTGGTCCCCGGGTGGGACCGGATGAACGGATCGGTACGGCCCCGGGTGGCGGGGTGGACGGACGGGGGCACCCCGGCCCGACCCCAGGATGACGCTCGGCGCGACGTCGGGTGCCGGGGAGAGCCGGGACGCCGGGGGAGGCCGGGTGCCTGAGAAGGCCGGGTGCCGGCAAGGGCCGGGTGCCGAGGAGGGTACCGAGCCGGGTAGGCAAAAGGCCCCGGCGCAGAGCACCGGGGCCTTCGAACTAAATGGGGCGGCGACCTACTCTCCCACCCGGTCTCCCGGGCAGTACCATCGGCGCTGGAGGGCTTAACTTCTCTGTTCGGAATGGGAAGAGGTGTATCCCCTCCGCCAATGCCACCCCAAATCACTTCACTGGCAACCGAAATCGAGACGCTGGTGCCCGACGCGGCACTCGGGGAAAAACATAACCGGCCAAGCCTCACGGCTGATTAGTACGGGTCGGCTGAAATCCTCACGGACCTTACACCTCCCGCCTATCGACGTCGTAATCTCCGACGAGCCTTCAGGTGGCTTGCGCCACGGGATCCCTAATCTTGGGGTGTGCTTCGCGCTTAGAGGCTTTCAGCGCTTATCACGTCCGAACATAGCTACCCGGCGGTGCCCATGGCAGGACAACCGGTACACTAGAGGTTCGTTCGCTCCGGTCCTCTCGTACTAGGAGCAACTCCCCGCAAGGATCCTCCGCCCACGATGGATAGGGACCGAACTGTCTCACGACGTTCTGAACCCAGCTCACGTACCGCTTTAATGGGCGAACAGCCCAACCCTTGGGACCTTCTCCAGCCCCAGGATGCGATGAGCCGACATCGAGGTGCCAAACCCCTCCGTCGATGTGAACTCTCGGGAAGGATCAGCCTGTTATCCCCGGCGTACCTTTTATCCGTTAAGCGATGGCCTTTCCATGCAGAACCACCGGATCACTATGCCCTGCTTTCGCATCTGCTCGACCTGTCCGTCTCGCAGTTAAGCTCCCTTGTGCCATTGCACTCCACGCGCGATTACCAACCGCGCTGAGGGAACCTTTGGGCGCCTCCGTTACCTTTTAGGAGGCAACCGCCCCAGTTAAACTGCCCGCCTGACACTGTTCCATGGCCGGCTTACGGCTCAGGGTTAGAATCCCGATATTTCAAGGGTGGTATTTCAAGGTTGGCTCCACGAGGGCTAGCGCCCCCGCTTCAAAGCCTCCCACCTATCCTACACATGAAAGATCAGAACCCAATATCAGGTTACAGTAAAGGTGCACGGGGTCTTTCTGTCCAGTCGCGGGTAAGCGGCATCTTCACCGCTGCTACAGTTTCGCCGAGCTCTTGCAGGAGACAGCAGTCAAGTCGTTACACCATTCGTGCAGGTCGGAACTTACCCGACAAGGAATTTCGCTACCTTAGGACCGTTATAGTTACGGCCGCCGTTTACCGGGGCTTCAGTTCAGAGCTTTAGCTTGCGCCTGACCCCTCTCTTTAACCTTCCGGCACCGGGCAGGTGTCACTCCCTATACGTCGCCTCATCGGCTTAGCAGAGAGATGTGTTTTTGGTAAACAGTCGCTTGACTCCATTCACTGCGGCCCAGCGTGCTTACGGGAGCAAGTCCCTTCACACGCCGGGCACCCCTTCTTCCGAAGTTACGGGGCTATTTTGCCTAGTTCCTTCTGCAAGACTCACTCGAGCACCTTAGGATACTCACCCCACCTACCTGTGTCGGTTTACGGTACGGTCACCGAAAGAACTCGCTACGAGGTTTTTCTCGGCAGCATGATTAGGACCAGTTGGCTCGCCTTGCGGCTCGTTTCCCCATCACCTCTCGGAGTTAATGATCCACCGGATTTGCCTAGCGGATCCTCCTACGGGCTTAGACCGGCACTACCGATCGCCGGATGGTCTTTCACTTCTGCGTCACCCCTTCGCGTCTTGGTCGCCCTTCCAGTGGTGCAGGAATATTGACCTGCTTTCCATCGGTTACGCCTTTCGGCCTCACCTAAGGGTCCGACTAACCCTGAGCGGATTAACCTTCCTCAGGAAACCTTGGGTTTTTGGTGGACGGGTTTCTCGCCCGTCTTCTCGCTACTCGTTCCGGCATAATCACTTCTGCGTCGTCGACCCAACCTTGCCGGTTGAGCTTCATCCTACAGCAGAACGCTCCCCTACCAGACGTCTTACGACGAATCCAAAGCTTCGGTGGCGGACTTGAGTCCCGTAAATTATCGGCGCAGGATCCCTTGACCAGTGAGCTGTTACGCACTCTTTAAATGATGGCTGCTTCTAAGCCAACATCCTGGCTGTCTATGCGATCCCACATCCTTATGCACTTAGTCCGCACTCTGGGACCTTAGCTGTTGGTCTGGGTTGTTCCCCTCTCGTCCACGAAGCTTATCCCTCGTGGGCTGACTCCCGCGATAGATGTCACCGGCATTCGGAGTTTGAATGGGTTTGGTAACCTGGTAGGGTCCCTAGCCCAATCAGTGCTCTACCTCCGGGACACAATGACGCGAGGCTATGGCTAAACATATTTCGGGGAGAACCAGCTATCACCGAGTTTGATTGGCCTTTCACCCCTACCCACGGCTCATCCGATAACTTTTCAACGTTAACCGGTTCGGACCTCCACGGACTGTGACATCCGCTTCATCCTGGCCATGGGTAGATCACATCGGCTTCGGGTCTGCCGCCTGCAACTGGACGCCCATTTCGGACTCGCTTTCGCTACGGCTCCGTGTCTAGAAGACACTTAACCTCGCTGCAGACGAGCAACTCGCCGGATCATTATGCAAAAGGCACGCCGTCAGCCGCTTGCGGAGCAAGCTCCGCATTAGGCCTCCGACCGCTTGTAGGCGCGCGGTTTCAGGTTCTATTTCACTCTCCACCTGGAGTCCTTTTCACCTTTCCCTCACGGTACTTGTTCGCTATCGGTCACGAGAGAGTATTTAGCCTTACGAGATGGTCCTCGCGGATTCCCGCCGGATTTCACGTGTCCTGCGGTACTTGGGAGTCTGAACAGGGAGCCAACGCGCTTTCGTCTACAGGACTTTCACCTTCTGTGGTCCGACTTTCCAGTCGGTTCGTCTAGCGTGTCGGTTTGTAACTCCCCGGCCCGAAGGCCTTCCAGATCCCGCGACACCTCCGCACGCGAACGTGCTCGGGTTTAGGCTCTTCCCTTTTCGCTCGCCGCTACTCGGGGAATCGAATTTTCTTTCTCTTCCTAGGGGTACTGAGATGTCTCACTTCCCCCCGTTGGCTTCGCTCCGCCTATGAATTCAGCGGGCGATGGCGGGACATGACTCCCGTCGGGTTCCCCCATTCGGACATCCCCGGGTCGAAGCTTGTTTGCAGCTCACCGAGGCTTTTCGCAGCTTACCGCGTCCTTCGTCGCCTTCTCGTGCCAAGGCATCCACCGTGCGCCCTTAGTAGCTTGACCGGATATATCAATCCCTAAAGTGCTACGTCTGTGGCTACCCAGCGTCTCTATTCGGTTGTCAAAGATCGAGCGCGGCGTTCTGGCGCCACGTGCGGGCGCGGGGGCTCGAGCGAGCTCCGCGCGTCGCCAAATCGATATGGTGGCTTCGCGCGCAAGGCGCCGCGAAACCCTCTCTCTGTGTCTGGTGGAGATAGCGGGGCTCGAACCCGCAGCCTCCGGCTTGCAAAGCCGGCGCTCTCCCAGTTGAGCTATATCCCCTGGTGTGGGACGCGCGGTGAATGCACCGGCGGCCGGGAGCGTTGGTGGGCCTGGGTGGACTCGAACCACCCACCTCACGCTTATCAGGCGTGCGCTCTAACCAACTGAGCTACAGGCCCACACCCCTGCGTCGTCGCGGAGGAGGCCGAGCTCGTCGGTTCGCGATCCCGTACCGACGCCCGCCCTCGCCATGGGTCTTGGAACCCGAGCCTGGCCAGGCTTCGGAGGGACGAACCGGCGGCCAACGTGCCGGCCGCGATCATCCCAGCCCCAAGCTCCAGAAAGAGAGAAGAATAGCGCACGGACCTGAAAGACCGGGAGGAACGACCTAGGATATGCCGCTGGCGGCACCCAGCTGCGGGTGTGCAGCGACAGGTCTCCCTAGAAAGGAGGTGATCCAGCCGCACCTTCCGGTACGGCTACCTTGTTACGACTTAGCCCCAATCGCTGGCCTGACCTTAGGCGCCTGCCTCCTTACGGTTGGCGTAGCGACTTTGGGTCCTACCAACTTTCGTGGCTTGACGGGCGGTGTGTACAAGGCCCGGGAACGTATTCACCGCTGCCTGCTGATCAGCGATTACTAGCGATTCCGACTTCATGCAGTCGAGTTGCAGACTGCAATCCGAACTGAGACCGGTTTTTTGGGATTGCCTCCACCTCGCGGTATCGGAACCCTTTGTACCGGCCATTGTAGCACGTGTGTAGCCCCAGACGTAAGGGCCATGAGGACTTGACGTCATCCCCACCTTCCTCCGGTTTATCACCGGCAGTCTCCTTAGAGTGCTCGGCATTACCCGTTAGCAACTAAGGACAAGGGTTGCGCTCGTTGCGGGACTTAACCCAACATCTCACGACACGAGCTGACGACAGCCATGCAGCACCTGTGCATCGGCCCCGAAGGGAAGGTGTGTTTCCACACCCGTCCAATGCATGTCAAGTCTGGGTAAGGTTCTTCGCGTTGCGTCGAATTAAACCACATGCTCCACCGCTTGTGCGGGCCCCCGTCAATTCCTTTGAGTTTCAACCTTGCGGC
>Ga0154739_1116_pt1 | contig 28345 bp, 24 predicted proteins | sample Rifle2008BG16ft_FD_105747 | JGI IMG/M metagenome (GOLD analysis project Ga0154739, IMG submission 105747) | Candidatus Eisenbacteria bacterium RBG_16_71_46 | reverse complement strand
GCTCGCCGTTCCTGCCCAACGCGCGCGGCACCGGGCGGGTCGCCATCGACCGGCTGATCAACGGCAAGCTCGACGTGGATTCGGTCACCGCGCGCGTGGCGCTGCGCCCGGGGGCGCTCGACGTGCAGGACTTCTCCTTCCGCGGCTACGGCGGCAACGTCACCGGTCAGGCACGCTTCGATCTCGCGCGCACCGACCGGCCCTCGTTCGACGTGCGCGCCAAGGTGAACGAGGTGCGCGCCAACGACCTGCTCTCGTCCTGGACCGGCGCCAAGGACTGGCTACGCGGCTCGCTCAGCCTCTCCGACTTCCACTTCGCCGGCGAGGGGGTCGAACCGGATCAGCTCAAGCGCACGCTCACCGCCGCGGGCGTGGCGGCGATCGCGAACGGCACGCTCGGTCCCGGGCCGGCGCTGGAGGAAATCGCCAAGCTCACCGGGATCCCGGCGTTCAAGGAATTGCGCATCCGCGATGGACTGCTGCCGTTCGCGGTCGAGCGCGGCCGCGTGACGTTCCGCGAAATCCGGCTCGATGGCCCGACCGGCGACTGGCGCGCGGTGGGCTCGATCGGCTTCGACGGCACCCTCGACTATGCGGTGAGCACCACGGTGCCGCCCGCGATCGTCGAGCAGCTCGGCGCCGCCGCGGCGCTCGCCGCCGGAGCGCTGCGCGACGAGCGCGGCGGGCTGCTGCTGGACCTGCGGGTGAGCGGACCGGCGAAGGCGCCGCGGGTGACCTGGGATCGGGACGCGATGCTCGGCCGGGTCGCGGGCCGCGCCTCGCAGGCGCTCCAGGCCCAGCGCGCCAAGCTCGAGCAGCAGGCGCGCGACGCCCTCGGGGCGCGGGGCGGCGCCGCGCAGGACAGCGCCGCCGCCGCGCTCGACCGCGAGCGGCGGGCGCTCGCCGACAGCCTCAGGCGCAAGGCGGCCGACGTGCTGCGCGGGTTCTTCGGCAGCTCGCGCGACACGACGCAGCGCTAGGGCGCGGGCTGCCGAAACGGTTCGGCCTGCAGGCCGTCTGCGAGGCGCGGGTTTTCGCCCGCGCTGGTATCGTGGCACTGCCATTGGACTGACACCACGAACGCCAGGAACCCCCGATGGACTTCACCGAGATTCGACGTCGAGTCATCATCGCGATGTTCTCCGACGACATGCTCCTTGATCAGCTCGTCCTCAAGGGCGGGAATGCTCTGGAGCTAGTCCATCACGTGCTGACGCGCGGCTCGCTCGACGTCGACCTTTCCATTGAATCTGAGTTCCGCGACCTCGGGGATGTGCGCGAACGCATCTTCCAGGCGCTACGACGCGAGTTCGAGACGGCCGGCTATGTCGTATTTGACGAATCCTTCGCCGTCGTTCCCCCCTCCATCGCCGCCGACAGCACCCCTTGGTGGGGCGGGTACTACGTCGAGTTCAAGCTCATCGAAAAGGACTTGGCTGACTCTCTGGCCCACGACCGGGAGAAGATGCGAATCCAAGCCCAGACCTTCGACCCCCAGCACGCCCGCAAGTTCCGGGTCGACATCAGCAAGCACGAGTACTGCGCGGGCAAAGTATCGGCGAAGCTCGACGGGCGAACGGTCTACGTCTACACGGAAGAGATGTGCGTCGTTGAGAAGCTGCGGGCCATTTGCCAGCAGATGCCTGAGTACGGCAGGACCAACCGTACCCCCAGGGCCCGCGACTTCTACGATGTCTACGCCACGGTCACCCGACGCGGCTTGGATCTTTCGCTGCCCGAGAACCTCGATCTCTTTCGCCACATCTTCGAAGCGAAGCGGGTGCCGTTGGCGCTTTTGGCCCGAATCGCCGACACGCGCGAGCTTCATCTGCCAGACTGGGACGCGGTCAAAGACACCGTCCAGGGGCAGGTTTTCGATTTTGACGTCTACTTCGACTTTGTGCTCGAAGAGCTTTCGAAGCTAGATGCCCTCTGGAAAAAATAGTCGCCACTTCTCGTCGCGTTTTGCGTTCTTCATCCCGTAGAGCAGGTAGAAGTCGAGCTTGGTGCCCAGACTCCTGAGCTTCTCCCACTCCGCCTCGGGGAATCCGGCTCGCTCCATCAAGAACCCGATCGCCTGGTGGTAGGGGTAGACGTAGTCGAGCCGCCGGAGGACGCGCACTAGCTCCGCGCCCTTGACCCTCCCCTTGGCGCCGCGGTAGGCCTCCAGGACTTGAACGATGCCCCCCGAGTAGGCTGGCCGCACGGCGATGTCCACCAGGGTGCGGGGGATTCCGGTGACCGGAAGCTCCTCGCGCTGCGGCCCGCGTCGGGTCACCACGCCGTAGGCCCCGGTCTGCTTGCCACTCAGCAGTACGGCCCGAAAGCTGTCGAAGGCGTACACGTACTTCGAAGTGCGCTGTCTCCGCGAGAAGGCCTGGGTCAGCCGCTCCTGCGTTAGGCCCCCTCCTCGCGGCTTCTCCGACTGTTCCTGGTTGACGTAGATGGTCTTGGGGATCTGGTCGTTAAGGCCGTGCAGGAATACGGCCGTGCCGTGCGAGAGGTAGGCGCGTGGCCGGATCGAAAGCGCCATCAGGTAGGGCGAGAACTCGCGCCAAGCATAGCGCTGCAGCGCCCCGTAGCCTTCGGCCTTCAGCTCCACGACTCGAAGCCCGAGTTCCTCGACAAGGAACCTGGAGAACGCAGCGCCCGACACGCGGATGCCGAGATCCCAGTGGCGGCGGTGCTTCTTCAGGATTCCCAACAGATCCGCGTCGGTGAAGACACCCCCGCGTATCGAGTCAAACATGGCCCTGATCTTGGGCGTGGCTAGTTCGAGCTTGCTCGCCATTTCTCCTCGTCGTCCGCAAGGGCTTAAGGTATATATACCTTAAGCCCTTGGCGCAAGGGTATTCGTTTCGGCGTAGTCGTTCAAGGTGAGTTGTGATGGTTAGGTATATATACCTAACCATCACGTCATGCGTCGCCCCAGGCGAGGTCCTAAGCAGTTGTGGCTCCCAGCGTTGTCCGCCTTGACCGGCCCCCAGCCGATCCTGCCAACTCCATTTGTGAATCCGACGGTTAGGTTCGGACGCGGGGACGGGAGGCGCGCCCCGCCGCGTCCCATGTCGCGACGTTGCGATGCGGCGGGGCGGCGAGCGCCGGCGCGCGATCCCCGCGTCGCTTCAGTCCTTCCAGATCCGCTCCCACCACCGGATGTGGTCCTCCGGCGCCGACCAGTCGGCGTTCACCGCCATCTGCTTGCGGATCTGCTCGAGGCTCCAGCCGGTGAGGCCCGCGAGGTTCTTCGCCTGCTGCGCGCGGCGCTCGCGCAGCCCCGCGCGGTAGGACTTGGCGGCCGCGCAGTCCTCGGTGCCGGTCCACGGATGACGCAGGATGTAGCGGCCCTGGAAGTTCGAGCGGTCGGCGGTGGTCTGGAACACCAGATCCTCCGGGAAATGGGCGGCGTCGTAGCGCAGGTGGAGCCGCGTGATGAAGGCGTTCTGCGCTGCGGCCCCGCCCCGCCCGCCGGGCTTCTGCGCCTCGTCGAGCCAGAACACGCCGAGCTGGCGCAGCTCGTCGCGCGAGAGCGGATCGGCGGCGCACGGATCGCACCACGCCATGTCCCAGGCGTACTCGGTGAAGACCGCGGTCATGGCGTTGTTCTTCGCCGCCTCGTCGAACAGCGCGCGGTAGAAGTCGGCGAACTTGTCCTTCACGAACAACGGCACCTCGAGATCCGAGGGCAGCTTGACGGTGCGGTAGTTGACGGTCTCGACCCGGCCGGTGCGGGTGAGGGCGTAGACCAGCAGGTCCTGCGGTCCGTCGGCGTTCACCATGCCGAGCCGGATCGGCAGCATGAACTTGGGGCTCTCGTAGGCGACCTGGATCGGTCGCAGGTACGAGAAGCCGAGCTTCTGCCGCTCCTTGAGGTTGACCTTGGCGACGAAGAACTTCATCCCCTGCTTGATGTATCCGCCCAGCACCCGCGCCGCCCCGGCCGGGATGCGGTAGCCGTTGCCGCGCAGCCAGGTTTCGAGCCCGCTGCTCTGGGTCGCGGAGAGGATCAGGATGTCGTACTCGCCGACCGTGTAGCGCGCCTCGATGGTCACCCCGAGGCTGCGCTCGCGAGCGCTCCCGCCCACGGCGGACTTGAGCGCCATGCTCGGCCGCAGCGCTTCGTCCGCCACCCGGAGTTGGCAGGGATTCTCGTCGAAGTACTCGACCAGGCGCGGCGCCGAATAGGCGTCGAGGTGGTCGAGCAGAGCCTTGTCGCCGACATGGATCTGGCCCTTTTCGAGCACGGTGGGGACGGGGATGACGATGGCGAACTGCTGGGGCTCGCCGCTGAAGTCGTTGGCCATGGTGAGCACGGTGCGGTCTCCGTCGCGCACCAGGACGACCTGGGAGGCGTGGTTGAAGAGCCGAGCGTCACCGCTGGCGACGTAGAAGCCGCAGAAGCTATGGGCGGCTGCGGGCCAGAGCAGCGCCGACAGCAGCAGCGCGCCCGGGAGCACGTGTCTCATGGAGGGTCCCTTTCTCGGTTGCGGCCGGTGCCAGCGCCGGCCTCCACTGGTACCGCCGCCCCGGCAGCAGCCGGTCGATCAGCGGCACCGTCATCGCGAACAGCGCGAGCGACCACAACAGTCCGTTGGTGCGGAAGAGGCCGAACTGCACCCAGCCCGCCCCCGCCGCCACCAGGACCGCGAACAGGATCCGCCCGGCGCGCGAATCCGGCGTCGTCTTGGGATCCGAAATCATGAAGAACGTGAACAGCAGGAATGCGCCGTTCTGGAGCTGGTGCAGCGGGATGCTCATCGGTTGGCCGAGCCACAGCGCGCGCCCGAACAGGATGGCGAGGTAGGCGCCGAGGAAGGCGTAGGTGACGTCGCTGCGCGCGGCGCGGTTCACCACCATCCCGCCCAGGCAGGCCATGAGAAAGCCGAAGAAGGCGACGTTGCCCCACTGTCCGGGCGAGACCCAGACCCTGCCGGTGGCCAGCATCATCGCGACCAGGCCCAGATTCGTGGGGTTGAAGACGTGCTTGCCGCGGGTGCGCAGCACGAACTTGCTCGCGATCGCGACCGCTGCCGCGAGCGCCGCGAGGCCCGGGGCGTTGGTGCGCAGCAGCAGGCACAACGAGAGCCCGGAGATCAAGGCGCTGCGCGGATCGAACGCGGGCAGCTTCCACAGCCGCGTGCACAGATACTGCGTGGCGAGCACGCCGCCCAGCGTGAATCCGACGAAGGCCGGTGTGAGCTCGAAACGGAGCGCGGTCACGCCGTAGATCAACAGCCCGGTGAGGGTGGCGATCTGGTAGAGCCGCGGGTCGAGCCGCGGCGCGGATGCGTGCAAGCGGTCCGTCATCTGCCGACCTCTACGCTGCCCCCGGTGGATTCATTCCCGGATTTCGCGGGGGGACGCCACGCCGCGTCCGTCCGGCGCGTCACACCGGTGTGGCGGCGGGCTCGAGGGTGTGGTCGACCTCCTCGATCCACGCCCGCAGCAGCTCGGCCGCGGCCACGACCGAGAACGGCCCGGCGACATCCAGGTGCGGCGCCGGGTCGCCGCGCGGGTCGGCGTCGGGCGCGGGGTTCCGCACCGCGCTGGGGCGGCCGCGCCGGGCGCGGGCGGCCGGGCGGGCTTCCGCGGCGCCGCGATCCACGCGGGGCGGACCGGGTGCCCCGAGCAGGAGATCGCCGGGCGGGCCGGGCACGAGCGCGATGGAGGTGGGAACCTGGCCGTGCGCGCCGCGCTCCAGCTCCGCGCGTAGCGTCTCCAGCCACTCGCCCACGCGCGCCTGCGACTCGGTACTGCGCCCGTGGACGCGCAGATAGGCCGAGATGAAGGGCCCGAGCCACGCCGGGGCGACCCGATCGTCGCCGGGCGAGGCGCGCAGGCCGAGCGGCGTGAACAGCTCGCGCTCGACGGTGGCCAGCAGCCGCGCCGCGCGCTCGGGCGGCAGCAGGGCCGGCGCCAGGCTCACCGCCAGCAGCTGCGAGGGCGAGAGCCCGCGTACCGGGCCCTCCGGCGTCAGCGACTCGAACAGGCAGCCCACCGCGTCGTCCCACAGCGTGAGGTTGACCACCTTCTGGTGCTCGCGCGCCCACGCCAGGTAGAAGGCGCCGTTCTCTTTGCGGCCGATGAGGCGGGCGAGCTGCGCGATCGCCACCAGCGCGTGGTACCAGAGCGCGTTGAGGTCGGCGCGCTTCGCCGCGCGCGCGCCCTCGCCGGCGCCGAGCAGCCCGTCCGCGTCCACGCGGATGCCGTGGGGCGCCCCGGCGCGGTAGGACTGCATCACGCTCTCGAGCGCGGGGTAGAGCGGATCGCGCAGGAACTCGAGGTCCTCGCTGCGGCGCGCGTACAGCTCGCCGGCGCACACCAGCCACAGCGCCGGCTCCGGGTCGCCGTAGAGCGGCGTGCCATCGCCGGGATCGAAGCGCCCGGGAAGCAGCCCCTGGCTGAGGTATTCGAGAGCACCGTGGAGCACCTCGCGCGCGGCGTCGAACGCCCGCAACGCGATGAGTCCCGGCAGCGCGCGCAACGCGTCGCCCGGCCGCTCGCCGGCGGGGGCGAGCGGCGGGACCAGCGAGGAGCGGTGGGCGCGCTGCACGAGACCGCCCTGCAGCGCCTGCGCCAGCAGCTCCACCCAGGGATCCGTCCCGTTCACCAGCGGCTTGCGCCTGAGCGCCACCTGCTCGCCCGGGCCACCATGCGCCGCGGCGGCCTGGCGCGCGGTGAAGTCGGCGCCCTCGAGCGCGGCGCGCCGCCACGCGAGATGCCGGCGCCTGCCGCCGTGGTCGAGTGCGGCGACGCATTCCGCCAGCGACTTGGGCGGCGGTGAGCCGAGGCGGTCCTCGTGCGCGAGGGCGCGGAACAGATCGTCCTCCGCCGAGGCCACGATCTGCAGCGCGCAGCCGGGTCCGATCGCCCCCTCGACGTGGCCCGGGACGAACGCGTCCTCGCACGCCTCGCCCGCCGTGGCCCCGTCGAGCGGATAGCGCAGCGCGCGCTGCCACAGCCGCGCGGGAATGAAGCTGCCGCTGTGCCACAGCGTGAGCGCCGGGCGTCCCGGCACGATCTCGATCCGCACGCGCCCCGGCACGCCCTGCGTGGCGCCGACCACCTCGGGAGTCTGGCGCTGCAGCGCGAACGGATCGCGCGCCGCGACCAGCGGGCTCACGGCGAGTCGGCCGTCGGGTCCGGCGAGATGGCGGTAGGCGACCGCCACCGCGTTGTGCCACTGGATCGGCAGCAGCGACTTCTCGATCACCGTCTCACCGGCGCGGTAGCGCCACACCGGCCAGGGATCGAGACGGAATTCCTCGAGCAGCAGGTGGCCGTGCGGCCGCACCACGCCGTCGGCGTGGAGATTGCAGGCCAGTTCGTAGCTCTCGCCCGCGACCGTCAGGCGCTCGGCGAGCTTGAGCAGCAGCGTCGTCAGGCGGCCCGCGGGCTCGGCCACGGTGAGCAGGGCGTGGACGCGGCGCGTGTGCGCACCGGCCGCGGTTCCCGCGGCCGAGCCGCCGAGTCCGTTGGCGAGCACCCATTCGCGCGCGAGCGCCGCCGGAAGGTCGGAAAGGACATCCTGTCCAAGTCGCATGCCGGGAGCAGGATAGCATGGCCGGCGGCGGGACGCGCGGAACCGGCCGCGCGAGGTGAGCCTCGGGCGTTTGCGAACGGAGCCTACAGGGCGAGCGGCCGCCTGAGCACCGAGGACAGCGGCACCAGCCTCACCCCCTCGAGCTGCTTCGGCGGCGCGGCGCGGTTCAGCCACTCGACCGCGCGCGGTGTGGCGCGCAGCCACACGATGACGCGCCCCCGCCGGCGCGCTTCCTCCAGCACGCTCTTCCAGCGGCGGTCGAGCGCCCGCGTGTCCGGCCCGCGGGCCTCGACGTCGATCACCGCATCGGGCTCGGCGAACGACACGCCCTGGTCGGCGGCCAGCTCCCGGCACACCGATCCCGCCACCGGGGCGACGTTCATGAAAGGCAGGCCGCGGCGCTTGAGCTCGCGGTAGACGGCACCCATCACGGTCATGTCCTGGGTCGCGAGCGAGCCCATGTGGTTGGCCACCGCGGTGACCCTCCCGGCCCGGTCGAGATAGCGCCGGACCAGGCCGGTGATGCGGGCCGGTTTCATCGTCACCAGCACGGCGCCCGGGCCCGGGTTCACGCGCGGGTAGTTGACCGGCTCGAGCGGCAGATGCAGGACGATCTCGCGCCCCCGCTCTGCCGCGGTGCGGAACAATCCTGCGCTCTCCGGCCCGCCCGGAACGATCGCCGCGGCGAAGGTCCACGGCAGATCGAGCACGCGCGCCGCGTGCGCCGGATCGTCGCCGAGTCCGTAGAGCACGAGCGCCACGCGCGCGGGCTCGGCACCTTCGGCCGTCGCGCGCGGATCGCGCACCAGCACGATCTCGTGCGTCGGCCGGCGCGGCAGGCCGACGACCAGGGTGACCTGGTCTCGCCCGAGCGCGCCGGCGCGCTCGCGTCCGGAGAGCACCTGGGCCCCCTGCTCCTCGAGGCTGCGCGTGATCGCGTAGTTGGCCTGGATCAGCGACGCGCCGGGCCCGAGGCCGACCCGCCAGCGCAGGGTGGGGGCCATCTCGGACCGGAAGCTCTCGCGGATGCTGTCGGCGGGCACCCCCGCCGCGGTCAGTCCGCGCCGCACCAGCCGCCCGACCAGCTGGCGCACCCGCGCCTCGTCGCCCAGGCCGAAGCGGCTGGCGAGCATGAGGCGGCCCCCGTCCGAGCGGGAGAGCAGGAACAGCTCCCCGCCGAGGAACAGCACCGCGACCCCGGCCGCGAGGGTGAGCAGGGCGCGGAGCGGGGTTCGGGCGGGCTTTCGCTTGCGTTTGGGCATGGCGGAGGGCGGAACCTCGCGCACGTTAGGGATCGGCCGGGTGCGCCGTCAACGCCGCTCACCGGCGGGGCCCGCGCCGCCGCCGCTGCCGTGGCCCAGGGCTGCGGTGGCCGGATGGGCAGCGCCGCTTCGGGCCGGGGCTTTTTGCAGTTCAGTGACACTCCGCTGATAGGGGGATGACAGGCTCTTTGCTGTTGTGGCCGATGATCTTCGCAACTGCCGGGTTCTGCCGCGACCCGGCCCACTTCCGGGAGGTGCCACATGAAGCATGCTAAGACCATCGTTCTCGCGCTGGCCGTGACCGCGTTCACCGGCTGGGCGACAATGTCCTTCGCCTGCGGCGACCAGGGGGCCAAGAGCGCGAAGGCCGCGGCCTCCGGCGGCGCGTCGGCGTGCTCGGCCGAGCAGGCCGCCCAGTGCAGCGCGGCCCAGGCGGCCGCATGCAAGCTGCATGGCGCGAGTGCCGTCACCGCGGACGCGAAGGGCGCCAGCGGGTGCCCGTACCACGACGCGATGGTGAAGGCGGCCGAGAGCGGCCCGGCGTGCTGCGCCGGCAAGACCTCGAGCGCGGCGGTGACCGCCGCGGGCGGCGGCGCCGGCAAGGTCTCGGCGGTGGCGGCCGGGTACAACTGTGGAAGCAAGACCTCCGCGGCGGCGAATGCCAAGTCGGCCGGTAGTGCCTCGTGCGAGGGGCAGGGCGCCGCACGGCTCTCCGCCAATAGCAAGCACGGCGACTGCGACGCCTGTGCCGAGATGTCGGGATGCCAGGGCCAGCTCGACGAGGTCGGCGCCGTCACGCAGGTGGTGCCGCTCAAGAACGGCGTAATGCTGGTTTACACGGCAGGCTCGAAGTCGGGCGTTCTGGCAGTGCAATCGGCGATCTCCCGCCGCCACGAGCGCATGGCCATGGCGGTCACCGCGGGCGACCAGATGCACCTGTGCGGCAAGTGCCGGGCGATGCGCGGCGCGGCGGCCAGCGGCAAGCTGAGCCGCGAAGTGGTCAATATCGAAGGCGGCTGCCTCACGCTCATGACCTCGAGTGACCCCATCGTGGTCGCCAAGATCTACGAAATGGCGGGCCTCGAGTCTCCGACACGCATCAAGAGCTGATTTCCCTTCCGGTTGTGCGTGGGCCGGCCCGCGGAACGGGGCCGGCCCTCCGCATTGCCCGCACTCCGGGTTGGGTCTAGGCTTTCCGCGCCATGCCCGTATCCCGCCTCGGTCGCCGTGTCCTCGTGGTCCTGGGGCTGGGGGTGTCGCTTCCGGCCCTCCTGCTCGCGGTGCTGGGCGTCTACCTCACGCTGCGCATCTCCCGCGCGGTCGAGGAAGAGAGCACCCGCTACAACACCTACCTCGCGCAGCAGGTGGCGCAGGCCTTCGAGACCGAATTGATGGTCCACCTGCGAGGCTCGATCGTCACGGCCGAGACCGCGGCGCGCAACGGCGGCAGCCCGGAGGAGGTCGCCCGCGCCCTGGCCGAGAACGTCGACGAGTTCTTGGCCCCCCAACTCATTCCGTTCACCCAGCTCGCCGACTTCACGCTGCTGCTGGTGGACGGCCAGCCGTTGCTGTTCTCCCCGGGCAGCGGCCCCCGCAGCGGCCAGGCCTTTGCCGGCCTCCTGCTGCGTGGCAGGACCGGCGACGTGATCGGCGCGGGCGGGTGGTGGCTGGATCCGCGGAAGTTTCTCGGCGATCACCTCACCAGCGTGATCCACGAGCGGCTGCCCTCCAACCCCCGCTTGTACGGCGGGCTCGAATCCACGCGCCGCCTCAGCGTCGAGCTGCTGGGTCCACAGGGGAACCGCCTCGGCATCGTGCGCGATCCCGAGAGTCCCGAGACCGCGCGCATCGCGCCGCTCGAGGGCCCCTTCGCCGGCTTCTCGGTGCGCGTGGCCGCCACCTCGAGCGCCCCGGTGGTGTGGGCGGGGCGGTTCGTCACCATCGAGATCGTGTTCATCCTGCTGATGGCGCTGACGATCGTGGCCGCCACCGGATTCGGCCTGCGCTACACCATCCGCCAGATCGAGCTGGCGCAGCTCAAGGCCAGCTTCGTCTCGAACGTCACGCACGAGCTCAAGACCCCGATCGCCCTCATCCGACTTGCCGTGGAGACGCTCGAGATGCGTCGGATCACGCGTCCCGAGGAGGCCGAGAAGTTCCTGCGCAGCATCGCGCGCGAGACCACGCGGCTCAGCCAACTGGTCGACAACATCCTCGACTTCGCGCGGCTCGAAGCCGGGCAGCGGCTGTTCCGGTTCGAACGGGTCAACGTGGCGGACGTGGTCAACGACGCGATCGAGAGCTTCCGGCCTCGGTTCGAGGACCAGGGCTTCCAGATCGACGTGGATGTGCCCGAGACGCTGCCGCTGGTACGCGGCGACGCGCGGGCGCTGTCGCATTGCGTGCTCAATCTCCTGGACAACGCCATCAAGTACTCGCGCGCCCGACGCGAGGTGCGGGTGGTGGCGGCGGCCCGTGACGGCGCGGTGCAGGTCGCGGTGAGCGATCGTGGCATCGGCATCGCGACCGCGGATCAGAGTCGGATCTTCGAGAAGTTCGTGCGGGTGGAGGCCGGGCTGGTGCACGATGTCAAGGGCGCCGGGCTCGGTCTTTCCCTGGTGGATCAGATCGTCCGCGCACACGGAGGGCGCGTGGAGCTGGTGAGTAGTCCGGGCGAAGGCAGCACGTTCACCCTGGTGCTGCCGGCGTTGGCGGAAGAAGTCCCGCGCACGGAAACGCGGGCGCAGACGGGATCGTGACCCGAAGCTCAAAGGAGCGGCGATGACGCGCGTATTGATCGTGGAGGATGAAGAAGGACTGCTGGACGGGCTGGCCCACAATTTCAAGTTCGAGGGCTACGACGTGTTGACGGCGAAGACCGGGCAGGAGGGCCTGAAGATGGCCCTCAAGCAGAAGCCCGACGTCGTCGTGCTCGACATCATGCTGCCCGAGAAGGACGGATTCACCGTGCTCAAGGAGCTGCGGCAGCGCCACCGCGACATCCCCGTGCTGGTGATGACCGCCCGCAACTTCGAGGCCGACGTGCTCAAGGGGTTCGACCTCGGTGCGGACGACTACGTCACCAAGCCGTTCGGCATCAAGGAGTTGATGGCGCGGGTCAAGCGGCTGGTGCAGCGCGGTCCCTCGGGCGCACCGGCGCCGGGGCCGACGATCTACACGTTCGGGGACGTCGAGGTGCGCTTCGAGCCGCGCGAGGTCCACAAAGCCGGCAAGCAGGTGGCGCTCTCGTTCAAGGAATTCGAATTGCTCAAGTACCTCATCGAGCATCGCGGGCGCACCGTGTCGCGCGAGGAGCTGCTCGAGGAGATCTGGGGCGTGGACGAGGATCTCGGGGTCACCACCCGCACGGTGGACACGCACGTGTCCAACCTGCGCTCCAAGCTCGGCGCGGGCTTCGCGCAGCCGTTCATCGTCGCGGTCCACAAGGTCGGGTACAAGTTCGTGGAGCCCTAGTCGTCCTCGGGTTCGTGCCGGGGGGCCGCGCTCTCGGCTGCGGCCCACGCGAGCTTCGCGAACTCGTCCAGCGTGAGAGTTTCGCCGCGCCGGGCCGGCGGGATGCCGGCGTGGCGCAGCAGCCGCTCGATCCGCGGCTTGCCGAGCTCGAGGGTGTCCTCGAGCGTGTTCACGAGCTGCTTGCGGCGCATGTGGAACGCGCCGCGGATGATGCGGAACAGCAGCTCCTCGCTGGGCGCGTCCACCGGCGGCCGGTCGCGCAGGAAGAACCGCACCAGCATGCTGTCCACGCTGGGGCGCGGCCAGAACGCCGAGGCGCGCACCGTCATGAGCGGCTCCATCAGCGCGTGATAGCGGGCGAAGAGCGTGAGCGAGCCGTACTCCGGCGTGCCGGCCGCGGCCGAGAGCCGAGCGGCGTACTCCTTTTGCACCAGGAGCACGGCGCTGCGCACCGCGGCGCGCTGCCCGAAGATCCGCTCCAGCACCGGGGTGGTGATGTTGTAGGGAATGTTGCCGACCACCGCGAGCTTCTCCACCCCGTGGTCGCGGGCGATCGCGGCGAGATCGCAGTCGAGGAAATCGCTCTCGACGATCTCCACCCGCGGGTGCTCGGCCAGCTCTTCGCGCAGCAGCTCGGCGAGGCCGCTGTCCCGCTCGACCGCGATCAGCTTCGCCACACGCGCGGCGATGCGCGCGGTGAGCGCGCCGGCGCCGGGCCCGATCTCGAGCGCGACATCGTCTTCGCGCAGGTGGGAGTGGTCCACGATGCGCTGGGCGATGTCCTCGCGCACCAGGAAGTTCTGTCCGAACCGCTTGCGCGGGGCCAGCCCGCGCTCGGCGAGCGCGGCCTTGAGCCGCGCCAGCTCGCCACCGGAGGACTCGGCGCGCTCGCGGATGTACCTGGAGACACGGCGCGCGCCGGCGCCGCCACGGGGGGGTCGGAGCATGCCGTGAGTGTACGCGGCGCCGGGGCGGGCGGGAAACCGCGCGGCGTCTACGCGCTGCGCAGGCGCGCGCCCCCATTGAGCACCTCGAGCGCCATGTCGCGGGCGAACGGGTCGCGCGAGGTGTCGGCGACGTGGCGCAGCGCGGCGCGGCCGTCCGCGCCGAGGGCACCGAGCGCGTAGGCGGCGTGGCGCCGCACCCACCACGACGGGTCGGCGAGGCAGTCGGTGAGCGGCGCGATCGCGGCCGGGGCCCGGAGGCGTCCCAGGGCCCAGGCCGCCTGGGCGCGCACCTGCCACACGCCGTCGCCGAGCGCCATCACCAGCGCCGGCGCCCGCTCGGCCGCCGCGAGGCGGCCCAGCGCGCGGGCCGCGGCGACGCGCAGCTCGGGATCCGGGCTCGCCAGCCGCGGCTGGATCGCCCCGGCCGCCGCCGCCGGCCCCAGCAGCCCGAGGGCCTCGATGAGCGCACGCTCCAGCGCGGGAAGCGCGGGCGGCAGATCCAGCCCGGCGAGCAGGTCGGCCCGGGCGCGGCGCCCGAACGCGCGCAGGAGCGACGTCCACGCCGCCGGGTGGCGGCTGGCCAGGCGCTCGGGGTGGCTGAGCACCCAACGCAGCGCGGCTAGGTCCCCGTAGCGCGCGAGCGCGCGCGCCGCCGCGTAGCGTACCGCCTCCGGGCCGCGCACCATCGCGCGGCGTAGCGCGCGGCGCGAGGACGGAGCGCGCAGCAGGGCGAGTCGCCGCGCGGCCAGCTCGCGGCGCCACGGCGAGTCGTCACGCAGCGCGCGGCGCTCCGCGGCGGCGTGGCGGTTGCGCTCGAGGGCGCGCGAGAGCCGGAGCCAATCGCGGCGCCGGAGGCGGAAGGCCAGCGGCTCGACGGCGCTCCAGAAGGTCCCGTGATTGGCGGTTTCCACCGTGCGCCGCAGCGTCGCGCCGCGCAGGCGGGCGCCCAGAAAGCGCGCGAGGTCGCGGGCGAGCGAGCGGGAGCGCAGCCGGGTCAGGCGGCGGGCGCGGCGCTCGTAGGTGCGCGCCAGGAACCAGGCGAGCACGATCGTGACCAGAAGAACCGCCAGGGCGAGAGGCCACGGCAGTTCGAGCTCGGGCAGCGCGGACGGCATGTGACGGGGTTTTCGGCGAACCCGGGGGGCGACTTGAGATCGTCCCCGGGCCAAAACGGCGGAGGAGGCGTGCACGCCCGTGGTCGCGACTCGAGATGTTCCGCGGGCGGTCACGGCGCAGCCGGCGCGCCCGCCCGTGGCGCCCGGGTGCGACCCTCAGGCGCTGCCGGAGGGCGGCAGCGCCCCGCCCGCGATCGGCAGGCGGAACAGCTCGCGCGCGTTCTCGCCGGTGATGCGGTCGGTCTCTTCCGCGCTCCAGCCACGCAGCGCGGCGAGCCGCGCCAGCACCCGGCCGAGCAGCGCTGGCTCGTTGCGCCGCGCCGTGCGCGGCTCGGGCTCCAGGTAGGGCGCGTCGGTCTCGAGCAGCAGCATCTCGGCCGGTGCATCGCGCACCGCGTCGTCCAGCGCCGGGTGCCCGTAGGTGACGACCCCGCCGATCCCGAGCTTGAAGCCCAGGGAACGGGCGCGCCCCACCGCCGTGAGCCCGTCGTCGAAGCAGTGGAGCACTCCGCCCGCGGCGGGGCGAGTTTCCTCGAGGATCGCGAGCGTCTCCTCGAGGGCCGAGCGCTGGTGGATCACCAGCGGAAGCCCGAGCTCGTCGCCCAACGCGATCTGCGCCCGGAACCATCGCTCCTGCGCCTCGCGTGGGGCGCGATTGCGATAGAAGTCGAGCCCGGTCTCGCCGATCGCGACCACGCGCGCGTGGCGCGCGTGGTCCCGCAGGACCTCGAGGTAGTCTGCGGGTACCGCCGCCGCCTCGCCCGGGTGCACGCCCACGCACAGGAACAGGTTGGGATGCTCGCGCGCCAGCGCGTGCGCCCGAGGCACGATCTCCGGCGCATGGGCGATCTCGATGAAGTGCGTGACGCCGGCGATGTGGGCGCGCTCGAAGACCTGGGCGCGGTCGCGGTCGAAGCGCCGGTCGGCGAGGTGGCAGTGGGTGTCGATCATCCGGCTCCACTCCGCGGCGCCCGCGCGGGCGCGCCGCCCGCGATCAGGCGGGCCCCGCCTTGATCTCGAGCCGCGGGAACAGGCTCTTGACCTCGCCCAGGGCGCGGCCGCCGTGCGCGCCGGCCTCGAAGTGCGGCGCCGCGGAGTCGCCACGCGCCTCGCCGGGCTTCCCGGGCAGCCGGAGCATGGCCCACAGCTCCTCGCTCTGGGCGGGGATCACCGGCCAGGCCCAGATCGCCACCAGGCGCAGGGTCTCGAGCAGGGCGTTGAGCACCGTGCCCAGCTCGACCCGGCGCGACTCGTCCTTGGCCAGCGCCCAGGGCTTGACGCGCTCGATGAACTCGTTGGCCTTCACCACCGGCGCCCAGGCGTGGTCGAGCGCCTCGTGGAGCCGCAGGTCCTCGTAGGCGCGGGGGACCTCGGCGTGCGCGGCGTCGGCCGCGGCAATGAGCGCGGCGAACGCCTCGCGGGCTCCGGCGTCGCGCAGGGTGGCCGGGTCCCAGTCGCCCGGGACCTGCCCGGCGAAGTACTTGTGGACCATGGTCAGGCTGCGGCTGGCGAGGTTGCCGAGGTCGTTCGCGAGGTGGGTGTTGCAGTGCTCGACGAATTGCTCGAGCGTGAACTCGCCGTCGCGCCCGGTCGGGATGGCATGCACCAGGTAGAAGCGCAGCGCTCCGGCGCCGTAGTCGCGCGCGAGCGCCACCGGGTCCACCTGGTTGCCGAGCGACTTCGAGAGCTTGGCCCCACGCACGTAGATGAAGCCGTGGACGTAGACCTGTCGCGGCAGCGGCACGCCCGCCGCCAGCAGCAGGGCGGGCCACAGCACGCAGTGGAAGCGGCTGATGTCCTTGCCGATGAGGTGGAACGCATTGGTGCACAGCGGCGGCGTGGTGCCGGCCCACGCCGCTCCCGGCCGGCCGTGGCCGTCGAGGTGCTCGAACTCGTTCTGGCGCGCCGCCCCCGGGCCGCCGATCTCGCTCTCCTTCGCCAGCCACCACAGCGAGTAGCGACGCTCGGGCCAGCCGATCGCCGAGAGGTAGTTGAGCAGGGCGTCGGCCCATACGTACACGGTGTGCCCCTCGGCGCCCGGCACGTCGTCGGGGAGCGGCACGCCCCACGGCAGGTTGGTCCGACTCACGCTCACGTCCTGCAGGCCCTCGCGGATGACGTTCACCACCTCGTTGCGCCGGTAGTCGGGCTGGATGAACTCGGGATGGGCCTCGATGTGCTTGAGCAGCCCCTCGCCGTATTCCGAGAGGCGGAAGAAGAAGTTGGATTCCTTGATCTTCTTCGGCGCCGTCAGGTGCTCGGGGCAGCGCCCGTCCACCAGATCCTTCTCCTGCTTGTACGCCTCGCAGCCCTCGCAGTAGAGCCCTTCGTAGTCCTCCTCGAACAGCACGGGCTCGCCGGTCTTGGGGCTGCGCGCGTCGCGCAGCCTGCGGAACAGCTCCTGCACCGCCACCTCGTGGCGGGCGTCGGTGGTGCGGATGAACTGGTCGTGGGAGATGTCGAGCGCCCGCCACGCGTCCTGGAACGCGACCACGAGCTGGTCCACGAACGCGCGCGGCTCCAAGCCGGCTTCGCCGGCGGCCCGGGCGATTTTCTGACCGTGCTCGTCGCTGCCGGTGAGGAAGAACGTGGCGTGACCGAGTTGGCGGTGGAACCGGGCCAGCGCGTCGGCGACGACCTTCTCGTAGGCGTGCCCGAGGTGCGGGCGGCCGTTCAGGTAGTCGATCGCGGTGGTGATGTAGAAACGTCGAGGCAAGCGAATCCCCAGGGCTGGAGTGAGGGGGGGAGTATAGACGGTGTGTCCAGAATCAGCCCGGAGGAGCGTCGGCCCGTCCTTCGGGAGCGGCGTCGTCCGCGGGGCCCGGCCCGCCGGACGCGCGCGGCTTGGAGCGCTTGCCGCAGTTGCAGTCCCCGCACTTGTGATAGGGGCCGGGCGGCAGGTCGGCGTAGGCGATGCGGTGCTCCCCGCCCTCGTCGTCGCGCACCCATACGGCCTCGCGGTAGAGCTCGGTGCGGGTGACCACGCACACGCCCTGCCCGGTGGGGAGCTTGGCACCCACCGGCGGCATCTTCGCCGCGCTGTCGCGGTACTGGGAGAGCTCGTAGGCGAGGCAGCACATCAGCCTGCCGCACGCGCCCGAGATCTTGCCCGGATTGAGCGAGAGCTGCTGCTCCCGCCCCATCTTGAGCGTCACCGGGTGGAAGTCCTTGAGCCAGGTCGAGCAGCAGAACGCCCGCCCGCAGGGGCCGCAACCGTCGAGCCGGCGCGACTGGTCGCGCACGCCGATCTGGCGCAGCTCGATGCGGGTGTGGAGGCGCGAGGCGAGATCCTTGACCAACTCGCGGAAGTCCACGCGGCGCTCTGCCGAGAAGTAGAAGGTGATGCGGTTGCCGCCGAACGTCATCTCGACGTCGGCCAGCTCCATGTTGAGCTCGCGCAGCTCGATGCGCTCACGGCAGTAGGCATAGGCATCCTTCTCGCGCGCCCGGTTGGTGTCCTCCTGGGCCAGGTCCTCCTCCGTGGCCTTGCGCAGGATCTCGTGCGTGACGCTCCCGGGGCGCTTGAGCTCGACCAGGGTCGGGTCCTTGAGGAGCACGGTCCCGAGCGACTCCCCGTGCTCGTTCTGGACGATCACCGGGTCGCGAAGCTTGAGCCAGAGGCTGCGGGAATTGAGGAAGAATTCTCTGCGGGTGCCGCGCAGGGACACCTGGAGGATGTCCGCCATGGCCTGACCACCTTTATGGGCGGCAGGGAATCCGCCCCAACGCCGGCGCGGGAGCCGGCGAGTCTGGGTGTTGCATTCCGGGGATGATGCCCGACTGCAGGGGATCACGCCCCGGCTATCCACAAGCCCCCGGCGAGCCGGGGGACGATCGAGTGTTGCCTCGGGAGCATACCCCACCGTTCCCGCCGTTGCACCTCCCAGGCCTCTGGAGACGTCACGCGCCGCGAGAGGACCCGTGGGGCCTTGGATACGTCACCCGAAGCGATTGCGCCAAGGCGGAGCCGTGGTCGCGCCCCGGCGGAACGGGGCCCCGGGCGGTCACATCTGCGCCCACCGCCCGTCCCCCGGGGAGATCCCGATCGGGTATGCTCGGCGTTCCAACCCGAACCCAGGAGTCCAGAAATGGTGCACCTTCCACGGCGCCGCGGATGGGAAATCCCCGACTCCTCGGCCACGCCCGAAGCGGCGTTCGTCGACCGTCGCGACTTCCTCAAGCTCGTCGGCCTCGCCGGAGCCGGGCTCGCCGTAGGCGCCGGGCTCACGCGCGCCGCGCGCGCCCTGGCCGCCGCCGCCCCCGCGGTCGCCGCCCCGGGCGCCGCACGCTCGATCTACCCCGCGCGCCGCAACCCCGCCTTCGTGCTCGATCGGCCGCTGACCGGCGAGCAGGTGGCGGCCACCTACAACAACTTCTACGAGTTCACCGAGCAGAAGGACGCCGTGGCGCGTCTGGTGGGCAAGTTCGAACCCCGCCCGTGGCGGATCGAGATCGCGGGCATGGTCGAGACGCCGCGCCAGGTCGACGTGGGCTACCTCATCCGCTCGCTCCCGGTCGAGGAGCGCCTCTACCGGCACCGCTGCGTCGAGGCGTGGGCGATGGCGGTGCCGTGGACCGGCATCCCGATGCGCGAGTTCGTGAAGTGGGCCAAGCCCACCTCGTCCGCCCGTTTCGTGCGCATGGTGTCGTTCCTGCGTCCCGACGAGGCCCCGAACCAGAAGACCGCGACCTGGTACCCGTGGCCCTACTACGAGGGATTGCGCCTGGAGGAGGCGATGAACGACCTGACGCTGCTCGCGGTCGGGATCTACGGTCACGACCTGCCGAAGCAGCACGGCGCGCCGATCCGGCTGGTCACCCCGTGGAAGTACGGCTTCAAGAGCATCAAGAGCATCGTGCGGTTCGAATTCACCGACCGCCAGCCCAAGACGTTCTGGAACGATGTCGCCGCGAAGGAGTACGACTTCCTCGCCAACGTCAATCCCAAGGTGCCGCACCCGCGCTGGTCGCAGGCCACCGAGCGCATGATCGGCTCGGACGAGCGCCGGCCGACGCTGCCCTACAACGGCTACGGCCAGTGGGCGGCGGGGCTCTACGACAAGGGCTGAGGCGAGCGGGCCCGGTCAATAGTCCCAGCGCGCGGTCGCATGGCGCGGCCATTCGCCCTCGCCCAGGCGCTGGCCCGCCACGCGCGAGAGCCCCGAGAACAGCGCCAGCTCCGGCGTGACGTTGCCCTCGATCGCGCGCAGCGTCTCCTCGAGCACCATCAGACGGCGGCGGATCTCGGTGGCGTCGGTGGCGGCCGCCTGCCTGCGGATCTCGGCCTCGCGGTCGCGGTGCACCAGCGTCTCGCGCGGCGCCCCGTAGCGCGCGCGCAGCAGGTCGCGCAGCCACAGCGCGTGGAACTCCACCATGCGGCGCAGCGTCTCGCGGCCCGAGCGGCCGAAGCGGGTGAACGACTGCGTGGCCTTCCACAGGGCGGCCGGGTCGCCGCGTAGCGCGGGCTCGAGCAGTGCCAGCGCGTCGTCGCGCAGACGCAGCGGCTCGGTGTCGCGCATCGCCAGCGCTCGCGCCAGCGATCCTCCGCCGAGTGCCGCGAGCAGCCCGGCCTCCCGTGCCGCGAGGCCGACGCGCTGCTCGAGGAACTCCTTCACCAGTTTCTCCGGCAGTGGCGCAAAGCGCACCCGTTGGCAGCGCGAGCGGATCGTCGCCGGCAGTCGCGAAAGCCGCGCGGTGGTGAGCACCCACACGGTCGAGGCTCCCGGCTCCTCGATCGCCTTGAGCAGGGCCGAGTACTGGTCCTCGCGCATGCGGTCGGCGTCGCGCACCACGACGACGCGGCGCGAGGCCTCGAACGGCCGGTAGGCCAGCTCGCGCAGCAGATCGCGCGTGAGCGAGAGGCGGATCGAGGCCGCCTTCTCGTAGGTGAAGACGAAGAGAGGATCGCCGCGCATCGCCGCCTGGGTCTCGGCCACCGTGGCGTCCAGCTCGCGCTCCTCGCCCGAGACCGGGAACAGGAACTTGAGGTCGGGATGCTGGAGCGCCGCGCTCTTGGCGCACGCCGCGCAGCGGCCGCAGGCGTCGTCGGCGGGGGTGGCGGCGGCCGCGGTGGGCGCCGGGGCGTCGAAGAGGCCGGGCGCGGCCGGCGCAGCGGGGGGCGCGGCACCCGGGGCGCGGTCGCACAGCAGCGCGCGGGCGAACGCCAGGGCCGCGGTGCCCTTGCCGACGCCCGCCGGGCCGTGGAAGAGATAGGCGTTGGCGTAGCGGCCACCCGCGACCACGCCGCGCAGGAAGCCCGACGCCTGGGACTGGCCGAGCAGCTCCGAGAGCGTCACGATCGCCATGGGGCCGAGCATACACGCGCGGCGCGGAGGCGGCGAGGCGCGTCAATTCCCCGCCGGCAGGGTCCCCGCGGGGGGCGTCTTCTCGGGGTCGTTCCGCCACAGCACGTAGGAGTAGACCGTGAGCGCGACGAGCCCGAGGAGGACCACGCCCAGCATCACGTGGAGCAGCCACGCGACGCGCAGCACCGCATGGGCGAGGAGCAGCATCCCGGCCGCCACCAGCATCCACCCGGCGGCGCGGTGCGTACGCGTCCAAGCCACCTTACTCGACAGCGTCCACGGCGTGCGGAAGCCCACGAACCAGTTGGGTCGGATCTTGCCGAACTGGTTGCCGACGACCACGAGCAGCGCCCCGGTCGTAAGGGACATCCAGCCCCCGACGCTCACGTCGTGCCCGCGCATCGCCGCGTGTATCAGACCGTAGATCACCCCAAGCACGACCAGCACGCTGAGCCGCACGACCGCGTACGCCCCGGCGAAGCTCGGATAGTTCGCGCGCCCGGGATCGAGCCGCGGCAGGAGCAGGAAGACGAGGTAGATCCCCGCGGCCAGGATCGGCAGGAGCAGGATCCCCTCGAGCTTCCCGCTGTAGCGATCCACCTGGCCGTCGAGTCCCCAATGCGCGGGGATACGATCGGGCGCGCCGCCCCAGCTCGTGGTGGCCAGCGCGAACATGCCGGCGAGGATCAGCCAGTGCGGCCATTCGGTACGCCACGTGAATCGCATGAGGTCACTCCTTCTTGCGGCGCCGTGTCTCGAGCAGGCCCATCACCGCCGCGATCGCTTCTTCGAGCGCCGAGAGGTTGAGGCTGTAGACCATGGTCGTGCCGCGGCGCTCCGCGACCACCAAGCGCGCGTGCTTGAGCACGTTGAAGTGCCCGGAGAGGGTCGACTTGGCGAGCGGGAAGCGCTCGGCCAGCTCGCCCGCGCTCATGTCACGCCGGCGGAGCAGTCGCAGGATCTCGCGGCGGGTGGGATCGCCGAAGGCGCGGAAGACGTCGTTCACCGGCGGGCTCCTAAGTTCGCTAATTTGCCAACTACCGAAATAATTCTATGCCCGCGAGGCCGGACGCACAAGGGGATGGCGCGCAGATCGCGGTCGCAGGCGGCGGGCTCATGAATAGTCCAGGCTAGGGATGTCCGGGCTCGAGATTCCTCAAGTACGCGAGCCCGACGCGAAACGTGGCGGGCGCCACGCGCGAGGCGCCCGCCACGACCGCGCTCCCGGGCGTGGTCCGGATCTGGACCAGGTCCTTGCCGAAACCAACGAAAGCCATGTCGACGTACAACAGCGCGTGCGCGAGGGGCCCGTCGAACCAGACCGGCCCGCCGATCCAGGACTCCCAGCCCACCTGCAGGCCCGAGTCCACCGAGAGCCGATCGACGCCGGCGTATTGCACGCCGTCGGCGGAGGCATGCAGGTTCGAGAGCCGCGTCCAGCCGACGGTGGGCCCCCCGAGCAAGCCCACGATCCACTGCGAGCTTCCCGGCCGGCGATCGTCCGATCGGTGGAGCGACCAAGCCGCGAAGAGAGCCGAGAGTCGCAGTTGGTCGCACGTCGCCGTGCCGAGCCGAGGACTCGTGCCGAGCAGGTCGTCGAGGCCGAAGTCGAGTTGGGCCCGGCTCAGCGACGCGCGAACGGTGATCGAACGCCACATCCGGATCGCGGAGACCTCGAACACCGGAACGTCGCGGTAGCCGACGAAGAGACCCCCTGGATGCCCCGCCTTGGGTGCGAGGAACGACCGGTCGGCGAGATTGGACCAGCCCGCCCCATTCGATTCCGAACGCCCACGCCGGGACGGGGGGAGCCGACTCGTAATGGACATGTGAGGTCGCCGCGAGGGCCGGACTCGCGGCCAACGACGCGGAGAGCGCGGCGACCAATAGACAGGTGACGGATGAGCGGTTCATCGGGGCAGCCTCGGTGCGTGGGAGCCGGGAGCGCCGTTCGGGCCGTGCGGAGGCCGCCGGGGGGCCGCTCCCCGGACGCGGGATGCCGCACCACCGCCCGCCCGCGTCTACCGCAGCCAGTCCTCGGGGTCGAGCGCGGTGCCGCCCTTGCGCACCTCGAAGTGCAGGATGGTGCCCTTGAGCGAGCCGGTGTCGCCGACGCTGCCGATGCTCCCGCCCGACATGACCTCCATGCCGACGCTGACCAGGATCTGCGACAGGTGGCCGTAGAGGGTGTAGTAGCCGTCGCCGTGGTTGAGGATGACGATCTGGCCGTAGGCGCCGTAGTCCTCGCTGGTGTAGTCCACCCGGCCCTTGGCGACCGCCTTCACCGGGGTCCCCATCGGCGCGCCGATGTCCACGCCGTTGTTGAGGGTCGTGGTGCCCCAGCGCGGATTGCGCTCGGGGCCGAAGCGTCCGACGAGGGAGCCGCGCACCGGCCAGTCGAGAGCGCCGTGGCCCTTGGCGAAGTCACCGGTATAGGACTGCGGGTTGCGGCCCTGAGCGCGGGCCCGCGAGGCTTCTTCGCGACGCCGGCGCTCGAGCTCGGCGAGCAGCTTCTGGATCGAGCGGGCGGTCTTCTCCAGCTCCGCCGCGGCGGCCTCGTAGGCCTCGCGCTGGGAGCGGATGGTCTCGACCGACGACGCGCGCTCCCGGCGCAACGCGGCGAGCCGGGTGTTCTGCACCGAGGTGCGCCGGGCGTTGCGGCCGATCTCGGAGAGGTTGAGCGCGAGGCGGCGCCGGTCGGCCTCGACGTCCTCCTTGCGCGCCCGCACCTGCTCGAGCAGCAGGCGGTCCTGCTCGCCGATCATCACCAGGTAGTCCCAGCGCGCGAGCAGCTGGGCGAACGAGGTGGTGGACAGCAGGAACTCGAGCTCGCGCACCGCACCATACTTGTACAGGCCGCGCAGGCGGCGCGCCAGGGTGGCGCGCTGCTGCTCGAGCATGGCGGTATTGCGCTCGAGGCTGTTCTGGGCCGAGTTGAGCTGGCGGTCGAGCTGATTCTGGCGCGACTGGAGGTTGCGCAGGCGCTTGCGCGTGAGATTGAGGTCGCGTTCGGCGCTGCGCAGCCGGGACACCGCCTTGGTCTCCTGGCCCTTGAGACGCCCCGCGGCCTCGCGATTCTCGCGCGCGCGCCGGCTGATCTCCTCCAGCTCGCGGCGCTTGGAGGCGGCGACGCTGTCGGGGCTCTCCTGCGCCGCGAGCGGCGCGGCGCAGAGCAGGCCGAGGGCCAGCAGGAGTACGGCGGGGGCCGGGCGTCTCATGGGCCGACGGCGCGCAGCACCCGCGACAGCGCGAGCGCCGCGGCGACCCAGGCCAGGCCCATCGCCGCCGCGAAGAACGCCCCGGCCCAGGGCGCTGGCAGGAACACGGTCCCGACCATGAAGGACGCCACCGCGCGGTGCAGCGCGAAGAGCGCGGCGAGCGCCAGGAGCGCCGAGGCGCCGGCCTGGATCGCCGCCTCGATCACGAACGGCGTGGAGATGAACCCGTCGGTGGCGCCGAGCCGGCTCATGATCTCCACCTGCGGGCGCCGCGCGAGTACGGTGAGTCGGATCGTGTTGTAGATGACGAAGATGATGGCGAGAGCGACCGTCACGCCGACCGCGATCGCCCCGTTCCGAAGTGCCGCGGACAGGTCGTCGAGTCGGCGCACCCAGTCGGCGCCGTAGCGCACGCCCTCGACCTCGGGGAACTGCGAGACCTGCTCGGCGGCCTGTTCCATCGCCTCGTAGTGGAGCAGCTCGGGCTTGAGCCGCACGCGGACCGACGCCGGGAGCGGGTTCTCGCCGACGGCGTCGAGCAGGGCGGGATCGCCGACCTGCTGCTTGAACTCCTCCCAGGCCTGCTCGCGCGTGACGTAAGTCGGAATGCCGTAAAGCTCGCGCAGGCGGTTGAGGAGCGCCTCGCGCTGCGAATCGGTGACCTCATCCCGCAGGTAGACGATCATCTCGCGCCGGTCGCCGATCAGGTTCATCGCGACCTGGGCGTTGTGGGTGAGCAGCAGGAACAGCCCCGAGAGCGTCAGCGCCGCGGTGAGCGACAGCACCGCGGTGAGGGTCAGGCCGCGGTGCTGTCGCAACGAGCGCCAGGCTTCGCGAAAGAAGAACACGTGCACCGTCAGGCCTCCGCGGTCGCGCGCTCGTCGGGCCCGTCGGGCGCCGGCGTGGCCGGATCGGGGCCGGGCTCCGGGGATGGCGGCGCCCCCTCGGGCGCGGCCGACTCCGGGGCCGCCGTCTCGTCGCCCGCTTCCCGCCCGCCGAGGGGCTCCCACGCGGCCGAGTCCTCGCCCGCCGGCGAGACGGGCTCCGGCGCGGCCGACTCCGGGGCCGCCGTCTCATGGTCCGCCGCCCGCCGGCGCGGAGGCGCCCACGCCTCCGTGGAGGGCGGCGTCTCGGCCGCGGCGTCGCCGCCGAGCAGGCGGCCCTCCTCGATCTCGAGCACCCGTCCGCCGATCGCATCGGCCACGTCCTGGCGCGTGGTGACGAGCAGCAGGGCCGCGCCCTCCTGATGGATCCGCCGCAGCAGGCTCAGCACCTCCCGGGAGCTGCGTTTCTCCAGCGCGCCGGTGGGCTCGTCGGCGAGGATCACGGCCGGGCGGTTGACGAGCGCGCGGGCGATGGCCGCGCGCTGGCGCTCCCCCGCCGACAGCTCCGCGGGGAAGGCGGCCTGCTTGTGCAGGAGCCCGACCTCCTCGAGCGCGAAGAGCACGCGCGGAGTCACCTCTTCGTCGCCGAAGCGGCCGGTGATGTGCACCGCGAGGGCGACGTTCTCGAACACGGTGCGGTCGTGCAGCAGGCGGAAGTCCTCGTAGATGATGCCCAGGGTCCGCCGCAACAGGGCGCGCTGCGCGCGCGAGAGGCGCCCGCCACGGAAGGTGCCCACGGTGACGGTGCCGGCGGTGGGCTGGATCTCGTGGGTGATGAGCCGCAGCAGCGTGGTCTTGCCCGCGCCGCTGTGCCCGAGGAACACCAGGGCGTCGCCCTCGTCCATGTGCCACGAGATCGAGTCGAGCGCCAGGCGCTCTCCGTAGCGCTTGGTGACCTGCTCGAACGTGATCATTCCCTGCAACCTAGCAGACCGCCGCGGGGCCTGGGTCATGAGTCGCGGATTTCGACGTGGGCCTTGGCGCGCAGGCCCTTGACCCATTCCTCGTAGCGTTCGCGCTGCAGGATCTGCGCCACCACCTCGGGCAGCTCGCCGCGGATCTCATCCAGCTTGTAGGGGCGCTCGGGACGCCGATCGGTCACCTTGAAGATGTTGAACCCGGCGGGGTTCGCCAGCACCTCGCTGACCTGGCCGAGCTCGAGCGAGTCCACCCCGGCGCGGATGTTGGGGGCGAGCGACGCCAGCGAGACGAAACTCAGGTCGCCGCCCTCCGACGCCGGGCCGCGGTACTGGCTGTAGCGACGCGCGAGGATCGCGAAGTCGGTGCCCTTGGACGCCTCGCCCCGCACCCGCTCGGCGAGCTTGCGCGCGCGCTCGGCGTCGGCATCGCTCAGGTCCACCCGCGTGAGGATGTGGCGCGCGTGGGTCTCGAGGACCGGCTGGCCGTCGGCGTCGAGACTGTCCCGTCCGGCGCGGGTCTTGAGCGTGTCGCGGTCGATCACCTCGATGACGTGCCAGCCGAACGGCGTCCGCGCCGGCTGGCTCACCTCGCCGATCTTGAGCGCGAAGGCGGCGGCTTCGAACTCCGGATCCATCGAGCCGCGCGGGAAGAACCCGAGATCGCCTCCCGCCCGCGCGCTGCCGGGATCCTCGGAGACCTCCTGCGCCACCTTGGCGAACTTCTCGCCGGCGAGGATGCGGTTGCGCGCGGCCGCGGCCTTCGCCTTGGCTTTCGCGCTCTCCGCCGAGTCGGCCAGCACCGGGATCTGGATCACCGAGAGCCGCACCTCCGCGGACATCATCGGAAACTTCTCGGGATGCTGCTTGAAGTAGGCCTCGGCTTCGGCCGGGGTCACCGACCGGCGCGGCAGCTCCTTCTGGACCAGCCGCTGCGCCAGCAGCTGGCGCTCGACCTCGGCGCGGTACTTGTCGCGCAGCTTGTCCTCGTTGAGGTTTTCCCGCGCGAGCTGTTCCCGGAAGGCGGCCTCGCTTCCGAGTCGCTCCTTCGCCTCGGCGATCGACTGGTCCACCTGCCTGGCGATCTCGGCGACGCTGGCGGTGAAACCCCGGCGCCGCGCCTCGGCCACGATCAGCTTCTCGTCGATGAGCTGGTCGAGGATCTGATGCCGCAACGTGTCCACCATCGCCGAGTCCGGCTGGAGTTGGTTGCGGAGCAGGAACAGGTAGAGCTGCTCCTCGACGTCGCTGCTGAGCACGACGTCGTCGTTGACCACGGCGGAAATCCCGTCCAGACGCTGACCCGACGGGCTCGGACCGGCGGCGATCGCCAGCGCGGCGAATGCCGGGACGACCCATCTCGAGAAACGCAAGGGACTGACCTCCATCGAAACCCGGCGCCGCAGCGCGCCGCCCACGCGGGACGCGCCGCGGGGATTGACAGGAACATGACCGGGGGGAGCCCCGATGCCGAGGCAGCCGCGCAGTATACCCGCTGCCCCCGGGACGGCGTAGAGCAGATTGGGGACCCTTCTCCTGATGCGCGCGCGGGGCGCGCGGGTTCGACCCGGGCGGCGCGCCCGCCGCGCGAGCGGAGGCCCGGCGGACGCCGGCGCAGCCCGGGCCACGCGCGCCGCCGGCCCCGCCCGCGCCGCGGCCTGCGCTGGTGCGGAGGTTCTGCCGCGCTCGTCGCGGACCCGCCGCGGCGGGGTGGGGGCGGGGCGATACTGATACGGCGTGCGGCACCGCGGGCTGCGATCGCGGGGCCGCGGAGGTTCCTTGAGCAGATCCCCGGCTTCCATCCCTGCCGCTCCCGGCGTTGAGCGCTCTGCGGCGCTGTGGGAGAGTCGCGGCGTGACGCCCGGCCATCGAGCGCGACGCGCCTTTGCGATCGCGGCGGTGCTGGTCGCGGTCGCGATCGCACTGCCGCGCTTCCTCACCCACACGCCCTATCCGCGCCTCGGCGTCACCCTCGACCGCATCGAGTCCGGCCGATCGCCCAAGGTCCAACGCGTTTTCGCCCCGCCCGCCGAGGGCGTGCTCCACGCCGAAGACGAGCTGGTCGCGCTCGACGGCGTGTCGTTCGGCGACGCCGAGCTCATGGCGCGGCTCAAGGCGAAGGGGTTTCCGCGCGGCCCGATCCGACTCACGATCCGGCGCGCGGGCCGGCCGCTCGAGTTCATCATGCCGCCGGTGCAGCTCGGGGCGTGGCAGCGCCTGCGGCTGTTCATCTTTCCCATCGCCGCACTGATCGCGGCACCACTGGTCGCCTTCCTGCTGGTGTGGCGGCGCCCGGACCTCGGCGCCGCCTGGGTGTTCCTGTGGTTCGTGTGGCTGCAGGGGGTCGGCGCGATCTGGGGGCTGTTCCGCTATCCGCAGACCGAGCCCGCCGGGGGCTTCGCGCTCTACATCGCGCTCTACTCCGCGATGGTGTGGTGGTACCCGGCCTCGTTCCTCCACTTCATGAGCGTGTTCCCGCGCCCACGCTGGCAGGGAGCCGGACGCTGGAGCAGCATCTGGTTCTGGCTGGTGGCGCTCGCCTACCTGGCGCCGGCGACGATGATGATCGCCTGGCGCGGCCTGCCGCCGGAGCACGTCTACACCGCTTTCCAGGCGGTGGTCTTTCCGCTGGGCGTGGTGTCGCTGCTCGACCGCTACGGGCGCCGTGGGCGCCCGGGCT
>Ga0154739_1085_pt1 | contig 28466 bp, 15 predicted proteins | sample Rifle2008BG16ft_FD_105747 | JGI IMG/M metagenome (GOLD analysis project Ga0154739, IMG submission 105747) | Candidatus Eisenbacteria bacterium RBG_16_71_46 | reverse complement strand
GGCCCGGAACTCACCAGCAGGCTCGCGTCGCTCGGCCCCTCGTCGTACGACTTCGCCACCTCGGCGCCCGAATACTACGACGTCTACTACAGCGACCCGGATGGCAACTTCGACCTCGACGGAGACGACCTGACCATCGAGTGCGTCTACAATGGTCCCGCCAGCGGCCACAACATCGATGCCGTCCAACTGGTGTTCACGCCGCCCTCGGGCTCGTTGTACGCGGTCGCGGTGAAGCGGGTCGTGGCGCTCGACAACGGCGTGGCCGGCAGCGCCTCCGCCGCGCTGCACGCGCCGAATGGCCAGTGGACCACGCTCGGGCGCACCCTCAATCCCGGCGAGCGCCTGTCATTGACGCTCGCCTACGACGTGCCGGTTCCCACCGACCGGGGCACGTGGGGCGCGATCAAGGCGCTGTTCCGCCGCTGAGCGTGTCGGGGCGGGCCGGAGTCGCGATCCCCGCCCGCTCGCCGAGCCGGAAGACCGGCACCCCGCGCATGCTCCCCTGCGGCTCGGCCGCGATGCGCTCTCCCCGCTGGGCCTCGAGCTGCGCCAGGGCGTTCGCAGTCGCGAAGACCCGGCCAGCGCAGGGAACCGCCGGGCGCGCGCCGGAGCGCGGCGCACCCCGCGCGAGCCCGCCCGGCATCCACGGCGCGCGGTCGTTGCCGGCGACGCGGGTGTCCACTTGCGCGAAGAACGGCAGCGCCACCAGCGCATCCTCGAGCGACGCGTCGCGCGGCCCGATCCACAGGCAGTCCCCGGCGCGCAGGCGGCCGGCGGAGAACCGGAGCAGATCGGCGTAGGGAGCGTTTTCGGGGTCGAGCGCGGGCAGCGCGCGATAGCCGAAGTTGACGCCGCCGAGCAGGACGAGCGCCGGCCAGGCGAGCGCGCCCACGCGCCCGCCCGCGCCGCGCGAACCCATTGCCCCGATGCCTGCGAGTAGCATCAGGCACGCCACCACGTACACCCAGTAGTCGAGCGTGCGCGGCTGGAACCACGCGATGAACGCCGCCGTGGCGAGCGCGCCCCAGGCCAACCCGCGAAGCGCGACCCCGGCGTCCGGGCTCGAGCCCGCCGCATTGCGGCGGCGCCAGGCGAGAACCATCCCGCCCGCGAGCACCGCGAGAACGAGGGTGATCGCCAGCATCCAGGGCCACGCCGCGGGGTCGGCGCGCCGGGCGACGGGAGTCTGCGTGATCAGCGCCTCGCACAGCGTCCGGGCGGACTGCCACGCCATCCCGGCCAGCGAGAGGCGCGAGGACTCGCTGCGTTCCCCGGCCGCCAGGGTCCAGCGCGCGATCTCGACCGGGGAGCGCAAGCCCTGGTGCGCGACGGCCGCCCAGGCGTAGACGCCCACCGCGAGTGCGATCCATGCCGCGGCGAAGCGGCGCGCCGATCCCGGACGGCGCAGCGCACCGCGCGCGGGCAGCGCCAGCGCCAGAGTGAGCGCGACCGCGAACAGCACGACGATCTGGTGCAGCAGCACCGCGAGGCCGATCGCGAGGCCCGCCGCGACGGCGTGGCGATGGGACCGCCCGAACGCCAGCGCCACGCCGAGCAGAAGGAAGCACAGCGCCGGCATCATCACTTCGACGATCGTGGAGTAGATCCAGACCGCGTTGGTGAGTGCCAGCGCCGCCGCGGCGAACACCGCGGTCGAGCGCCTGCCGGTCGCCCGGTGGGCGATCCAGCCCGCGAGGCCCACGCAGCCGGCGCCGGCGAGGCTGCTCAGCAGCAGAAGCGGGGCGAAGGACGCCAGCGGGCCGGCGTCGCCGGGAGGGAGCACGTGCCCGAACAGCGCAGCGAGCGGGACGTAGAGCAGGTGGTGGGGATGGAACCACGCGGTCGAGAGGAAGCGTTCGGAGAGCAACGGGTTGCCGAGCGCGCGCGCGGTGTAGGCGATCGAGTCCCAGGGCTGGACCCTCATCCAGGTGGCGAGATAGAGAAGGAACGCACCGGCGAAGCAGGCCAGACCGATGTACGCGGCGGACCGCACGGTCCGGGGCGCGGCCGGCGGCGATGACTCCGGCGCCGCGCTGAGGTGGTCCGGGATCGGCTCCGTCCCGGTCCGCTGCCTCGGCTCCTTCATGGTAGGGAAACGGCCAAGGGAAAGTCGGCGCCCGGCGGGACGTGAGCGCCCCAGCGCCGCAGGCGAGAGGCATGTGCGGGGGGAAGGGCAACCGTGATGCTCGCGGCCGCGGGCATGGCGGGAAGATACACCAGGATCGTCCGGTCCCCCGGATCGGCTTGGCGCGGCGGAGTCGGCGCCGCGGCGGGCCCGGTCCACTGCGCCGCTGGCTCCGCGCTGGCCGCCGAGGATCCGATGCGCGGCGGCGGATCTCGCCCCATCCCGACCGTCGCCCCCGGTCCGCGAAATTTCGCTGGAGGGCCGCGAGGTCGCCGGCCGATACCCCTGGGGTCGAGCATTTGGCTGGTCCGCCGGCCTTCTCCATCCAGGAGGTTGCCGTGTTCGGCTCAAGCCCGGGCACGCATCACGCCGGGAGCGCGATCTCGTTCGCCCCGCTCGCCGAGGAGAGCTGGAGCATCGTTCTCGCCGGCGGAACGGGGACGCGCATGCGCTCGGCGATCCGCGAGTGGCTGGGCGAGGATCGGCCGAAGCAGTACTGCACCTTCGTCGGCTCGCGCTCCATGCTCCAGCACACCGTGGACCGCGCCTCCCAGCTCGTCGGCCTGGAGCGGATCCTCACCGTCGTCGGTCCCGGCCAGCGGGCCTATCTCGGCGGAGCGTCCGGGTCCCCGGGCGCCGGTCGCGTGCTCGAGCAGCCCGTCGCCCGCGGCACCGGCCCCGGAGTGTTCCTCGCGGCCACCTATGTGGCCGAACGGGACCCGCACGCCACCGTGCTCATCTTCCCCTCCGACCACTTCGTTCATCCGGAAGATCGCTTCGTGCGGCTGGCGGAAGCCGCCCGCGCGATCGTCGAGCGCGCGCCCCACCGCCTGGTCCTGCTCGGGGCCCGCCCGGAGGGCCCGGAGACCGAATACGGCTGGATCGTTCCCGGGCCGCGTGCGGTGTCCGGATCCGAGGGCGCGGCGCTGCCGGTGCGGGAGTTCGTCGAGAAGCCCGACCGGCGGACCGCGGCGCGCCTGCTGCGCGCCGGCGGTCTGTGGAACACGCTGGTGGTGGCGGTCCGCGTGGACACCCTGTGGGCGATGGGCCTGCGGCACCTCCCGCAAATGATGCGGCGCTTCCAGACGCTGCGCCAGGTGCTGCGCGCGGTGCGGCTCGGATGGGCCCCGCCCGAGCGGGAGGCCAGCGCCGTCGCCGAGGCCTGCGCCGCCGTCCCGGAGGCCGACTTCTCCCGCGACATCCTGCAACGGGTAGTGGAATCCATCCTGGTCCTGCCGCTCCGCGACGTCACCTGGAGCGACTGGGGACGCCCGGAGCGAATCCACGCGTCCCTGGCGCGGCTCGGGGCCGATTCGCCCTTCGCGTCGTCGCCGACCAGCTAGCGGGGGCCGCCGCCGGCCTCAGGCCGGACGACGGCCACGGCCGCGCCCTCGATCTCGCCCGCGCGTAGCGCATCCAGAGCCTCGTTGGCCTGAGCGAGCGGAAACGCTCGCGCGCGAGTCCGCGCCGGGTCGCGCGGTACCGGCGCCAGGAACTCCTCGCCGTCGCGCCACTCGGCCCTGTGCAGCCCGAGTGGCCGATGCTAGACTCTGGCTCGTCCCGAATCGGACGCTTCCATTCGACGAGCCATGCGCTTTGGAGGCCATTTCGGGTCCTCTCCAGCCGGTCGATTTCCTGCCGACCCGCACTCACCGGGAGGCCGTCCCATGCATTCGCCGTCGCCCGTCCTCGCCCACCCCGCCCGGCAGTTCGGCGCCCAACGCGCGGTGATCCGCGCCATCGTGGCGCAGTAAGCGTGATTCCGTCGCACGTGGGGGGCGGCGCCGAGGGCGGGGGCGTGAACGGTGGGCGCTGAGCCCATGCGCGCGCTGATCGCGCCGGCGGGGTCGCGGGGTCTGCTCCTCCCGGCGCTCGTTGCGCTGGCATGCGCCGGCGGGGCGACCGCGGCCACCGTGCCGCCGCCATCCGCCAGCGTGCCCCCGTCACCGGTCGCCTCGCCCGCGCTTTCGGCCACCGTGCCCTCGCGATCCGCCGACGCACCGGTACCGGTCATCCCGGCTCCAGTCGCATCCGACTCGCTGCCGAGCCAGATCCTGGCGGGTGAGCCGCTCGGGGCCTTCACCTGACCGCTGCCTTCGGTCCCGTTGGGACCGGTGGTGGATCCGGAGTGGGCGCTCTATCACCTGCAGCGCGCGCTCTACGACCCGGTGGATCCGAAGTTCCTCGGCTCGCTGGCCGATTCACTCCAGTACCGCATCAACGGCGAGGTCTATCGCTTCTCGAGCCCACGGACCTTGCGGCGGTTCGCCAAGACCCCGCAGCGTTGGTGCGGTCTCCTGCGCGACCCGGTGAGCGGGCGGCGCTTCCGGCCCACGGCGCGCTCGCCGGAGGTCTTCTTCGTGGGTGGCCCGTACTTCTTCGAAAGCGATTCCACCAAGCGGCGGTTCGTGGACGATCCACAGACGTTCCAGGTGATCCGGCGGGACTAGCCGACAGCCGCCGGGCCGAGCGACGTTGCCGTGGCACCGGCCGCCGCCGCCCGGCCCCTGCCTGAGATCATGTCCCAAGCTCCCCGATTCAGCGCGTTCGCCGCCCTGCGGCATCGCAACTTCCGCCTGCTCTGGACCAGCCAGCTGATCTCGGTGGCGGGCTCCATGATGCAGAACGCCGCCATCCTCTGGCACGTCTCGCTTCTCGCTCCGCCGGCCCATCGCGGTCTCGCGCTCGGCATGGTGGGGCTGGTGCGGATCCTGCCGATCATCGCCTTCTCGCTGGTCGGCGGCGTGGTGGCCGACGCGCTCGATCGCCGCAAGCTCATGCTGATCACCCAGGCTGGTATGGCAGTGGCCGCCGGGCTGCTCGCGGGCGTCGCATTCGGCGGCGTGTCCGCGCTCTGGCCGGTCTACCTGCTGGCGGCGCTGGGCTCGGCCTTCGGCTCCTTCGACTCGCCGGCGCGCCAGTCCCTGGTGCCGAACCTGGTGCCGCGCGAGCACCTGCCCAACGCGCTCAGCCTGAACACGATCATGTTCCAGACCGCATCGGTGATCGGGCCCGCCGCGGGCGGGCTGTTGATCGGCCGCTTCGGGGTCGCGTGGGCGTACGCTCTCAACGCCGTCTCGTTTCTCGCCGTGATCGTCGCCCTGCTCATGATGCGCGATCCTCCACGGCACCCCGCGCGCACGGCGCGTCCGATCCACCTGCGCGCCGCGGTCGAGGGCCTGCGCTTCGTATTCCAGACGCCGCTGATCCGCTCGACCATGCTACTGGATTTCTTCGCCACGTTCTTCGCCTCGGCCGCGGCACTGCTGCCCCTGTTCGCGCAGGACGTGCTCCACGTGGGCGCACCGGGCTACGGAGTGCTCTCCGCCGCGCCCGCGGTGGGAGCGATCGTGGCCGGGGTCGCGCTGGTGCCACTGATCGACCGCATCGACCGCCGCGGCGCGACGATGCTGTGGGCGGTGCTTGGCTACGGGCTCGCCACCGTGGTGTTCGGCGCCTCGCGCAGCTTCGGGCTCACCTTCCTCTGCCTCGCCCTCACCGGGGTGACCGACACCGTGAGCATGGTCATCCGCAACATCATTCGCCACCTCAACACCCCCGACGAGCTACGCGGCCGCACGACGAGCGTGAACATGATCTTCTTCATGGGCGGCCCGCAGTTGGGCGAGCTGGAAGCCGGACTGGTGGCGAACGTCTGGGGCGCGCCGCTCTCGGTGATCAGCGGCGGCATCGGCTGCGTGCTCGCCGCCGGTCGGGCGGGATGGAGGACCCCGGTGCTGCGCCGCTATCGGCGCGAGACGCCGGTGATCGTGGCGCGGACGGGCGGACCCGCCGCCGGCTGACCGCCCCGCGCCCGGGGCCGGTCCCGCGCCGCTTCCGACGCGCCGCGGCAGTGCGTCGCGCGATGCCGCGCCCTCGCGGCTCGCGTCTCAATGCTCTAGCATCGTGCCCCATGCCACCCAAGCGACCCGCCGCGGTCCCCGTTTCCAAGGCCGCCGCGCGGGGCCGTTCGCCGGGCGCCCGGTCCTCCGCGGGTGCGCCCGCGGAGGGCGCCGCCGCAGAGGCGTCCGCGACGATCCACTCGGGCTCCCGCCTGCTGCTCGCCTCACTGGCGGTCACCCTCGCGGTCCGCATGGCGAGTGCCTTCACTCCCTCCAACTGGCTGTGGGGCGTGGACACCTTCCACCACTGGCCTCCGCCGTGGGGCGCGGCGCTCGCCGTCCTCGCCGCACTGGGTTTCGTGCCGGGCGTCGGAGGCCGCATCGACCATGGGCTCGTGCGGCTCGGCGAGCGGTGGCGGGGCGCGGGCTGGCGCGGCGATCTCTTCGCGAGCGGGGGGCTCGCGCTCGCGCTCTTCGCGCTCCGGGACGGCGTGCGTTTCACCGGGGACTTCGGCATGCGCGTCGGGCTGCTGAGCCTGCCTTCCCCGTCGCGGCAGCTGCTCGAGCACGTCTACCCGCTCGACATGGCGGTCAACGTCCTGGCGCCGCGTTGGATGTGGCAGCACGGAATGAGCGACGCGTCGGCGCTCCAGCTGGTGGGTGCGTTCATGGGCGGCCTGTTCGCGCTCGCGGCCTTCCGCTTCCTGAGGGCGGCAGGGGCGCGCGGCCGCGCGTTGCCCGCGGGCGCCCTGGTGATGCTGAGCGGCGCGCTGCTGGTCCACTTCGCCGGCTACGACAAGTTCGGCCCGCTGCTGCTGGGGCTCGTGATGGCGGGAGCGGGTGCGGCGCGCATGGCGCGCGACGGCCGGGGCATATGGACCCTTGCGCTGGGAACCGCGATCGCGGTGCTGTCCCACCGCTCCGGCTACCTCGCGGTGCCGGCGGTGGCCTGGACGCTGGTCCGCGGGTTCGCCGCGGAGCGGGACGGCGTACGGCGCTTCGAGATCGCGGCGGCCGCAGCACTGGCGGCGGGAGCGTGCGCCGCGATGCTGCCCCGCACGTTCGAGATGGTCACCCAGTTCGACCGCGCGGTGCACCTGCCGGGAGGGGAGACGGCGCGGGCCCGCGCCGCCACCACGGCGCCCGCCCTGCTGCTGCACCTCTCGACCGCGCTCAACGTGATCTCGTATCTGGTTCCGATGTGGCTGGTCGGGGCGGCGGCCGGCTGGACCGCGTGGCGGAGCAAGACGCGTCCGGCGGCGGGCGCCAGCGCGGCGCGCGACCGCTTCGCGCTCGCGCCGGTCGGGGCACTGGCGTTCGTGGGCTTCGTCACGCTCGTGGGAGTCGAGCCGGGTGGAGGTTGGGCGCGCGATTGGGACGTCGCGACCGGGATCGGCACCGTCACCGCGCTGATTTGCGGCTTCTGCCTGGTCGCCGCGTCGCGCCGGGACGGGCTCGCCGGAATCGGGGGGCCGCTGGTGACCGTCGCGCTCGCGGTCTGCGTCACGCTCTGGGGAGTGCACGCGAGCGAGCGCATCAGCCTGCGCCGCGTCGAACGACTCACGACCGCGCGGCCGAGCTGGAGTGCCGCGCACCGGGCGGGGCTGTTCGATTTCCTGGGCATCCACGCGCTGAACGCCGGCCGGTCCGACGGGGCGGCGGCGTTGTTCGAGCGCGCCATTGCCGTCGGGGGGCCCAACCCGAGGTTGGTCTACCAGGCGGGGCTCGCCTATCTTGTGGCCGGACGGCTGGAGCGGGCGGACTCGACCTTCCGCCGCGCGGCCGCGCTCGATCGCAAGGTGGCCGAGCCGTGGGTGGGCCGGGCGCGCATCGCGCTCGCGACCCGGGACACGCTGACCGCCCTGGCGTATCTGGATTCCGCCTTCACGCGCAATCCCACGATTCCCGACGGGCGCCAGCTGCTGCAGGCGTTGCGCGGGCCGCGTCCGGCCCGGTGAGGTCGCGGCCTGCGACCCGGCAGGGTTTCCGGGATCCGACCGCACCGCCGATCGCCGAGGGCACGATGTCGCAGGAACGGTCTTCAGATCCCCAGGGTGAACGAGGCGCCTTCGCGATCGGTGCGGACCAGGCGCTGGTCCTCGCGATCGTCCTCGCGGGCATGCTGCTGCGGGTCGCCTTGATGAGGGCCGCGGGCGGCGACTTGATCGACGACTCCTACATCACGCTGCGCTACGGGCGGAACCTGTTCCTCGGCCAGGGTCTGGTCTTCAATCCCGGCGAGCACGCCCTGGGCGCCCCGCCCCTGTATGCCGTCCTGGCGGGGCTCTTGTGGAAGGTGGCCACGACGTTTCTCGGCGGCGGGCACGCCGTCGGCTATCTGGTCACGTGCGTGAACATCGCGCTGATGGGGGCAACGGGGATTCTCTTGTCGCGCCTGCTGCCCCTGGCGCCGGCGTCGGCCGCGCCGCCGGTGGCCGGCGCGGCCGCACCGGCGGTCCCGGCTCCGGCCGCCTCGCGATCGAAGCCGGCCTGCTTCGCGCTCGTCCCGCTCGTGCTGTTCGCCTTCTACCTTCCCTTCGTGGACAACACCACGACCGGCATGGAGACCACGCTCTTCGTGCTGCTGCAGGCCGCCTCGCTCCATGCGGTGCTCGCGCGCAGGCCGGCACTGGCCGCGACGCTTCTGGGTCTCACCATGCTGGTTCGGGCGGAGGGCGTGCTGTGGACCGGCGCGGTGCTCTTCACCGAGACCCTCCAGCACCGTCGCCCGAGCGTGCGCGCTCTCGCCCCGCTGCTCGCCATCGTCGTCGGCTGGACGCTGTTCGCCACCGCGTACTACGGGTCGCCCATCCCGCTCAACGTCGTCAGCAAGAGCGGCTGGGTGGTGACCGGTGACAACGCGGGGGCGCCGACGGTGCTCGGTCAGCTCTGGGACGTGCTGGCCTCGTTCACGCTGCTTCCCCTGGGCCTGGCCAGGCTGGGATCCGCCGGCGCCTGGCTCGCCGTCGCGGCGCTCGTCGCCTTGCCTCTGCTCCTGGCACTCTTCGCGGTCGGCCTCGTCGCCCTCGGCAAGCGACGGGACGGGCTCTTCGCGTGGGGCGTGTTCTTCGTCGCCTGCGTGGCCTTCTACGTCGTGGGGCGGGGAGCCACCTGGCCGAGCTGGTACGCCATACCGCCCGGCCTGGCATTCTTCATCGTGGTCTCGTACGGCGCCGGCGTGCTGGCGTCACGGGGGCGAGGATCGCGGAGCATGCGCCTACGGGCCGGTGGCTGGGCGGCGCTCGGGCTCCTGTCGGGTGTGCTGGGGGTGTCGTCCGCGATCGCCTGGAACAGGCTCCGCGCTCCCTACTACCGGGACATGGAGCAGACCTACGGCGCCACGGGCCGGTACATCCAGGACCATTCGAGCGCAGGCGATTCGCTGCTGGTGTGGGAGGTCGGATACATCGGATACCTCGCCGATCGCTACACGCAGGAGGTGGCGGGCATCGTCTCGCCGCGGGTCCTCGAGGCCCTGCGGGAGAGTCACGACATGGCCGACACGCCGATGCTCGTGAGGCGGTTCCGGCCCGCATTCCTGGTGCTGCCGCCGGAAGACGAAGCGGTCCGCGACCGGCGCTTCGGGCCGTGGTTCGCCGAGACCTACGAACGTGTTCTCGAGACGCGGGGCTACTGGACCTACAAGCGACGCGAGTGACAAGGGTCGCCGGCCGCGTCAATCGGCCCGCGTCGAGTCCACCCCGCCGCGGACCGGCACCCGCGTACGGTCGAGTTCCCGCATCTCGTGCCGGAACTCCCGGTCCTTGCGTTGCCATTCGGAGGTCGCCGGGACCCGCCACTGCTTGAGCCAGACGAAGCTCATCACCAGCAGCGACCACGCGATGAGCACCGCGAGCAGCGCCCCGCGCGCGCGCCGCGCGGGGACCCGGTCGAGCGCGAGCGCGGCCAGCAGGCACGCCCCGACCGCCGCCACCTCCAGGTAGCGCATGTCGAGCCAGCCGCCGGTCCACCTCACCATCACCACCGCGGCGGGCAGCCAGAAGAGGAACATCCACGCGGTGGCGAACCGCGCGACGGCCGAGCGGGACGTCGCCAAGGCGATCGGCAGCAGGAGCGCGAGCCCGACGCCGAGCCGGTGCGCGTCGAGGAACGCCGCCACCGCCCGCGGCGCCGCGAGGCCGAACAGGCGCAGGTCGAGGGCCGGGCCGAGGTTCACGGGAACCAGGGCGAAGCCCGGCAGCTCGACCAGGCGCACCGCCACCGCGTGGCCGGGCACCGGGAGCAGCGCGGCGAGCGCCGCGACGGCCAGGCCTCCGAGCACGAGTGCCGTGAGCCGGCGTTCGCGCTCCGGGCTGACCGGCGCTCCGGCGCGCGGCGCGAGCAGCGCCACCAGGGGGGCGAGCGCGATGATCTCGTGCGCGCCGATCGCGAGGATCCACAGCGCCAGGGCGCGCGCGCGGCGGCGCGCGTGCCACTCGACGAACGCCCAGAGCGTCAGCGCGAGGGCGAGGTTCATGGACAGGTTGTTGAGCTCCATCACCGCCCGGCCGTAGAAGCCGAAGCCGACGGCGAACAGCAACGCGGCGGTGGTGCCGGTGCGGGGCGAGCCGCTCCAGCCGCGCGCCAGGCGTTCGACGAGCAGGACGTGGGCGACGTGCAGCAACAGATTGAGCGCCTGGTAGACCTCGTGCCGCGGACCGGCCACCGCCATGACCAGCGTCATCGCGAGCTTGGAGACGAAGCGGCCGAGGAGGCCGCTGTACCAGGGATCGAGCAGCCAGCGGGGATCGAGGGCACTCGCGCGGGCCCAGTAGAGCACCTGGAGATCGGTGGCGATGGGTTGCAGCGCGAGCGTGGGGGTGAAGACCGCGAAGGCGAGCACGCCGAGCAGCGCCCGCGCGCCGCGCGAGGGCGGGGGCGGCGTGGCGGTCGGAGGTGGCGGGGCGGGAGCGGCCAAGAACGACTCCTGGGTGGGGCTGCGCCGGGGGAGGATACCCCAGCGGCGCGTCGCGGACCCTGGTGGGCCGCCGGCGCTCAGGGCTGCTTCGTCGCCATGAGTTTCTCGCGCCCGACGAGCAGCAGGAAGGCCGTCAGCAACAGGAACGGGACGAGCGCCAGCAGGTCCGCATACCGGCCCGCGAAGAACGGGTTGTGCGCGCGCGACCAGATGGTGAGCGCGGCATCGGCGCGGTCGAACACGCCGGCCATGAAGGCGATGATGATCCCGGCGATCGCCCCGCCCGCGATGTAGCCCGAGGCCAGCAGCACGCCGGAGCTGCGGTCGGCCTCGGCCGAGAGCTGATCCTCGGAGAGTCGGTGGGCCGCCAACTCGCGGCGCCGCGCCCGGTCCACCAGCCAGCGCACCGCGCCGCCGATGAAGATCGGCGACGAGGACGAGAGCGGCAGGTAGACCCCGACCGCGAACGCCAGCGAGGGGATGTTCGACATCTCGAGGATCACCGCGATCATCACGCCGAACAGCACCAACCCCCAGGGCAGGTGGCGGTCGAGGATGCCCTTGATGATGTAGGACATCAGGGTCGCCTTGGGCGCGTCGAACTTGCGCACCTCGGTGCCGTCGGGGCGCGTGCGGTAGGTGCCGTTGATCCCCGGGTCCACCAGCCAGACCGCGTTCCCGGAGTCGTCCACCAGGTACTTGCCCTGGGGGCCGCCGACGTCGTCGGTCTTGTGCCACACGCGGTAGGCGCGCGCGTCGTCGCGCGCCTGGACGCCGCGGATCGCCTCGCGCCCCGGCGGCAGGCTCGCGAGGTCGGCGTGCAGGCCGGCCGGCGCGACCTGGCGAATCGGCACGTAGACCGTGGCCGCGTCGTTGAGCTTGAGCAGGATGGGGCCCAGCATCACCGCGGAGAACAGCGCGCCGATCAGGATGGAGACCTGCTGCCAGCGCGGCGTGGCGCCCACCAGGTAGCCGGTCTTGAGGTCCTGCGAGGTCGCGCCGCCGTTCGAGGCCGCGATGCACACCACGCCGCCGACCGAGAGCGCGGTGACGTAGTAGGCGCCGCCGGTCCAGCCGACGGCGAGGAAGACGATGCAGGTGAGGAGCAGCGTCGCCACCGTCATCCCCGAGATCGGATTCGACGACGAGCCGATCTCGCCGGTGAGGCGCGAGGAGACCGTGACGAACAGGAAACCGGTGACCACGATCAGCACCGCCCCCAGCACGTTCATGTGGAGCGGCCGCGCCGCCATGATCGCCAGCACCAGCAGCACGATGCCGCCGAACACCACGTTCATGGGAATGTCGTGGTCGGTGCGGTGGGGATCCACCGCGGCCCCGCGCGGCATCGCCACGTCGCGCAGGCCCTCGCGGAGCCCATGCCAGATCGTCGGCAGCGATCGCGCCAGGCTGATGATCCCCCCGGCGGCCACCGCGCCCGCGCCGATGTAGAGCACGTAGGCGCCGCGCACCTGGTTCGGGCCCATGTCGTGGATCGGGATCGTCCCCGGCGGCAGGGGGCCGGCGATTTGGTCGCCGAAGAACTTGATCATCGGGATCAGGACCAGGTAGGCCAGCACCCCGCCCGCGCACATCACCGAGGCGATCTTGGGGCCGATGATGTAGCCCACGCCCAGCAGCTCCGGCGAGATCTCCGCCGCCACCGAGCCGGCGGCGAAGGGCGGTCCGAAGACCTTTTCCGGCGTGTCCTTCCAGCCCTTGAGCGCGACCATGGCGGTCTTGTACGCGAGACCGATTCCGAAGCCGGTGAAGATCGTGCGGGCGCTGAGGCCCTTGCCGAGCCCCCGCGCCTCGTCTTCCTTCGCTGCCGCCGAGGCCGCGGCGCGCGATTCGGCCGACGCGCCGGCCTTGAGCACCTCGGCGCAGGCGGTGCCCTCGGGGTAGCGGAGCTTGCCGTGCTGCTGGACGATCAGCGCGCGGCGCAACGGCACCATCATCAGGATCCCGAGCAGCCCGCCGAGGATCGCCACCAGCATCACGCGCGTCAGCTCCAGGTTGAACCCGAGGATCATGATCGCCGGCATCGTCACGCCGAGCCCGAAGGCGATGGACTCGCCCGCGGACCCGGCGGTCTGCACGATGTTGTTCTCGAGGATCGAGGCGTCCTTGAGCCCGAACTTCGCCGCGAGGCGGAACAACGTGATCGAGATCACCGCGACCGGGATGGACGCGCTCACGGTCAGTCCGACCTTGAGCACCAGGTAGAGCGACGAGGCGCCGAAGATCATGCCGAGGAGCGTGCCGAGGATGACCGCCCGCGGCGTGAACTCCGGGAGCCTGGTCTCGGGGGCGATGTAGGAGTGAAAGACGGCGGGCGGCGCCGCGGTGGGTGTCGGGCGTGGCGTGCGGCTCATCGAAGCACCCTCGGGGTCGCGGAAGGCGGGACGGCTCGCCAGGTTGCCGGTACGATGGGCGCAAGCTAGGCGGGCGCGCCGCCTAAGTCAACGGGAGACCGCGCGGGCCGATGGTGGCCAGGCGGGACGGGAGGGAAGGCCCGAGGGGGGGCGCGCGGCGTGGTGGGGACTGGGAGCGGCGAGAGGGGTGGCCCCGAGAGGGCTCGCGCGCGGCGTGGTACCTTGCCCCCCGCGGCGGAAGCCGGACTCGCTCCCCGCCGGGTCGCCACGCTGCGGCCGCCGGGTCGTGCCGGCGCGACGTTTTCGCTGCGCGGCGCGGTCCGAGGCCGATATCCTCTTGGAGATCGCGGAGCCCGTTCGGGGGGGGGCCTCGATGCGGCGCCGTGGGCCTCCGCAGGGCGGAGGACGTGGCCGAGACGAGGGTGGCGGGAGCGACCGCCGCGGCCGGGGGCTTCGACGACATGACCGTGAATCCGGAACGCACGTACCCCATGCACATCCCCGCGGCCGGGACGGCCGACGCGGGTACCGGCGCGGCCGCAGTGGATTCGGACGTGGACGTCTCGATCGTTCTCGTCGTCTACCGGACCCCGCAGCTCCTCCGCCAGTGCCTGGCGTCGATCGAAGCCGCGACGCCGCGGCTCGGCTACGAAGTGATCGTCCTGGACAACGCTCCGCTGGATCCGGCCTCCGAGCGTGTCGCGGAGGACTGGGGCCGGCGCGTGTTCGGGGCCGCCGCCTCGCGCCGGATCCAGTACCGCGCCAACCGCGAGAACCTCGGCTTCGCGCGGGCCGTCAACCAGGGGATCCGGCTGGCCCGCGGACGCTACTACCTGGTGCTCAATCCCGACGTCGAGGTGCGGCCCGGGAGCATCGAGGCGCTGGCCGGCTACCTCGATGCCACCCCCGAGGCCGGGCTCGTGGCCCCGCGCCTGCACGATCCCGACGGCTCGCTCCAGTACAGTTGCCGCACGTTCTATACGATGCCGATCTTCCTGCTGCGGCGGACCTTCCTCGGCAGGCTGTTCCCCAACGCTCGCGTGATCCGGGATCACCTGATGCGCGACTTCGATCACGAGACCACCCGGGACGTGGACTGGTGCATCGGCGGCAGCCTGATGGCGCGGCGCGAGGCGGTGACGGACGTCGGCCCGATGGACGAGCGCTTCTTCCTCTACTTCGAGGACGTGGACTGGTGCTACCGGATGCACCAGCGGGGCTGGAGAGTGGTCTACCACCCGAGCGCCCGGATGGTGCACCACTACCAGCGGTCGAGCGCCGGCTGGAAGCCCAGCCGCGGCCTGTGGGCGCATCTGGCCTCGACCGTGCGCTTCTTCGAGAAGTGGAGCTTCGTCCTCTATTGGCTCAAGCTCCGCGGCCGGGTGTTCCGGCGGGCTGCCTTCATCCTGAACGACCTGCTCGCCGTGACCGCCGCGTTCGTGGTCGCCTACGGGATCCGCAGCCTGGCGGGTGGAATCCTGGTCAAGCCGCTCTTCGAGTTCGAGCAGTACACCCGTTTCCTCGGCTTCACCCTGTTCGTCGCCGTGGGGTCGTTCTTCACCTTTGGGCACTACCGGGAGCGCCCGAGCCCGCACTTTCTCGACACGCTCCTCCCGGTCGCCCGCTCGCTCTTCTGGACCTCGGTCCTGATCATGGCCTCCACCTTCCTGATCTCGACCCGCTTCTACTCGCGCATCCTGGTCGTGCTGTTCTTCCCGCTGGCGGTGGTGCTGGTGACCACCGGCCGGGTCTGGCTCATCCGCCTCGTGGAGTCCTTCCGCAAGCGCGATCTCAATCTCCGGCGGGTCGGCATTCTCGGCCCTCCGGCGGCGGTCGAAGCGATCATGCAGAGGATCGGACGCTCGAGCGGTCTCGGCATCGAGCCCATCCCGATCACTCCGCGCCCGGAATCGAGGACGCCCAGGCGGGACGGGTCGGCCGGGCGCGCGGAAGCGAGCGGTCGCGATCTCCGCACGCCGGAGGGCCTGTCGCCGGAGCTCCTGGTGCGCCGGCTGCGCGCCGAGCGCGTGCATGAGGTGGTGCTCTTCGAGGACTACCCGGGCGACGTGCCCGCGGTGCTGGCGACGCTGCGCTCGGCGGGGTTGCCCATCCGTCTGGTCCCCGTGCTCCGGGAAGTCTTCCCGACCCAGGGCAGTCTCACCCGCTTCATGGGGCTTCCGGTGGTCGCGTTCGGGGATGCCCCGAGCGGGGCGACGCGCGCGCCGAGCCGGCGTCTCTTCGACCTGTTTGCCGCACTCGCCATCGGCGTGGTGGGCGCTCTTCCCTTCTTGGCACTGGCCCTGGGGCGGCTCTGGAGGCGGTCGCCGCTGCTCGAGCGCTGCCAGCTCCGGGGAGCCGGGGGGCGCAAGGTCGTGCTCCGCCGTCTGGCCTCGGTTTCGGCGACCGGCGGCGTGGGCCGCGCGCTGTTCGCCTTCTACCCCTCGGTCCCAGCCCTCGCCGCGGGAGAGCTGAGCCTGGTGGGGATCTATCCGTTCCCCGACCGCGACTGGGAGCAGCTCGACTCGACCTACCGTGCCGCGCCTCCCGACGCGCCGCTGGGCATCGTCGGCCCCTGGACCCGTGGACCGCTCCCCGCCGCGGCGCTCTGCGAGTGGAATCGGGCCTACGCGGAGAACTGGTCTCCGCCGAACGACCTGCGCATCCTGTGGCGGGCGCTGCGTGGGATCCCGGATCCGATGCTCACTGGAAGCTGAGGCAGGTCGGGGCCGGTCGCCGATTCCCGCTTCGGGCCGGGGGTTGGAGGGCCTGCCGCACGGGAAGCCGGTCCGACCGGCAAGGGCCCCTTGCACGCGTCATTTCGTGGGTGCAAGCTACGGATCATCCCCAAGCCCCACGGGGGGAGGGCAGCACGCCATGAGAATCGCCCACGCATTCGCATCGATCGCCTTGCTCGGGTGGGTGGCGGCGATCGCGCCGGCCCACGCCCAAGGCGCCGCCCCCGAGCCCGTCCTCTACACGCTCACGAGTCCGCCCGGCGCGTTCGAGTGGGGCTGCTTCGAGCCCTGCATGTGTCCGATCACGATCCGCTCGCCGCTCACCGGCCGTTTCGTGCTGCGCCGATCGCACGACGACCTGATTTACACCTATTACGATGTGCTCGGCGTGCACTGGGAGGTTTCGGACTCCCAGCCGGTCATCATCACCGGGTGCGGGACTTACCGCCGCGGGGGCGAGGTCGCGATGATGGAGCAGCTCACGCTCGACCTCTCATTCGATGGAGGCCCGCCGCAGCGCTTCGACAGCGGTCTCAGGCCCCCCGCCGCGGCATTCCCCGAGATCGACACCCGGGTCTCGCTCCACGGCGAGTTCTGCCTGGATTCGATGCTGGCCGTGGGCGCCAAGCCGCTCGACGTCGCCGGGGTGACCGGCGGAAGTTCGCGGACGCTATCGCTGGCCGTGGCGCCCAACCCGTTCACGGGCTCGGCCGAGATCGCCTTCGCCCTGCCGCGCGACGGCCGGGTGGAGCTGGACGTGTACGACATCACCGGCCGCCGCATCGGTGCGCTCGCGCATCACGAATGGCTGGCGAGCGGCACGCACACGCGGGAGTGGGATGGCCGGCTCGAGAGCGGCCGCGCGGTGCCGCCGGGGCTCTACGTGGTCCGTCTGGCGACGGCTTGGGGGCAGGTGAGGCGCACACTGGTCAAGGTTCGTTGAGCGGGTGAAGTGGTCCGGGTCGCGGGGTCGCTCACGGGAGTCGAAGCCGCACCCGGCGCAAGACCATCGCGCCGCACCCGGTGAGCGCGCCGGGGGCGGCGCGCTCGGTTGTTGCCGCCCGCCGAAACCCGGTGCTAGTCTGCCGCGCGATCGCGGCGCGGTCGGCGCTCGCGTCCTGCGCTGGGGCCGGCGCGGGCCGTGCCCCTCACTGCGAAACCAGGATGAGGCCGACCGATCCGGGGGGGTCGACCGACACCACGTTCCTGCCGGCGCCGCCGCCTGACGTCTTCGCGGAATACCTGTGGCCTGGAGGCTTCTTCGCTTGAACCTCGGCACACTTTTGGGCGTTCGGCGCTGTCCCGCGACGCGCGACGGGTCGGCGCGGCGCGATCCCGCACGCCCGCTCGCCGTCCTTCCCGCCGCCTACGCGGTGCCCGGCGGCGCGGCGCGGCGCGAGCGCGGCGGCGTCCTCGGCGTGCTGCTGGGCGCCGGTCTGCTCGCGGTCGCGTGCGCGTCGTGCTCGATCAACCGCATGGCGACCAACGCCGTCGCCAACGCGATCGCCAACGGCCCCGACGTCTATTCCACCGATGACGACCCCGAGCTGGTCCGCGACGCGGTGCCCTTCGGGCTCAAGACCATGGAGTCGCTGCTCGAGGTAGTGCCCCGCCACCGCGGCCTGCTGCTCGCCGCCTGCCGCGGCTACACCCAGTACGCCTACGCGTTCGTCCAGCTCGACGCCGACCTGCTGGGGCCCGAGGACTACGACCGCGCCGTCGCGATGCGCGGGCGTGCGGAACGGCTCTACCTGCGCGCCCGCGACTTCGGCCTGCGCGCGCTCGAGATCGACTATCGCGGGATCGGGCAGGAGCTGCGCCTGGCGCCCGAGCGTGCCGCGGCGCGCGTGCGGGCGAAGGACGTGCCGCTCCTTTATTGGACCGCGGCGGCGTGGGGCTCGGCGATCTCGCTCGGCAAGGATCAGCCCGCGCTGGTCGCCGACCTCGGGGCGGTGATGGCGCTGGTCCGGCGCGCGCTGGAGTTGGACGAGAGCTTCGATGGCGGCTCGCTCCACGAGGCGATGATCGTGCTCGAAGCGCTCCCGCCCGCGATGGGCGGTTCGGCCGCGCGCGCGCGCGAGCACTACCGGCGGGCGGTCGAGCTGTCGCGCGGAGGCAAGGCGGGACCCTACGTCACCCTGGCCCAGAGCGTCTCGGTGATGACGCAGGACCGGGCCGAGTTCAGGCGTCTGCTTCACAAAGCACTCGAAGTAGATCCCGATCGCGATCCCAGGCAGCGGCTGGCCACGATCGTGCTCCAGCGCTGGGCGCGATCCCTGCTCGCGCGCGAGGACGAGCTGTTCCTCGAACCCGACACCCTTGAGAACGGGAGCGAACCATGAGTCTCCGCAACCCCCTGGCGATCGCGGCCGTCCTCCTCGCCGCCTCGGTCGGTCTCGCCACTCCCGCGAGGGCCCAGACGACGGTGGTCAAGCTCGCCACACTCGTTCCCGACGGCTCGGTGTGGGACAAGATCCTGCGCGACATGGGCGCCGAGTGGGCCAAGGCCACGCAGGGGCGGGTGGTGCTGCGCATCTACCCCGGCGGTGTCGCCGGCGACGAGCCCGACATCGTGCGCAAGATGCGCATCGGGCAGATTCAGGCCGCGGCGCTCACCACCACCGGTCTTTCCAGCATCGACCCCGGTTTCAGCGTCTTCAACATCCCGATGATGTTCGACTCTTACGACGAGCTGGCCGCGGTGCTCGAGACAATGCAGCCCCTGTTCAAGCAGCGGCTCGAGGCCAAAGGCTTCGTGTTGCTCAACTGGGGCCACGGCGGGTGGGTGCACATCTTCACCAAGCAGCCGGTGCGCACCGTCGCCGAGCTCAAGAAGTGCAAGCTCTTCGCCTGGGCAGGCAACGATCGCATGGTGCAGATGTGGAAGGCGAACGGCTTCCAGCCGGTGCCGCTCGCCGCCACCGACATCCTCACCGGGCTCAGCACCGGGATGATCGACGCCTTCCCCACCCCGCCGGTCGCGGCGTTGGCCATGCAGTGGTTCCGCTCCACGCCCTACATGGTGGACCTGGGGCTGGGGCCCCTGGTCGGCGGGCTCATCGTCACCCGGACGGCGTGGGACAAGATCTCGCAAGCCGACCGCGCCGCCGTTCAGGCGATCTGCGCCCGGGCGGAGCAGCGCCTCGCCTACGAGGTGCCGCGCCAGGACACGCTCTCGGTCGAGGAGATGACCAAGCGCGGGCTCACCGTGGCGAAGGTGCCGCCCACGGCGGTCGCCGAATGGCGCGCCGAGGCCGAGCAGTTCGCCGCCGGCATGCGCGGCGAGATCGTCCCGGCCGAGGTGCTCGACCTCGCGCGCCGCGAGCGCGACGCGTTCCGCCAGCGCGGGACGCCGCGGGGCGGCCGCTGAAGATCACCCTCGGCCGCTTCGAAGCATCGCTCGCGAGCCTGGCGCTCGCGGCGATGGCGATCATGCCGCTGCTCGAGATCCCGCTGCGCGTCTTCAAGACCGGGCTCCCGGGCTCGGGGCCGTTCGTCCAGCACCTGACGCTGTGGGTCGGATTTCTGGGCGCGGCGCTCGCGGCGCGCGAGGGACGCCTGCTCGCCCTCGCCACCGGCAGCTACCTGCCCGCGGGGCGCATCCGGATCACCGCCGGGGTGTTCTCCGCGCTGGTGAGCTCCGCGATCGCGACCGTGCTGTGCCGCGCCTCACTCGCGCTGGTGCTCGCCGAGCGCGCGGCGGGCGATGTGCTCGCGGCCGGCGTGCCGGTGTGGGTGGCGCAGCTCGTCCTGCCGCTGTCCTTCGGGCTGATCGCGCTGCGCCTCGCCTGGCGCGCGCCGGGCGGCGCGACGGGGCGCGCGATCGCGGGACTCGGAATCCTCGCCGGGCTCGCGATCGGCCAGTTCCCCGAGCTGCTCGTCTCGCGCCCGGCGTGGCCCGGGCTCGCCGTGATCCTGCTCGCGACCGCGCTCGGCGGGCCGCTGTTCGCGCTGCTCGGCGGCGTGGCGCTGCTGTTCTTCCTGCGCGACGGTGTGCCCATCGCCTCGGTGCCGGTCGAGACCTACCGCCTCGCCGTCTCCCCGACGCTCGCCGCGATCCCGCTCTTCACGCTCAGCGGATTCCTACTCTCCGAAGGCCGTGCCTCCGAGCGGCTGCTGCGGGTGTTTCGCGCGCTGTTCGGCTGGATCCCGGGGGGCACCGCGGTGGTGTGCGCGCTGGTGTGCGCGTTCTTCACCGCGTTCACCGGCGGCTCGGGGGTGACGATCCTGGCGCTCGGGGCGCTGCTGTACCAGGCGCTCCAGCGCGAGTCCTATAGCGAGCGCTTCTCGCTCGGCCTGCTCACCGCCGGCGGCTCGCTCGGGCTGCTGTTCCCGCCCGCGCTGCCGCTCATCCTCTACGGCATCGTGGCGCGGATCCCGATCGAGGACCTCTTTCTCGGCGGCCTGGTGCCGGGCCTGCTGCTCGTGGCGCTGGTCGCGGCGTGGGGGCTGCGCGAGGGCATCGTCGGCCGCGCACCGCGCACCGCGTTCGTCTGGCGCGAGGTGCGCGCCGCGCTGTGGGGCGGCAAGTGGGAGCTGCTGCTGCCGGTGATCGTGCTGGCCGCGATCTTCGGCGGCTTCGCCACCATCGTCGAGGCTTCGGCGCTCACCGTGCTCTACACGTTCATCACCCAGTGTTTCGTGCAGCGCGACCTCTCGGTGCGCCGCGATCTTCCGCGCGTGTTTCACCAGTGCGTGGTGCTGGTGGGAGGGGTGCTCGTGGTGCTCGGCACCGCGATGGGCTTGAGCAGCTACCTGGTGGACGCCCAGGTGCCGACCCAGCTCGTCGAGTGGACCCAGACCCACGTCCATTCGCCGATCATGTTCCTGCTCGGGCTCAACCTGTTCCTGCTCGTGGTCGGTTGCCTGATGGACATCTTCTCGGCGATCGTGGTGGTGGTGCCCCTGATCGTGCCGATCGGCCGCGCGTTCGGCGTGGACCCGGTGCACCTCGGCATCATCTTCATCGCGAATCTGGAGCTCGGCTACCTGACGCCCCCGGTGGGGCTCAACCTGTTCCTCGCCTCGTACCGTTTCGAGCGCCCGCTGCTGGTGGTGGCGCGCGCGGCACTCCCGATGCTGGCGATCCTCGGTTTCGGCGTGTTGCTCATCACCTACGTGCCGTGGCTCACCACCGGGCTGCTGCGGCTGCTCGGGCGGGGGTGAGGCAGGCAGGCAGGCAGGCAGGCAGGCAGGTGGCTAGGCTTCACCAGACGATGTAGAGATCTCGGGCCGGACACGCCCGAGGTGCTCACCCAGCCACTCGCCCGCGAGGCGGGCCACGGCGTCCAGGGCTCCGGGTTCCTCGAACAAGTGGGACGCGCCGGGGAGGACCACCAGGCGGCGGGGAGCGACCATCTGTGCCGAGGCCCGCTGATTGAGCTCGATGACCTGACGGTCCTCGCCTCCGACGACGAGCAGCGTGGGAGCGCGGACCCGCTGCAGGCTGTCGCCGGCGAGATCCGGCCTGCCGCCCCGGGAGACGATCGCGCGGATCACGTCGCCTCGCCGGGCTGCCGCGACCAGCGCCGCGGCCGCTCCGGTGCTGGCACCGAAGTAGCCGATCGGGAGGCCCCTGGTGTGAGGGGACGCCAGCGCCCAGTCCGTGACCTGAATCAGCCGGCGCGCGAGCAGATCGATGTCGAATCGCAACGCGGCGGTCTGCACGTCGAAGGCCTCCTCCTCGCGGGTCAGCAGGTCGAAGAGCAGCGTCGCCAACCCGAAACCATGAAGCATGGACGCCACGTGGCGATTCCGCGGACTCGATCGGCCGCTGCCGCTTCCATGCGCGAACAGCACGAGTCCCTTCGGCGAACACGGACCGGACAGCGTACCGCTCAGCTCCGCATCGCCGATGGAGATGGTCAGCTCCTGGGGCCCGGATGGGGCGTTGGTGCCGTCGTTCGAGTCCGCGCGGTGCGCGGTCCTCCGCGCCCGTTCCAGGACGCGCACGACTTCCGCGTCCGACACCTGCCCGAAGTCCTCGTACCAGGCGCCGATGGCGTGCAGCGTCGGCGTGGCGTGCACGCAGAGGATGTCGTCCACGAATGGCGCCAACTCCTCCAATGACTGCGACGCCGCCACGGGTGCGGCGAGCACGATTTGCTTGGGGTGGGCGGTGCGAAGCGCCTGGACCGCGGCCCGCACGGTTCCGCCCGTGGCGATGCCGTCGTCCACCAGAATGACGGTGCGTCCGGTGACGGTGGGAGAGGGCCGTTCGCCCCGCAGGAGCCTGACGCGTCGAGCGACCTCGGCTGATTCCTCTTGGAGGATGTCCTCGATGTCAGCGGCGGAGGCGCCCACCTCTCGGATCAGCTCCTGGTTGAGGTAGACGATGCCCCCTTCGGCGACCGCGCCGACGCCCAACTCGGGGAAGTCCGGGGCGCCGACCTTGCGGACCACCCACACGTCCAGGGGAGCGCCGAGGGCGGCCGCCACTTCGTAGGCGACGAGGACTCCGCCGCGGGGAAGACCGAGCACCAGGGGATCCTCCCGCTGGTACCGAACGAGCCGCTGCGCCAGCTGCCGTCCTGCATCCTCACGATCCAGGAAGCGCATCCCGTTCCTCCGGCCGCGCCACACCGCTGCCCCGACCGCCCGCGTCGCCGATCGCACGCCGGGGCGGGTCTGTCTCCGGCGGGGGTGGTCAGTACCCCGCCGGACCACTCCCGCCAGGAGAATCCCCCCGGAGGAAAGGAACGGCAAGCCCGTGGCTCATCTCCGCCCGTTGCCTGGGGCCCCCGGGTCCGTGTTAGGATCGATGCCCCATTTCGGGACCACCACCCCTCATCCTCGCCTGGAGCATCCATGAACACGCCGACCGCCGTTCCCCATCTCCCGCGTCTCCTGATGTTCGTCGCAGCCGTCCTCCTCGCGTCGGTCGCCGCCTCCGGCGTGCGCGCGCAGACCTGGAACGAGAGCGGCGACGCCGGAGCTCTCGTCGCGACCGCCCAGGTCACGGTCGGGACGGGAGCGCTGACGACGATCAACGGTGATCTCGCCTCCCCGACCGACGTGGACCTCTACTGCATCCGCATGCCATCCGTTCCGCCGGCCGGCACGCCCCTGGTCCAGCTCCAGTGCGCCGTGCAGCTGGGCCCGAACGTCTGGCTGTTCGATGCCGCGGGGCAGGGCGTCGCCACGAACTCGACGTGCTCGGGGGGCAGCAAGACCATCCTCGCCCCGGGCATCTCGCTCGCGCCCGGCACGTACTACGTCGCGGTTTCCTATAGCGGGCTCGACCCGCAATCGGCCGGGGGCGCGATCTGGGCTCCCGCGCTGCCCGGCCAGCGTGCCCCCGACGGCCCCGGCGCGGCCGGGACGCTCACCGGTTGGGCCGGCAGCCCCACCGTCCAGCCGATCAATCCCTACCAGATCGCGTTGACGTTCATGACGTATTGCGACGCGCCGACGCCGACGGCCCGTCCCACGTGGGGCTCGCTCAAGATCCGCTACAAAGACTGAGCGCATCCCGCGCCAGGACACGCCGACGCGCGAACGCCAGCGACCGGGCACGAACGACGAAGCTCCCCGGGGCGCAATGCCCCGGGGAGCCCGTGTTCGAGATGCGACGGTCGCGCCTATTGCATTCCGACCAGGCGCAAGGTCTTCTGGTCATCACCCGCGGTGATCTGGACCATGTAGATGCCCGGGCTGAGCGTGCGGCCTCCGCCACGCAGCGCGAAGTCCACCGTGTGCACGCCGGGAGTCTCCACCCGGTTCACGAGGGTGCGCACCCGCTCGCCGGCGACGCTGAAGACCTCGACCTTGACCGGCACGGCGCGCGGCAGGGTGTAGCGCAGTCGGGTGCTGCCCAGGAACGGATTGTGGCTCGCGATGGCGAACGAGAACGCCTCGCCACCGGCCGCGACCCGCATGCTGCTCAGCGCCTGCTGCCCGCCACCCTTCATCTGGGCGATCAGGCGGTAGTAGACATCGCCCGAGATCGCGCCGTCGTCGTGGAAGCGGAACGCGCCCCCCGATCCCATCGCGATGGGCGCGGAGTTGAGCCGCAGCCAGGGGCCGGCCTCGGACTTGGCGCGGTCCACGTTCCACGCTTCGATCTCGCCGACCGCGTCGGACCACCAGAAGAGGTCCACGCCCGCTGCCGCAATCTCGGCGTCGAAGCGTCCGAGCAGCGTCGCGGTCGCCTGGTCGCACACCACCCTCGTGCTGCAGGCGCGGGACGAGGTCGGGCAACCCTGGGGGACGATCGGGTGCACCGACAGCACCACCAGGTCACTGCTCGGAATGCAGTCGGCCGGCAGCGTGAGATTGATGAACACGTCGAAGAAGCTGCTCGGCGCCAGGACCGGCGTCGTGCCGTTCACCGGCCCGCCCCAGCCCGCGGCGTCGAAGACCGAATAGGTGAACTGGTCCGGCGCGGTCCCGAGGTTCGTGATCCGGAACATCCGGGTCACCGCGGCACTCGGGTCGGCAAGCGTGTCCGGCGGGCAGGTGAGCCCGGCGAGGCGCGGCGGCCCGGCGACCGCGGCCCACCACGAGCTCCACTTGCTCGAGTTGCTGCCGGTGTTGCCGTCGTCGGTACCGGTGCGGGTCTTGCCGTACTCCTGCAGCGTCCACAGCGTCAGGTCGTCGCAGGGGTCCACCTGGGTGGTGCTGAAGTCGCCCCAGCGGTTGCGGCCGGTCGCGGTCGTGAAGGTCTTGTGATAGTAGTCCTCGCCCGCGTGATAGATGAACGCGTCACGCAGCGAGCCGGCGCCGTCGCCCGCGAGGTGCATCGCATACCCCGCCGCGGGGTGCTGGGCCGACGAGAACTGCGAGAATCCGATCATGAAGTCGTTGGCCGCGTTCACCGAGATCGCGGGGTAGGCGTACCACTTGCCGCCGTTGGTCGAGGTCGCGGTCGGATCATCGAGCCGGCCGCCATCCACGAACAGCGGGGCGGTGCTGGGCTTGAGCTTCGTCCACTGCACCGCGGTGTGCGTGAGGCCGCCCGCGGGAAGCCCGATCGTCTGGGTGTAGTAGAGGAAGCCGTTGCGCCAGACCGGCGACGAGCGGACCTGGGCGTCCTGGGACTCGATCGGGCAGGGCGGGGTGCACGCGCTGGCGCCGGCGTTCGGGGCGCTCTGCGGCAGGATGTTGCCGCCGGGCTGCGTCCACCCCCCGCCCGGTCGGACGTTCGTCCCGCCGCTGGTATAGACCGGTGCGGCCGGGAAGCCCGTGATCCGGTCCACCGTGTAGGTGGCCCCACCGCTGCTCAGGTGCGTGACCAGGAACAGCGTGTCCAGGGTCGCCGAGTAGGTGACCGCGGGCGAAGTGGAGAAGTGCGTGCCGGCCGCCTGGGTGAAGAGCGTGCCGGTTCCCGTTCCGGTGCGCGCCTGACCGTAGTTCAACGCCAGGCAGATGCCGCGCTGGAACGCGCCGGCGCTGCTGTAGAGATTGATGGTCGTCGCGATCCAGTTCCGGTTGAAGCCCAGGATCGGAAAGTCGATGAGGTAGCTCGTCGCGGCGAGGTTGGCGAACCGGTACAGGTACCAGGCCCCGCTCGGATCGCTGGTCTGCGACACGCCCACCAGGATGCTCCCGTTGAGGTTCGTGGTCTGCATCACCACGATCCAGACGTTGTTGTACGGATCGTAGGTGGTGCGCGGGTCGGTCAGCCCGCTGAGCAGGTTCGCCGGCGTGACCGGAGCCCAGAAGGTCGCGGTCCCGACGGTGCTGATCGTCGCGCCGGTGGCCTTGTCCTGGATGCGGTAGTTGTTGTTGAAGCCACACATGACCTTGGTCAGTCCCACCGCACCGCCGATGTCCGGGGGGATGACGATGTACATCGAGTCCACCATCGGGATGTCATTGAGCCCCATGTAGCTCACGCTCGGCGGGGGCGAAGCGATGAGCGCCTGCAGGGGCCCCAGCGGCAATGGGGAAGGAGCAACCGGCAGGAGCGAGTTGGCGCCGGGCGGGGGAGCGGGCTCGGGCGGATCCTCGAGGGGGATTTCGCGGAACGGGCGCGGGCGAATCGGGGGAGGCTCGACTCCCGGTGCGAGCCCCTCGCGCCGGGCGAGATCGGCGAAGTTCACGATCGCCGTGGCGACCGGGGCGATCGGGCTTCCAGCAACGATGGTGTCGTTCGTATCGGCATCCGCGTTGGGAGAAGGCGGTGCCAGGCCCACGAACAGGAGGGTCAGGACCAGCAGCGCGGAGATCGAACTCCAGCGCGCGATCCTACGACCGCGGGGACCAAGGGAAGCGAGATGCATGATGGCGGCTCCTCAAGTGGTGCGAAGCGATGTGGAGCAGAACGAGCTACATGACTCGCCGCAGAGGCTGCGGGGGGAACCGTGCCCAAGGGGCGTTCAGGGCGCGCGCGTAGGCAAGGAGAGCCGCGCGCAGAGGCCGCGGCCCATCCAGTTCGAGCCCCTCGACAGCTCACGCCGAGAGCGAGACAACGAGCACCCCCATGCTGGCGGCCGGCGCGCACCGGCACTCGTCGCGCGACTTTCTTCCTCTGCTGGCGGGCGACGGGCGCCACGCTCGCCACCTCGGAAGCCACGGGGGCGGACCCGAGAAGGGGGCGCCGCCCATGTGTAGAGCAAGCCTAGCCTGGACTATTCATGAGCCCGCCGCCTGCGACCGCGATCTGCCCGCCATTCGCGGCGTCCTTCGACCGGCCGCGTCCTCGACGCGAGCGACACGCCTGCGGGGCGGCCGGTCGAACTCCTTGCGCCTGGCGTGCATCTTGCGCTCTCGGCTGGCAGTTCATGAATAGTCCAGGCTAGGGGGGTTGGGCTTGTACAGCAATGACAATCTCAGGGCCTGCGGCCGCGATCGTGGCCGAGCCGAGTCCCGCGGAAAGGCCAATGGGCATAGGGAGCCGACTGCGGCCCGCAGGCGAGGGGGGCGGGCCGAGCATTCTGCGTACCGCGTGGGAGTTACCGTGCATCCAATGGACCACGGGCCGGGAGCTCGACCGGGGTCGGAGGCAGCATGACCAGATTGGACGGGCTCGAGCGAACGAGCCGGGGTACCCGGCCCCGGCCGCCCCGCGGTCGATTCGCATTTTGGATCACACTCGCGTTCGCCATGGCGCCGGCGCCCGCGCCCGCGAACCCGGTACCCGAGCGCGACGCGCGCGAGATGAACGAGCGCCCCGCGCGCTGGCTCGCGCACCCGACTGCGGAAGACGAACGCGGACTCATCGCGCAATTCGCGGCCTACGGGGTCCCGCCTTCTCTGCTGTCCCCCTCGACGCTGAACGTGCTGGAACGGAACTTCGACCGCTTCGCGCCGCTGATGGTGGCGGCGCAGCGCCCGCCTCGCCGACCCCACCCGGGTCTGCAGAGCTGGTACAGGAGACTCGCGAACGATGCTCAGGCCGCGGCCATGAAGAAGACGTTGCGCGCGTGGTTGTCTGCGCGAGTCTCCGAAGCGCCACTGCGGGGCGGCGGACGCATCACGGGGCCGCCGGAGATCGTCGAGCGGGAGATCCTGGACGCCAGGATGACGGCCGCCGAAATGCTCGGGGACTGGCGCGATCGGAACGCGCTACCCGAGCTTCGCGCCATGCTCGGACGACTGCCGGATTCGGACCCGGTTCTGGTCGCGGCGATCCGCCGCATCAGTCATCCGACCCGGGCGGACGCGCTGGTCGCCGAGCCCGATCGCCGGCTCGCGTTGCGCCGGCCCGCCTCGGAGCTGGACTCCATCGTGGTCTCGAGCACGGACGAGATCACTCGAGAGGCCGTGACCTGGCGAGCCGATCGTTCCGGCATCGAGCAGATCTGGTCGTCCATGGATCGAGGACTCGAGGCCGGACTACGCAACGAGTACGTGGCGACCGAGAGAAGCTCGTTCGTCCCCCGCCGGGTGACGATGTACTACCGGGACGGGATGATCGCGAGTCTCGAAGGGAGCGGGGGCCATTGGAGCTACCGGGAGGAGGGACGCCCCAACTACAGGATCGAGATCGTGAACCCGGCTCTGACGTCGGTCCTCCTGCATGAACTGCGGCGCGCGGGAATCGCTCCTCCCACCCCGCGATTCGTCAGGGAATCGGTCACGTTGTTCATCGATCCCGGCGAGCTGCGGGTCAACGGGCTCTACGAATTCGAGGGAGTGGCCCCGGACGGCTGGGTGCCGCTTCGCTACCCGATCGCCAGGGAGGAAGGACTCGGCGCGCCCCGCGTCGACGGCATCGAGCTCCGCTCCCTGCCGGAAATGAAGGCCCTGCCCGTCTCCTTCGATCCGGAGGGACCGGAGTGGCGGATCGCGCTCACCCCCGGAACGGCCCAGGCGTGTCTGCTCGAAGTCCGCTATCGCCAGTCATTGACCGGGCACTCGGCAAAGTACTTGATCACGACCGCACGGGACTGGCGCCGACCGCTCCACCGGGGCTGGTTCCAGGTGATCATCGACAGCACCCTCGGCGAGCCGCGATTCGACCTTCCCTTCTATGAAGTGATGGAACGTCCGGGCTTCCGGCGCTTCCTCTTCGAAGCCTCGCCG
>Ga0154739_1117_pt1 | contig 29168 bp, 23 predicted proteins | sample Rifle2008BG16ft_FD_105747 | JGI IMG/M metagenome (GOLD analysis project Ga0154739, IMG submission 105747) | Candidatus Eisenbacteria bacterium RBG_16_71_46 | reverse complement strand
GGAGCGCATGCCTGCGCCTCAGCTGGGTGACGTACCAGGGCGCCGCCATCATCGGCTGTTCGACCAGCGTGACATCGGGGCGGCGGCCAAGCCAGAGCTGCTGGTAGTAGAAGCTGTTGCGGATCAGGTTCCCGGTCGAGAACAGCAGCGCCCTGGGCGCTAGACCGGCCATGAGGTTCGCGCCGAAGTCCGCCGTGAACGTGTCGCGCCGCGCGTCCACCTCGGGCCAGTGGCGCGCCATCATGAGGAGCGCGAGCAACGGGAAGCTCGGCGCGTGGACCACGCCCCAGGTCGAAAGCGCGGCGGCGAGTTCGCCGGAGTCGCCCGGCCCCACGGTGCGGCACGCGGTTGCCGCATAGATCCCGAAGAGCCCCGCCGCGAGCAGAAGCGCCGGCCAGACGGGGAGACCGCCCGCCGGAGAGACGTGCGATGCCGAGGCGCCGGGCGGGACCGGGTTCCCTGGGCCCGCTCGAAGCGCCTTCCCAGCCCCGCGCTAGGGCGCGCGGGTGATCGTGTACGAGACGGCGTGGAGCGCGTAGTCGGCGCAGCGGCTGCTGTACGTCACCTGTTGCGCGATCAAGCAGCGCACGTCATGGCCGGCCACGCGAGCGGCGTCGCCCTGGTAGAGGGTCGCCTTCCGATCGCCGCTCGTGACCTCCAGCCCGCGGTTGAAGACCGCGTCGTAGCACTCGCCCTGGCCACGGCTCGGGCAGGTGATCGGCAGCAGCCGCAGCGCGAAGCCCGGCACGCCCGCGCCCAGGACGTGGTCGCCGACCCCCTGGTCGCTCGCCCCGGCGAAGAGCAGCCCGTCCTGATCGGTGACGACCAGCCCGCTCGCCGACGGCGTGCCGCCGACGTAATCGAGCGCGAAGTCGTAGGTGCGCCCCGTGACCAGGGGCAGCGCCCGTCCGGGCATGCGGCAGACCAGCACGTGCTCCTTGCCCGTGGCCTCGCGGACCCGGTAGCGGGTTCCCGCGAACGGGTCGGGGGCGCCGATCTCGACCACCTGGCCGCTGAAGCTCCTCGAGGTCGCCTCACCCCCGCCCACCTCGAAGGCGACGAAGGGGTCGAGGGGCTCGCCGCCGCAGGGCTCGACCGCGGCGCGCGCGGCTCCGGCGCCGGCGGTCGGCGAGGCGGGCTCGTTGCAGCCGCCCACGGTGAGAGCCCAGAAGGCCAGCGCGACCATCCCCATGCCTCTCGCCCGGCGCAGCTCGCGGCGGGTTCGCTGCCCAGTCCGATCAACGAGGTTCACGATGAATCCTCCCTTTGCTTCCAGGCGGCCCCCAGGAATCCGCAGCCGAGACTCTCCCCGGCCGGGAGGCCTGTCAAGCGCACAGCCCGGGTGTGCCGGCCCGGGTGCCATGCGGGACACGCGAGGTCGCGCGTGTTTGACCGTGATAAGCGCCGGGTCGCGTCCATCGCATCGATCGTGATCCGGCGCGGCAACGGGGGGGGTGATCCACGACCGCGAAGTGCATTCGGTCCTTGTTCGCGCGCGATGCGCATGATATCTCTCTGCTCGCCTTGGAGGCGGCAAACCGTTCAGCGGGATGCCGTCCCACTCCAGCTTTGACAGGTTCTTCTTGCCGAAGCGCCGCGCTTCCAAGGTCGTCGACCCCCCGCGACACCGCCGAACCACTCGGCCCCCTACGTCCGACCCCGCGTCGTGTCCTCCGCTGCGGTTCCACCCGCGGAGGGCTCCTATGACCTGATCCCGCGTCCGTGTAGCCGCGTCGAATCATCGTCATCGTTCCGAAAGGCCCCCCACCCCCTCGGCGTATCGCGTTCGCACTTCGTGCGACCAGACGCCAATGGAGACTCCCCATGTCCATGCGCTCATTCCTACGCCGGTTCGTCGCGACGCTCGCCATCGGGGCGATCGCGGCTACGACCGCGCTGGCCGCTCAGCCCGCGGCGACCGCTCCGTCGCCCAACGCGTGTCGCGGCTCGATCGACGTTCCGCTCCATCTCGAACTCACCGCGCCCAGCACTGCGCTGGCGCCCGGCACGACCACCAACCTCGAAGGCCAGATCCGCGCGGACGTGGACCTCGCCAACGTGGAGATCACGGTCAGCGCGAAGGGCAACGTGCGCCTGCTTGGGCCCCCCCAGATCGCGATCGGGTCCATCCAGCAGGGCATGCGCCCCTTCACCATTCCGGTGCAGTATCAGTTGCCACGGGCGCTGGATCCCGGGCTCGCCGAAGTGGTGATCACCGTCACCGCCCAGGACGTCGCCTCGGGCGCCAACTACCGCAAGGTGGACGGCATCTACTCCGTCCGGCGCCAGGGCCAGTTCCGGTCCTCGGCCGGGGCCTACGTGACCGCCGAGATCAACGCCATCCAGGAGGATCTCAAGGCCGGGCTCATCACCGAGGAGGTCGCCCAGAGCCAGATGAAGGCCGCCGCGGCCGTGCCCGGGCAGTGGGACCAGACGCCCCGCGCTCCGTTCCAGCTCCCGCCCGAGATGGTCGCGGCCGAGGGCGTGCTCAAGTCCATCCAGCCGACGACCCCGCCCAACTTCCAGGGACCTGCCGCCAACCAGCCGGTGAGCGGGAACGTCACGTTCAACGGCAACCTCTCGTGGCAGGCGAGCGATGGGAGCATCCATCCCTACTACGGCGCCTCGGTCACCGTGTGGGAGATCATCCTGCTCGTTCCTGTCCCGGTCGCCTTCCTGGCGACGGACGCGAGCGGCAACTACTCGACGAACGTGTTCGTCCCGCCTCTCACGACCTGTTTCGTGGACTTCGTCACGTCGAACAGCGCGGTGGCGGTCTCGCCCGCGATCCCGCCGGTGTTCTACGGCAGCACCTCGCCCATCACCTTCGATCCCGGGGACGGCTCCACCGTCACCTGGAACTTCACCTGCGCCAACACCGGGACCGGCCCCGCGTGCGGCCTGCACTCGATGCTGACGTTCGAGGCGGCCTCGGTCTATAACCGCAACGGCAACGCGTTCCTCGGCTACATCTTCGCCACCTGGCCGGGATCGTCGGGCGCGGCGTTCTACGACGGCGCCCACATCAACATGCGGCCGCTCGACCGCTTCGCCTACGACGTCGCGTACCACGAGTACGGCCACTACGTGATGGACAGCTTCAACTTCGAGAACAACCCGGGCGGGCCGCACAACCTCGGCGACTGCATCGCCAACGTGCAGAGCTCGAAGGACAAGGGGGTGCGCCTCGCCTGGGGCGAGGGCTGGCCGACCTACTGGGGCACCACCGTCCAGCGGGACTTCGGCCTGCCGTCCGCAGGAATTCCCACGGTCGGCGATGCGACCTACACCGACACCGAGGCCGGGGCCTTCAGCTACAGCCTCGAGAACGACTCCGGCTCCGGCGAGGACAATCTCGGCCGGGGCGAGGACAACGAGCTCGCGGTCCAGCGCATCCTGTGGGACCTGGTGGACACCAACAGCGACAACCGCGACGCGGTGAACTACTCGGACCAGACGCTGCTCGACCTGTTCCGGGGCACCAACGCCGAGAACTTCTCGCAGGCCTGGGCACTGGTCCGCGGGTCCCTGTCGAACGCGCAGGATCTCGCCTTCGGCGCCATCACCACCGACGCCCTGGTCGGGCCCAATCCCACCGGCCCGGCGAACGCCGCGCTCGTCACCCCGACCAGCAACAGGACCTTCACCTGGACCGCGAACGTCGGCTGCCCGTCGTCGTACTCGGGGAACGCCTTCAGTCTGCGGTTCTACCGCAACAACGTGGCCAAGGACCCGGTGCTGACCATCCCCGGGCTCTCCTCGACGAGCGTCATGCTCTCGGACGGCCAGGTCGCGACCCTGAGTGGGGCAGGGCATGACATCGTCTGGGCGGTCGAAGGCTCCCACACCGCGAGCCCGGCCACCGGGCCGTACCTGGGCGACAACCGTCGCGTCACGGTCGACCGCCCGCCGGTCGCGCACGCCGGGCTCGACCAGCTCAACGTGGAGTGCACCTCGCACTCCGGCGCCGCGGTCTCGCTCGACGGCACCACCTCGAGCGATCCCGACGGCGATGTGCTCACCTACACTTGGTCCGCGCCGGGCGTGACCTTCAACAACGCGCACTCGGCGACCCCGATCGGGCAGTTCCCCAAGGGCGTGACCTCCGTGACGCTCGTGGTCTCGGACGGCTTCATGACCGACCAGGATCAGGTCACGGTGCGCGTCGTGGACACCACGCCGCCGGTGATCGCCTGCCCGATCGACATCACCGTCGAGTGCAGCATTCACTGCGGGCCGGACGGAGGCGCCCTGTCCTCCGATCCGATGATCCTCGCGTTCCTGGGTGCCGCGACGGCCACTGACATCTGCGACGCCGCCCCGACGACGCAGGCGCTCTCGCCGCCCGCCTGCTTCCCGCTGGGAACCACGCCCGTCACCTTCCAGGCGCGGGACGCGGACAACAACCACAGCGAGTGCGTGGCCAACGTGCGTGTGGTGGACACCACGCCGCCGACCATCACGGTGACGCTGGCGCCCGACGTGCTATGGCCGCCCAACAACAAGCTCGTGGACATTCACGCCTTCGTCAGCGTGGGCGACGTGTGCGATGCCGACCCGACCTTCGTCCTCACCGGGATCATGCGTAACTGCATCGAGAAGGACGAGGCGGAGGAGGACATCAAGAAGCCGGACATCGTCGGCGCCGACGTCGGCACGCCGGACCTGGACTTCCAGCTCCGGGCCGAGAAGTGCAAGGACGAGGGCCACGTGCTCCGCGACCAGTGCGAGGCCAACTGCTTCGCCGATTGCGTGACGATGTGCGCGAGCATCGCGGATCCCAAGGAGCGGGAGAAGTGCGAGAAGGAGTGCGAAAAGGACTGCGACAAGATGTGCAAGCACCCGGACCGGATCTACATGGTCTACTACACCGTGACCGATGGCTCGGGGAACACCACGATGGGCCGCGACTCGGTGCGGGTGCCGCACGACAAGAAGGGACTCGCGATGGTGGCGGCGGTTCCGGGAATCGGGCCGATCTCGCTGCAGAACGCACCGCTCAAGGTCACGGTGCCGACCCAGGTGCAGACGATCGTGACGCAGGGTGGGGACGGGGATGACCTGGTCAACGTCGGCGTGCGGGATGGCCACGCGACCACGCTCGTCACCTTCGACGCCGCGAAGGTGGATCCCACCCAGATCTACCTGGGTACCTCGCTCCAGCTCGTCAACCCCATCGAGGCCCGGCTGGTGGACGCGACCGGGGACGGTCGCCTCGACCTGGTGCTCACCTTCAGCGGCAATTTCTACCTGCAGCTCGTGACCACGCCCGAGGTCCTCGACGACCCGATCACGCTCTACTACCGCACCACCGACGGGGTCGGGTACGAGATTCAGGGTCTGATCAACACCGGGCTGACGGAGAACACGCCGGTCGCCGCCCGCGCCCGCGAGCCGGTCGCGCCGGTGGCGGCGGAAGGCGCCGTGCTCCCGGCCAAGACCGAGCTGTCGGGGTTCTTCCCCAACCCGATGCGCGGCCAGGGGACGGTTTCGTTCAGCCTGGCACGTGAGGAGGCGGTCGAGTTGGCGGTGTTCGACCTGCGGGGTGCGCGGGTGCGCACGTTGCAGAGCGGTGCGATGTCTCCGGGCCACTACAACGTCACCTGGGACGGCCGGGACGACGCCGGCCGCGCCATCCGCGGCGGGATGTACTTCCTGCACTTCCAGGCCGGCAGCTACGCGCGCACGGTGAAGACGGTGTTCGCGCAGTAGCGGGACATCAGTCGCTCAACCGAGACGGGGCGGCCCGGCGCGCATTACATCGCGCGCCGGGCCGTTTCCGTGGGAGTCCGTGGCGGGGAGACACTGCTCCCCGACGCCTGGGCGGTGCCGTTCGAATGAGGACCGCGGGGACGCCGGGACGCCGAGATGACTCGCGTGACGCGATCCGGCGCCAGAGGCATCCGGCGCGGGAGGGACACCGAGCGGTCATCGTGAAACGTGCCGCTGCTCCGAGCTACGACGTCAGGTGTGCGATCACGTCGTCGGCGGTGTAGCTCGTCTGGCCGCCGAGGATTGCCTCGAGGTCCGCGAGATCGTCGCCGCTCGTCAGCAGCGGCGGCTCGACCATGCCGTCCTCGCGCCGCTGCGGCATGCCGATGTTCGCGAGCAGCGCGTTGCACAGACAGCGGCGGCCGAGAGTTTCGCTCGCTTTGCCGCCCTTCCTCACGAACGCGTCCACCGGCTCGCTCGCGCAGCGATAGCCGATCCTGCCGTCGGGCATGGCGTACGCGGTGCGCAGATAGCCCAGGTCGCACACTCGCGGGCGCGACTCGCCGTGGCTGGTGTCGCCGTCCCAGCGCACGACCTTGAACGGATAACCGGTGGGCGACGCGACCGGATCGGTGCGCACCGCGACCGCGCCGCGCGCGGCGCTCTCGAGCACCGAGCGCTTGAGCCCCGCGTCGAGCCCCGATTCGTCGCAGTACGCGAACAGCGTGCCGACCTGAATGCCCGCGGCGCCGCGCCCCTGCGCCGCGCGCAGCGCGCCGCGCCGGCCCGTGCCGCCCGCGAGCCAGAACGGCAGACCCAGCGCGCGAATCGCCTCGAGGTCCGGCACGTCGCGCTCGCCATAGATCGGCTCGCCGCGCTCGTCGAGCGTCGTTCCGCCGCGCGGCGGCGCGTTGTGCCCGCCCGCGGTCGAGCCCTCGATCACGAAGCCCGACACGCCACCAGGGCACTTGCGCGCGAACAGCGTGGCCAGCGCGTGGCTCGCGATGATCGGCAGGAACGCGGGACGCCTCACCGCGGGCGGCGCGTCCGACCAGTGCGCGCGCGGCGAGATGCCGAACCAGGACGCCGCACCGGGGGCCTCGCCCTCGACCTCGAGGCGCATCCGCGCGTCCTCGTGGCGGGCGAGCTTGTCGAGCAGCGAGGGGATGTCGCGCGGAATGCCCGCGCCCATGAGCACCGCGTCGACACCGGCCAGCATCGCGCCGTAGAGCGTCGCCGGGTTGGGCAGCGCGATCTTGGAGAGCAGGTTCATACCCACCTTGCCGTGGTGGCCCTGCTTGGCCAGGTGCACCTCGACGAACGAAGCGAGGATCGTCAGCTGCTCCCGCGCCAGGCTGACGACCTGCTGGTGCATCGGGATCGCCTCGTACGGCTCGTCGGGCGCGCGACCGCCGGGCTTGAAGTAGCGCTGCAACGCCTGCTCCGCCAACCGCGGCAGCGGAAACGCTGCGATCGCGCGGCGAACGTGGCCGCCGAGGTCGCCGTCCTGCAGCCGGCGCACGAATACCGCGTCGATCGAGGTGCCCGAGACCACGCCCAGCTGCCCGCGCGTCGAAACCGCCCGCGCGAGGCGCCAGTCGGAGACGGCGATCCCCATACCACCTTGGATGATTGCCGGAAGCGCCAAAGCACTCATGTCGAGATTCCTGTGGCCGGTGGATTGCGGGATCGCGCGCGGTCCTTCCGCGCCGCGTGACCGGCCGCGCGCCCACGATCGTCAAGGGATAGCACAAAAGTTCTCCCGAAGTCGTCCGGGCCTTGGCCCCCATGCGTTGGGCACCCGCACCTCGGCGTCCGGGTCAGGGCCCGCCACTCGTCTATTTGGTGATCTTCTTGACCTGCTTTTCCCGCTTTCTCTTCGCCTCTTCCTCGTGTTGTTTGGACTTCTGTTTCTGACCCTTGTCCTTGTCCTTCTTTCCCTTGTCGCCCATGGCGGACCTCCCTTTGCGATCGGCGATCATCTTCTCACTACGGGGCCCAGACTGCCCCGCAGATTCTACCCGGTCGCGGTCGAGGATTCAGGGTCGCAGATTTCGCGGAGGACGCGAAGAGGAATCAAGCGGTGGCCGGGCCGCCCCCGATCCCACGGCGGACTCCGTTCTGCGGCGTCCTTCCCATGAGGTAGGGCGATTCGCCGTGTCTGTCCCCCGCGCTCGTACACCCCCCGCAAGGTCGTGTAAACCCACGCACGGAGAGGTGCGAGAGCGGTTGAATCGGGCGGTCTCGAAATCCGCTGCCAGCAGTCCGACCGCCATCTGGCTTCGACGACCGGAGCTCCGCCAAATACTCCGCTCTGCGCTCGACCCCAGCGAGCCGGCCTCGTTGGGGTGCTTCGTTCCTCAGTGGGTCCGAGTGGACCGAAGTGGGCCCGATTGGTCGCTGATGTCGGCACAGTTCCGGCACCCCAACAAGCCGATCACGAGGGTCCTGGGCTCCGCGAAACCGACTTCCCAGTCGAGTTGCCGGGCCGACTCGAACGAGCGCAGGCCTTCAAGCAGAAGCTGGCGTGTCGTCGCACGGGGTTGGCCGCCGCGGCCCGTTGAAACCTACAGAGTTGGCCGATTCCTGCCGATACGGTATTCTCGATGGTCATGGCGCGCGTACTTCGGATCCTCGTCCTCGGGCTCCTCATCGGGCCGCAGCTCGGCGCGGTGACGCTGTCCGTCATGCATGTGTGCGAGGAATCTCGCGACTGCTGCGGGGAAGCGGCCTGCGATGACCTCTGCCCCCAGTGCCCGTGCTGCGTCGAGCGCGCACCAGCCACGGCCGTGGCTCTGGTCGCGCTGCCTCCGCCAGCGCCGCCAACAGGAGCCGCGGCGCAACCTGTTCGCTTCCCCCAGCCTCCGCGACCCACCGACATCCTCCACGTCCCAAAGCCCACGCTCGCCTGAACTGCCTCGCGAGCGGTAGGTAAGACTCCTCTTCGTTGCGGCCTGTTGTCCCACGAAGAGTGGTGCTACCTGTGTTGGCCGGCCGTCTTCTCCCTGGGAGCGTGGATTGTTCATGTCCAATCGCGTCTTCGTCTGTCTCGTACACCTAGGTCTTTGGAGTAGCGGGGCTGCGGCACAAGTTGCGATCGACTCGAAGGACTCACTGACTGCGGCGCGTGTTGTCGAGCTGGCCCGGGCTGGGGCTCCAGAAGTCCTGTTGGCGCAAACTCGGGTGCTCGAGGCGCGCGGCCGGCTCACAGGCGCTCGCGCCTTGACGCAGGAGAACCCGGTCATCGAGGGCGTGGCCAACGCTGATCGGCGGTTCGAGAGGCGCACCGATCTGGAGCTCACGGTTCCGATCGGGTTCGGACTGCATCGCTCACGCCGAGTCGGGGTCGCGCGCGCTGAAGTACAGCGGGAAGCGCACCTCGTGGCCGATGCCGCCCGTCGGGCGATCGGCACGGCCCTGGCGGCCTATTACCGGGTGCTCCATGCCGAGCAACGCGTGGCCCTGGCACGCGAGCGCCAGACGCTGGCGGATGAGCTCCAGCGCACCGCCGCGGAGAAAGTGCGCGCTGGCGATGCCGCGCGCCTGGATCTCAATGTAGCTGAAACCGAACTCTCACGTGCCGAAAGCGAGGTCCTCTCGGCGGAGCATCTGGTGGCCAGGGCTCGCGTGGAGCTCGCAGTCGTGCTCGGCCTTCCGTCAGGCACTGGGCTACCGGTGGCGGGCGATCTCGCCGATCGATCCCTGCTCGAGAGCATGTCGATCGACACGACCGCTGGACGACGGCCGGATGTTCTGGCGGCCGAGAGCGAGGCAAGAGTGGCCGCTGCGGAGGCCGCGCTGGCGTGGACGGCATTCCTGCCCGGTCTATCGCTGCGCTGGAACCACGGGCATGAAGGGGGCGAGGCGATCGAGCGGCGCGGCGTGGTCCTCTCCATACCGTTGTTCAACCACGGGCAGGGGGAGCGGGGGCAGGCGCGAGCCCGGCGCGAGCGGGCCCGGGTGGAGCTCGAGAGCCGCCGCGCCGCTGCGTCAGCCGAAGTCGAGGGAGCACGCAATGGCCATCGAGCGGCGGTCGGCGCCGCGCGGCAGTTGGAAGCGCGCGGCATCCCGCGGGCCTTCGAAACCGAAGCCATGGCCCAGGAGAGCTACCGCTCCGGCAAGATGGATCTGCCCGGGGTCCTCGTGGTGCGCCGCGAGGCGCTCGAGACGCGGCGGGAGTACCTGGACCGGCTGCTCGAGGCAGCCCTCAGCGCCATCGACGTGGCGGTTGCCACGGGCGCCGTTCGTTGACCACCAAAAGAAGGAGAGTCGTTCCATGAAGTCACTCATCTGCCTCCTGGCCCTGGCAACAGTCATCCTGACGGCGGCCGGCTGCAGCCGTGAAACCCCTCAGACGAGCAAGAGCGAAACCAGCACCGAGACCAGCCCGGCTCCGGCACCGGAGACAGGCGACGGGCATGCGGCGGCGACTGTGGTGCCGGGCTCCTACGAGGATTGGTGTGAGGAGCACGGGGTTCCCGAGAGCGCCTGCACGCGCTGCGATCCCTCGCTGATCCCCGCGTTCAAGGCCGTCAACGACTGGGACCGAGAGCACGGGGTGCCGATGTCGCAGTGCCTCAAGCACAACCCGAACCTCGAGATCGTGCGGCCGCCGAAGCCGGAAGGGAACTAGTCATGCGCCAGCAGCTCTATGCGGCCGGTGCACTCCTCCTGATGTTGACCGGCTGCCAGCAGCAGCGCGCTTCAACCACCGAGGCCGTCTCGACCAGAGCGGAGGCACCGACGGCAGCGGCCGTGGCCGCCGACATGTGCGCCGAGCACGGCGTGCTTGAGGCGCTCTGCACGAAGTGTCACCCCAAGCTCATCCCGATCTTTCAGACCAAGGGCGACTGGTGCGCGGAGCACGGGTTCCCGGAGTCGATTTGCCCGATCCATCACCCGGAGCGCGGCGGCAGACCCGCGATCGATGTCGCGGTCGATGAGGCGCCGGCCGATGGCACGATGATCCGCTTCAAGACGCTCCAGACGGCGCGCGAGGCGGGTCTCGAGGTCGCCAGCGCCGTCCATGGTGCCGACAGTGGCGGCGTGGAAGCGACTGCGACGATCGTGGCGGATGCCTCGAAGCTGGCACTGGTGAACGCCAGCGCGGCGGGAGTCGTTCGGGCGATCCGCGCGGATCTGGGAAGTCGCGTCAGTCGCGGATCGCCTCTGGCGGTCATCGAGAGCGCCTCGGTCGGTGAGTCGCGTTCGCGCCTCCAGGCTGCTCGCGCCCGCGCCCAATTGACGGAGGCGACATACCGCCGCGAGAAGGAGCTTCAGGAGAAGGGCATCTCCGCCGCCAAGGACGTGCAAGCGGCCGAGCAGGAATGGGAAAGTGCCAAGGCCGAGGTCGCGGCGGCCTCTTCCGCCCTCGGCATGGTGGGCACCGGGGGTGGGGCGTCGGGCACGTACACGCTGCGGGCGCCGATTGCCGGGACGGTCACGAGACGCACGGCCACCGTCGGCACCATGGTCGACCTCGAAAAGCCGCTCTTCGAGATCGTCGACACCTCTTCGCTCTGGGCGGAAATCGACGTCCCCGAGCGCGAAGCGCCGCGCGTCCGGATGGGACAGCGGGTCGTGCTCCGTCTCGATGGTCTGGGTGGGCGGGAGTTCTCCGGCAGGCTGAGCTATATCGCGCCGGTCGTCGATCCGCAGACGCGCACCGTCAAGGCGCGCGCCGCGATCACCAACCACGACGGCGCACTGCGGGCGAACATGTACGCCAAGGCGCGCATCTTCACCGCTGCCGGCACTTCGGCCGTGCTCGTGCCACGCGCCGCGGTGCAGGAGGCCAAGGGCGTCAACCTCGTCTTCGTCCGACTCGCAGAGGATCAGTACGAGGCCCGCCGGGTGAGCGTGGCCTCGGCGACCGGCGATCTGGTGTCGGTGAACGGCGGCGTGCAGGCCGGTGAGGTTGTCGTGACCACGGGGAGCTTTCTCCTCAAGACCGAGACGATGAAGGAGGGCATCGGCGCCGGCTGTTGCGACGTCGAAGCGCCGAAGAAATAGGGTCTCATGCTCAATCGGATCATCTCCTGGTCGATTCAACACCGCCGGCTCGTCATTGCCGCTGGGCTCGTCATGGGGTTGATGGGGGCATTCGCCCTCGGTCGCCTACCCATCGATGCCTTCCCGGACACCACGCCGGTACAGGTCCAGATCAACACCACGGCCGCCTCGCTCTCGCCACTCGAGGTCGAGCGGCAGATCACGTTCCAGGTCGAGCAGGCCATCTCAGGTCTGCCGGCACTGAAGGAGGTGCGATCGATCTCCAAGTTCGGGCTCTCGCAGGTGACGGTGATCTTCGATGAAGGCTCGGACATCTACCGCGCCCGCCAGACCGTCATGGAGCGGCTCCAAAGCGTGGAGTTGCCAGCCGCCATCGAGCGCCCGCAGTTGGGACCGGTCGCCACCGGTCTCGGGGAAGTCTTTCACTATCTCGTCACGGGAGCGGGAAAGAGTCTGGCCGAGTTGCGGACCGTGCACACGTGGGTGGTCAAGCCGCAGATGCGTTCGGTGCGCGGCGTGGCGGAAGTCAACACCTGGGGCGGCGACGAGCGCCAGTTTCACGTGGTGGTCGATCCGCTGAGCCTCTCCAAGCACGGGCTGACTCTCTCGCAGCTCATTGAGGCTCTCGAGCGCAACAACGCCAACGTGGGTGGTGGATCGCTCGATCGAGCCGGTCAGTCGCGTCTCATTCAGGGCGTGGGCATCGTCACCAGGGCGGCAGACATCGAGAACATCATCATCGCCGCACAGGGCGGCATCCCGACACGCGTGCGCGACGTGGCCCGTGTCGTGGAAGGCCGGGAGATCCGCCGTGGCGCCGTGACGGCTGATGGGAAGGGCGAAGTCGTCCTGGGGCTTGGGTTCATGCTCATGGGCGAGAACAGCCACGAGGTCACGAATCGCCTCAAGGCGCGCCTGGAGGAGATCAAGAAGAGCCTGCCGGCAGGGGTCGAGATCGCCACCGTCTACGACCGGACGACCCTCGTCGACCGTGTCCTCCACACGGTCAAGACCAATCTTCTTGAAGGAGCGCTCCTGGTCATCGCGGTGCTCTTTATCTTCCTCGGCAACATCCGGGCGGGGCTCATCGTGGCCGCGGCCATTCCACTCTCGATGCTCTTCGCGTTCGACCTCATGCTCCGCGCAGGCATCGCCGGCACGCTCATGAGCCTCGGAGCGATTGACTTTGGCCTCATCGTCGACAGCTCGGTCATCATGGTCGAGAACGCGGGTCGGCGGTTATCGGAGGATCGCACTGGGCGTCCGCAGCCGGAGATCATCGAGGAAGCAGCGATCGAGGTGCGCCGACCCACGATGTTTGGAGAACTCATCATCCTCATCGTCTATCTCCCGATTCTGGCACTCGAAGGGGTCGAGGGGAAGCTGTTCCGGCCGATGGCGCTCACCGTCATGTTCGCGCTGATCGGCTCTCTCATCCTCTCGTTGACCCTCATGCCGGCTCTGTGCGCGACGTTTCTTCCACGCCGCGCCGGCGAGCAGCGAAACCGCGTAGTGGAGTTCTCGGAGCGGCTCTATCGACCGGGGCTCGACTTCGCGCTGCGACGCGGCAAGCTGGTACTCGGCATCGCCCTCCTGCTTCTCGTCAATGCCCTGTTCCTCGCCACGCGCCTGGGCTCGGAGTTCGTGCCGCGCCTCGGCGAAGGCGCACTCGTCATCAACACGGTGCGTCTGGCGGGAGTCTCGCTCGATGAGTCGGTGCGCTATGGCCTCCAGATCGAGCAGACGCTCCTGAAGAAATTCCCGAACGAGGTGGAACGGGTATGGACCCGGACCGGCTCGGCCGAGGTGGCGACCGACCCGATGGGTCTCGAGCTTTCCGACGCCTTCATCACGCTCAGAGACCGAAGCCAGTGGAAACGGGCCCGCAGCCAGGATCAACTCGTCAAGGTAATGGAGGCAGAGCTGTCATCGCTGCCGGGCATGCGGATGGTGTTCACCCAGCCGATCGAGATGCGCGTCAACGAGATGGTGGCCGGGGTGCGCTCCGATGTGGCGGTCAAGCTCTTCGGTGATGATTTTGCGATGCTCAGGGCCAAGGCGCGCGAGATCGAAGCGGTGATGCGCGAGATTCCGGGAGCCGCCGACGTGGTGGCCGAGCAGGTGACGGGCCAGCCGATGCTTCAGATCGAGGTGGACCGGGACGCGATCGCCCGCCACGGCATCGCCGCCCGGGAGGTTCTCGATGCGATCGAGGCGCTTGGCCCGCACAAGGTAGGAGTGCTCCAGGAAGGTGAGCGGCAATTCCCGATCGCCGTGCAAGTGGACGAACGCTACCGAACCGACGCGGAAGCGATCGGCCAGATCCTGGTTGGCTCTGGACGCGGAGACCGGGTAGCGCTCGGCGCACTGGCGCGCTTCCGCATGACGGAAGGGCCTTCAACCATCAATCGCGAGTGGGCGAAGCGCCGAGTCGTTGTCCAGGGCAACGTCCGCGGACGGGACGTCGGCGGCTACGTTGCGGAACTGCGGGAGGTGCTCGATCGGCAGGTGATCCTCCCGGCCGGGTATTACCTCCGCTTCGGCGGACAATTCGAGCACCTCGAACGAGCGCGTGCCCGGCTGCTGTTCGTCGTCCCGCTGGCCCTGTTGCTCATCGCCGGCCTCCTGTATCTGACGTACCGAAGCTGGCTCGATGCCACCCTCGTGTTCACGGCCGTTCCGTTCGCGACCATCGGGGGCGTCGTCGCGCTGTGGATGCGCGGGCTGCCGTTTTCCATCTCCGCGGCGGTGGGGTTCATCGCCCTCTTCGGAGTGGCGGTGCTCAACGGGCTGGTGCTGGTCTCGACCATCCGCCAGAACCTGAGGGCGGGGAGTGCCCTTCGTGAAGCGATCGAGTACGCGGCGGAGCGCCGCCTTCGGCCGGTACTCATGACGGCTCTCGTTGCCAGCCTCGGCTTCGTGCCGATGGCCTTCAACACCGGCATCGGCGCCGAAGTGCAGCGCCCGCTCGCGACGGTGGTCATTGGCGGGATCGTCTCTTCGACTCTGCTGACCCTCTTCGTGCTGCCGGTGCTCTACAGCATGGTTGGTGGCCGGCAACCGGCAGTGAAGCGCCAAGCGAAGTCGGCGCGGGAGTCGGTGGCTTGAGCGTGTTCCCTGGCCGGGGACCACGGATCGCGCTCGCGATCGGCGGCCTGCTGCTGCTCCAGGGGGTGGCGCTCCTGGGGCATCGCGCCTTGGAGGACCGGCGGAGTCGTGCGGTCGCGGCTTTTCGCTTCGAGCGAATCGAGGCCGTGATGCCGGCGCCGGAGCTCGTGCTCGAGCGACCCGACGGAGCCCGAGTGGCGATCGCTCCTGGGCGGGAGGGGGAGGCGATGCTCGTTCACTTCTGGGCCACGTGGTGTCCGCCCTGTCGGCAGGAGCTGCCGGCACTCCTCGCTCTCGGTCGCAGGCTCTCCCCGACTGGCCGCGTTCGAGTCGTGGCCATCGCGACCGATACGAGCTGGAGCGAGATCCGGAGGTTCTTCAAAGGCGCCATCCCCGCGGAGGTCCTGCGGGACGCCACGGGCAGGGTCCACCAGGCGTTTCGCGTGTCCAGCCTGCCCGATACCTATCTCGTGACGGCCGATGGTCTGATCCGCATCCGCTTCGCGGGTGCGCAGGATTGGGGCTCGAAGCAGGCGCATGAGTTCCTCTCGCGAGAGCTTACGGAACTGATCCACTCATGACCCTTCAGCCTCCGAGTCTGACCCCGCGAGTGCCTGTGTCGTAGTCACTCCGGCGTTCGCACACTTCGTCAGTACCTGTGACGGTGGTGGACGTCATGCGCGTGCGGACGACTGTGCACGAGGGCCCCGTGACGATGCCGGCGGGCACGAGAAACCAGGGCGGGCGGTTCCGGGGCGTTCGTGTGTGTGCTCGGGTGCATCGTTCCGGTGGCGGTCGCCACGGGCGGCGATGACACGATCGGGCTCTCGAGTGCACGCGCGGCACGGGGAACGACCCAACCCCATCTCAGGGTGGTGAACGGCGGCTGCTCATCCGCGGCTTGCGCGTTGTTGCCCATGGTGTTAAGAACGGCGGTGGAGAGTTGCCGGAGTGGTGTCGAGAATCCAGGGCCACTGACCGTTGCCGCGACACGGACGACTTTGCCTGGCAGTGTTTCGCGAGCGGTCGCCTCTGGATCTGCGCCCCTCGTGCGGTGGCCACGAATTCCCGCGAGTGGACCGCGGTCGCCACTGATGTGTCACCCGTTCGTCACCCGCCCCCCGGAGGTCGATTGATGCCGGAGTCGATCCTTGGACGCGACCCCAGGCTTGACGCCGTCGTCCGGCGGTTGGTCGAGGCCTATCAGCCCGAGCGCATCTATCTCTTCGGCTCCGTCGCGCGAGGCGACGGAGACGCCGACAGCGACTACGATCTCCTGATCGTGGTGCCGAACGATGCCCCGCCGGAGCGTCGGCGGAGTCGCCTTGCCTACGAAGTTCTGAGAGGCACCGGGACGCCCGTGGATGCCCTCGTTTGTTCGCACGATTGGTTCTTCTCGAGAGTTCACCTCCGAGCCTCGCTGCCGGGGACCGTGCTTCGCGAGGGAAGGCTGCTGCATGCCGCATGACCCTGCGCGCGTCGCCGACACGAAGGCCTGGTTGAGCAGGGCGGCCACCGATCTGCGCGCAGCGGCGCTCGACCTCGCCGCCGATCCTCCGGTGCTGGACGACCTCGTATTCCACTGCCAGCAGGCCGTGGAAAAGGCGATGAAGGGCCTGCTGACCTGGCACGATGAGCCATTCGGTAAGACCCACAATCTCGAGACACTCGGAGAGGCCTGTCTGCGCTTGGAGCCCACCCTTCGGCCTCTGGTGGATCAGGCGGTGCCGCTGACCGAGTACGCGTGGAAGTTCCGCTATCCCGGGGAACACGAGGGAGCGACACGGGACGAAGCGGAGCGCGCTCTCATGATCGCTCGCGAGGTGTTTGAAGCGGTCCTCGCCCGCGTGCCTCAAGACGCGCGTCCGTGAGCGGCAAGTGAGCGGGCAACGGCGGGGTTCGACGGTCGTGGGTAGGCCGCGTGAGGCCGGTGCCAACGGAGCCTCGCGGGACGTCGATTCCGCTCGCCAGCTCGCGCTCGAAGAGCGGCAGCTGGCTGCGCGGCGCGAGAAGCTTCTCGTCAGACCCGACTCGCCCCCCTTCCTGCGAGTCGAGGCTCCGTCCGGGTTTTCCTACCGGATCCATTTGAGGGGAGGCGCGGGCGGCCCTCATTCCTGCGACTGCCCGGATTTCGAGGCTAACCGCCTGCACACATGTAAGCATGTGGAGCGCGTTCGCGTGTGGCTGGGATCACCCCGGACGCGACTCCCGCTCGAGCATCAGCGCGAGGCCAAAAGGTCTCGCGTCTACCTTCACTTCGGCGACGTCGTGGAGCCTCGGCTTTTCGGACGCCCTCGAGGCCCGGGCGCGTCGACTGTGCAGGGAGCATTCGGTGATACGGGCCTTCCGCTCCGACCGCCTGCAGGGGACGAAGCGAAGCTTCGCCACTGGATCGGCCCGTTCATGGAACGGGTGGAGCCCCAAGCGCTCGACTGGCTCGATCGGCGCATCGAACGCCGCCCGATTCTGCCCGACCGCGACATCGCGAGCCTGTTGCCCACCCTCGGGCTCAAGCCCTATCCGTTTCAGTGGAAGGGCGCCGAATTCCTGGCCCGGACGGGCCGCGCGTTGCTCGCCGACGAGATGGGCCTCGGAAAAACGGTTCAGGCCATTATCGCGGCCACTGCGATGAGGCGGGCGTCGCGGCCCGCGCTGAGCGTGACGATCGTTTGTCCCGCCAGCTTGCGCGGGGGCTGGGCTGAAGAGATCCAGCGGTGCATCGGGGAAGCTGCCGTATTGCTCGAAGGTGTATCCGATGAGCGCGCCAGGACGATCGCCGCACGCCCCACCTGGCTCGTGACTCACTACGAGCAGGTCCTGCGCGATCACCGGCATCACGCGGACTGTCCCCCGGATCTGCTCATCATCGACGAGGCGCAACGGGCGAAGGGGTTGTGGACGCGCACGGCGCGCGTCTTGAAGGCGATCGGCGCCCGGTACGTCTTCGCCCTCACGGGAACGCCACTCGAGAACCGACTCGAGGAGGCGTATGCCATCGCCCAACTCATCGATCAGCGGCTCCTCCCACCTCTCTGGCAGCTCGATCGCGACCACTTCGTGCGGGACCCGAGTGGGCGCCGAGTCGTCCTCTACCGGGGCCTCGGAGCTCTTCGCTCGCGCCTGGCCCCAGCGTTTCTGCGTCGCCGCAAGGAAGACGTGGCGCTCGATCTGCCCGAGCGGCTGCGCGCCACGGCCATGCTCCCGATGCACGGGGCGGTCGCGCCCACCTACGATGACGTCCTCGCTCAGGTCGCGCGGATCGCCAGCAAGAGGGTGCTCCTGCCCGCGGACCTCGAACGCATTCAGCGCCTGCTGGTGATCGCGCGCCGATGCTGCAACGGGCCCCACATGCTGGGGCAAGAGGTCGAAGACCGGAAGGTGCCCAAACTCGCGGAACTCGAGCAGGCGCTGCGCGACCTGTGCCTTGGAGAAGGCCGCAAGGCAGTCGTCTTCTCGGAATGGACGGACATGACCGACCGCGCCGAGGCGCTTTGCCGCAAGCTCCGGCTACCGGTGTTCCACCTGCACGGGGGCGTCGCTGTTCGTTCGCGGCCGGCGCTGTTGCGGGCCTTTTCCGGGCAGAAGGGGCCCGCCGTGTTCGTGAGCACCGACGCCGGAGGGGTCGGCCTCAACCTCCAGACGGCGGATGTGGTCATCAACCTTGACCTGCCCTGGAACCCGGCCCGGCTCGAGCAGCGGATCGCGCGCGTGCACCGAATCGGGTCGAAGGGCACGGTCCAGGAGCTGCTCCTCGTGACGAAGGACAGCATCGAGGAACGCATTCTTCGCCTTCACGATACCAAGCGGGACGTGCTCGCCAACATCTGGGACAAGGGTAACCAGGACACGATCGCCGCGCCCGGAGGGAGCGGCGCATTCCGGGAGATGGTCGCCTCACTCTTGAGGACCGGGCCAGCGCAATCCCCGGTGTCGGCGTCGACAGCCGCACTCTCGGCGGATGATCCTCTCCCTCCATCGGAAGGCGCGGCGGCCGAGCCGGGCGGTATTGCCGAAGCCGCTTCGTCCGATTCCGCAGCGATTCGCTCCAGCCCCGTTGCCGCTGCTTCCGGCGACGGGCGATCGGCCTCCAACATCGCAGTCGATCAGACCGCGTTGCTGGCCGCGGTCTCGGCCATCGCTCCGGCGCTGCCGGCCGCCCACCGGAAGTCGCTCGCATCGGTCTTCCGCGTGCTGGCGGAGGCGCTCGAGTCGGCGTGAGGCGATGAGCGCGACCAACCCCTACTGCGAACGGCTCGGAATCCAGGTGCCGCGCCTCGACGTGGCCAAGAAGAGCCCTGACGCGAACTACTATTCGCTGCTCATCGTCGCCTTGCTCGAGCGCGGGGGGCCGATCACGCTCGCGGAGGCGGCGAAGCGCTTTGAAGAGGCGGGAGTGGCGCCTGCCGAACGTGCCCTCAGCTCGCTCAAGCGCTGCAAACCAGGCCGGCCTCCGATCTACCGCGACGGCGACCTCTATGCTCTCGACCCCCACGACGACGAGGCTGATCTCTGGGCCTTTCGACTCGGTCTGAGGCCCCCGAAGGCGGCAGCGTTGCCGGTGGTTCGGACGGACACCGTCCCTCTCCCGTCCCCTGACCAGCCGCTGACGGTTGCGCACCTCGACGAGGCGTGGCGCGACGGCGTGCCGAGCGGCTGGTCGGGCCACCGGATCGCGGTCTGCGTGCTGGACGCGCACGGCGCGGCGATGCGCCCGGATGACGCTCTGGCCTTCGTTCGAGCGCGCAGCCAGCGGAGCCTGCTGTCCGCCGAATCGTCGAAGTACTGGCGGCAGGGTGCTGCGATTCGCCCGCGGGATGATGGGCTGTGGCATCTCGATGTCGAGCACGAGGCCGTTCGATCGGCCCGGCAGGCAACTCGAGAGCGGATCGAAATGCTCCGTCGGTGGGCCGGAATGCGACCCGATCCGGCACTAATCGAGGCGCGCCACAGGCACTTCGAGAGGGAACGCGAGGCCAATGCCGAGCGCCTGGCGCGCATGGCCCGGGTTCTTATCCACGCGTTTCCTGCCGAGAGGCCTGAAGCGATCGTGCTTCTCGATGTCGGCCGGCGTGAGATCACCACTCTCGTGGGTGAGGGGATCGTCATGGCCCGCGACGCCCTCATGGGCTACGACATCATCGCCGCGGTCCACGTGCGAGAGCTTCTTCGAAGCCTGGGCTTCGAGCCCGGCGAGCGTCGTCTGGCCGAGCTGGGACCGCCGCAGAAGACCAGGCAGCTCAACAGGCGAGGCCGGACGCTCAGGATCACGACGAGCCTCCTCGTTCAGGGCTCGTGCGGGATCAGCCGTCCCTTCGGAGACGCGGAAGTCATGCGTCGGTACCTGCATGGCGGGGAGCACGCGAAGCTCCGGCGCCGGCTCGAGGCGGACGCCAAGTCCCTCTATGCGCTCTACCAATACGGGCGGCTCCACGGGGCCGTTCGACTCCGCTGGGGCTTTCTGGACGAAAGGATCCCCGCGCCCTGGGTTCATCGCGATGAACGCACGCTCCACGACCTCCTGCTGCGGGCCTACGCGACGCGGGCGCCGCTCGAGGTCGTCACCGGTGGCGCCCCCGGCTGGGAGACTCCGTGGTCCCGGGCGCAACGGGCGCACGTCGAGAAGGACGCAAGAGGCTGGTCCTACTGGCTGGTGGGCGAGGAGGGCCATGTCATCATCGAAGCCGAAGTCCAGTTGGCGCGACTTGCCGAGGAGAATCCTGGGACGACATGAGCGCTCGACGCAGCCTTCGCCCGCCACAGGATGCCGATCCCGCCGAATGAGCGCTCCGAATGCGGTGAAGAGCCGGCTAGGCGAGACGCGCGTCGCGGAGGGCGAGGTTCGGCCGGCGCTTGAACGGCGGCCGAAATGATCCGGCGCGCGCTCATCCTCGTCGCGGGTGAAGCGAAAGCCGGGAAGACGACGTTGATCGAGCATCTCCTGCGCTCGAGCCCAAGGGATCTGATCGTCGCGCGCAGCATTCGGGACGACAACCTACGGGAACCCAAGGAGATCGCGCCGCGTGATCGGAGCGAGCTTAGGCGCTACCGTAGGGCAGGTGCAGCCGGCGTGGTCGAGTATCGGTTCCCTACGAGCCACGCCGACCTCGACGCGTTCTACGCGACTCGCTTCATGGAGGAATACTCGGAGGGCGTCGTCCTGGAGGGCGATCAGCCCGTGGAGTTTGTGGATCTGAAGGTGTTCGTCACCTCCTGGCACGCGGACAACCCATCTCTCTTCCGTCGAGCAACACGGGATCGGGCACAGGAGAGGCTCGAACGCCTCGAGCGGTTAGAGAAACTCCTCGGAAGCCCCGAGGGGACGAAGAGGCTCGTGACGCAATACCTGGGCAAGACGCTGGCCGAGCACATGTGCAGTCCCAGCCGGCTTGAAGAAACGCACACGTCCATGTCCGCGATTCTCGAGCGGGAACGCGCCACGCCTGCGCCGGAACCGACAGAGCATTGGGCGATCGCCCCAGCCTATGCGGGCATCGAGCACGCCCAGGCCGTCGTTGTGAACATCCGAAGTGACAAGGAGCGTCGCGGCGCGCTGCGGCTCGTTGAGGATCTCGCCCGGCTCAGGCAAGAGAAGGCGATCTTCCAGGACATCCTCGGCTGGCGCGGCCACCGGATACCCATCACGACGGTGATCGCCGACCTCACCGATCCGCGGGACACCGGACTGAAGAAGATGCTCGCTCGGATCGGGCGCGCGCTCAAACAGTCGTAGTGTGGGATCAGGAAGTCGTCTCGCGGCGGAGCCGTCGTGTTGCCCTCTTCTGCTCGATTCGCAGTCGCTCCTCGATGGAAGCGACGACATCTGGACGCCGCTTGCCGAATCGCTTCGCGTAGAGCTCTTCGATGAATGCGTGGAGCGGAAGCTTCCAGGGCTCCTGACGATGGTTGTCGAGCTTGCCCAGGCTCTTTGGGTTCATGCCCAGCTCCCATGCCATTTGAACATGGGCGTCCGAGAGTCGATGAGCCTTGCGCGCGTCAATCCAGTCTTGGAGTGTCTGAGGTCTTCGCCTACGCGGCATCCGTCGCCATGCCTCGATTAGGATTAGGTCATCAGGCGCCTGCCCAGCGGCGATACGCCGCGGTCCACTCGGCACCTCTCGGGGGCGGGGTTGGAAGCCGTAGCTCAAGGATGGGGATTCGTTGAAGTGCTCGGCCACGGCGACAGATGGCGACGATCTCCCCGGTCGGAGTGAGATCGATCGCTTCGATCATCGCCCGAATTCCCAGCACCTGCACCTTGAACGGAAGCTCGAGATGCCCCTGGAGCATCCCGAGAAACGCGGTGCGTTGCTCGGACTCGCCGTAGCCATCCACAGTCGCTTGCTCGACGAGTTCGTCGAGTCGAGCTTTGCTCAAGCGGCTACTTCGGGTTCCCTTCTTTACCTCAGACCTCGCCATCGGAAACCGAAGTCTCGCAGGTTGTGTCGGCCGGGTCCAACATGTTAAGAACCCTCGCACCGGAGAGGTGCGAGAGTGGCTGAATCGGGCGGTCTCGAAAGCCGCTGCCCGCAGTTTGACGCTCAGTCCGCCTCGACGACCGGAACGCCGCCGAGTCCTTCCCGTTACGTTGGGCCCCGGCGAGTTGCATCCACTGGGGTTCTTCGTTCTTGTCTGGCCAGGAGTGGACTCACTTGGACGCACTCGGTCGCTGATGTCGGCACAGTTACGGCACATCGAAGCCCTGAGCTGCCACTGAGCTGATCGCCGGCGGCAACGAGGGATCAGCTGATCCGCCTCTCGGGTCGGGCGCTTGGACCTCCGGGTCGCCGAGGCGGCAGCGGCCGGCTCGTGCCGCATCCGGTGCGGGTCCGAAACGTGCGCGTGCGATTCCCGATCCGCTCTGGCGTCCCATGCGGCATGTGCGCTATCTCGCATCAGCGACATGTGGAGAACACATGGAGGCCACGAGAGACTCCCGGAGAATCGCTGACGCCGCCCCCGTGAGCGCTCCACCGCTCGCACCCGCGCTCACGCCTCACGGGCGCCTCTCGCTGATCCCGTCGGACGACGGCGCGCGACTCGAGCCCGCGCTCGCGCAACGTCTGGTGGCCGCCTTCGAGCGCGGGTCCGGCCACGGACTCCTGCAGCTCGGCGCCAGCGAGGTCGGAACAACCCTGCCCGCCGTCCTCGGATACTGGCGCGAGTTCGGCGCCCGGTTCGTCACGGCGGTGTGCAGCCTGCCCGATCTCGCATACGTGCGCGGAAAGGCACAGATCCCGCCTCCTGCGCCGGCCGAGCTCCAGGAACTGGCCCTCGCGGCCCCACCCATGAAGGGCGCCGAATACCTCACTCCGTCCGTTCTCGAGACGCTGTGGGGCGAGGCCGGGGGCGCCCTCGGGGCCGAGCTCGCCGAGTTCAGAGGGTCGCTGCAGGACTTCCTCAAGGGCCGCAACCCGGCCTGGAACATCGTGGGCCGCGTCCACTTCAACCTGGCCGAGAACCGCAACGACGAGCAGGCTCCCTTCGCGTTCATGGCGACCTACACCACCCGGCTCTCGGCCCAGGCCCGGGCGCAGCACCTGCCCCTCGGACAGGCGCTCCGGGCATACGCCGGCGCCGCAAGCAAGGAGCGCCTGCTGTCCCTGCTCCTGCCGGTCCAGCGTGCGGCGGAGCAGTGTCCCTGGCTCAAGGCGATGGTCGAGACGGGAGAGATCTTCCATCCGCTGCGCTGGACGCCGGCCGAAGCCTGTCGGCTGCTCCACGACATCCCGGCGCTCGAAGCCGCCGGCGTGGTGATCCGGGTCCCGGCCGCGTGGCGAGCGATGCGGCCTCCCCGTCCGCAGGTCACCGCCACGGTCGGCGACAGGCCGCCTGCGGGGTTCGGCAAGGACGCGCTCCTCGACTTCAAGGTCGCGGTCACGCTCGACGGCGACCGTCTGACCGCCGAGGAGATCCGGCGGCTGCTCGCCGGAACCGATGGGCTCGTCCTGATTCGCGGGCGCTGGGTCGAGCTGGATCGCGATGGGCTCGAGCGCGTGCTCGGCCAGTTTCGGGAGGTCGAGCGCGCCGCGGCCGAGCGTGGTCTCGCCTTCGCCGAGGCGATGCGGATGCTGGCCGGCGCCGATCTGGGCGCCGCGCAGGACCCCCGCCTTTCCGACGCCGAATCATCGCGCGTCATCGCGGGTCCCTGGCTGGCGGAGACGCTCCTGGCGCTGCGAAGTCCCGAGGCCCTTTCGCGGTTGGACCCGGGAGATGCCCTCCGCACGGTGCTGCGCCCTTACCAGCAGGTGGGGCTGCGCTGGCTCCACCTGCTCTCGGAGCTCGGACTGGGCGCGTGCCTCGCGGACGACATGGGGCTCGGCAAGACCGTTCAGGTCCTGGCGCTGCTGCTGGCGCTCAAGGCCCGGGAGGAGGCGAAACCCCGGCCGAGCCTCCTCGTCGCGCCGGCATCGCTGCTCGCGAACTGGGTGTCCGAGATCGAGCGGTTCGCTCCGAGCCTGCGCCCCCTGGTGGCGCACCCGTCGGCCATGTCCCCCGCGGACCTCGAAAGGGCCAGGGCGGAGAAGCTCCCGCGCACGGACTTGGTGATCACGAGCTACGGGTCGCTGCTGCGAATCCCCTGGCTCGCCGCGGCGAAGTGGCGGCTGGCGATCCTCGACGAGGCGCAGGCGATCAAGAACCCCGCGGCCAAGCAGACCCGCGCCGTCAAGGCTCTCGACGCCCGGGCGCGGATCGTCCTGACCGGCACCCCGGTCGAGAACCGACTCTCCGATCTCTGGTCCATCTTCGATTTCATCAACCCGGGGCTGCTGGGGACGGGCCCCGAGTTCACCGCGTTTGCCAGGCGGCTGGCCGGGCGGGCCCACAACCCTTACGCCCCGCTGCGCGATCTGGTGCGTCCCTACATCCTGCGCCGGCTCAAGACCGACAAGACGGTGATCGCCGACCTGCCGGACAAGGTGGAGGTGAAGGCCTTCTGCCCGCTCAGCCGCAAGCAGGCGGCACTCTACCAGCGGGCGGTCGAGGAACTGGCGGGGCAACTGGAGGCGGTGGACGGCATCCGGCGCAAGGGTGTCGTGCTGTCGTTCCTGACGCGTTTCAAGCAGATCTGCAACCACCCGTCGCACTGGCTCGGCGATGGGGCCTGGACCGAGGCGGACAGCGGCAAGCTGGGACGGCTGCGCGAGGTCGTCGAGGTGGTCGCCGCCCGGCAGGAAAAGGTGCTCGTCTTCACCCAGTTTCGCGAGGTCACCGAGCCGCTCGCGGGCTTCCTCGGCGCGGTGTTCGGGCGGCCCGGGCTCGTCCTCCACGGCGGGACCGAGGTCGGGAAGCGCAGGGATCTGGTGCATCGCTTCCAGGACGACGAGGAGGTCCCCTTCATGGTGCTGTCGCTCAAGGCCGGGGGGACGGGATTGAACTTGACGGCGGCGGCGCATGTGGTTCATTACGATCGCTGGTGGAATCCCGCCGTCGAGGATCAGGCCACGGATCGCGCGTTCCGGATCGGCCAGACCCGAAACGTGCTGGTTCACAAATTCGTTTGTCGCGGCACGCTCGAGGAGAAGATCGACCAGATGATCGATGCGAAGCGCCGGCTCTCCCACGATCTGCTGGAAGGCGGCGCCGAACTGCTGCTCACCGAGATGAAGGACGAGGAGCTGCTGGGCCTGGTGGCACTGGACCTCAGGGCCGCAACCCTGGAGAGCTGACCGATGTTCTACGCATGGAGGCCATACGTATCGGTGGCCGAGCGCCGGATGAAGGCCGCCCGGGCGATGAATCGGTTGCGGAAGCGGGGGGGCTCGATCTCGCCCGTGACCATCGAGGGCCGCGCCATCGCGAAGACGTTCTGGGGCAAGGCCTGGTGCGACAACCTCGAGCGCTACAGCGACTACTCCAACCGCCTGCCGCGGGGGCGGACCTACGTGCGCAACGGCTCGGTCGTCGACCTGCAGGTCGGGGCGGGCGAAGTGATCGCGCGTGTGGCTGGTTCCTCGGTCTACCGCGTCAAAGTGGTGGTGTCGCCGGTTCCGAAACCCGGCTGGGCCGCGATCTGTCGTGACTGCTCCGGAGCCATCGACTCGCTGGTCGAACTCCTGCAGGGCAGATTCTCGAAGGCGGTCATGGAGCGCATCTGCCGGGAGAAGACGGGGCTCTTCCCTTCTCCGGACGAAATCAAGTTCGACTGTAGCTGCCCCGACTGGGCGACGATGTGCAAGCACGTCGCAGCCGTGCTCTACGGCATCGGCGCCCGCCTCGATCAGAAGCCCGAGCTGCTGTTCCAGTTGCGCAAGGTGGACGAGAAGGCCCTGATCGCGCGCGCCGGTCGGGGCCTTCCGCTGGCGAGGAAGGGACCCAGGGCCGACCGGATCCTGGGCGGGGAGTCGCTCTCCCGGCTGTTCGGCATCGAGATGGCGGGCGCGGCAACGCGCGGCGCGAGCCGGAGGGCGGGGGCGGAGAGGCCCGTGCGCGCCGGCTCCTCCTCCGCCCGGCGCCGCCGCGCTGGCCTGCGCGGCACCAGGTCAGGGAGCTCGTGCCGATGACGGACCCGATTCTCGAGCGCGACCCCAGATTGCGTCTGGTGGTCGATCGGCTGATCGGAGCCTACGGACCCGAGCGCATCTACCTGTTCGGCTCCGTCGCGCGGGGCGATGCTGACCAGGACAGCGACTACGATCTCATGGTGATCGTTCCGGACGATGCACCACCCGAGCGCCGCGGCAGCCGCCTGGCCTATCAGACACTGCGGGGAACGGGGATCGCGGCGGACGTTCTCGTGTGGACTCGTGGCCGCTTCGAACGGCGCGCCCACGTCGTCGCGTCGCTGCCGGCTACGATCCTGCGCGAAGGCAGGCTCGTCCATGCCGCATGACCCGGAGCTCGTCGCAGAGACGCGCGAATGGCTCCTCAGGGCCGAGCGCGACCTGGCCGCGGCAGCCCACGATCTGACGGCTGAGCCACCCTTTCTCCACGATGTCGTGTTCCACGCCCAGCAGGCCGCAGAGAAGACCTTCAAGGCTTTCCTGACATGGCATGGCAGGCCGTTTCGCAAGACCCACAACCTCGAAGAGCTCGGTCAGCAGTGCCTGGGGATCGAGCCGGAGTTGAAGGCGATCGTCGACCGTGCGGTTCCGCTGACCGACTACGCTTGGAAGTTCCGCTACCCCGGAGACCCCGAAGCACCGGCGCGTGATGAAGCGGAAGGGGCTCTGGCGATCGCCCGCCGGTTGTTCGAGGAGATCGTGGTGCGGCTTCCCGCGGACGTGAGACCCTGAACGAGCGATGAGTGACCAGCGCGAAGAGGTCGAACGCTACCTGCGATCCGGGAACTACGAATCGTATTTCCACGCATGGCCCGGTGACACTCTCGTCGCCCAGGAGCGGAATGGCAGCGATGCGCTGAAGCGAGCGCTGATCGACGCGGTGGAGAAGCGAGCCGCCGACCTGCCCGTTCCGGCGCCGGTCCCACGGTTGGACATGGTCGCATTCACGCGCAGCAAGGTCGAGCCCATGGTCCGAGGTCTGTTCCCGGGGATCGAGCAGGAGCAGGTGCTCGGCGTGCTCGAGCGCTCGGTCGTGTACCTGACGCCCGAGACCATCCACCCGGTGCTCGAGGGCATGGCCTGGCCCCACACCGCCTGGGCCCTGGCGAACCTCTATCTGGGCAGTCTCGGGGCCGAGCTGCTCTCAGACGAAGCCCCGCGAATCGTGGGCATGAGCGTCGAGACGTCGTGCTACGTGTCTATGGAGTACTTCAGAGACACGTTCCGCTTCGCCGACTACATCATCCACGAGACGGCACACATCTTCCACAACTGCAAGCGGCGGACCGTCGGGCTCAGGGAGACGCGTTACCGGGAGTGGCTGCTCGAGCTCGAATTCAGGAAGCGCGAGACCTTCGCCTATTGCTGCGAGGCCTACAGCCGGATCCTCGCGCTGTCCGCTCGGGCGTCGGAGCGTGCAGGGCTGGTCGAGGAACTGGCTGAGGAGGCCATGCCGGACGACGACAGGATCGACGCCGCCGAGTACGTGGATATCCTCCGAGAAGCTGCCGCGGTTCGGAACGGATGGAAACGGATTCTCGCACGCTGCGCGCCGGATCGAGCGAGGAGGAGGCCGGATGTGACGCACGGCCTGCAAGAGAGGGCGCCCGATTCGGCGCCTGGCTCCCGGTCGGCGAACTGACGGTAGCCGTCATGATCCAGCGCGCGTTCCTCCTCGTCACGGGGCCGGCCGGGGCCGGCAAGACGACGCTGATCGAGCATCTACTGCGCCCCGAGCTCCGGACGGTGATCGTCGCCCGGTGCATCCGAGACGACGCCCTCCGCAAGCCCGAGGAGGCGACGCCGCGGAATCACCGTGAGCTGAGGCGCTATCGCAGGGCGGGGGCGGCCTCCGCGGTCGAGTACCGGTTCCCCGCGAGCCACGCCGACTTCGACGCGTTCTACTCGACGCGTTTCATGGAGGAGTACTCGGAGGGCGTCGTGCTGGAGGGCGACCGGCCCGTCGAGCACCTGGATCTGACGGTGTTCGTGACGCCGGTGCTCGCCGGGCAGGCGTCGCTGTTTCGCCGGGTGACGGTCGACCGCACGCGAGAGAGGCTGAAGATTCTCGGGCATTGGGAAGGGCTCCTCGAAAGCCCGCAGGGCACGATGGAACTCGTGAGATCTCACCTCGGCGAAACCCTGGCCGAACACATGTGCGCCCCGAGCCGGCTGGAGGAGACCCGCGCTTCGATGCTCGCGATTCTCCAGAGCGAGCGTGCCGTAGCGGCCCCGGACCCGGTGAAGCGCTGGACCATCGCCCCTGGCTATGAGGGCATCGAGCACGCCGGAGCCGTCGTTGCGAACATTCGCAGCGTCAGGGAGCGGCGCGGTGCCGAGCGGCTCGTCGAGGAGCTCGCGCGGCTGAGGAAGAACGAGGCGATCTTCCAGGACATCCTCGGATGGCGCGGCCATCGCATACCGATCACGGCCGTGGTCGCCAACCTCGCCGATCCCCGTGATCCTGGTCTCAAGAAGGCGCTGGCTCGAATCGCTCGCTCGTTCCGGCGAGAGTAGGCCGGTTCACGGCCCCATTGCGCGGCCGCCGACGTCGAGGCTGTCAGGCCGCGTGTTTCTTCAGATATCGAAGGCTTTCGGGGATGTCGCGGATGAGGCGAAGGAGCACGTCCATGGCGGCGGTCTGGACGTTCCGGCCAGATTCCCAGCGGGAGATCGTGTTGCCTCCGAGACGCAGCAGGCGAGCTAGCTGGACCTGGGTCAGACGGTACCTTTCCCTGATAGACCGGATCTCGTCTGCGGAGAGCAGATCGTATCGGGAGCGATAGACGTCCAGGGCGCGCTCTCGCAGCTTGCGGGCCTGGTCCATTTTCAGGA
>Ga0154739_1091_pt1 | contig 30264 bp, 26 predicted proteins | sample Rifle2008BG16ft_FD_105747 | JGI IMG/M metagenome (GOLD analysis project Ga0154739, IMG submission 105747) | Candidatus Eisenbacteria bacterium RBG_16_71_46 | reverse complement strand
CAAGTGAATTCTTTATTGCTTCGAAATGTTCGTCCTCAAACCGCGGGGACCCCGCACCCCTGCCCTCTACTTCTTGCTCGCCACCACCGCAGCCTGCTGCACCAACCCTCTACCCAGCAGATCGCCGGCCGCCTTCTGGGCCTCGAGGGCGTCGTTGTACCGGCCGAGGTAGACGTGGAAGCTGGCGCTCCCACCCTGGCCCACGCTCACCACCCGGGCTTCGAGGTTGGTCGAGGCCCTCAGCTCATCCGCCTTCTTGGTGGCGGCGTCCTCGAACAGGAACTGGCCGGCGTCGAGCGCGTAGGGACCCGCTTCCAGCATGGGCATCGGCTCGTCGGACGCGAGTGCGGCCGCGGCCGCGAGCGCCTTGTTGGCCGCGACCGTGTCGCTGCCCGCGGCCTGGGCGCGCTGGAGCCATATCTGGCGCCGCTTCCACTTGGGGAGCTTGGCGAAGGCGATCGAATCGGCGCGCGCCACCGCGGCGATGCTGTCGGCCCGCGCGACGGCGGCGATGCTGTCGGCGTAGGCCACGGCGGCCAGGCTGTCGGCCACGAATGCCGCTCGGGCCGCCCTGTCCTTGGCTTTCGTCTGGGCGTCGTTCCAGAACCACCAGCCGCCGCCGACCGCCGTGAGCGCGATGACCAGCGTGATGATCAGGCCGGCCGGGTCGGACTTCTTCTTCATGAAATCGAATTCGTCGTCGCTCCCGCCTCCGGTCTTGGCATCACCGAGCTTGTCGCGCAGACGCGGGGGTAGCCAGCCTTCGTCGCCCCCCGCCTGCTTGGGGGAGGACGGTTTGGATTCGTGATCTTCGGGTTCTTTCACCGGACGCTCCTCGAGTCGATCGTGGACGGTCGTGGCTTCGGGGGGTGGGCGCATGCTATTCCCGGCGGGCGGGGATGCCAAATCCGCCCCCCTCGGGCGCCCCCGGCGCGGACCCGGAACCCGCGAGGCCAGCGGACCCGGAGCGTGGTGGCGAAGACCCGCCGGCCCGCGGCCGGAGCGGGACCGGGGCCCGTGGTTGGCCCACCCCGGCGGCGCGCTGGTGGCCCCGGTCGAATGGCCCGCGGCCCCGCCGCGCCGCCTCGCGGCTCCCCGAACCGTGCCCCAACCAACCGAGCCCTCGACGCCGGGCGTGATTGGACTACTATGCCGGAAATGTCCTCCCCCGGACCCCCCCACGCCACCGCCACGCGGCTGGCGGTGATCGGTACGGCCGGTCATATCGATCACGGCAAGACGGCCATGGTCCGCCGTCTCACGGGTGTGGACACCGATCGCCTGCCCGAAGAGAAGCAGCGTGGGATCTCGATCGACCTCGGCTTCGCGCCGCTCACCACTCCGGCCGGGGTGCACGTCGGCATCGTGGACGTGCCGGGGCACGAGCGGTTCGTCAAGAACATGCTCGCCGGGGTGGGCGGGATCGACTTGGTGCTGCTGGTGATCGCGGCTGACGAAAGCGTGATGCCGCAGACGCGCGAGCACCTGGCGATCGTCCAGCTGCTCGAGGTAACGCGCGCGGTGGTGGTGCTCACCAAGCGCGACCTGGTCGAGCGCGAGTGGCTCGAGCTGGTGACGCGCGACGTGCGCGAGCTGCTCGCGTCCACCCCGTACGCCGCGGCACCGATCGTCGAGTTCTCCGCCCTCACCGGCGCCGGGCAGGAGGCCCTGCTCGCCACGATCGATCGCGAGCTGGCGGCGACCTCGGGGAGGCCCGCCGAGGAGCCGGTGCGGCTGCCGGTGGACCGGGTGTTCATCGTCGAGGGCTTCGGCACGGTGGCGACCGGCACGCTGTGGCGCGGCCGGGTGCGCACCGGCGACACGCTGGGACTGCAGCCGGCGGGGCGCTCGGTCCGCGTGCGCCGGGTGCAGGTCCACGGCCACACGGTGGACGAGGCGCGCGCCGGGCAGCGCGTGGCGCTCGCGCTGCACGGCGTGGACAAAGGTCAGGTCGCGCGCGGCGACTGGCTGGTGGCGCCGGCCTCGCTGCGCGCCTCGAAGCTGCTCGACGTGCGCTTCGAGCTGCTGGCCGACTACCCGCGGGCGTGGAGGGCCAACGCCCGGGTGCGCTTCCACCTCGGGGCGAGCGAGATCATCGGGCGCTTGGTGCTGCTCGAGGGCGAGTCGCTCGAGCCCGGCGCCAGCGCGCTGGCCCAGCTGCGGCTCGAGCAGCCCGCGGTGGCCGCGCGCGGCGACCGCTTCGTGATCCGCGCCTACTCGCCGATGCGCACCGTGGGCGGGGGTGCGGTGATCGAGCCGGTGGCGGTCAAGCGCCGCCGGCACGCCGCCGGGCTCGAGCAGCTCGCGCTGCACGAGAGCGGCTCGCTCGAGACCCGGCTGCTCCAGCGGCTCGTGGTCGAGAGCCACCCGATCGCGACCGCCGCCCTGGCGCAGGCGATGGGGGAGAGCGAAGAGACCACCCGTGCCGCGCTGGTGAGGCTGCTGGTGTCGAAGACCGTCGTGTCGCCGCTGGACGGCCGCTGGATCGCGCCCGCGCGCTGGAAGGCGGCGCGCGAGGCGATCGAGCACGCCGTGCGCGACTACGCCGCACAGTACCCGGCGCGCTACGGCATCATGAAGGGCGACCTCAAGAGCAGCCTCAAGGGCATCGTGGACGCGACGATGTTCGATCCGGCGTTCGACTCGCTGGCGGTCGAGCGCGCGCTGGTCCAGCAGGGTGAGCGCGTGCGTCCCGCGGGGCCGACGTGGGAGCCGCCGCCGGAGACCCTTGGAGCACTGGACCAGGTCGAAACCACGCTCGAGGCCGCGGGGCTCGCGGTGCCCGAGAACGCGGTGTGGCAGCGCGGGCTGGGCGAGGCGGCGACCGAGGTCGTGGCGCTGGGGTTCTTCCTCGGGCGACTGGTGCGGGTGAGCCAGGAGTTCACCTTCACCGCCCGCCAGCTCGAGGCGTTGCGCCTCAAGCTCTCGGTGTTCTTCGCCGGGGAGCCGACCCTCGACATCGCCGCCTTCAAGCGCCTCACCGAGCTGAGCCGCAAGTACGCGGTGCCGCTGCTCGAGCACGCCGATCGCGTGGGCTGGACGGTGCGGGTGGGCGATGCGCGCAAGCCCGGCAGTCGGCTGCACGCCGAGATCCCGTCGCGCACCGCCTGAGCGCCGCGCGCGGGCGGCGGCGCTACGCCGCGAGACGCGGCTGCTCGGCGGGCGCCAGCAGGCGGTTCAGCCGCTGGAACAGCTGCTCGAAGCGCTCGAGCGTGGGGCGGCCGACGCGCGGCAACAGCGTGGCCTGGTGCTCCAGGAAGTAGCGCGCCGGCTGGTAGCGGTCGAAGTCGGCGCCGAGGGCGTCCTCGATCTGCTTGACGATACCCCCGCCGGTGAGCAGGCGGCCGGGCCGGACGGTGGCCGTGCCCGACTCCGCCAGCAGCGCGGCGTAGAAGTCCACCTCGAAGAAGTCCTCGAGCCCGGCCTCGGGCTGGCGCGCGATCTCCGGCAGCGGCACCACGCGGTCGGCAGACAGCACGCGGCGCTGCACCATCTGGTGCGCCTTGGCGTGGTTTTCGCCGATCCCGTCGAGAATGACGGCGAAGCTGGCCTGGGCGCCGAGCAGCGACACCAGCGCCGGGATCCGGCACATGCCTCCGATCGGAACGATCACCCAGCGCCGGTCGAGATGCGGCCGCTGCTGGCTGCGCAGGTAGTCGCTGATGACCTTGAGGTAGAGGTAGTCGGAGGGACCCTCGACCAGCAGGTTGTTGGGGCCTTCGAGCAGGTTGCGGGCCAGCTCGTAGCCGAGCGCCACCTGGAGCGGGAAGCGCGTCTCGCGGGTGCTGGACATCACGTCGGCGGAGATCTTGGCTCCCACTTCGGGGATGTCCTCGACGGTGCGCACGCGGTCGAGCCGCGAGGCCTCGACCATGAACGGCGAGTGCGTGCTGTAGAGCACTTGGCGCGTGGAGCCGAGCCGCTCCTCGATGAAGCGCATGAGATCGCTCTGGGCCAGCGGATGGAGGCCGAGGCCCGGCTCGTCGAGCAGCAGGATGAGCGGCTCCTGCCGGCTGCGGTACTCGGAGAACGCCGAGAGGAACGAGAAGAACCAGATGAACCCCTGCGAGCGCTCGCCGAAGTTGAGCGTCACGCGGTGGCGCCGGTCGCGGATGCGGATGTCGAGGAACGGCCCGATGCCGTTCTTCTCCGATCCCGGGCTGCGGAAGTCCACGTCCAGCTCGACCAGCAGCTCCTTGTTCTGGCTCCAGTACTCGAACATCTCGTCGGTGAGCTGGTTGGCCGCCGACTCCAGCGCGGCGCGCCGGCCCTCGTAGTCGGCCTCGGTGCACTCCTTGCTGTCCACCCCGGCGAGCTTGAGGAGTGCCAGGGCGGTGCGCTCGCCCGGCGTCAGCAGGTTGGGCGGCGTCTGCTGGAGCTTCGGGATCGAGACCCGCCCGGGCATGATGCTGAACTCGTCGAAGTACAGGAACCGGGGCAGGCGCGGCGCGAGGATCGACCGGATCTCGGCCTGGAAGTCCCGGGCCTCGATCGAGTCGATGAACTGCTTCACCTCGGGCGCGGGATCGCTCTGGCGCTTGAGCCGGCGCACCAGGTCCTCGATCGACAGGAACCCGGCGGCGATGCTGGCATCGAGCCCGGCGTCGACGACCGCCTTGTCGATCAGCCGCTGCTCGCGGAGCGGGACCTCCCAGACGAGATCGTTCTCGTAGGTGCGCTGCACGCGCACCTGGGGCTGCGCCAGCACGCCCACGCCGAGCTTCTCCTCGATCGCGGCCACGTCCGCGGGCTCGAGCGTGAAGACCACCTCGATCGGGATGGTCGTGGGAATCGCCTCGCGGTCGTGGCTGAAGGTCCGCCGCGGGTAGTCGCGCAGCGCCTCGAACGACTGCGGGTGACCGGTGGGCAGCGGGTTCAAGCGGTAGAGGGATTCGAGGAACGCGGACTTACCGCTCTCGTTCTTGCCGACCAGGCAGGTGATGCCGGCTTCGAACTCCACGACGCCACTGTCGGTCGTGTTCTTGTAGCTGCGCACCCGCGCCGACTTGAGAATCATGTCCGCTCCCTGATGCCGCTGGATGTCCGGCCGAGTCCGTTCGCGCGCCGGCGGGCGCACGCGCGTCCGGCCAGCCACGACCCGCCCCGATCCGGGGCGAATCGGGCCGGAGGCGTGCCCGCTGGAATATCGGCCGAATCGCGGCGGGGCTTGATGCCATTCCACCAGGCCGTTGCAGGCTGCACGCCCGCGGCGGAGCGGGCTGGGCGAGGGTACCCGGCCCCCGGGCGGGCGAGAGGCCTGGGGGTGCGATGGGGGGGGCGAAACCCGCTGGCGCCCCGCGCCGGGATCAGGAGATCTCGACGCTCCCGGCCGCGTCGGCCTCGGCGTCCTGGGGCGGCTCCTTGGGCCGCGCCATCACCGACTGCTCGCGCTCGCACAGGGCCAGTCCGGGCGGGGCCTTGCGCGGCTTGCGCACGTACTTCTTGCGGGTGACGATCACCGGCACGGTGCCGGCGTTACGGGCCTGCGAGTAGAACGCGGCCCACGCGGCGACCTCCTGGAGCGTGCGCTTCGAGGGCTCGTCCTTGCTCTTGCCGCGGCGCAGCACCACGTGCGAGCCGGCCGCACCGTGGACGTGGAACCAGTAGTCCTCGGGCCGCGCCAGAGTGTGGGTGAGGTAGTCGTTGCCTTCGTTGTTGCGCCCGATCAGCACGTCCCAGCCCTCGCTGCTCTTGAGCCGCCGCGGCTGGAGCCGCGCCGAGGGGGCGCGCCGCTCGCCGCGGGCCACCGCCGCCATCGCCGAGGCCGCCGGGCGCGAGCGCGGCGCGGCGCCGCGCGCGGCCTCCGGGGCGCCGAGGGTCGAGCGCAGCCCCGCGGGCAGACGCGCCAGCGCCCGCTCGAGGTCGGGCTCGAGGGTCTCGTCGTGGGTCGGCTCGACCACCGATTGTCCGCCCTCGCGCGGGCCGTGCTCGTCGAAGCGGTCGGCACGCTCGAGCAGGACCTCGAGGGCGTGCAGGTCGGCCTCGACCGCCGCGAGCCGCGGCGGCACCTCGGCGAGGCCGCGCTCGGATTTGGCCGCGCGCTTGAAATAGCGCGCCGCGTTCTCCTGCGGCTTGAGCCGCGGATCGAGCGGGATCTCGACCCCCTTGGCCGGGTCGAACGGATCGGGGAGCGAGACGCTCACGGCGCGCTTGGGCACCTGCGGCAGGTAGGCGAGCAGGGTCTCGGCGAACTTGCGGTACTCGGGCGCGCGCGAGGCCTCGGCGAGGTCGCCGCGCAGCGCCTCGAGGCGGCGCGCCAGGCGCGCGCGGTAGCGGCGCAGCGCGCGCACGACCAGGGCGCGGCGCTGGTCCGCGGGGCTCGGGAGGGAGGCGCTCATGACGGCCGCACGCTAGTGCATCGCCGCCCGCGCCCGCAATCTTGCCCCGGAGGCGGGCGCCTCGGCGCCGGCCGCCCCGGCGCCGCACTGCCCCGCAGGCGGTGGTGATGGCCCCGGCTTGACCCCGCGCGCGACGCGGCGCAGGCTCGCGCCATGCCCTCGCAGGTCTGCCACTCGTGCGGTGCCCCCGTCGTGATCGACGAGCCCCTCGCGCGCGACGCCGAGTGCGGGGCGTGCGGGCACGACCTGCGCTGCTGCCGCAACTGCCGCCACTTCGATCCCAACTTCCACAACCAGTGCCGCGAGACCGAGGCCGACGTGGTCGAGGATCGCGAGCGCCGGAACTTCTGCGAGTACTTCTCCTACCGCCGCGCCCCGTTCGCCGGCGCGGGCGCGCCGGTGAAGCGGCAGAGCGAGGCGCGCTCCAAGCTCGATGCGCTGTTCCAGCGCGGCGCCCCGGGTGCGGCGCCCGCCGTGCGCGGGAAGCGCGAGGGACCCGTCCCGCCCACTCCCACGGCCCCGGACGCGCGCGCGGCCGAGGCGCGCAGGAAGCTCGCGGATCTGTTCGGGAAGAAGCCCAAGGACGATCCCGGCGCCGGCGAAGGGTGACGCGGCGGCGGCGACCGAACGGTCGATCCGCCGCGCGCTCAGTCGGCGGGCCAGGCGCCGAGCAGCCGGCGCACGGCCACGAGCTGACCCACGTGGTAGGCGTTGTGGTCGGCGAGCACCAGCGCCTCGCGCAGCAGCGTCTGCCCGGTGCCGTGGGGGATGCGGGCGAGGAGTTTCGCGCGCGGATTGGCGACCAGGCGCCGCATCGCCCGCAGGTCGGCGCGGAAGGCCCGCACGCTCTTTCCCCACGCGGCGCTACTCGCCGGCGCGCGCCGCGTGGGCCAGTAGCCGCCGGGCCACGGGGGCGAGACGTGCGTGGGATCGCGGCTGAACTCGAGGATGTCCCACTGCGCGATGCGCATGTGCTCGAGCAGCTCCCACGGCGAGTACGGCAGACCGCGCGGCCGGCGGCCGCGGAGCGCGATGGGAAGTCCGGCGATGGCGCGATCGAAGTCGAGATGGGCGCCCCGGGCTTCGAGCAGCCGCACGAGGTGGCGGCGCAGTTCGCGATCGCTAGTCATGCGCGATTCCTCCCGCGGGCGACGCTACCACCAAGGTGCGGTGCCGGGGAACCGGGACGCGAGGCGCGCGGGCCCGGCGCCATCGGGTGAGCGTCGTGTCCGACCGTGTGCTGGGAGGTTCTCCCCACCGCCGTGTGAGCGGACGGTGGAAGGCGGCCGCCCGGCGCGCGGCGGCGCCAACGCGCGCGACCGCATTGGCACCGGCCACCATCGCCCACCGTCGCTTGCGCCGCCCGCCTCCGGTGCCCTAATGTCCCCGCTCCCCGAACCGGAGGTTCTCGATGATCCGAAGCATGACCGGGTACGGCTCGGCCGAGCTGGAGCACGACGGTCAGCGCCTGATCGCCGAGATCCGCTCGGTCAACCATCGCTATTGCGAGGTGTCGATTCGGGCCCCGCGCCTGGTGAGCCTGTTCGAGGACGACATCCGGCGGCTGATCCAGGAGCGCTTCTCGCGCGGCAAGTTCAACCTGTCCATCACCTGGTCGGGTGTGGGCGAGTCGGGCGAGATGCTCAAGCTCAACGAGCCGGTCGCCGACCGCTACGTCGCGTTGCTCCGCCAGCTCGCCCAGCGCTACCAGATCGACAGCGGCGTGGACGTGCGCACCCTCGCGAACCTGCAGGATGTTTTCACCTGGGAGCACACCGCGCTGTCGGACGAGGAGACCTGGGGGTTGGTGCGCCAGGTGGTGGAGCGCGCCTGTGCCAGCCTCGACACCATGAAGTCGCGCGAAGGCGTGGCCTTGAGGACCGATCTCGAACAGCGGCTCAAGCTGATCCGGCGCGAGCTGGACCTGGTGAGCGAACGGGCGCCGCTGCGCCCGCTGGAGGCGAAGGAGCGGCTCACCTCACGGATCAATGCCCTGCTCGCCGACGTGGAGATGGACCCGATCCGCATCGCCCAGGAAGTGGCGCTGCTCTCCGACCGGCTGGACTGCACCGAGGAGTGCGTGCGGCTCGCGGCACACCTCGACCAGTTTCGCTCGCTGATCGAGGGCCAGGAGCTGGCGGGCCGCAAGCTCAATTTCCTGCTGCAGGAGATGAACCGCGAGGCCAACACCATCGGAGCCAAGTCGAACGACGTCGAGATCACCCGCGCGGTGATCGTGATGAAGGAAGAGACCGAGCGCCTGCGCGAGCAGGTGCAGAACGTGGAGTAGGGGTGAGCGCCGCGGAGTCCGCACGCCACGCGCAGGAGGCAGCGATCCCGTTTGGGTTCGAGCGGGGCGGCTTCCTGCTGGTGCTGTCCGGACCCTCGGGGGCGGGCAAGGGGACGCTGGTCGAGCGCCTGGTGGCGTTGCGCTCCGAGTGCGTCTTCTCGATCTCGGCCACCACGCGTCCCCGGCGCCCGGCGGAGCAGGAAGGTGTACAGTACGAGTTCGTGACCCGCGAGGAGTTCGAGCGGCGCCGGTCGGCCGGCCTGTTCCTCGAGTGGGCCAGGGTGCACGAGCATCTCTACGCGACTCCGACGCGGTTCGTGGACGAGGGCGTCAAGGCGGGCCGGGTGGTGGTGCTCGACGTGGACGTGCAGGGCGGGGCCAGCGTGCGCCGCGCGCGGCCGGATGCGGTGTCGGTGTTCATCTATCCGCCTTCGATCGACGCCTTGCGCCAGCGCCTGCTCAAGCGCAACAGTGAGACGCACGAGACGGTCGAGCTGCGCCTGCGCAACGCGCCGGCGGAGCTGGCCCAGTACCGCGAGTACGACTACCTGGTGATGAACGACGACCTCGAGCTGGCCGTGACGCGGCTGGTCGCGATCGTCGATGCCGAGCGCGCCCGGGTTCGCCGGATGCGCGCCGATTCCTGAGGGCCTTCGAGCCCGCGACCCAAGAGAGAGACCATGACCAAACTGGCATCCCTGATTCCGCCGCCTGGAACCAACAAGTACGAGCTGGCCATCGTCGCGGCGCGCGAGGCGCGCCGGCTGAACGAGTGGATTCGCCGCACCCAGGAGACGCTGCCCGGCAAGGTGCCCGCGGTGGCGCTCGAGCGCACGATTCGCGTCGAGGTGCCGTTCCACTACGAGGACGTCGTCGAGTAGGAGGAGCATGCACCGCGGGCGCAGGATGCACCCCGCACCCGTGAGCGCTCCGGGGGGAGCGACATCGTGACCGGCGGGCGCAGGACGCCCCCCGCGGCCGCGGCGCGCCCGCCCCGGCGCACCGGTTCCATGGACGGGCGCACCGTGGTGGTGGGCGTCTCGGGCGGCATCGCCGCGTACAAGAGCTGCGAGCTGGTGCGCCGGCTGCGCGATCGCGGCGCGGCCGTGATCGTGGTGATGACCTCCGCGGCCACCGAGTTCGTCACCCCGCTCACCTTCCAGGTGCTCTCGGGCAATCCGGTGGTGCGCGACCTGTGGGGCAACCAGCGCCCGCGATTCGATCTGCCGCCGGCGGCGGCGCGCCGGATCAAGGGCCGGGTCGAGCACGTGGACGTCGCCGGGGCCGCTGACTGCATCGTCGTGGCCCCGGCGACGGCGGACCTCATGGCGCGCCTGGTCCACGGCGAGGCCCCCGACGCGCTCACTGCGGTGGCGCTCGCGAGCCGGGCGCCGCTCGTGGTGTGCCCGGCCATGGACCTCGAGATGTGGCTCCACCCCTCGACCCAGGCCAACGCCCAGGCGCTGCGGGCCCGCGGCGCGACGCTGGTGGGCCCCGAGAGCGGGTCCCTCGCCTCCGGGCTCGAGGGCCCGGGGCGGCTCGCGGAGGTCGGGGCCATCGTCGCCGCGGCGGAGAAAGTGCTCGAGCGCCGGGCCGGCCTCGCCGGCCTGCGCGTGCTGGTGGGGGCGGGGCGCACCGAGGAGCCGCTCGATCCGGTGCGCGTGCTCACCAACCGCTCGAGCGGACGGATGGGCTTCGCGCTCGCCGCCGCGGCGCGCGACCGCGGCGCCGCGGTCACGGTGGTCGCCGGGCCGGTGAGCGTGGATCCGCCGCACGGGGTCGAGCTGGTGCGCGTGAGCGCCGCGGCCGAGATGGAGAAGGCGATGCTCGAGCGTGCGCCGCGGGCGGATGTGGTGCTGATGGCCGCGGCGGTCGCGGACTTCCGTCCGGCGCGCGCCAGGGGCGAGAAGCTCAAGCGCGCGGGCGGTCCGCTCACCCTCGACCTCGAGCCCACCGCCGACATCCTCGCCCGCATCGGCGCCCGCCGGCGCCCCGGCCAGGTGCTGGTGGGCTTCGCCCTCGAGACCTCGCGGGGACTCGCGCGTGCGCGGGCCAAGCTGGCGGAGAAGCGGCTGGATCTGGTGGTGCTCAACAGTCCCGCCTTGGGGCTCGGCGGCGAGACCACGCAGGTGACCCTGGTGGAGCCCCGCAGTCAGGGGCGCCTGCCGCTCCAGTCCAAGCGCGAGACCGCCGAGGCGATCCTCGACCGCGTGATCGAGCTGGGTGCCGCGCCCCGCCGCCGTGCCGTGCCCCGCCGCCGCGCGCCGGCCCGCGCGGCCGCGCGCCGCCCGCGCAAGCGTCGCGCGGGGAGGCGGGCATGAGCGAACCCGAATCGCGCAGCGAGGCCGCCGCGATCGCGGCCGCCGTGCGCCGCGTGGTGGAGCGCGAGGTCGCGGGCGGACGGGACGAGCTGCTGGTCCACGCCGTCGCCGCGAGGGCGCGCGCCGGGAACGTGGCGCCCGCGGGGTCCGCGGAACCAACACCGCCCGCACGGCCGGGAGCGCCCGCGGCGCTCGCGCGACGCGAGGCGTCCGGAGTGCGGGAAGCGCTCGCGGACGCCGCGGGCGGCGTGGGATCCGGCACCGGACCCGCGGCGGCTTCACCCGCGCCGTTCAACCTCTTCGGCGAGCCCGAGCCGCCCGCCGCGAGCGCCCCGGCCGCGGTGGGCGAACCGTCCGCGGCGCGCGTGCCGCTCGCCCCGGTGGACCCCGCGGCGCGCGCGACGATCGAGCGCGACGCGCTCCCCGTGCTGGAGCGCATCGCCGCCACGGTGCGCGCCTGCACCCAGTGTGGGCTGTGCGAGACTCGCACTCAGGCGGTGCCGGGGGTGGGGAGCGCGCGCAGCGGGATCGTGTTCGTGGGCGAGGCCCCGGGCGCCGAGGAGGACCGCCGCGGCGAACCGTTCGTCGGCCGCGCGGGCGAGCTGCTGACGCGCATCATCCAGGCGATGGACGATGCCGGGCTGATTCCCGGGGTGCCCCTCAGCCGCGAAACGGTGTACATCTGTAACGTGCTCAAGTGCCGCCCGCCGGACAATCGCAACCCGCTCCCGCTCGAGATCGAGACCTGCTCGCCCTACCTGAGGGAGCAGCTCGCGATCCTCCAGCCGCGCATCATCTGCTGCCTCGGGAAGTTCGCCGCCGAGTTGCTGGTGGGGGTGAAGGGGACGATCGCCGGCATGCGCGGCAAGGTGTACCGCTACCAAGGCGCCAAGCTCATCGTGACCTACCATCCCGCGGCGTGCCTGCGCAATCCGGGTTACAAGCGTCCGGTGTGGGAGGACATGCAGATGCTGGCGCGCGAGTACCAGAACTAACCCGGGCGAAGCGCGAGCCCGCCCCGAGGGCTCGTGCTTCGCCGGGGCTCGGAACCGGGCGCGCCCGGGGCGGCTCCGACGAGCCGCGAAAGGAATCCACCATGACCGACATCATGACCCGACCGGTTGCGACCGGCCCCGAAGGATCCACGCCCCCGCAGTCGCTCGAGGCCGAGCGTTCGGTGCTGGCCGCGTTGCTGCTCGATGCCGAGGCCGTGGGCCGCGCGATCGAGATGATGGACCCCGACGCCTTCTACCGCGTCGGGCACCGGAAGATCTACGAGGCGATCGTCGCGATCTTCAATCGCAACGAAAAGCCCGACCTCATCACCCTGCGCGAGGAGCTCCGCAAGCGCGGCGAGCTCGAATCGGTCGGCGGCGACGCCGCCCTGGCGCAGCTCGTGGACTACGTCACCGCCTCGCCGAACCTCGATCAGCACATCCGGATCATCGAGTCGAAGTCGGTGCTGCGTTCGCTGATCAAGGCGGCCGGCGAGATCCAGCAGGAGTGCTACGCCGCGAGCGACGAGACCGGCGCGATCCTCGACCGCGCCGAGCAGCGCGTCTTCGAGATCACCGACGCCCGCGTGCGGCAGGGGTTCGTCCCGCTCAAGGACCTGCTCAAGCCGGCGTTCGAGCACATCCAGAAGCTGTTCGAGCGCAAGGTGCACGTCACCGGGGTGCCCTCGGGGTTCGACGATCTCGACAAGTACACCGCCGGGTTCCAGAACGGCGACCTCATCATCCTCGCGGGGCGGCCGAGCATGGGCAAGACCTCGGCCGCGATCAACTTCGCGGAGAACGCGGCGATTCGCTTCCAGGCTCCGGTGGCGGTGTTCTCGCTCGAAATGAGCAAGGAGCAACTGGTCCAGCGTCTGCTGTGCTCGCAGAGCGAGGTGTCGCTGCAGAAGCTGCGCAACGGCTTCCTCGCGAGCGAGGACTGGCCGCGCCTGACGACGGCGGCGGGACTGCTGACGCAGGCGCCGATCATGATCGACGACTCCGCCAGTCTGACGGTGCTGGAGATCCGGGCCAAGTGCCGGCGACTCAAGGCCGAGGGCCGGCTGGGGCTGGTGGTGATCGACTACTTGCAGCTCATCCGGGGCGCTGCGCGGGCCGAAAACCGCGTCCAGGAGATCTCGCAGATCACGCGCGGGCTCAAGGCGCTGGCGAAGGAGCTGGGGGTGCCGATCATCGCGCTGTCGCAGCTCTCGCGCGCGGTGGAGACCCGCGACAAGAGCGGGCGGCCGCAGCTCTCGGACCTGCGTGAATCCGGCAGCATCGAGCAGGACGCGGATCTGGTGATGTTCGTCTACCGCGAGGTGATGTACAACCGCGACACGCCGGAGCCCAACAAGGCCCAGATCATCATCGCCAAACAGCGCAACGGGCCCACCGCGGACGTGGACATGATCTTCCTGCGCCGCTGCACCAAGTTCGTCCCGTACAGTCCGATGATGCCGGGCGAGACGGAGGAGGAGTCCTACTAGCTCATGCCCGAAGATCTCGCGGTCAGGGGCTACCGTTACGTGCGCCACCGCGCCGGCGACTGGGTCGCGGAGGTGGGGCGCCTGACGATGCTGCTCGGCGACGTCGGGCGCTTCCTCGCGCCCGGACTCCGCTCCTTCGGCCTGGTCGTCGACCAGATGAAGGCGATCGGGGTCGGATCGCTGTGGCTGGTGGTCGTGGTCAGCCTGTTCACCGGAGGCGTCGCCGCGGTGCAGGCCGCCTACCAGTTCTCGAGCGTGGTGCCGCTCAAGTACATCGGCTCGGTCATCCTGCGCTCGGTCATCATCGAGTTGGGGCCGGTGCTCACCGCGCTGGTGGTGGGCGGGCGAGTCGGGGCCTCGATCGCCGCCGAGCTGGGAACGATGAAGGTGACGGAGCAGATCGACGCGCTGCGGGCGATGGCGATCAATCCGGTGCGCTACCTGGTGGTGCCGCGGGTGATCGCGGCGATCGTGATGCTGCCGGTGGTGACGGTTTTCGCCGACGCGATCGCCATCTTCGGCGGGTACGTCGTGTCCATCACCACGATCGGGGTGAGCACCCATACCTACGTCGTGGGGCTCAAGCAGTTCTTCTACCTCAAGGATCTCTACTCCGGCCTGGTCAAGGCGGTGTTCTTCGGCGGGATCATCGGCACCATGGGCTGCTTCTACGGCTTCGTCACCGAGGGTGGCGCCGAGGGGGTCGGGCTGGCGACCACGCGGGCGGTGGTGAGTTCGTGCGTGCTGGTGCTGATCAGCGACTACGTGCTTGCCAACGTGCTACTGCGGTTCATCTTCGCGTCATGATCCGGCTCCGCGGGGTGAAGAAGCGGCTCGGGGGCAAGAGGGTGCTCGACGGCCTCGACCTCGATATCGAGAGGGGCGAGACCATCGTCGTCCTGGGGCCGAGCGGCACCGGGAAAAGCGTCCTGCTCAAGCACATCATCGGGCTGATGATCCCGGACGAGGGCTCGATCGAGGTGGACGGCGTCGAGATCGTCGGCCTCGGTGAGAAGGCGCTCGACGAGGTGCGGAAGAACTTCGGCATGTTGTTCCAGGGCGCGGCGCTGTTCGACTCGATGTCCGTGGGGGAAAACGTCGGGCTGGCGCTGCGCGAGCACCGGCGCCTGCCCGTGGCCCAGATCCCGGTGCGGGTGGCGGAGTGCCTGGCCGCGGTCGGCCTCAAGGGGGCGGAGGATTTGCGGACGGCGTCGCTCTCGGGCGGCATGCGCAAGCGCGTCGGGCTGGCGCGGGCGATCGCGATGAACCCGGATTTCATCCTCTACGACGAGCCCACCACCGGGCTCGACCCCATCACGGCGGACGTCATCGATCAACTGGTGCGCTCGCTGCAGGAGAAGATGGGCGTCACCTCGGTGGTCGTAACCCACGACCTCCACAGCGCCTACAAGGTCGGCGACCGCCTCGCCATGCTCTACGGCGGGCGCGTGGTATTCATCGGCACGCCGGACGAGGTCCGCGCCACGCGCGATCCGCTGGTCCGGCAGTTCATCGAGGGCTCGAGCGTCGGGCCCATCCAGCCGGTCTGACCAGGGGGACGAGTGAGTCGCAGGACGGAAATCGAGGTCGGCCTGACGGTGCTGATCGCGCTCGCGGTCCTCCTGTGGGGGGTGACCTGGCTCAAGGAGTTCTCGTTCCAGCACCGGGTCAAGCTCTGGCACGTGACCTTCCCCCAAACCGGAGGCCTCGGCGCGAGCGACGAGGTCCAGGTCAACGGCATCCGCAAGGGCTCGGTGCAGAGCATGAAGCTGGTCGGGGATCACGTGATCGTGGACCTGGCGCTGGCCTCCGACATCGCGCTCACCACCGAGAGCAAGGTCGCGATCCGCAACGTGGGCTTGATGGGCGAGAAGGTCATCGCGGTGGACCTGAGCTCGGCGGGAGAGCCGCTCAGCGCGCGCGACACGATCATCGGGATCTACGAGAAAGGCGTCCCCGAGGTCATGGCCAACCTGGGCGAGACCGCCGAGACCATCGCCCTGCTCTCGCACCAACTGCGTGGCCTGGCCGAGTCCATGGACCGGAGAGGCGATTTCACCGCCACGCTGCGGAACTTCCGGGCCTCGAGCGACGAGCTGCGCAAGCTGCTGACCGACAACCGTGCCGCGCTCACCACCTCCATTCACAATTTCTCGGAGGCGTCGCAGACGGTGAAGGGGTTGACCACCGACCGCGAGCAGAAGCTCAAGCAGGCGATCGACGATTTCGGCTCGGCGGCCCAGAAGCTCGACCGGCTCTCGAGCCGGCTCGATTCGCTGCGGATCGTGTTCCAGCGGGTGGGCAACAAGGTGGACCGCGGCGACGGCACGCTCGGCAAGCTCGTGAACGACGACAAGCTCTACGACGATCTCAGCCAGTCGGTGGCCGAGCTGCGCGGGCTGCTCCAAGACGTAAAGGCGAACCCGCGAAAGTACTTCAAATTCGGGGTCTTCTAGTGCCCAAGCCCGCCCGCCAGCACTTCTTCTGCTCCGCCTGCGGTCACGAGGCGGCGCGCTGGTTCGGCCGCTGCCCCGGCTGCGGGGCCTGGAACACCGCGGCCGAGGCGCCGGTGCAGAAGAGCGAGGGGCGCGGGAACACCCGCGCCGCGCGCGCGCGCTGGTCCCCGGGGGGTGCCACCGCCCCGCCCGCTCCGCGCCCGCTCGCCAGCGTCGAGATCGGGGACCTGCACCGCGCCGGCACCGGCCTCGGCGAGCTGGACCGGGTGCTCGGCGGCGGCATCGTGCGGGGCTCGTTGATCCTGGTCGGCGGCGACCCCGGGATCGGCAAGAGCACGTTGCTGCTCCAGCTGGCGATGCGGCTCGCGCGCGACGGCCGCCGGGTGCTCTACGTCAGCGGCGAGGAGAGCGAGGAGCAGGTGCGGATGCGCGCGGCCCGATTGGGGGAGACCCCGGAGGGGCTGCTCATCCTGTGCGAGACCGACCTCGAGGCGCTGCTCGAGGCCGCGGCCGGGGTGGCCCCCGAGGCGATGGTGGTGGACTCGATCCAGACCCTGGCGCGCGCCGACCTCGAGGGCGGCCCGGGCACGGTGACGCAGGTGCGCGAGTGCGCCCTGGCACTGCTCCACTACGCCAAGGGCTCGGGGGCGGCGGTGTTCCTGGTCGGGCACGTGACCAAGGACGGTGCGGTGGCCGGCCCGCGCGTGCTCGAGCACATGGTGGACGCGGTGCTCTACCTCGAAGGCGAGCGCTACCAGCACTACCGGGTATTGCGCGCGGCGAAGAACCGCTTCGGCTCGACCCACGAGCTGGGCGTGTTCGAGATGACCGACGCCGGACTCGTCGAGGTCGCGAACCCGAGCCGCGCGTTCCTGTCCGAGTCGGCGCGCACCGAGCCCGGCAGCGCGGTGGTGGCGAGCCTCGAGGGCACGCGCCCGCTCCTGGTCGAAGTCCAGGCCCTGGTGTCGCCCTCCTACTACGGCACGCCGCAGCGCGTGACCAGCGGCTTCGACCCGCGGCGGCTCGCGGTGCTGCTCGCCGTACTCGAGCGCCGGGTGGGGCTGCGCCTCGGCCGGCACGACGTGTTCGTGACCGTGACGGGAGGGCTGACGCTCGACGAGCCCGGCACCGACCTCGGTGTGGCGCTGGCGGCGGCCTCCTCGTTCCGCAGCCGGCCGGTGCGCGAAGGCACGCTGGCGGTGGGGGAGGTGAGTCTCTCGGGCGAGCTGCGCCGCGTGGCGCGGCTCGAGGCGCGGGTGCGCGAGGCGGCCCAGCTGGGCTTCGCGCGCGCCGGCGTCCCCGCGGCCCAGGTGGCCGAGGCGGAGGGACACGGGCTCGAGATCGTGCCGCTGACCACGCTGCGCGAGGCGATCGACTTGCTGCTCGGCGAGCGCGCGCCGGGGCGCCCGGCGGCGGCGGGCGCTGCGGAACCCTCCGCCGTCCCGGTCGCGGGCAGCGGACCGGGACGATGAGCGTCGGCGCCCTCCTGCTCTGCGCCGGCAGGGGTGAACGGCTCGGCGCCGGCGTCTCCAAGGCGCTGGCGCCTCTCGCCGGGCGTCCGCTGTTCACCTGGAGCCTCGAGACGCTGCAGCGCTCGAGCGCGATCGAGGGCATCGTCGTCGTCGGTCCGGTGCGCCAGGCCCAGGACCTGCTCGCCGCGAGCGGGATCGAGCCCGCCAAGATCGTGGGCTGGAGCGAGGGCGGGCGCGAGCGCCAGCAGTCGGTCGCGCGTGGGCTCGCCGCACTGCCGGAGCGTTTCACCACCGTGGCGATCCACGACTGCGCGCGCGCGCTGGTGAGCGGCGATCTGGTGGCGCGGGTGGTGGGGGACGCGCTGCGCTTCGGTGCCGCGATCGCCGCGGTCCCGCTCGAGGACACCTTGAAGCGCGGCACGCTGGACACGATCGAGACCACGGTGCCGCGCCAGGGGCTCTACCGCGCCCAGACGCCGCAGGCGTTCCGTCGCGACTGGCTCACGGCCGCGCACGCCTCGGCCCGCACCGCGGCCACCGACGACAGCGCGCTGGTCGAAGCATTGGGCCACCCGGTGCACCTGACGCCGGGGGACCCGCTGAACCTCAAGATCACGACTCCGCTGGACCTCGAGCTGGCCGAGGCCTGGCTGTCCGCCCACCCCGTGAGGCCGTGACGTGACGCTGCGTGCCGGGATCGGCTACGACATTCACCGCAAGGCTGACGGGCGGCCGCTGGTGCTGGGGGGCGTGCGGATCGAGGGCGAGCGCGGCCTCGAGGGCCATAGCGATGCCGACGTGCTCGCCCACGCGGTCGGCGACGCCCTGCTCGGAGCGGTCGGGCTCGGCGACCTGGGCCGGCACTTTCCTCCGGAAGACCCGCAGTGGAAGGACGCCTCGAGCCTCCAGTTGCTGGGCCTGATTCGCGCGATGCTGGCCGGGCGGGGTGCCGCGATCGTCAACGTGGACGTCACGGTGGTGGCGGAGCGGCCGAAGCTCGCCCCGCTGCGCGAGGCGATGTGCGTCGCCGTCGCGCAGGCGCTCAAGGTGGGCATCGGGCAGGTCTCGATCAAGGCCACCACCAACGAGGGCCTCGGCGCGGTCGGGCGCGACGAGGGGATCGCGGCGTGGGCGGTGGCGATGGTGGACCTGCCGTGACACCGGTCGCGCTGGGATGAGCGTCCGCGTCCGTTTCGCCCCCAGCCCGACCGGCTGGCTCCACGTCGGCGGGGCGCGCACCGCCTACTTCAATTGGCTCTTCGCCCGCCAGCGCGGCGGGCGCTTCGTCGTCCGCATCGAGGACACCGACGTCGAGCGCTCGACGCCCGAGAGCGAGTCCGGGGTGCTGGACGACCTGCGCTGGCTCGGGCTCGACTGGGACGAAGGGCCGGACGTCGGCGGTCCGGAAGCGCCTTACCGCCAGAGCGAGCGGCTCGAGATCTACCGCGACCGCGCGCGCGCGCTGCTCGACGCCGGCCGGGCCTACCCGTGCTTCTGCACGGATGCGGAGCTCGAGGCCCGGCGTGGCCAGGCGCTCGCCGCCGGCCGCCCCCCGCACTACGACGGCCACTGCCGCCGGCTCGGCGCCGCGGAGCGCGAGGCGGCGCGGGGCGAGGGCCGACCCGAGAGCGTGCGCTTCGCGGTGGCGGCCGGGGACCAGGTGCTGCACGACGGCGTGCGCGGCGAAGTGCGGTTTCCGGAGGGCATGGTCGGCGACTTCGTGCTGCTGCGCTCGAACGGGCGTCCGACCTACAACTTCGCGTGCGTCGTGGACGACGCCGGCATGGGGATCACCGACGTCATCCGCGCCGAGGAGCATCTCTCCAACACCGGGCGCCAGTTGATGCTCTACGGGGCACTCGGCCTGCCGCCGCCGCGCTTCGCCCACGTGCCGCTCATCCTCAATCGCGACCGCTCGAAGATGAGCAAGCGCACCGGGGAGATCGCGGTGGCGGTCGGCGACTGGCGGCGTGCGGGCTTCGTGCCCGAGGCGCTGCTCAGCTACCTCGCACTGCTCGGGTTCCATCCCGGGGACGAGCGCGAGATCCTCTCGCGCGCCGAGATGCTCGAAGCCTTCACGCTCGAGCGCGTCGGGCGCAGCGGCGCGGTGTTCGATCCCGACAAGCTGCGCTGGGTCAACGCCCACGCGCTGCACCACGCGAGCGGCGCGGACCTGGCACAGTGGGGCGCGGCGTTCCTGCCCGACGCCGTGCGGGCGCTGCCGCCCCCGCGGCTCGAGCGCGTGCTCGAGGCGGTGCGCGGCAATCTCGCCACCCTCGCCGACCTGCCGTCCGAGTTGGCGCCGCTGCTCGGCGACGCCCCGACGCCCGAGCCCGATGCCGCGGCGGCGATCGCCTCGCCGCAGTCGCGCGAGCTGTGCGCGGCGCTCGCCCGCGAGCTGGAGCCGCTTGCGGACTGGAGCGGGAACGCGTTTAAATCCACGCTTCTGTCGCTGGGCAAGCGGCTCGGAGTCAAGGGCCGCGACCTGTTCCAGCCGGTGCGGGCGGCCCTCACCGGCCGCACCCACGGCCCGGAGCTGCCCCTGGTGGCGGAGCTGTTGGGGCGCGGCCGCTGCGTGGCGCGCCTGCGGGCCGCCGCCGGATCGCCGAGCACGGGAGGCGTCGAGTGATGAAGGTCGCGGTGCTCATGGGCGGACGCTCGGCCGAGCGCGAGATCTCGCTGCGGACCGGGCGCGGCATCGCCCAGGCGCTGCGCAGCCTCGGGCACCAGGTCGTGGCGGTGGATTCGGCCACCGGGCGCCTGCTGCCCGCGGGCGACGAGGAGCAGGGTGCGCCGTCGCTCGCGTCCCTCGAGCGCGTCGAGCCCGGAGCGCTGGTGAGCGCTTCGTCGATGCGCGAGGCGGAGGTCGTGTTCATCGCGCTCCACGGCGGCGCCGGGGAGGACGGCACGCTGCAGGCGCTGCTCGACCTGGCGGGGAAGCCCTACACCGGATCGGGGGTGCTGGCGAGCGCGCTGGCGATGAACAAGGCGATGTCGAAGCGCATCTTCGAGCGCGAGGGGATCCCGACGCCACGCTGGCGGCTGGTGCGCGACGACGATCCGCCGGAGGCGGTGGAGAGCGGCGCGCTGGGCGGCTACCCGCTGGTGGTCAAGCCGAACGAGCAGGGGTCCACCGTCGGACTCACGATCGTCGGCCGTACCGAGGACCTCGCCGCGGCGCTCCGCACCGCGGCCGAGCACGGCCCCGAGATCCTGGTCGAGGAGTACATCCCGGGCCGTGAGCTGACGGTCGCGGTGATGGGGCGCGAGGCGCTGCCGATCGTCGAGATCCGGCCGCGAGACGGGTTCTACGACTACGAATCCAAGTACACCGCGGGACGGAGCGAGTACTTCTGCCCCGCCGATCTCCCGGTGGAGCTCGCGCGGCGCATCGCCGATCTCGGCCTGCGCGCCGCGCTCGGGCTCGGCTGCAGCGGCGTCTCGCGCGTGGATTTCCGACTCAGCCCCGCGAACGAGCCGTTCTGTCTCGAGGTCAACACCATCCCCGGCATGACCCCGACCAGCCTGGTGCCGATGGCGGCAAAGGCGCGCGGGATGGACTACGATCAGCTCGTGGCCCGCATGCTGGAGCTGGCCGTCGCCGGGGCGCGGCGCCATCCGCGCGCCGCGACGGGCGTGTAGAGCTCAACCAGGAGAGACCATGGATCGCACCGGGCAGTTCCTGAAGGATCTGGTGGAGGCGCACGGGGTCCCCGGCTTCGAGGGGGACGTATCGGAGGTGATGCAGCGCTACCTCAAGGGCGTCGGCGTCCTCACGCGCGACCGCCTCGGCAGCCTCATCTGCGAAGTGCGGGGTCCCGCCGCGGGGCCGCGCGTGATGCTGGCGGGCCACCTCGACGAGGTGGGCTTCATGGTGAAGACGGTGACCAAGGAGGGCTTCATCAAGTTCCTCCCGCTGGGCGGGTGGTGGGGCCACGTGGTGCTCGGGCAGCGCCTGATCATCAAGACGCGCAAGGGAGACGTGCTGGGCGTCGTCGGCTCCAAGCCGCCGCACGAGCTGCGCGACGAGGACCGCAAGAAGGTGCTCGAGGTCCGCGAGATGTTCATCGACGTGGGCGCGACCTCGGACTGGGACGTCAGGAAGAAGCTCGACATCCGTCCCGGCGATCCGATCGTCCCGGAATCCCACTTCACGCCGATGGCCAATCCCAACCTGCTGCTGGCCAAAGCCTGGGACAACCGCATCGGCTGCGCGATGGCCGCCGAGACCGCGAAGCGGCTCAAGGAGACCAAGCTGCCCAACACGCTGTTCGCGGTCGCCACGGTGCAGGAAGAAGTGGGACTGCGTGGAGCCCAGACCTCGGCGTTCAAGGTGCAGCCGGACGTCGGCATCGCGCTCGACGTCGGCATCGCCCACGACACGCCGGGCACCGAGGGCGACGAGAAGCTGGGCGGCGGGCCGCTGATCGTGGTCTACGACGCCACCTCGATCCCGAACCGGCGGTTGTTCGACCTGGTGGTGGGCACCGCGGAGAAGGCGCGCATCCCGCTCCAGTTCGAGGCCGTCGAGCGCGGGGGCACCGACGCGGGGCGCATCCACATGTCCGGTCAGGGCGTGCCCTCGATCTCGATGGGGGTGCCGGCGCGTTACATCCACAGCCACGTCAGCATCATCGATCGCCGCGACTTCGACCGCGTGGTCAAGCTGCTGATGGCGTTGGTCAAGCGTCTGGACCGCAAGACGGTCGAGGGTCTGGTCTGAGCCGTGGGCCGTGGGAGCCGCGCGTGACCCGGACGCCACGCCCCCGTCGTGCGGTCAGCGGCGCGGCGCGATGACGCCGCTCGCGGCCGGAGCCGGGCTGCCCGGGCTGCTTCCCGGAGGCGAGAAGCTGCTGAGTGGCGGCGTGCGCGTGGTCATCGCGCTCGCTCTCGCCTTCCTGCTCCAGCGGTTGGTCTACCTGCTGGTGGCGCGCATGGAGCGCTGGCTGCTGCGCGCCGGCCAGGGCAGCCCCCAGGTGGAGTCCCGCGCCCACACGTTGGGCCAGATCTTCCGCAGCTTGACCACCGCCGTCATCGCCCTCGGCACTCTGGTCTACGTGCTCATCGTCTTCGGGTGGGACGTGCGGCCGCTGCTCGCCGGCGCGGGCATCGCCGGGGTCGCCTTCGGCTTCGGCGCCCAGACCATGGTGCGGGACGTCATTGCCGGCGTCTTCATCCTGTCCGAGAACCAGTTCTCGGTCGGCGACGTCATCGAGGTGAACGGCAAGGCCGCGACCGTGGAGAGCATCACGGTGCGCCGCACCAGCCTGCGCGACTTCAACGGCTACGTCTACTTCGTGCCCAACGGCGAGTTGCGGATCGTGGTCAACCGCAGCCGCGGCTGGACCTGCCTGGCGCTCGACGTGCCCGTGGCCCTGGGGCAGGATCTCGACCGCGCGCTCGATGTCTGCCGCAAGGTGGCCGCGCAGATGAACGGCGAGCCGGAGTGGCAGGAGCGGCTGCTGGATCCGATCGCGCTGTGGGGGATCGAGAGCTTCGGCCCCCAGGAGGCGCAGATCCGCATGGTGGTCCGCACCCGGCCCGGGGCGGACGCGCCCGAGACCGTCCGCGAGTTGCGGCGCCGCGTCCACCGCGCGCTCGCGGTGGCGGGCCTGCGCGCCGGCGACCGGGCCGGCGTCGTGCCGGTGGCCGCCGCGCCGCTCGAGAGCCGCGGATCGGGGAGCTGACATGGCGCTGCAGATCTACGACACGCTGACGCGCGAGAAGCGGACCTTCGAGCCCGTGGTGGCGGGCCGAGTCGGCATGTACGTGTGCGGCATGACGGTGCAGGACAAGCCCCACGTCGGACACATCCGCGCCTCGCTCTCCGGCGACCTCATGCGCCGCTACCTGCTTCACCTCGGCTACGAGGTCGTCTACGTCTACAACTTCACCGACGTGGACGACAAGATCATCGAGCGCGCCGAGCGTGAAGGCGTGGACTACCAGGCGGTGAGCCAGCGCAACATCGACGCCTATCTGCGCTACGCCGACCTGCACAACATCGCGCGCGCGACGCACTACCCGCTCGCGACTCGCCACATCGGCGAGATCCTGGCGCTGATCCAGACGTTGGTGGACAAGGGGCACGCCTACCCCGGCGGCGGGGATGTCTATTTCGATGTCCGCAGCAAGGCGGACTACGGCCGGCTCTCGGGGCGCAACGTGGACGACATGCGCTCCGGGGCGCGCATCGAGGTCGGGGAGGCCAAGCGCGATCCGCTCGACTTCGCGCTGTGGAAGGGCGCCAAGCCCGGCGAGCCGGCGTGGGACAGCCCGTGGGGCCGGGGCCGGCCGGGCTGGCACATCGAGTGCTCGGCGATGAGCATGAAGTACCTCGGCGAGCACTTCGACATCCACGGCGGCGGACAGGATCTCATCTTCCCGCACCACGAGAACGAGATCGCCCAATCGGAGGCGGCGACCGGCAAGCCGTTCGCGAACTTCTGGACCGAGAACGGCATGGTCAACCTCGGCGGGGAGAAGATGTCGAAGAGCACCGGCCGGCTGTTCTTCATCGAGGACATCGCCGCCCAGGCGGATGCTGAGGTGGTTCGGTATTACCTGCTGGCCACGCACTACCGCAGCCCGATCGACTTCAGCCACGAGCGGCTGAACGAGGCCGCGGTCGCCTACCAGCGCCTGCGCGGCCCGCTCGAGCGGGCGGAGGCCTGGAGCGTGCCGGCGGATGCGGTGGCGGGGGGCGAGCTGGGGGCCGCGGTGGCCGAGGGTCGGCGGCTCTTCTTCGAGGCGATGGACGACGACTTCAACAGCGCCCGCGCCATCGGCCACCTGTTCGACCTTTCGCGCCACGTCAACCGGGCGCTCGAAGAGGGCGCCGGGGCCCCGGGACGGGCCGCGGCGCGCGCCCTGCTCGATCTGGGGGCGGTGCTCGGGCTGTTCTGGAAGCCTCCGGGCCAGGAAAGCTGGGACGCCGAGCTGCTGGCCATGGTGGAGGCGCGCGAGGCGGCGCGCCGGGCCCGCAACTGGAAGGAAGCCGACGCGTTGCGCGACCGGTTGCTGGAACGCGGCGTGCTGGTCGAGGACGGCCCCGCCGGCCCCCGGCTCAAGCGCCGCTAGCCTCTCCGGCCCGCGAGGGCGGCTTCGCCACGGCGGCCGCGGGGGTCCGGGAGATCCGACCCCGGCACTCCGCCGGGCCCCCCCGCCCCCGGCACGGCCCGCGCCGCGGGGTCACCAGGCGGGACGGCGCCCCTGCCCGTCCGTGCCGCCGGCCACGGCGGGGGCGGCTGCCAGGACCCGAGTGATTGAGGTCTTGACCCCTCGCAACGGAGGGGACTAACCTCTTGTCACGTCCGGGCCTGGTCCGAGTCGTGATTCATGGGGGAATTCACCCCGTATCCAAAGCTCCCCCGGGAATTCGTCGCGGTCCGATCGGGCGATTTTTAGCAGGAGCTGGAAGCTCCAGCTCCGTCGTGAACTGGGAAGGAAGGAAGTGTTCGATGCCGCGGTTCTGCAAGAATCGTTGCTGCTCCTTCATCCTGGCGTTCTTGATCGGCGTCGCGGGTTTGAGCGTGGGGCCTGCGTCGGTGCGCGCCTTTGGCGTGCTCGACGATGGCACCAGCACCCCGGGCGGCGGGGTCCCACCGAGCGTGGGAGATCCCGACGAGCCATCGGGTTCCGGTAGGACCGTAGATCGTGGGACCTTGCGCCAGCCGATCGTGTCCGAGGCGCCTGTCGTGGGTGACGGCAGGGTTTCGAGCAGCGCCTGGAGTTGGCGGATCCAGGTCGTTCTGAAGGGACTGAAGAGCTTCTACCTGATTCGTTTCTAGTTCCCTGCGGAAGCGACCCATTCATCGGTGACCGGAGAGTCGGCGCGTGCTGAACGACGACCGGAATCGCATCGCGCAACTCGAGGAGCGACTGGCGGTGTTCCCCGCAGCACCGGGGCGCGCGTCGTTCGCTGAACTCGAGATGCTCGCCGACCTGTACATGCAGGCGGACAGCTACCTGCCCGCGCTGGAGACGATCGAGCGTCTGCTCGCGCTTCCCGCGGAGAGGACGCTGTCCGCCACGCGGCGCGCGGCGCTGGAGAGCAAGGCCATCGCCTGCCGGCTCGCCCGCGGCGAATGTCAGGACGCGCTCGCCCAGTGCCGTGAGGTGCTGCGGTTGGACGCGCAGATCGAGTCCCTGCCCGTCCGTGCCCGGTTGTACCTACAGAGCGCGGAGGCGCTGGTGCGTCTCGCCCGCCTGAGCGAGAGCCGCGAGCAGGCCCAGCGCGGTCTCGAATTCGCCGACGCCTCCGGCGACCTCTCGCTGAGCGCCCAGGCGCTCAACCTGCTCGGCCGCGTCGCCTACCGGGAAGGCGATCTCGGGCGGGCCCGCGACTGCTACGAGCAGGCGCTGGCGCTCTACCGGCGCGTCGGGGACGAAGCCAGCATCGCGCACCTGAGGAACAACCTGGGCCTCATCCACAAGAACCTGTGCGAATGGCAGGCGGCGGCCTCGCACCTGCGGGCGGCGCTGCAGATCCACCGGCGGCACGGCCACGTCCCCGAGTCGGCGATCCCGCTCATGAACCTCGGCATCGTTTACCAGAAGAGCGGCGATTGGCAGCGGGCGCTCGAGTTCTACGTCCAGGCCGAAGAGGTCTATCAGCAGTTCTCGAATGAGATCCGGCTCGCGCAGGTGGGCATCGGGATCGGCAACGTGGCGCGCCTCGAGCGGCGCTTCGATGTCGCCGAGACCGCGCTGCGCGGCGCGCTCGCGCGGGCCCGGGAGCAGTCGGCGCTGCGTGAACAGGTGCTCGCGCTGGAGTTCCTCGGCGAGCTCGATTTCGATCGCGGCCGTCCGGAGACGGCGCTCGCCGCCTACCGCGAGGCCCTGGCGCTGGCCGAAGCGGTGTCCCCGGAGGGGGACCTGGTGGCGGAGATCGAGCGCCGCCGCGCCGAAGCGCTGGGGGCGCTCGGGCGCCTGGACGAGGCCGACCGCGCCTGTGACCGCGCGCGGATCCTCGCCCGACGAATCGACGACCGTCTCGAATACGCGATCACCCACCGCGTGGCGGGCGAGATCGCCCTCGCCCGCGGCCAGCGGCTGGAGGCGATCCGCGCCCTGAACCAGGCGGCCACGCTGCTCGGCGACTGCCGCGAGCGGCTCGAGCTCGGACGCACGTTCCTGCTGCTCGGCCGGCTGATCGACGAGCCGGGCGAAGCGCGCCGCTGCTTCTACCGCGCGGGGGCGCTGTTCTCCGAGCTGTCCACCGGCTACTGGCTCGAGCAGTCGGAGCAGGAGCTGCAGCGCCTGCTCGGTCCGGCGTCGGAGCCGGCCCCGGCGCGGCCGTCGTCGTTGCTCGGTCGCCGCCACCGCGCGCCGAGCCTGGTGGCCTGCTCGGTGGCCATGCGGCGGGTCGAATCCCTGGCGCGGCGGGCGGCGCTGACCGAACTCTCGGTGCTGATCACCGGCGAGACCGGCACCGGGAAGGAACTGGTCGCGCGCACCATCCACGGGCTCTCGCCGCGCAGCGACCGCGCGTTCATGGCGGTGAACTGCGGCGCCCTGCGCGCGGAGCTCGCGCTGTCGCAGCTGTTCGGGCACCGCAGGGGCGCCTTCACCGGGGCGCACGCGGAGGGGGTCGGTCTGGTCGAGGCCGCGCACGGCGGCACGTTGTTCCTCGACGAAGTCGGCGAGCTGCCGGCCGACGTCCAAGTCACGCTGCTGCGCTTCCTGGAGAGCGGAGAGTACCTGCGCCTGGGCGAGACGCAGGTGCGGCGCGCCGACGCGCGCATGATCGCGGCGACCAACCGCAACCTGCGCGACGGCGAAGGCCAGCGCGTATTCCGCCGGGATCTGCTCTACCGGCTCAACGAGCTCGAGATCCAGCTACCGACCCTGCGCGCGCGGCGGGAGGACATCGTTCCCCTGGCGCGGCACTTCCTCGCCTTCTACGGGGGTATCGAGGGACCGCGACTCTCCGGAGAAGCCGAAGGGATGTTGCGCTCCTACGAGTGGCCCGGGAACGTCCGCGAGCTCGAAAACGTCATGAAGCGTATCGCGGCACTCTACACCGGCGTCGGGGAGGTCGACGCGGGCGCGCTGCTTCCGTTCCTCGCCCACCCGGGCGAGAGCGGACGCCGGGCGCCCTCGGCGCCGGGATCGGACGAGCGCGAGGCGATCCTGGCCGCGTTCGAGAGCGCGCACGGGAACAAGAGCCGCGCCGCCGAGTTGCTGGGGGTGAGCCGCAAGACCCTCTATGCGAGGCTCAAGCGGCTGAACATCCACCTGCCCTAGGCGCCGTCCGCAAACGCCCGCGGGCTGCGTTGCGCGGTCGGCTCCTCGCTCCGACGTGGCCAACCGGCCACGACTCCGCTCGTCGCGCGACCGCGACGCCTTGCCCGCGGGCGTTTGCGGACGGCGCCTGGGGCGTGTTCGAGCACCGGCGGGCTGCGTTGCGCGGCCGGCTCCTCGCTCTCCCGGCCCTTGCGCCTGTTACCCTGTTACGGGCGCGTTACCCGGTGTCTTGATCGTTGGCGCACAAGTGTTTGCCCGCGCCACTGGCCTCCATCCTGTTACGCGGGCGACACAGATCCCGCTCCCGCGGCGTCCCCCGCGGCCCCGCTGGAGGGGCGCGCTTCGGTTTCTCAACGCTAAGAGCCGCATGGCGTTGAGTGCCTGTCGACCAGCTAGTCGCGCCCCGGCCAGCGACTGGCATGCGATCTGCATTGCGATCTCGTCGGATACGGGGCGCAGGCATCGATGCCTGCGGAAGTCTTTCAGGGGACAAGGCTCGCGCGGGGAGGCAGCCTTCGCTCCGGGCGACCCTCACGGAGATCGGCACCTCCATCGCCGTGAGCGGTCGCCCGAGCGGAACACCCCAACGGTTCTCCAGCGAGAGGTGGGGCGGCGCGGCCGCCCCGGGGGCTCGTACCCTCATCGTTCAAGTGCCCGAAGGGCACGGCTCAAAAGGAAAGGGGTGAGCGCAACTCGATCGCAGGGCTGTATCGGTAGTCTGGTGAGTCGTTGAAGTTTCTGGTTTCGTCAAAAAAAACTGAATACGCCCGGTCAACGAAGCCGGGAGGCCAGCGGGGTTTTTCCCGGTCACTCCCTGACCTCTCGGGAAAAGGCAGCCAAAGGTCGTGGAGCAATTCGGCAAGTCCACTCGCCTCCTGGCTGCCTTTTCGATTGCCCTGCAGCGCGCCGCGCGCGAAGGGTTCGGCGCGTCTTGTCGGCGCGCGCGACCGGTGCTAGCTTCCCGTCCATGACGACCTCTCACGATGTGCCCGCCCGCAGTACTCGCCCACTTTCGTTGATCGCATTCCTGGTCGTGCTCGGTGCGCTGGCGAACGCCCTGCTCATTGGGTGCGGTGGCAGCAAGAGCGAATCCACTTCGCAGCAGAGCGCGACCGACACGCCGCCGGCGGAGACGTCGGCCCGGCCGGCGATGGGCAGCGGCGCCGGCGATGATTCCGTGTCGGCCGAAATCGCGGCCGGCATGGAAATCTACGTGCAGCGCTGTTCGCTCTGCCATGGCAAGGAAGGAAAGGGAGACGGTCCCGGTGCCGCGGGCCTCAATCCCAAGCCGCGCAACCACACGGACGGCACGTACATGAACGACCGCTCCAACGCCGAGCTCATCGACGTCATCGAGAACGGCAAGGGTCAGATGCCGGCGTGGGGAAAGGGCGGCGTGCTCGACAAGAACCAGATCCGGCACGTGACCGCCTACCTCCGCACACTGGCGACACCGAAATACACGGGGCCGATGCCCTAGGCCCGGTTCGAAACCACCCGCGGGACCACGGTTCACCCCGGGCCCATGGCGTCGAATCCGCGCGGCGGTAGGGGGCGTCCATGGACGCCCCGCCGCCCCGCGCAATTGCGGCCCGCCAGGCGCCGCCGGGGCTGCCGCGGATCTTGACAGTCCCTAGAGGCGCTGCTTATGTTGCCGGTGCGTCCTGTTGGGCGCCGGCTCGAGGTCCGCTGGCGTAGCTCAACTGGTAGAGCATCTCATTTGTAATGAGGTGGTTGGGGGTTCGAGTCCCTTCGCCAGCTTTCATGTTGCCCCAGCATCGCCGCGAGCATTCGCGGCGCCTGATTGTCTTGGAGGGGTTCCCGAGCGGTCAAAGGGAACAGACTGTAAATCTGTCGGCGAAGCCTTCGGAGGTTCGAATCCTCCCCCCTCCACCAACTTCATAAAGGTCAACGCTTTGAGCGGGAATAGCTCAGTGGCTAGAGCGTCAGCCTTCCAAGCTGAGGGTCGCGGGTTCGAATCCCGTTTCCCGCTCCAATCTTCCCCTCGTTCGCCGCGCTGCCCGGGGCGCGGTGGACGACTGGATCGAGGGCCGTGGGCGCAAACTCAGATTTTGTAGTTTTTTGCGTTGACAGCGGGCCGGCCGCTCCTTACATTGCGGTGCTTGCGCAACCCCCCCCAACGACTTCCGCCAGCGGGAGGCCGTCTTGGGGGAGTGCGTCTTTCTACCCCAGGGCGCTGAGCCACGTTGTATTCGTCCGGTGCAGTACTCCAACACTGCCGCGTTTGCCTGAGCAGTGCTGCCCTCGGACGCCCCGGTCGCTTAAGCCCACGTAGCTCAGTCGGTAGAGCATTTGCATGGTAAGCAAAAGGTCAGCGGTTCGATTCCGCTCGTGGGCTCCATCTTGCCGTCCCTCGCAGCGCGCAGCCGGCGACGCGCGACCCCGGGGCGGGGAGAGTGACATCGGACAGAGGTCGGGGGATTGAAGGACACGGTCCGGGGGTGAGCCCGGGCCCGCGACAGAGCGGGCGAGGCCCGCGGACGCCACGCACCTAGCCGCATCGCAAACCGGACACCGCCAACAGGAGCCAGCACGATGGCCAAGCAGAAGTTCGAGCGGACGAAGCCTCACGTGAACGTGGGGACGATCGGACACGTGGACCACGGGAAGACGACGCTGACGGCGGCGATCAC
>Ga0154739_1024_pt1 | contig 31524 bp, 27 predicted proteins | sample Rifle2008BG16ft_FD_105747 | JGI IMG/M metagenome (GOLD analysis project Ga0154739, IMG submission 105747) | Candidatus Eisenbacteria bacterium RBG_16_71_46 | reverse complement strand
GCAATGCTCCTGGAGTGCGCCGGAGCCGGGGCGGCTCAACTTGCCCCGGGGCAAGTTCAGGCCACGCCTCAACGAGCGAGGCTCAAGCCCTTTGCGCCCCAGCGCTTCGCGCTCCAGGTCATGGTGGGACAGCGCACGCACGACAAGCTGCGCTACGCCCAGGCGTTGCTCGGCCACCAGGTCCCCTCGGGGGACATGGCGGAGGTGCTGGATCGCGCGCTGGACGCGCTGATCGAGCGGCTGGAGAAGCGCAAGTTCGCGGCGACCGATCGGCCGCGTCCTGGACCGCGGCGTTCCACCGCAGGCGGACGCCACGTTCCCGCGCACGTGAAGCGCGGCGTGTGGGAGCGGGACGGGGGCCGCTGCACGTTCGTGAGCGCGAGCGGTCAGCGCTGCCCGGCGACGAGCCGGCTCGAGTTCGATCACGTGACGCCGGTCTCGCGCGGCGGCAGCGCGACAGTGGCGGGGATGCGCCTGCGCTGCCGCGCCCACAACCAGTACGCCGCGGAGTGCGCGTTCGGGGCCGGGTTCATGAGCCACAAGCGCGACGCGGCGGCTCGAAATGCCGCGGCGCGAAACGCAGCCGCGCGAGAGGCCGCGGCGGGGGCGCGCCCGCGGGCTGCGGCGGCGCGAGACGCGGCAGCCGCTCGCGCGCGGGCCGCTGCGGCGACGCGTGCCCGGGCCGCGGCCGAGGTCATCCCCTGGCTGCGGCGGCTCGGGCTCCGCGCCGACGAGGCACGCCACGCAGCGGCGCGGTGCGAGCCGATCCCCGACGCCCCGCTCGAGGAGCGGTTGCGCGTCGCGCTGTCGTGCTTCGCGAGACCGTCCCAAGGCCGAGCCACGGGGAGGCTGCCGGCGCCGACGTAAGCACCGGGCGTCGCTCGCTCGCGTCGCCTTGCCCTCGGACACTCTCGAACTGGGCCCGTTCGTGGTGGCCGCGTCGTCCGAGACCCGGCGCCGGGTCCCCGACCGGGCCGCGGCTCGCCGCCCGCCATCGCCCCGAGGCTGCGCCAGCGCTCGACCGGGTGCCGGGCGGGGTGTAGCATCGGAGACGCCGTGACGGTGCCTTGCCGCCACCTCGATTCCGGAGGTCGCCATGAAGCCGCTCGCTCCCGCCGCCCGTCCGCGCGCCCGCCGCGCTCTGCTCGACTCGATCCTCGCGATTCTCGCGATCACCGCGTTCGTCGCCGCGCATCCCGCCATCGCCGCATGGCAACCCAGCGGCGTGCAGGTGGGCGGCCTGTGCGAGCCGGAGTGGTGGAATTTCCGTGATGCCGGCGCCGCGCCAGACGGTGCGGGAGGCGTGTATGCCTCCTGGTATGCTGCCTGGAACCAATTCGGCATCCGTCACCTGACCGCCGCGGGGGACGACGCGCCCGGGTGGCCCTCGTGCGGCCTTCGCCCCACCACTTTCTTCGGCAACAGCAGTGAATTCCGTCTCGCGCCCGATGGGGTGGGTGGCGTCTACGTCGGATGGCTGGCGTCCACCTGCTTCGCTCACTGCATTTCACTGCCCGGGTCGGTCTACGTGCAACACTTGACGTACGCCGGCGCGAGAGCAGATGGATGGCCCCCAGAGGGCCTGAGGGTCGTGACCCGGCCGTTGGCGTGGGAGCCACCTGTGGTCGTGCCGGACGAACTGGGCGGCGTGCTCATCGCGTGGCTGCGCCGCTATCGGTATGACACCAGGCCCCAGCTCATTCGAGTCCAGCGTTTCGACGCGAACGGGAGCCAACCCTGGCTCGGAGGCGCCAACTTCGTCGAGGTGGCGCCCGCCTCCCCGGGCAGCCAGATCGATCCCGCGCTCGTCGGCGACGGGATGGGAGGCGCGCTCATCGCCTGGACGGACAGCCGTCCCAGTGCCAGCGCGCCGCAGATCTACATCCAGCACGTGGACGCGAGCGGCGCGTTGCGGGACTCGGCGGGGCTGGCGCTCACCGCGAGTCCGTACAGGCAGCGCCTGCCGCGGATGATCGCGGACGCCGCGGGCGGGGCGTACCTGGCGTGGCAGGACTCGACGGCGGGCTCGGGTCTCGACTTGCGCGTCCAGCGCCTCGACGGGCTCGGGAATCCGCAGTGGGGTGCGGGCGTGCTCGTGGCCGGGGGCACTCCGGTCTTCCAGAGCCAGGCGGACTTGTGCCTGGACGGCGCGGACGGCGTATTCGTCGCGTGGATCGAGGGAGGAACAAACGGCGTTCTCAAAGCTACGCGTCTCGACGGTGCCGGCAGCGTCGTCCCACCATGGCAGATCACTGGGAACGAGGTCGGTGGCGGTGCGGGCGGGCGGACGAGTCCCCGGCTCGCGGCGGATGGCGCGGGGGGCTTCTACCTGACCTGGGTCAGTGGCGTGATGTACGCCACACATGCCAACGCCGATGGGTCGCGCGCGGCGGGCTGGCCGCTTGGGGGCATGCCTCTCTGCACGAACGGCCCCGGGCTCTGCGGGCCCGTGGAGACCTGGACCACGTCCCAGGCCACCTGGCTCTACCCACGCTACCTGATCGCGGATGGCATCGGTGGCGCTGTAGCCGTCTGGAATGAATACCGCTGGATCGACTCGTTGGACCCCCCTTCTACTTTCGACCGAATAATCGCCCAGCGCCTCGGCGTGGACGGGCCCGTGCCGGTCCTCGCCTCGCTCGTCTCCGCCGATGCCTCCGACGGGATCGTGCGGATCGAGTGGCAAGTGAGCGGCGGCGGCGAGCTGGACGTCGAGCGCGCGATCGGGAGCCCCGAATCGGGATGGTCGTTCCTGGCACGCGTGGCGCCCGACGGGCTCGAGCGGGTGAGGGTGGACGATCCCGCCGTGCGGCCGGGAGAGCGCTACGGCTACCGTCTCGTGCGGCGCGAGGGCGCGGACCCCGGGACGCTGGGCGAGACCTGGCTCACCGTCCCGCGCGCGGAGGGGCTCCGCATCGCCAGCGCGCGTCCCAACCCCGCCACGGGCGAACTGCGCCTCGCCTTCGCGCTGCCCGACGCCTCGCCGGCCGTGCTCGAGGTGCTGGACGTGGCCGGGCGGCGGGTTGTCCTGCGCCGGCTGGAAGGCCTCGGCGCGGGAGAACACGACCTGCGCCTCGACGAGTCGGCCGCGCTGCCCGCGGGCGCCTATCTGATCCGGCTCTCCCAGGGCGGGCGGTACGTCACGACGCGGGCGTGCTTGCTGCATTGAGCGGGAGTTCCGGGCTCGGGCGCCTTCATGCTCCCGGCAGCCGGCCGGCTCCCGGCCGACGAGAGATTCCCGGATAGCGGCGCCCAGGCTCCGGGTTACAGCAGCCCCAGCACCGAGCGCTGCGCCGCGGCCAGCAGGCCATTGGCCTGGATCCCCCACCACAGCGTCAGCACCACCGACGCGATCAGGGCGATGACGCCCGGGGTCGCCCACGAGACGTAAACCGGCTCGCCCTGCGGCTCCTCCATGTAGAGCGCGACCGTCACCCGCAGATAGTAGAAGATCGCCACGACGCTGTTGAGCACGCCGATGATGACGAGCGGCACCAGGCCGGCATTGAGCGCGGCGCTGAAGACGTAGACCTTGGCCATGAAGCCCGCGGTCGGCGGGATGCCGCCGAGCGAGATCATGAACAGGGTCAGGGCGATGCCGAGCGCCGGATGTCGGAAGCCGAGGCCGGCGAGGTCGGAGATCAGCACGCGCTCCTCGCGCTCGCGGCCGAGCAGCGTCAGCACGCCGAACGCCCCGAGGTTCATGACCGCGTAGATCGCGAGGTAGAACAGGGCGGAGGCGGCGCCGTCGCGCCCGCCCGCCACGACCGCGATCAGCACGTAGCCCGCGTGGGCGATGCTCGAGTAGGCGAGCATGCGCTTGAGGTTGTTCTGAAGCAGCGCCGTGATGTTGCCGACGGTCATGGTCAGGATCGCCAGGCCGCTCAGGATCGGGATCCAGTCCGCCTGCACGTCGCCCATGGCCCGCATGAGCACGCGCAGCAGTGCCGCGAAGCCGGCGGCCTTGGCCCCCACCGACATGAACGCGGTGATGGAGGTCGGAGCCCCTTCGTAGGCATCCGGGGTCCACATGTGGAACGGCACCGCCGACACCTTGAAGCCGAAGCCGATGATGAGCAGCAGCCCGCCGAGGAGGAAGAGCGGATTGCCGAGCATCGGCGAGTCGATCATGACCGCCGCCATCTGGCCGAGGCCGGTGGTGCCGGTGGCGCCGTAGAGCAGGGCGATGCCGTAGAGCAGGAACCCGCTGGCGAAGGCGCCGAGCAGGAAGTACTTGAGCGCGGCCTCGTTGGACTCCAGGTGGTGGCGCTGGAAGCCGACCAGCACGTAGAGCGCGAGCGACATCAGCTCCAGTCCCAGGAAGATGGTGATGAGGTCGTTCGAGGCGGCCATGATGATCATGCCCGCCGTGGCCGAGAGCAGCAGCGCGTAGTACTCGGCCTGGTTGATCCGCGTGCGCTTGACGTAGTCCCACGACAGCAGCACGGCCAGCGCCCCCGCGGCGCAGAACAGCAGCGTGAAGAACACCGTGAAGCCGTCGTGGACGAACATCCCGCCGAAGATCTCGCGCTTGGCGTCGCGCACGTGGAACACGCTCCAGCCGGCGGCCGCGAGCGTCAGGAGCGCCACGATCGCCGAGCGGTTGCTCCGCGCCTGCGCGGGGAAGAACTCGAGCAGCAGCAACAACAGGATGCCGGCCGAGAGCGCGAGGACCGCGCCCAGCGCCCACCAGTCCACCGCGAGCAGCACGGGAGTCGGCAGGACGTTCATGGCGTTCCTCCCGGGGCGGCGCTCGCCGTCGCCGCGGCGGCGGGGCCAGCGGCGGCCGGGCCAGCGGCGGCTCGATCGGCCGCGGCCGGCGGCAGTGTCACGCCGGACGGTGTGGCGCTCGGCGCCACCCACTCGGCGCTCATCTCGGCCCGCGCGCGCGCCAGCCCCAGCGCGCGGTCGAGCGAGGGCTGCATGCGGTCCAGGAACGGCTGGGGCATCACGCCCATCCAGACGATGAGGGCGAGCAGCGGGGCGAAGACCAGGCGCTCGCGGAAGGTGAGGTCGGTCAGGCGCTCGTTCTCGGGCCGGGTGACCGGGCCGAACATGACGCGCTGGAACATCCACAGCATGTAGACCGCTGAGAGGATGACGCCCACCGCGGCGGCGGCGGCCCACCACGGCTGCGTGCGGAACGCGCCGAGCAGCACCAGGAACTCCCCGACGAATCCGTTGGTGCCGGGCAGCCCGATCGAGGAGAGCATCACCACCATGAACACGCTGGCGTAAACCGGCAGCGGCTTCCACAGCCCCCCGAAGTCGGCGATCAAGCGCGTGTGCCGCCGCTCGTAGATCACGCCGACCAGGAGGAACAGCGCCCCGGTCGAGATGCCGTGATTGAGCATCTGGAGCATCGCGCCGGCGTAGCCCTGGGGATTCATGGCGTAGAGGCCGAGCATGACGAAGCCCAGGTGGCTCACCGAGGAATAGGCGACCAGCTTCTTCAGGTCGGGCTGCACCATCGCCACCACCGCGCCGTACCAGATGCCGATGAGCGCCAGCACCACGATCCAGGGCGTGAACGTCGCCGAGGCGGTCGGGAACAGGGGAATCGCGAACCGGACGAATCCGTAGGTGCCCATCTTGAGCAGGATCGCCGCCAGGATCACCGATCCCGCGGTGGGCGCCTCGACGTGGGCGTCGGGGAGCCAGGTGTGGAACGGGAACATCGGCACCTTGATCGCGAACGCCACGGCGAAGGCCAGGAACAGCCAGACCTGGGCCGCGGGAGCGATCGGCAACTGGTAGAACGCCTCGAGGTCGAAGGTGGCGACCCCGGTGGCGGAGCGGTTCAGGAAGTACAGCCACAGGATCGCGACCAGCATGAGCACGCTGCCCGCCATGGTGAAGAGGAAGAACTTGATCGCGGCGTAGATGCGACGCCCCCCTCCCCACGCGCCGATGAGGAGGTACATCGGGATCAGCATCGCCTCCCAGAACAGGTAGAACAGCAGCAGGTCGAGCGAGAGGAACGTGCCGATCATCCCCGCTTCGAGTGCCAGCAGCAGGGCGTAGAACTCGCGCGTGCGCTTGTCCACGGCGCGGAACGCGCCGACCACGGCCAGCAGCGTGAGCAGCGTGGTCAGCAGCACGAGCAGGGACGAGATGCCGTCCACGCCGAGGTGGTAGGAGGCCCCGAGCGCGGGTATCCAGTCGCGCTTCTCGACCAGCTGGAAGCCGGGATCACCCAGGTCCAGCCGCCACCAGAGCGGCAGCGAGAGGGCCAGCTCCGCGGCCGCGAACACCGTCGCCCAGACCCGCACCGCCCGATCGTCGTCGCGCGGCATCAGCATCAGCGCCGTCGCGCCCACGAGGGGCAGGAGGATCAGCGCGCTGAGCCAGGGGAAGGGGGTCATGGCCTCAGCCCCTCAGGAAATGGTAGAGGAGCACCGCCACGCCGATCGTGAAGATCAGCGCGTAGGTGCCCACGAATCCGGTCTGGAACAGGCGCAGCACCGCCGAGACGCCCTCGAAGGTGAAGCCCACCCCGTTGACCGTGCCGTCCACGACCTTGACGTCCCAGACCCGCCACAGCCAGCGGCTCAGGCGGTAGATGGGCGAGACCACCAGCGCGTCGTAGATCTCGTCCACCCAGTACTTGTGGAACACCACCGCGTGCACGACGCGCAGGCGCTCGCGCAGGCGGCCGGCGATCTCCGGATCTTGAAGGTAGGCGCGGACCGCGAGCGCGATCCCGGCCAGCGCCACCGCGACCGAGAGCGCCATGAGCAGCCACGCGCCGCCCGCCGACATCGCGTGCGCGGCGGCCTCGCCGTGCGCGCCGGCGGCGCTCTCGACCGAGGGCGCGAGCCAGCGTTCGAACGGGTGGCCGCCGGCCAGCAGCGGAAGGCCGACCCAACCGCCCACGACCGAGAGCGCCGCCAGCACGACCAGCGGCACGATCATGGTGGGCGGCGACTCGTGCAGGTGATGCGCGGCCTCGGGTGTGACCCGCGACGGGCCCCGGAAGCACAGGACGTAGAGCCGGAACATGTAGAACGCCGTGAGCGCCGCCCCGATCAGCCCGACCAGCCAGATGACGTGGTGCCCGGAGGCGAACGCCCCGTGGAGGATCTCGTCCTTGCTGAAGAATCCCGCGAAGGGCGGGATGCCCGAGATCGCCAGCGTGGCGGTCAGCATGGTGGCGTGGGTCCAGGGCAGGCGCGAGGCCAGCCCCCCCATCCTGCGCAGGTCCTGCTCGTCGGAGAGCGCGTGGATCACCGATCCGGCGCCGAGGAAGAGCAAAGCCTTGAAGAACGCGTGGGTCATGAGGTGGAAGATCGCCGCACCGAACGCCCCCACGCCGCAGGCGAGGAACATGTAGCCGAGCTGGCTCACCGTGGAGTACGCGAGCACGCGCTTGATGTCGTTCTGGGCGATGCCGATGGTCGCGGCGAACAACGCGGTCGCGGCACCGATCACCGCCACCGTCTGGAGTGCGACGGGCGCCAACTCGAAGAGCACGTGGCAGCGCGCCACCAGGTAGACGCCGGCGGTGACCATGGTCGCGGCGTGGATCAGAGCCGAGACCGGCGTCGGGCCCTCCATCGCGTCGGGGAGCCAGGTGTAGAGCGGAAGCTGGGCGCTCTTGCCCGTGGCACCCAGGAACATCAGGAGCATCGCCCCGGTGATCAACCCTCCGCCGAGCGCGAACACGTGCGGCGCCATGGCGAAGAGACGCTCGTACTGGAGGCTGCCGCCGTAGGTGAAGAGCATGAGCATCCCCAGGATCACCCCGAAGTCCCCGATGCGGTTGACGATGAACGCCTTCTTCCCCGCCTCCGCCGCCGAGGGGCGCTCGTACCAGAACCCGATGAGCAGGTAGGAGCAGAGCCCCACGCCCTCCCACCCGACGAACATGAGCAGCAGGTTGTCCGCGAGCACCAGGGTGAGCATCGCGAACATGAAGAGGTTGAGGTAGAGGAAGAAGCGCCGGTACGAGGGATCGTGCGCCATGTACCCGACGGAGTAGACGTGGATCAGGAACCCGACGCCGGTGACCACCAGGGCCATGACCGTGGAGAGCGGATCGAGCAGGAAGGCGACCTGGATCGAGAAGTCGCCGACGCGCATCCAGGTGTATGCGGTCTCGACCACCTGGCGCTCGCCCTCGGGGAGGGCCGCGAGCGTGAGCGCCGCGCGCACCGCCGCGAGGAACGCCAGGCCCACCGCGCCGCACGCCAGCCACGCGATGCCGCGCCGCCCCAGCCGGTCGCCGACCAGCAGGTTGAGCGCCACCGCCGCGATCGGCAGCGCCGGGATGATCCACAGCAAAGGCAGGTTCAAGGCGGTCGCCTATCCCTTGAGCAGGTTGACTTCGTCCACCATGACGGTTTCGCGCAGGCGGAACAGGTTGACGATGATCGCCAGGCCCACCGCGACCTCCGCCGCGGCGACCGTCATCACGAAGAACACGAACACCTGACCGTCGATCGACCGGAGGTGCTGCGAGAAGGCCACGAACACCAGGTTCGCGGCATTCAGCATCAGCTCGATCGACATGAAGATGACGATGGCGTTGCGGCGGATGAGCACCCCGATGACGCCGATGACGAACACGACGGCGCTCAGGATCAACGCCCACGACAATGGAATCATCCGTCCTCCCCGGGCGCGGGGCGCGTCCCGCTGCCCGCCGTGCTCCGCCCCTTGGCGATCACCACCACGCCGATGATCGCCACGAGCAGCACCAGCGAGGTGACCTCGAAGGGGAACAGGTAGCGCGAGAACAGCAGCATCCCGAGCTGCTGGGTGTTCCCCGCGGCCTCGCCCGGTACCTCCGGGGTCAACGGTCCCGGAGCCCAGCGTCGCGCGAGCATGAACACGCCCTCGGCCAGGACCACCGTGCCCGCCACCCAGCCCAGCCCGCGGCGCAGCGCGATGTGCACCCCGCCCTCCTCGTCGCGCTGGAGGTTCAGGTACATGATGACGAACAGGAACAGCACCATGATCGCGCCGGCATAGACGATGATCTGGACCATGCCGATGAACTCGGCGTGGAACAGCAGGTAGATCCCGGCGAGCGAGCAGAACGCGAGCACCAGGAACAGCGCGCTGGCGACCGGGTTGCGATGGAGGATGACGAGCAGGCTCGAGGCCACCAGCATCGCCGCGAAACCGATGAACAGCGCCTCGGTCATCGGTGGCTCCCCCAGTAGACCGCCACCGCCGTGAGCACGATGTTGAGCAGCGCGGCCGGCAGCAGCACCTTCCAGCCCAGGTTCATGAGCTGGTCGTAGCGCAGGCGCGGGAAGGTCCACCGCACCCAGATGAAGCAGAACAGCAGCACCGAGAGCTTGAGCACGAACCACAGCATGCCGAGCCCGGGCGGGCCGGGGCCGTTCCAGCCCCCGAGGAACAGGGTCACGGCGATGGCGCAGATCGCGATCACGTTCATGAACTCGCCGAGAAAGAACATCCCGAACTTCATGCTCGAATACTCGGTGTGGAACCCGGCCACCAGCTCGGCTTCGGCCTCGGGCAGGTCGAACGGGGCGCGGTTGGTCTCGGCGAACGCCGTGAGCATGAAGATGATGAAGGCCAGCGGCTGGAACACGACGAACCACCAGTGACTTTGGGCCGCGACGATCGACGAGAGCGACAGCGAGCCCGCGAGGATGAGCACCCCGATGGTCGACAGTCCCATCGCCAGCTCGTAGGAGATCATCTGCGCCGAGGAGCGCATCCCGCCAAGCAGCGCGTACTTGTTGTTCGAGGACCAGCCGCCGAGGGTGATGGCGTACACGCCGAGGCTCGACATCGCGAGGAACAGCAGCAGGCCGACGTTGACGTCGGTGACCACCAACGCCGGAGAGGGGCCGAAGGGCACGACCGAGAAGGTCACCAGCGCCGGGACGACCGCGAGTATCGGGGCGATGTGGAAGATGACCTTGTTCGCCTCGGCCGGCATGAACTCCTCCTTGAAGAAGAGCTTGAGCACGTCGGCGATCGGCTGAAACAGCCCCAGGGGGCCCACGCGATTGGGCCCGGTGCGCGCCTGGATGTGCCCGGCGATCTTGCGCTCGGCGTAGATCAGGTACGACACGACGCCCAGCATGGCGAACAGGATGACCACGATCTTGACCAGCGCCCAGACCACGAACTGGACGTCGGGGTTGCTCCAGATCTGGGTCATCCCGGCCTCAGGCTCCCACCCGTTCCGCGACCCGCGCGGGCCGCACCACGACCTTGAGCCCGGCCCCCGCGGGGGCGCCGAGCCGGTTCAACTCCACCTCGGCATGCGCGTACGGCACGAACACGCTGCCCTCGGGCACCTCCACGTCGAGTGCCGCCGGCAGCCGGAGGGTTCCCGCGGGGCCGGCGAGCTCCACCGCGTCGCCCTCGGCGACGCCGAGGCGCCGCGCCTCGGCGGGGTGCAGCCGGGCGCGCGCAGCCTTGGCCAGCTTGGGCAGCAGCCGCCCGCGATGCGAGAGGCTCCCCTGGAGGAACAGCGTGCCGCCCGAGAGCAGCCACAGCCCCTCGCCCGCAGGCGGGGCGCCCTCGCGCGCGGCCCCGAGGGTCGCGGCCGCCGGGGCCTCGAGCGCCCACTGGGGCCCGAGCGGGACCAGCGTCGCCCAGCTCCGGCCCCGGTAGCCGGGGACCAGGCGGGCGATCTCGCGGAACACGTCTTCGGCGGTCCGGAACGACCAGCGCACGCCGAGTGCCCGCGCCACGGCCTGGAACACCTCCCAGTCGGGCCGCGTGCCGCGCTTGGGCGCGATCGCGCGGGCGGCGCGCTGCAACCTCCGCTCGCAATTGACGACCACGCCCTCCTTCTCGGCGAAGGAGCACACCGGGAAGACGACGTGCGCGCGCCTGGCGGTCTCGGTGAGGAACAGCTCGCTCACCACCACCAGGTCGCAGGCCGCGAGCGCCTGCTCCGCCAGCGCGCGGTCCGGGGCGCTGCGCAGCCACTCGTCGCCGACGATCCACAGCGCGCGGATGCGCCCCTCGGCCGCGGCGCGGAGGATCTCGGGCGCCGAGAGTCCGGGCTCGGCGGGAAGCGTCGCCGCCCACTGCTGCTCGAAGGGCTTGCGGCCCGCGGCGTCCCCCACCGGCACGTAACCGGGGAGCAGGTCCGGCACGAGCCCCATGTCGAGCGCGCCCTGGCTGTCGTGCTGCGGGCCGATGTACATCACCTCGGAGCGCGCGGCACTCAGCGCGCCGCTGGCCCAGCCCAGGCTCTCGATGCCGCGCAGCAGGTCGGCCGCCGCCGGGTGCTCGGTGAAGGCGCGGCCGAAGAGGATCGCCCGCCGGCGGGCCTGGGCCAGACGGGCCGCGGCGGCCTCGATCGCCCGGGCCGGGACGCCGGTGGCCTGCTCGGTGCGCGCCGGCGTCCACTCCGCGACCGCCTGGCGCAGCGCCGGGAGCCCGGCCGCGACGTCGCTCGGCAGGCCGTCGGGGGTGCCGCGCTCGAGTGCGGCGCGCACCAGCCCGTTGAGCAGTGCCGCCTCGCTGCCGGGGCGGTAGGCCAGCCACTCGCCGCGGAACTTGGGCCGCGCGAGCTTGACGCGGCGCGGGTGCGCGATCGTGAGGTGCAGCCCCGCCTGGTGCTGGCCGCGGACGAGCACGGCCTGCGCGAACGGCGACTCGCCCTGCAGGTCGTCGCCCAGCACCAGCACCTCCTCGGCGTGGCCGAGGTCCTCGAGCGACAGCAGCGGACGACCGCCGCCGGTGGCGCGCAGGACAGCTTCCCCCGGAAGGCGGGCGGTGAAGCGCGTGCGGGCATCGACGTGGTTCGTGCCGAGCACCGCGCGCGCGAGCTTCTGGTAGAGGTAGGCTTCCTCGAGGTTGAGCTTCTCGCCGCCGAGAAACGCGACGGCGCCGGGGCCGTGCGCCGCGGCGACCTCGCGCAGCCGCGCGGCCGCGAAGTCCACCGCGGCGTCGAACCCGGTCGGCGTGAGCGAGCCCCCGGAGCGCACCAGCGGGGACGACAGGCGCTCCGCGTCGTTCACGAACTCGTAGCCGAAGCGGCCGCGAACGCACAGGTACTCCTGGTTGACGCCGCGATGCTCGGTGCCCCGCGCGCGCAGGATCTCCATGCCGCGCACCCCGAGCCGCACCGAACAGCCGTTCGCGCAGTAGGGGCAGACGGTGATGTGCTGGCGCAGGTCCCAGGGCCGCGCCTTGAAGCGGTAGGGCAGTGCCGTGAGCGCGCCGACCGGGCAGACCTCGATGCAATTGCCGCACTGCTCGCAATCGAGCGGCTGGCGGTCGAACGACGAGATCTCGGTGCGCACGCCGCGCTGGTGCGCGGTGAGCGCGTCGTCGCCCATGATCTCGTCGCAGTAGCGCACGCAGCGCATGCAGACGATGCAGCGGTTCGCCTCCTTCTTGACCACCGGACCGAGGTCCTCGGAGACGAACGTCCGCTTGGCCTCGTCCATGCGCGAGAAGTCCGCGCCGAAGGCGAACGCCAGGTCCTGGAGCTGGCACTCCCCGCCCTCGTCGCACACCGGGCAGTCCAGCGGGTGGTTGACGAGCAGGAACTCCATCACGCCCTTGCGCGCCGTGACCGCCTCCGGGGAGGTGGTGCGCACCTGCATGCCGTCCGCGACGTACGTCGTGCACGCGGTCTGCGGCTTGGGCATCCAGGTAACGACCGGCGTTCCGGCGGAATCGAGCGCGGGCTTGCCGTCCGGGCCGCGCCGCGGCAGGCCGACCTCGACGACGCAGATCCGGCAGGCCCCGAGCGGCGGGAGCTTCTGGTGCGAGCAGAAGATCGGAACGTGCACGTCGGCCGCGCGCGCGGCGTCGGTGAGCAGCGTGCCGGCCGGCACCTCGATGGTGTGGCCGTCGATCGTCACCTTGCAGGTCGCGCTCATGGGGCGACCCCGGCGAGGACCTCGCGACGGCGGTTGACCATGCAGCGCCGGTGCGTCACGTGGTACTCGAACTCGTCCCGGAAGTGCTTGATCGCTCCCATCACCGGCATCGCCGCGGCGTCGCCCAGCGCGCAGAAGGACTTGCCGAGGATGTTGTCCGAAACGTCGTTGAGCAGGTCGATGTCCGCGGCACGCCCGCGCCCGGCCTCGAGGCGCTCGAAGACCTCGACCATCCAGTAGGTGCCCTCGCGGCACGGCGTGCACTTGCCGCACGACTCGTGCTCGTAGAAGCGGGTGATGTTGTGCAGCGCGTCCACGATGCAGGTCTGGTCGTCGATCACGATCACGCCCCCCGAGCCGAGCATGGTCCCGGCCGCGGTCATGGACTCGAAGTCGAGCCCGGTGTCGAGCAGCGACGCGGGCAGCAACGGCACCGAGGAACCCCCGGGGATCACCGCCTTGACCTTGAGCCCGTCGCGCATCCCGCCGCAGTGCTTCTCGATCAGCTCGGAGAGCGGAGTGCCGAGCGGCAGCTCGTAGTTGCCCGGTCGCCGCACCGGGCCCGAGACGCTGAAGATCTTGGTGCCGGGGCTCTTCTCGGTCCCCCATTGCCGGTACCACGCGGCGCCGTGACGCAGGATCGAGGGGACGTTCATCAGGGTCTCGACGTTGTTGACCACCGTGGGGCAGGCGTAGAGGCCCTCGACCGCCGGAAACGGCGGCTTGAGCCGCGGCTGGCCGCGGTAGCCCTCGAGCGACGACAGCAGGGCGGTCTCCTCGCCGCAGATGTAGGCGCCGGCGCCGAGGTGGGTGTGGATCTCGACGTCGAATCCGCTGCCGGCGATACCGCGCCCGAGGAAGCCGGCGGCGCGCGCCTCGGCGAGCGCGCGGTCGAGGATGCGCTGGATGTACTCGAACTCGCCGCGCAGGTAGATGTACCCGACGTGCGCGTTGATGGCGTAAGCGGCGAGCGCGCAGCCCTCGATCAGCAGGTGGGGGTTCTTCTCCATCAGCTCGCGGTCCTTGAAGGTGCCGGGCTCGCTCTCGTCCGCGTTGCACACCAGGTAGCGCGGCTTGGGGCTGTCCTTGGGCACGAAACCCCACTTCATGCCCGCCGGGAACCCGGCGCCGCCGCGGCCGCGCAGGCCGGAGGCCTTGACGATCTCGATGCACTCGTCGGGGGACGTCTTGCCCAGGGTCGCGACCAGCGTCTCGTAGCCGCCGAGCTGGCGATAGGTCGCGATCGAGGTCAGGCCGGCGGTGTCGATGTCCTTGAACAGCAGCGGACCTCTCACGTGAGCGTCTCCAGCAGGGCGTCCACCCGGGCCTCGTCCAGGTTCTCGTGGTAGTCGAAGTTGACCTGCATGCACGGTCCGCGGCCGCAGGCCGCGAGGCACTCGACGCGGCGCAGGGTGAAGCGGCCGTCGGGCGTGGTCTCGCCATGCCCGATCCCGAGCTTCCGCTCGAGATGCCGGAACAAGCGGTCGGCGCCCATCAGCGAGCAGGAGATCGTCATGCACACCTGCAGGTGGTGGCGCCCCACCGGGCGCAGGTTGAACATGGTGTAGAAGGTCGCGATCCCGAACACCTCGGGTTCGGGCAGCTCCGCGGTGCGCGCCACCAGCCGCAGCACCGGGGGCGAGAGCCAGCCCCATTCGCGCTGGGCGATCCACATGAGCGGCAGCACCGCCGAGCGCCGGTTGGGGTAGTGCGAGAGCGCCTCGTCCACCTCGACCCGGCGCGACGCGGGCCAGTCGCGGACCTCGGGGTCGATCGCCGTCACCGCGGGCGCGTGGCTCATCGATCGATCTCCCCGAGCACGATGTCCAGGCTGCCGATGGCGGTGATGACGTCCGCCACCAGCCGGCCCTCCACCATGACCGAGAGGGTCTGCATGTTGACGAAGGACGGCGAGCGCACCTTCATGCGCCATGGCCGCGGCGTGCCGTCGGAGACGAAGTAGAAGCCCAGCTCGCCCTTGGGCGCCTCGATCGCCTGATAGGCCTCGCCCACCGGCGGGAAGAACCCGTGCGCCACGATCTTGAAGTGGTGGATCAGGGCCTCCATCGAGGTCTTGACCTCCTCCTTCGGCGGCAACACGTACTTGAAGTCGCGCAGCCGATAGTCGCCGGGACCGAGTTCCTCGAGGCGCCGGATGGCCTGGTCGCAGATGCGCGTCGCCTGGCGCATCTCCTCCACCCGCACCAGGTAGCGGTCGTAGGCGTCGCCGCTGGTCCGGACCGGGATCTCGAAGTCGTAGGTCTCGTAGCCGCTGTAGGGCTGGGCCTTGCGCAGGTCGTACTGGACGCCCGAGCCGCGCAGGATCGGTCCGGTGGCGCCGAGCGCGACGGCGTCGCGCGCCGAGAGGATCGCGACGCCGCGGGTGCGGGCGAGCCAGATCGGGTTCTTCGTCAGCATCGCCTCGTACTCGTCCACGTGCGCGGGCATCTCGTCCACGAACGTCCGGCAGCGGTCCAAGAATCCCTCGGGAATGTCCATCGCCAGCCCGCCGACGCGGAAGTACGACGCCGTGAGTCGCGCGCCGCACACGTGCTCGTAGATCGAGAGCACCTTCTCGCGCTCGCGGAAGGCCCAGAAGAATACCGTCATCGCGCCGATGTCGAGCGCGTGGGTGCCGAGCCACATGCAGTGGGAACTGATCCGCGTGAGTTCGGTGAGGAGCACGCGGATCGCCTGCACCCGCGGCGGCACCTCGATGCCGAGCAGCTTCTCGGCCGCGAGGCAGAAGGCGAGGTTGTTCGACATCGGTGCCAGGTAATCCATGCGGTCGGTCTGCGGAATGGACTGGGTGTAGGTCTTGTACTCGGCCTGCTTCTCCATGCCGGTGTGGAGATAGCCGACGATGGGCCTGGCCTTCACCACCGTCTCGCCGTCCAGCTCGAGCGCCACGCGCAGCACGCCGTGGGTCGAGGGGTGCTGCGGCCCCATGTTGAGGGTCATGGTCTCAGTGCGCACGGTACTTCACCTTCTTGGGCTGGAGCTTGCGCAGCTCGGGCGAGGGCTTGATGCGCTCCGGGGTGTTGTGGGTGAACGCCACTTCCTCGTAGCCGAGCGGCGAGTCCTTGCGCAGCGGCCACCCCACCCAGTCCTCGGGCAGCAGGATGCGCCTGAGATCGGGATGTCCGGTGAACTCGATGCCGTAGAAATCGTAGGTCTCGCGCTCGAGCCAGTCGGCGGTGGGCCACACGCCGATCACGGTGGGCACGCGCGGCTGCTCGCCGGCCAGCTCGATCTTGAGGTGGACGCGCCGGGGGTGGCTGAGCGAGAGCAGGCCGTAGACCACCTCGAAACGCGGCTCGCGCGGGAGGTTGTCCACGCCCGCGATCCAGGACAGCATCGCGAAATCCAGTTCGGGATCGTCGCGCAGGAAGGTGCAGACCTCGACCAGCCGCTCGGCCGGAAGGTAGAGCGTGTGGTCGCGCACCGCCTCCCCCTCCTGGCGGCGGAACGGCACGCCGGGAAATCGCTCGCGGAGGCGCTCCTCGACCCGCTCGGGGGTGAGCGGCGTCATGCCGCTCCCTTCCGCGTCTTCCTCGCGATCGGACCGAGCTCCACGCGCGAAACCAGGATCTTCTCCTGGAGCTTCATGATGCCGTGGATCAACGCCTCCGGCCGCGGCGGGCAGCCGGGGACGTAGACGTCCACCGGGACGATCTTGTCCACGCCCTGGAGGATCGCGTAGTTGTTGAACACCCCGCCGCACGAGGCGCACGCGCCCATCGAGATGACCCACTTGGGATCGGGCATCTGCTCGTAGAGCAGGCGCAGCACCGGCGCCATCTTGAGGCTCACCCGGCCGGCGACGATCATGAGATCGGCCTGGCGCGGCGAGGCGCGCATCACCTCGGCGCCGAAGCGCGAGATGTCGAAGCGGGGCGCCAGGGCCGCCATCATCTCGATCGCGCAGCAGGCGAGGCCGAATCCCAGCGGCCAGATCGAGTTGGCGCGCGACCAGTTCACCATCTTCTCGACGCTCGTGAACAGGATGCCGCGCTCCAGCTCCTCGCGGATCGACTCTTCCTCGCTCTTGGGCATGAGGAGGTCGGGCGCGGCGGCCGCCTGCGGCGGAGGCATCGCGAGCGTGCGGAAGGGGTTGAGCTCCTTGGGTTCCGTCATGCGATGTTCTCCCCGATCGGCCAGGTCGCGCGGCGCGACCTCAGTCCCACTCGAGCGCGCGCTTCTTCAACAGGTACAGGTAGCCGATCAGCAGGATCACGATGAACACCATCATCTCGATCAGCCCGACCAGGCCGAGCTGGCGAAACGTCACCGCCCACGGATAGAGGAACACGGCCTCGATGTCGAACAGGATGAAGAGCACCGCGACGAGATAGAACTTCACCGAGAAGCGGGCGCGCGCGTTGCCCACGGGCTCGACCCCGCACTCGTAGGCGGACATCTTCCTGGCGTTGCTCCGCCGCGGGACGATGATGCTCGATAGGCCGATGGTGCCCGCGGCGAAGGCGATCGCCACGGCCAGGAACATCAGGACCGGCAGGTACTCGCGCATCCTCGTCCTCCCCCGTCACCCTCCCCCACCCGCGGGGGCCGGAAGCGGCACCGTATCGGATCCTTCCCCACCCCGGTCAAGTCGACGTGCGGCCGCGCATCACACGTGCGCGTTGAGCTTGCGGACCTCCTCGGCCAGCGCGGGGACGACTTCGAACAGGTCGCCCACCACGCCGTAGTCCGCCACCTTGAAGATCGGAGCCTCGGGATCCTTGTTGATCGCGACGATGCAGCGCGACGACGAGATGCCCGCGAGGTGCTGGATCGCGCCCGAGATGCCGACGGCGACGTAGAGCTTGGGCGAAACCGTCTTGCCGGTCTGTCCGACCTGGTCCGAATGCGGTCGCCATCCCGCGTCCACCACCGCGCGCGAGGCACCGACCGTGGCGGAGAGCGCCTCGGCGAGGTCCTCGATCACGTTGAAGTTCTCGGGCGCCTTGAGCCCGCGTCCGCCGGAGACGATGACCTCGGCCTCGGTGAGATCCAGCTTGCCGCCCGCGGCGGCCGCGATGCGCGTGACGCGCGCGCGCGACTCCGGCGCGGCCTCGGGCAGGGCGAGCGGCTCGACGGCGGCCGTCTTCTTCGCCCCGGCCGCGGCGGGGAAGATCTTCGGACGCAGCGCGATCAGCGCCGGGGTGCCAGGGAACGCCACCTTCTGCACCGCCTTCCCCGCGTACACCGGGCGCACCGCGACCAACTTGCCGCCCTCGACTTCGACCCCGGTGCAATCCGAGGCGAGCCCCACGCCGAGCCGGGCCGCGACACGCGGTGCGAGGTCCTTGCCCATCGCCGAGGCCGAGAAGAGCACCGCGGCCGGTCCGACCGCCTTGACCGCGGCGACCACGGCGGCGGCGTAGCCGGAGGGGTGGTAGAGCTTGAACGACTCGTGGGTCGCGAGCAGCACGCGCTCGGCTCCGGCGTCGCCGAGGGCGGCGAGCCCCGGATCGGAAGCGGCTGCGCATACCCCGACCACCGGACCGCCCAGCGAGGCGGCGAGCCGGCTGGCCACGCCGAGGGCCTCGCGCGCCACCGCGCGCAACTGGCCGTCGCGATGCTCGATGAAGACGAGAATGCTCATCTAGATGACCTTCGCTTCCTCGCGTAGCAGGCGCACCAGCTCGGCCACCGCTTGCTTGCCCTCTCCCACGATGCGGCCGGCGGAGCGCGTGGGAGGCAGCTCGAGCGACAGCACCTCGAGATTGGGCTCACCGAGCTGGGCGGGCTTCTCCTCGATCGGCTTCTTCTTCGCCGCCATGATTCCCTTGAGCGACGGGTAGCGCGGCTCGTTGAGCCCCTTGTCGGCGCTGAAGGCCGCGGGCAGCTGCATCTCCATCACCTCGCGCCCCCCCTCGATCTCGCGCTCGACCACGGCCCGGTCCCCGTCGATCTCGAGGGTCGCGATCATGCTCGCGCCGGGCAGGCCGAGCAGCTCGGCGGTCATCGGCCCCACCTGGGCCTGGTCGTCGTCGATCGACTGGCGGCCGAACCACACGATCCGGGGCGCCAGCGGCCCGATCTCGGCCGCGAGCGCGCGGGCGACCGCGAGCGGATCGGGGCTGGGGACGTCGCTCTTGAGGTGGATGGCGCGGTCGGCGCCCATCGCCAGCGCATTGCGCAGGGTGGTCGGCACCCCCGCGTCGCCGATGGACACGGCGACCACTTCGCCTTCGCCCATCTTCTCCCGGATCCTGAGCGCCTCTTCGAGCGCGAATTCGTCGTAGGGATTGAGGATCCAGGTCACGCCGGCGGTGTCCAGGTGCTTGCCGTCGCCCGCGACCTTGACCCGGGTTTCGGAGCCCGCCACCTGCTTGATGCACACCACCTGGAGCACGCGTTCCCTCGTCTTGGGAAGGGGCCGGCCGGAACCGACCCACTTTGCGCCATCTTTCACAATGTGATGCGGAAACCGCAGCGCAGCAGAGGACATCGAGCGCCGCGGTGGCGCAGTTTCGCGCCGAAGCGCGAGGGTGTCAAGCTGCGCGGCCGTGCCTGCTGCACCACCCTGATGGCCGCTCGGCGCTGATGGCCGTGTGCTCGTGGATGCCGTCCGGGCGCGACTGCCGCGCCGGCCCGAGCGGGCGCGATCCGGCACCTGCACGAACCCGGCGCGTGAGGAATGGCCCGGTCGACGCGCCCCCGCCCATCGCTACCTGCTGAAGAAGCGCTGTTGCTCCCCTGGGGGCACTGTGACACCATTATTGCGTCTCAGGACGCCTTCCAGTCTCTCACCCTTGGTCCCGGCCGAGACCATCGCCAAATAGATTCGGCCAGTCCCTCGACGGCGCCGGGCGGCTGTGACGGCGACCATAGGCTGTCCGCGACGTCATAGGCGCACTCCGCTCCGGGATGAGGCGGATGCGACCCGCATTCCTGGACCGGGTGGCGCGAGCTGATGCCAAGCCCGTGCACGCGCCCGCCGGCCACCGAGCAGGGTCGGGGCTCCGGTCCAGGGGCGCTTCGCGGCCTGCGCAGGACCGGTCGCATCGTTGGACTCGAGTGTCGCAGTGCCCCGTCCGGTAGGACGCCCGGGCGGGGTGCTACAGGCTCCGCCTCACGCAATGGGCGTCCGCATGCGGTTCGTGGGAGCACCCAATGACGAGCATCGTGGAAACCGCTGAACTGGGACGGCGCATCCGTAAGCTGCGGCTCGAGCGGCGCATGACCCTCAAACAGGTGGAGTTGGCCGCCGGACTGTCGGCCACCCACCTCTCGGAAATCGAGCGCGGCCGGACCTCCCCGACGATCGGCGCGCTGGTGCGCATCGCGCGTGCGCTCGAGAGGGACGCCTCCTACTTCATCGAGCACGACGAGCGCTCGGACGTCGCGCATGTCAGCGGCGATTCGCCGGCGGTGCTCGCTCCCGCCCCCGGCGTGCGGGCCGAGAGCCTGACGCCCGGGATCCCGGGGAGCCGTCTGTTCGCCTACCGCCTGCTGCTCGACCCCGCAGCACGCGGCGAGCTGTCGCTCGAGCCCAGCGAGACCGCGGGCCAGGCGATCTACTTCGTGCGGCGCGGGACGCTCGCGGTACAGTTCGGCGAGCAACGTTTCACGCTGGCCCCCGGCGATGCGATCGAGGCATCGCTGGCTCTACCTCATGTCCTCAGCCCCGATCCAGCGGAATCCGTCGAGGTGCTGGCGGTGCTCACCCGATCGCTTGCCGGGCCGCACTAGCGCGCGACCGATCCCCCCCCATTCGCCGGAGAGCAACATGACCATCGAGACGACACCCCCCCGTGCCTCTCTGCCCGCGTCCAACCCGGCACCATTTCTTTCGCGGGATCCGTCCCCCAGCGAACTCGGCAGGCGCATCAAGCTGCTCCGCATCTCGCGCGGGCTCACCCTCAAGGACCTCGAGGAGCGCGGAGGCATTTCAGCCACCCACGTCTCCGAGATCGAGCGCGGCAAGGCTTCGCCCACCGTCGGCGCGCTCGGCCGTATCGCGCTCGCCCTCGGCCTGAGGCCCGCGACCCTCGTGGAGCCGCACGTGCTGCCCGAGGTCACCGTCGGCCGGGCCGACGAGCGACGCAACCAGCGCGTCCAGTGGGGCTCGGCGATGCTCGAAGCCCTCGTCCCACCGGTGGAGGGCGCCCTGCTCGGCGCCCAGCTCATGACCCTGCCGATCGGGCGCGAGCCCGCGCTCGCGCACCGGCACGAAGGCGAGGAGTGGGTAACGGTGGTCACCGGCGTGGCCGAGATCCGGGTCGAAGAGCGCCCCTACGTGCTGCGGCAGGGCGATTCGCTGCACTTCCGTGCCCACCGCCCGCACTCCTACGCGAACCTGGCGTCGGCGCCGGCGGTGCTGCTGGTCGCGGTGCGTCCTCGGCTGGCCCTCTAGCCTTCACCACGCGATCGTGTCGTTGCGGGTGCGCGCCGCGAGATCCGCGGGGGTTTCGCCCGCGCGCGCGCGGGTGAGTCGCCCGCCCTCGGCCACCAGCTCGGCCAGCCGGCCGCGACCGTTGTAGGTGGAGGCCATCGCCGCGCCGTACGCTCCGGCGTCGAGCAGCGCCACGGGATCGCCGGGCTCGAGCGGCGGCAGCGGCGCGTCCTCCGCGAACAGGTCCGCGCTCTCGCACACCGGCCCCACCACCATCGCGGGCTCGAGCGCGCCGGGGCGCGGCCGCAGCGCCACGATGCGGTGGCGCGCGTGGTAGAGCGCGGGGCGGATGAGGTCGTTCATGCCCGCGCTCAGCACCACGAAGCGGCGTGCGCCGCGGCGCTTGACCCACAACACCTCGCAGACCAGCATGCCGACCGGCGCCACCAGCCAGCGGCCCGGCTCCACCACCCAGGCGAGCCCGCGCCCGGCCGCGCGCGCGAGCACGCCGGCGGCGTAGCGCTCGAGCGGAAACTCCACGCCGCGGCCCTCGTAGTCCACGCCGAACCCGCCACCCAGGTTCACCAGGCCGAGCGGCGATCCGCGGCGCGCGGACTCGGCCGCCAGCTCGAGCGCCACCTCGAGCGAGCGCTCGAGCGGCACCGGGTCGAGAATCTGGGAGCCGACGTGGACGTGGATGCCGTCGACGTCCAGTCGCGGCCATCGGGCGCGCGCCGCCCATGCCTCCAGCGCCTCGGAGGGCGCGATGCCGAACTTGGCCTCGTCGTCACCGGTCGCGATGTAGCGGTGCCCCGCGGTCTCGACCCCGGGGTTGACCCGTAGCGCCACCCGCACCCGCCGCTCCGCGCGCGCCGCAGCGGCCTGGAGGAGATCCAGCTCCTCGACCAGGTCGGCATTGACCAGCGCCACCCCCTCGCGCGCCACCCAGTCCGCCTCGGCGACGGTGCGTCCATTGCCATTGAGCACGCGGGCCGGCGCGCGGAATCCGGCCGCCGCGGCCAGCTCCAGCTCGCCCAGGGACACGGCGTCGGCGCCGAAGCCGCGCTCGCGCAAGCGCTCGAGCAGCGCCGCGAGCGCGTTGGCCTTGAGCGCGTAGGCGCACAGCGCGCCGAGCGGCGCGAAGGCGGCGGCGAAGCGCCGCGCGCGGGCGTCCAACGCGTCGAGGTCGTAGACGTAGCAGGCCTGCGCCCGCGGCTCGAGGGCGCGCAGCGCCGGCAGGCAGCGGTCGAGCGGAACGCCGCCCACGGACGGCGCGCCCGTGCTCGGCTGCGCCCCGCTCATGCCTCCTCCCCTGCCGCCGCGCGCGTCGCCAGGCGGCGGCCGGCTTCGGCGAGATCCGCCGGCGTGTTGAGGTTGAAGAAGTTGGCGAGGCCGCCCTCCAGCACCTCCAGTTCCGCGTCGCCCGGCCGCGACGGCCCGAGCGCGAGCGCCGCCGCGGTGACCGAGCGCTCCCCCGCCCACCACGCCGCCTCGAGCCGCGCCGCGGCGGCGTTCGCGTAGACCGCCGCCAACGGTTGCGGAACGCCTCCCGGCTCGGGCACCACCGCGGGGTGCGCCCCGCGCGCGTCGCGCAGTGCCGCGAGCGCCGCGGTCCGCATCAGCGGGAAATCCACGCCGAGCACGATCGCGATCCGGTGCGCCCGGGCGGCGAGCCCGGCGACCAGCCCGGCGAGCGGCCCGGCGCCGCCCGGCGCGTCGTCCACGCGCGGGACGCCGGCCTCGGGGAGCATGAGGCCGGCCGGCGCCGCCACCACCACCGCGTCGCAGATCGGGCGCAGCGTCGCCACCGCGCGCTCGAGCAACGTGCATCCACCCAGCCGCGCCGCCGCCTTGGGGACCCCCGCACCCAACCGGCGCCCCGCCCCCCCCGCGACGATCAGCCCGAGTGTCTCGACCCTGTTCAATATCCCGCCCGCTTGTCCACGACGTTCTCGAGCGGACGGCCGTCGAGGAAGGCCGTGAGATTACGCCGGAACAACTCCACCCCGCGCTCCCAGTAACGCGGCCCGAGCCCCGAGATGTGCGGCGTGACGATCACGTTCGGCATGGACCAGAGCGGGCTGTCGTCGGGCAGCGGCTCGTGCTCGAACACGTCGAGGGCGGCCCCGGCGAGGCGACCCGCGGCGAGCGCCTCGCACAGCGCACCCTCGTCCACCAGCGCCCCGCGCCCGAGGTTGACGAGCGCCGCCGTGGGCCGCAGTCGCGCCAACCGCTCGCGTCCGATCAGGCCGCGCGTCTCGGCGGTGAGCGGCGCGGCGAGCACCATCCAGTCGGCGCACGCGAGCAGATCGTCCAGCCGCTCGACACCCCATTGCTCGTGCGCGGGCGCGGGCTCGCGCGCCGGGTGGCGCCGCACCGCGATGACGCGCATGCCGAGCGCCGCGGCGCGCTGGGCGAGTGCCCGGCCCACGGCGCCGAGCCCCAGCAGGCCGAGCGTGCCGCCCTCGAGCTGACCCGGACCCGGCGGTTCGATCCACAGCGGCACCTGGCTCCAGCGGCGATCGCGTTGCGCGTCGCGGGCCAGGTGCAGGCGTCGCGCGAGCGCCAGCATCACCCCGAGCGCGTGCTCGGCCATGGCGACCGCATGGAGCCCGCGGCCGTTGGTGAGCACGACCTCGCTCTCGACCAGCGCGGGAAACAGGGCGGAGCCGACCCCGGCCGCCGACACGTGAATCCAGCGCAGGCTCCGGGCGCGCGCGAAATTGGAGGCCCGCACCGCCCAGCCGAACACGACCGCGGCCTCGGGCAGCGCCTCCTCCGCCTCGGCCAGGTCGCGTGGCGAATCGAAGCGCACCGCTGGAAACTCGCGCGCCAGCGACTCCATGAAGCTCGCGGGGAGATTCCAGACGCCCTGGGGATCGCGAATGAATTCCAGCACGCGCACCGGGTCCACGGCGGCCGATGGTGCCACAGCGCGACCGCGCGCGCGACCGCGACCGGGCCCGGCGCTTCCGCCCGCTCCTGGGCGGCGGCCGTCGGTGTCATCGCGAGCCCTCCTCGGGCCCCTCGGTACCACCCCCGGCCACCCCCGTGCGGGCAGCGGACAGATCACCGCTCGAACGCGGTCGGTCATGGCTCCCGTGCAGGACACTCATAAATGCTTGCGCCCACCAGGGTCAGCGGATAGTCTCGCGCAGCCCATTCGGTTAGCCGTCGGACCCGGGAGGTCTTCCCGCCATCATGAGCGCGCGCACTGCGGTGCTGTGGACCGTCCTCGCCCTCCCGCTCCTCCTCCTCGTTCCCGCCCACGCCCTGGCCGGCGCCTGGATTCCCGCGCCGGGGGAGTCCTACTCCGAGCTTCGCACCGGCGCGTTCACCGCGGACGGCTACCACGACCTCGACGGCGCTCGCGCGCCGCTGCCGGGCGGCGGCTTGAGCGAGCAGCGCTCGCTCGCCGCGCGCAACGAGTTCGGGTGGAAGCCGCGGATGTCGTTCTTCCTCACGCTGCCCGCCGTGAGCGTCACCCGCCGCACCGGAAACGGCGCGTTCGAGCGCACCGAGACCGGCCTCGGCGACGCGGTCCTCGGTGTGCGGCGCCTGATCGCGGGTGGCGGACGGAGCGCGCTCGCGATCGAGCTGGGATGGAAGGCGCCGCTCGGCTACGACGGGGATCTCTCGCCGCACGATTCACGCGGGCGGGCGCTTGCGGTGACCGGCGACACCGCGAGCCACGCGGTGCCCGGGGTCGCGCAGCTCGCGCCCACGCTCGGCGCCGGGCAACAGGACCTCATGGGAACCCTGAACTTCGGCACCGCACTGGCGGGCTTCGGCTTCATCGAGGTCGGGGCAGGCTACCGCTATCGCACGCAGGCGCCCGCCGACCAGGCGATCGGCGCGGCAGACCTCGGCCTGTGGCTCGGCCCCTCCCTGCTCGTCGGGGGCCGCTACCGCGGCGAGATGGCGGTGGGGGACGGAGACACGCCCGCCGACAAGATCGATCTGCACCTCGTGGGGCCGCTTCTGCTCTACCGGGTGGACGACCACATCGACCTCATGGTCGGGTCGCTCCACACCGCGTCTGCCAAGAACGCCCTGCACATCGACGAGGTGTACGTGTCGCTGGCAGTGAGACACACCAGGCTGCACCGGCTGCAAGGCTTCCTCGGCGACAAGCGCAGCCGCTGACCGCCGGTCGCCGGATCCGCGCCCTCGCCGACGACGATTCGGAGAGGGACCAGCCATGCGAGAGCTGATCGCCCGCCTGCTGCCCTACCTCGGGCGCTACCGCCGCGGGCTCGCCTGGGGCCTCGCCTGCGTGGCCCTCACGGACATCATCGCGCTGACCCAGCCCCAGGTGCTGCGCTTCGCGGTGGACGACCTCTACCGCGGCGTCACCGCCGAGAAGCTCGGGCGCTACGCCCTGATGCTGCTGGGGATCGCGCTCAGCGCCGGCTTGTTCAAGTACTGGATGCGCGAGGCGGTGATCGGCATCTCGCGGCTGCTCGAGTTCGACTTGCGCAACGACCTCTTCGCCCACCTTCAGACGTTGCCGCTCCAGTACTTCCAGCGCGGGCGCACCGGCGAGATCATGTCCCGCTGCACCAACGACCTCGCGGCGGTCCGCATGATGCTGGGCCCCGGCCTGATGTACCTGGTGAACACCGTGGTCGTGGCGCTGGTTTCGCTGGTCTTCATGCTCTCGATCAGCCCGCGCCTCACGTTCTACTCGCTGTTGCCGATGCCGGTGGTGTCGTTCACGGTGTGGTACTTCGGGGACCGGATCCACCGCCGATTCGAGGACATCCAGGCGCACTTCGCCACGATGTCGGCCCGGGTCCAGGAGAACCTCGCCGGGGTGCGCGTGGTGCGCGCCTTCGCGCGCGAGGATCACGAGCTCGACGACTTCCACGGGCTCAGCAGCGAGTACCTGGACAAGAACGTTCAGCTCATCCGCGTCTCGGCGGTGTTCCACCCCGTGCTCGGCCTCCTCTCGGGCGTCGCCGCGGTGCTGGCGCTCTATCTCGGCGGGCGCGAGGTGGTCGCCGGCCGCATCACGCTCGGCCAGTTCGTGGCCTTCACCGTGTACCTGGCGATGCTCAACTGGCCGATGGTCGCGCTGGGCTGGGTCATCAGCCTGTTCCAGCGCGGCGCGGCCTCCTACCGGCGGCTGACCGAGATCCTCGACGTCGAGCCCGAGATCCGGGACCTGCCGGGCGCGTTCCGACCGGAACACTGCCGCGGCGAGCTCGAATTCCGCGACCTCGGTTTCACCTACCCCGGAGCGGCGAGCCCCGCGCTCAGCGGGGTCTCGCTGCGCGTGCCCGCCGGCCGCGTCGTGGCCCTGGTCGGGCGCACCGGCTGCGGGAAGAGCACGCTGCTCTCGCTGCTCTCGCGCACCTTCGATCCGCCGCCAGGGACGGTCCTGCTCGACGGCGTGGACGTGCGCCGCTACGCGCTGGGCTGGCTGCGGGCGCAGATCGCGACGGTTCCGCAGGAGTCGTTCCTGTTCTCGGCGACGGTGGCGGAGAACATCGCCTACGGCGTCGCGCACGCCGATGCCGAGGGGATCGAGCGCGCCGCGCGGGTCGCGGGACTCGACACCGAGGTGCGGGGCTTCCCGCGCGGCTACGACACGCCGGTCGGCGAGCGCGGCATCACGCTCTCCGGCGGGCAGAAGCAGCGCGCCACCATCGCGCGCGCGGTGCTGCGCGCCTCCCCCGTGCTGCTGCTCGACGATTGCCTCTCGAGCGTGGACACGCACACCGAGGAGAGCATCCTCCGCCGCCTGCGTGAGGAGCTGATCGGGCGCACGACGCTGCTGGTCTCCCACCGGGTCAGCACGGTGCGTGACGCGGACCTCATCGTCGTACTCGACCGCGGGAGCATCGTCGAGCGCGGCACCCACGACGAGCTGTTGCGGCACGGCGGGCGCTATGCCGAGCTGTATCGGGAGCAACAGCTCGAAGAGGAGCTCGAAGCCTCGTGAGCCACGACGACGAGCTGAGCGGCAAGGGCTACGACCACCGCCTGATGCGGCGGCTGCTGGGGTATCTGCGGCCCTACCGCGGCGGACTGGCCCTGGCCGGCGTGCTGGTCATGCTCGATGCGCTGGTCGGGCTTGCGGGCCCTTATCTCACCAAGGAGGCGATCGACAACGGCATCCGCCATCACGACCTCGGGCACTTGCAGCGCGTGGCGATGCTCTACCTGGCGGTGCTGCTGGTCGGCTTCGGGCTCGGCTACCTGCACAACCAGCTCATGCAGCGGATCGGGCAGCACGTCATGATGGACTTGCGGATGTCGATCTTCCGCCATCTGCAGCGACTGCCGCTCTCCTTCTACGACCGCAACCCGATCGGGCGTCTCATGACCCGCGTCACCAACGACGTGGACACGCTCAACGAGCTGGTGAGCGCCGGGGTCGTCGCGCTGTTCGGCGACCTGTTCGCGCTCATCGGGATCGTCGTCGCGATGGTGAACCTCAACGCCGAGCTGCTCGCGGTCACGTTTTCGGTGCTGCCGCTCATCGTCGTGGTGTCGCTCACCTTCCGCCTCAAGGTGCGGCGCTCGTTCCGTGAGATCCGCTCGCGGCTGGCGCGGCTCAACGCGTTCCTCAACGAGAATCTCACCGGGATGAGCACGGTCCAGCTGCTCAACCGCGAGCAGCGGAATTACGAGCAGTTCCGCGACGTGAACGCCTCGCACCGCGACGCCAACCTCCAGGCGGTGCACTATCACGCGGTCTTCTTTCCCTTGCTCGAACTCGTGGGCGCGCTCGCGGTGTCGCTCATCGTCTGGTACGGCGGCCGCCAGGTCATGTGGACCGGCATCACGCTCGGCACCCTGGTCGCCTTCATTCAGTACACGCAGCGCTTCTTCCGCCCGATCTCCGACCTGAGCGAGAAGTACAACATCATGCAGCAGGCGATGGCCTCGGCGGAGCGCATCTTCGACCTGCTCGACACTCCCGTGGATCCCGCCGCCGCTGCTGTCGAGGGGGCGGCAGAGCGCGCCGCGGCGACCGACGGCCGCCCGGTTCCGGCCCTCCGCGGCCGGCCCGCGGACGGCACACCCGGGCCCTTCGGAGGATGCATCGAGTTCGACCACGTGTGGTTCGCCTACGACGGGGCGCACTGGGTGCTGCAGGACGTCAGCTTCACGATCCAGGCCGGCGAGAAGGTCGCGCTGGTCGGCGCGACCGGCTCCGGCAAGACCACGCTCACCAGCCTGCTCATGCGCTTCTACGAACCACAACGCGGCGTCATCCGCGTGGATGGCCGGCCGCTCGCCGAGTGGGACGCCGGGGAGCTGCGCCGCCACGTCGGCCTGGTGCTGCAGGACGTGTTCCTGTTCTCGGGCACGATCGAGAGCAACCTGCGGATGGGCGGTCCGGCGCTCAGCCGGGCCGAGGTCGAACGCGCCGCGCGCGAGGTGCACGCGCACGAGTTCATCGAGCGCCTCCGGGACGGCTACGCCGCCGAGGTGCGCGAGCGCGGGGCAACGCTCTCCGCGGGGGAGAAACAGCTGCTCTCGTTCGCGCGCGCCCTCGCCCACGCTCCTCGGCTGCTCATTCTCGACGAGGCGACCTCGAGCGTGGATACCCACACCGAGGGGCTGATCCAGGACGCCCTGTTGCGGCTGATGCACGGGCGCACCTCCTTGGTGATCGCCCACCGCCTCTCGACGATTCAGCACGTGGACCGCATCGTGGTGCTCCACCATGGCCGCGTGCGCGAGGTCGGCACCCACGCCGAGCTCCTCGCGCTGCAGGGCATCTACTCGCGCCTCTACCGACTCCAGTACCTCGGGGGCCGCTCGCTGCGCCGGCCCGCGGCCGAGCCGCCCTGGGCGGCGGAGGATGGGCCGCAAGGCGGGGACGTCGAGACCTGGCTCGCCGGCTAGCCTGGACGATTCATGAGCCCGCCGCCTGCGACCGCGATCTGCCCGCCAAACGCGGCGTCGTTCGACCGGCCGCGTCCTCGACGTGAGCGACACGCCTGCGGGGCGGCCGGTCGAACTCCTTGCGCCTGGCGTGCATCTCGCGGTCTCGGCTGAATAGTCCAGGCTAGGCACCGTCCGAAAACGCCCGAGGGCGGCGTTGCGCGGTCGGCTCCTCGCTCCAACGTGGCCCACAGGCCACGCTTCCGCTCGTCGCGCGACGCCGACACCCTGTCCGCGGGGGCCTTCAAAAGGAGCCTCGGCCCGCATCGCGCGGTTGACACTGTCCTGACCTCCTCCTAGCATTAATGTCTGCGCGTTCTCCCCCCCACGATCGCGCCAAACCCCACCGGAGGTGCGCGATGCAGCTTGGTAAGAAGGTTCGAGATTTGCGGCTTCGCCGGGGTCTGACGGTTCAGCAGCTGGCCGAAGCTAGTAGTCTGTCGAAGGGATTCATCAGCCAAGTCGAGAACGACCGCACGTCGCCCTCGCTGGCGACACTGCGCAGTCTGGCGCTCGCGCTCGAGACCTCGGTCGCCTACCTGGTGGTCGAGGAGGAGAGGCTTCCTCACCTGGTGCGCGCCAACCAGCGGTCCCGCCTGCCCATCGGCGGCATCGCCTCGTGCGTCGAGGTGCTTTCCGCGCAGCCCAAGCGCAACCTCGAGTTGGTTCTGGTGGAACTGGCACCCGGGCTCTCCGCGGACGACAAGCGTCACTACCACCACGGAGAGGAGTGCCTGCTCTGCCTCGAGGGATCCGTGAGCCTGACTTACGGCGAGCAAGAGCTCCTGCTCGGTCCAGGTGATTCCTGTCACTACGACGGGCGCGTGCCCCACGCGCTGGTGAACCGGGGCGTCACCGCCGCCCGGGTGCTCGTCGCCATGACGCCCGCGGCGTTCGAGCCCACGATCACCGTGCGCGAGCCCCGTGCCGCGCGGGTGAACGGCGCGGTGGAGATCGAGTCGATCGCCTGATCCCCCCGCCTGGACCGGGATCTCGAGGAGCCGGTGGCGGCCCCGGCCGCCGCCGTTTCCTTGGGGGCGCCCTCTCCGCCGTCGTCGCGGCCGGGCGCGACTACCGTGACGCCGCCCGCGATTTCTCGGGCCCCGCGCGGCGTTTCCTGCTGTGTGAGTTCCTGGCATGGAGCGGCCACGGGGTCTCCCAGGTGCTGTTCAACCTCTACCTGGTGGCCGGCGGTTTCCAGGAGGCCTTCGTCGGCCGGGCGATCTCCTTCAACGGGCTGGGCCTGGCCCTCACCGCCCTGCCCGCGGGATGGCTCGCCAACCACTGGGGCCGGCGACGCTGCCTGATCCTCGGCGCGGCGCTCGAGGGCACCGGGCTCCTCGCGCGCTCCCTGCTCCTGCACCCGGGTGCGATCTACGGGGCGAGTTTTCTCGCCGGGGCGGGCCAATCGCTGATCGCCATCGCGGCGGCGCCGTTCCTCACCGAGCACTCGACGCCGCGCGAGCGCACCCACCTGTTCAGCGCCTTGTTCGCCGTCTCGCTGCTCGCCGGCGTCGCCGGCAGCCTGATCGGTGGCGCACTCCCGGCGCCGCTCATGCACTTGCCCGCGGGTCTCCGGCTCGACGCGGTGCACGCCTACCGGGTGGTCCTGGTGCTGGGAGCGCTGTTCGCCTTCGCCGCGGGCCTGCCGTTGCTGGCCCTGCGCGGCCTGCCGGACGCCCCGCTCGCGACCCCGCGCGGCGGCGCGCCGCCGGCGGAGACCCGGCGGTTGGCGCCGATCGCGCTCAACGCGTTCCTCATCGGCGCCGGGGCGGGGCTCGTCATTCCGTTCATGAACCTCTACTTCGCCCACCGCTTCGCCTGTTCGAGCATCCAGATCGGCGTCTTCTTCTCGGTGGCGCAGGTGTTCACCGCGGTGGCGGCGTTGCTCGGCCCCGCGCTCGCCCGCCGTTTCGGACGGCTGCGCACCGCGACCGCTTCCGAGCTGCTGTCCCTGCCCTTCCTGGTCACGCTGGGCGCCGAGCGGCGGCTCTCGGTGGCGGTGGGCGCGTTCTGGGTCCGCGCCACGCTGATGCAGGCGGCGACCCCGCTGGTGCAGTCGTTCATCATGGAGGCGCTGCCGCCCGCCCTGCGCGCCCGCTCCACCAGCCTGAACAACATGATGTGGAACGTCGGCTGGGCGGCGAGCGCCACGCTGGCCGGGGCGATCTTGCAGCGCTTCGGGTACGCCGTGCCGTTCTACATCACGGCGGCGCTCTACTTCACCGCGGCGGTCTCCTTCTACGCGGCGTTCCGCCGCGAGGCGGCGGCCGAACGCGCTCCGGTCGACCTGCCGCCGGCCGTGAGGCTGAGCGAGGAGGCCAAGGGGCTGCGCGGCGAGGGACCGTCCACCGAATAGATGAGATGAAGCGGCTGACCCCCGCTGTGACGTGGTACCCCTTGCGGGGTCCACAGGATGTTGCACGCGGTCTTGGCCGCAGTCAG